>ENA-OUVC01000916-OUVC01000916.1-marine-metagenome-genome-assembly--contig:-NODE-916-length-18346-cov-2.920028_pt1 | contig 18346 bp, 15 predicted proteins | sample MGYA00248622_ERZ508571 | MGnify/ENA primary metagenome ERZ508571 (study PRJEB26236, sample SAMN06267175) | marine metagenome | isolation source: Columbia River Estuary | place: USA:Columbia River Estuary... | reverse complement strand
GGGTAACGTACAGTGTCAGAGTTGTCACGGCGCGATCAATGAAATGGACGAGGTGAAGCAGGTGGCGGATCTCAGCATGGGCTGGTGCATCAACTGTCACCGCGAGACCAAGGTCAACTTCAACTACGACAGCACCGGTGGCAATAAATTCTATAGTCTCTACGAGAAATTCCACAACGATATCAAGGACGGAAAGATGGACAGTGTGCGCGTCAAGGATATCGGTGGGTTGGAATGTCAGAAATGTCACTATTGATCGTCGGCCTCCATTAGAAGAAAAACGAATCTTACAAACTGTATTCCATGAGCCAAAACAAGTACTGGCAGAGTTTCGGAGAAGTGAAATCGGGCGAAGAATTTCGTCAACAGCAACAAGACGAGTTCCGCGAGGAACTTCCGTTTGAAGAGGTGGAGGGTGGCTTGGCCGATGCCAAAGCGCCCCGTCGCGATTTCCTTAAGTATCTCGGATTCAGCACCGCGGCGGCTACGCTGGCGGCCAGCTGTGAGATCCCGGTAAAAAAGGTCATTCCGTATGCCAACAAGCCGGAGAATTTGATTCCGGGTGTAGCTCAATATTATGCCACCACCTTCGTACAAGAAGGCGATGTGGTGCCGGTGTTGGCCAAAGTGCGTGATGGTCGTCCCATCAAGATCGAAGGAAACAAATTGGAAGGAAGTGCTTTTGCGCAAGGCGGTACCTCTGCCCGTGTGCAGGCTTCCGTGTTGGATCTTTACGACATGCATCGCTTGCGTTATCCGCAGCAGAAGAAAGGCGACAATTTCGAAGAAGTTCCCACGTACGAGCAATTGGATAAACTGATTGGTGAGCAGATCAAGGCAGCCGGTGGCAGCACTGTGTTGTTGACCTCTACCTTGAATTCACCTTCTACACAAGCCATCATCAATGGATACGGCGGACTGAAACATGTTCAGTACGACGCGGTTTCTTACAGTGGCATGTTGTTGGCCAATGAAGCTTGCGGATTTGGTCGTCAGTTGCCCAGCTATGATTTTGCTTCGGCGGATGTGATCGTGAGTTTGGGTGCTGATTTTCTGGGAAGCTGGTTGAGTCCGGTTGAATTTGCCAAAGCATATTCTGCTGGTCGCAAGATCGATGCGGCGAATCCGCGCATGAGCAAGCACTATCAATTCGAAGGATTTCTGAGTTTGACCGGTGCAAGTGCCGATGAGCGTTTTGTTCATCGTCCTTCAGAAACCGGTGCGGTTGCGGTGGCCTTGTTGTCGGCGTTGAACGGTGGAGCGGTTAGCTTGTCCGATGCAGCGCTGAAGGCGGGTGTAGAGAAAGTAGCGGCCGATCTCAATAAGAATAAAGGAAAAGGATTGGTTGTTTGCGGAAGCAACGACAAAAATGTACAGGTGGTGGTGAATGCCATCAACCAAGCGATCGGCGCCTTTGGTTCTTCCATTGACTGGAAGCGTCCGGTGAATTATCGCAAAGGCATCGATGCCGACATGACTGCTTTGGTGGAATCCATGGAAGCGGGTCAGGTGGGTACGCTGATGATCTACGGCGCGAACCCGGTTTATAATTATCACGATGCAGCTCGTTTTACGGCTGCGTTGAAAAAAGTGAAGGTGACCATCTCGTTCAATGAGCGGATGGATGAGACCACGGAGCATTGCCAGTTCATTGCGCCTTCGCATCATTATCTAGAAAGTTGGGGCGATGCCAATCCGAAAGCCAATGTGATTTGCTTCCAGCAGCCGACGATACATCCGTTGTTCAAAACACGTCCGTTCCAGACTTCGTTGTTGAAGTGGAGTGGCAACGATACTGACTACGATGTCTATTTCAAGAATTACTGGAATGGGCAGCCTGGTGGTGAAGCGGCTTTCAATGAAGGCTTGCAGAATGGATTGCGTGAAGAAGCTGCTGAAGGAAAAGGTCCGGGTAATTATTCAGCTGCCGCATTGGCGTCGGCGACGACTGCGATTCAAGGATACAAGTCGGTGACCGGCATTGAAGTTGCCTTGTATCAAAAAGCGTCGATCGGATCGGGTGTGGGAGCTACGAACCCTTGGTTGCAGGAATTGCCCGATGGGATCAGTAAAGCGACTTGGGACAACTATGCATTGATGAGTATGCCCATGGCGAAAGAGTTGTTGGGCTTGGACCTTATGCATGGTTCGGAGAAAGCGATCAACAATTACGAGTTCTATCCGCAAAAACCGGTTGTCAAGATCACGCTTGGTAAGAAAGAGATCGAATTGCCGGTCTTGATCGTACCCGGTATGCAGTCGAATACCATTGCCATTGCAGTTGGATATGGTCGTGGAGAGAAACTGGGTATGACCGCGGCGGGCGTAGGCCAAAATGCCTATGTGTTCACGTCTTATGATGGAAGCACGGTTTCTTATCAAGGTGTGGTGACGGTTGCGGATGCGGGTCGTCAACACAAAGTGGCTACTACACAGATTCATGGAACGTATGACGATCGTACCGAGGTGGTTCGCGAAACGACTTTGGCTACGCTGGTTAAATACCCCAATAATATTTCCGATTACCGCAAGCATTTGGAAGAGACGTACGGTAAAGGAACCGATACCACCGATTTCCGCAAGAATGGTACGTTGTATGGCGAGCATGCACAGCCCGGCATCAAGTGGGGCATGAACATCGACATGAATGCCTGCTACGGATGTGGTTCTTGTGTGGTGGCTTGTAATGCCGAGAACAACGTTCCGGTGGTGGGTAAGAGTGAAGTACTTCGTTATCACGATATGCACTGGTTGCGCATCGATCGTTATTTCGTGAGCGATGCCACCAACCCCGATCAATTGAAGGGCGTGGTGTTTCAGCCGATGATGTGTCAGCATTGCGACAATGCACCTTGCGAGAACGTTTGTCCGGTGGCGGCTACGAACCACAGTGCGGAGGGCGTTAACCAGATGACTTACAATCGTTGCATTGGTACGCGTTATTGCGCCAATAACTGTCCGTTTAAAGTACGCCGTTTCAACTGGGCTGATTATACCGGAGCCGATAGCTTCCCGAACAACCGCGACCAGCAGATGGTCGGTAAGTTGGATCCGGTGGTGGAGCAGATGAACGACGACTTGACCCGCATGGTGTTGAATCCGGATGTAACGGTTCGTTCACGCGGGGTGATCGAGAAGTGTTCGTTCTGTTTCCAGCGTTTGCAAGCTGCGAAGTTGGAAGCGAAGAAGCAGGATCGTCCGCTCGCCGATGGCGATGCGAAGACGGCTTGTCAGACCGCTTGTTCGGCGAATGCGATCGTATTCGGAAACGTGCGCGACAAAGAAAGCGAGATCGCGCAGGTGCGGGCGAATAACGCGAGCCGCAGTTATTATGTATTGGAGCAGTTGCACGTGTTGCCCAACGTCAGTTACCTGGCCAAGGTGCGCAACACCGATGAGGTTATCGAATCCGAATCGCATCATGCGGCCCCGGCAGCGGAACACGCACCGGCAACCCATGGTGAAACCGCTCCGGCACATCATTGATATTGAACCTTGAACCCACGTCCGCTTGGAGAAAAGCGGTATAAAGAGAAAGAATATGGCATCACTTCGGTATGAATCGCAAGTCAGACAACCTCTGGTGGATGGCACCAAGGATTATCATCAGGTGACCGAGGACATTTGTCGTCCGGTGGAAGCCAAGCCTTCGCGGCTTTGGTGGATCGGATTCCTGGTTTCGGTGGCTTTGTTGTTGTTCGGCGTCGTTTCCGTCGCCATGGAGGTTACCTATGGTACCGGCCAGTGGAACTTGAATCGCACCATTGGTTGGGGATGGGACATCACCAACTTCGTTTGGTGGGTGGGTATCGGTCACGCCGGAACCTTGATCTCGGCGATCCTCTTGCTGTTCCGTCAGGGATGGCGTACCGGGGTAAACCGTGCGGCAGAGGCGATGACCATCTTTGCGGTTATGTGCGCCGGACAGTTCCCGATCTGGCACATGGGTCGTGTGTGGAATGCCTTCTTCGTATTGCCTTATCCGAATTCACGCGGTCCGCTTTGGGTGAACTTCAACTCACCGCTCTTGTGGGACGTGTTCGCGATCTCTACCTATTTCACCGTATCGCTTCTGTTCTGGTATTCCGGCTTGATTCCCGATATGGCCACCTTGCGTGACCGTGCCAAAAAGAAAGGCGCTAAGATGTTTTATGGCATCGCGGCTTTTGGTTGGACCGGTTCTACCAAGCACTGGCAGCGTCACGAGGCCTTGTCGTTGGTATTGGCGGGATTGAGTACGCCGCTGGTGTTGTCGGTACACACCATCGTATCCTTTGACTTCGCTACCTCCATCGTTCCGGGATGGCACACGACGATCTTCCCTCCTTATTTCGTAGCGGGTGCGATCTTCTCCGGATTTGCCATGGTGCAGACGCTCTTGTTGGTTACCCGTAAAGTATTGTCGCTGGAAGAATACATCACCCTCGAGCACATCGAAGTGATGAATAAGGTAATTGTGTTGACGGGTTCCATTGTAGGTATTGCGTATCTGACCGAGTTGTTCATGGCTTGGTACAGTGCGGTTCCCTACGAATGGTATGCTTTTAAAGAGAACCGTTTGAATTTGAATAGTCCGTATGGCTGGAGTTACTGGATCATGATGGGTTGTAACGTATTGTCGCCCCAGATCTTCTGGTTCCGCAAAATGCGTCGCAACTTGTTCGTGACCTTCTTCATGTCGATCTTGGTGAATATCGGTATGTGGTTCGAGCGTTTTGTGATCATCGTAACCTCGATCTACCGCGACTACCTGCCCTCTTCCTGGAGTACGTATTATTCGCCTACGATCTGGGAGATCGGATTTTATCTGGGCACATTCGGATTGTTCTTCACCTGTTATTTCCTCTTCTCGAAGTATTTCCCGGTCATCGCGATTGCGGAGATCAAGCACATCCTGAAGAAGAATGGTTCGAATTTCAAACAGGGCATGGGCCAAGTAGAGAGCGAATCGCTCGATACATATGTGGCCAAGCATGTGGAGGACGGACATCATTGATTTGTTAACAGGTTCACCGGGGGTGAGCCGCAAATGACCCGCAAGGGAGATAAATTATGAGTGTACAAAAATTCGTGGTCGGCAATTTTTACGACGAGGAGGTGTTATTCCCTGCTGTCAAGAAAGTGCGCCGTGCCGGGTACAAGATCCACGACGTGTTCACGCCGTTTCCCATTCACGGTTTGGATCAGGCGATGGGATTGCGTGATACCAGTTTGCATACGGCCGGTTTCATTTATGGAATCACCGGTACGTCGACGGCCGTTGGTTTCATCACCTGGGCATTGACCTTGGACTGGCCGATCAACTTTGGAGGTAAGCCTTTCTTCGCGTTGCCAGCCTGGATTCCGGTGACCTTCGAGTTGACTGTATTGTTCGCGGCCGTGGGGATGGTGTTGACGTTCTGCTATCTCTGTCAGCTCGCTCCCTTTGTGAAGAAAGACCATTTCAATCCGCGCTCTACCGATGATACGTTCGTCATGGCCCTGGAATGCACCGATGCAACCAACGAAGCCGAGGCGATCAAATTTTTGGAAAGTGTGGGGGCACAGGATGTGACGGTGATGGAAAAAGAGACCGGATGGTGGTTGGGTCGTTACGATCACGACACCATGCGTTTTCAGAAATCAACCAACGCCTAATTATCATTTAATACAGACTTTGATGAAACGTATATCGATCTTTTGCGGCATGTTGACGGGCTTGGCTCTGTTGAGCGGATGCTCGGATGTTCGTCGCGACACGGGTTCTGCCTATATGCCGGATATGGCCTACAGCCGGGCCTATGAGACCTATGCTTCTACCGAGGCGTTGACCAAAGCCGGGGTGAATTACACCGCGACTCCGGTTAATGGAACCATTGCCCGCGGCGAGATGCCTGCTTATCCGTATAAGAATGATTCGACCGGATATGCTCAATCAGACAACGTGAAGAATCCGTTGGATGCAGCCAGTGTAGACATGACCGAGGCGGAGCGTTTGTATCTGGTGAATTGCGGGATCTGTCATGGAACCAAGCTGAACGGAAACGGTCCGCTCTGGAACGATGGCAATGGTCCGTATCCTTCCAAACCAGCGGCCCTGGTAGGCGACGCCAAGTACGAGGCGATGACAGAAGGCATGATGTTCCATTCGCTGACCTACGGGAAGAATGCGATGGGTAGCTATGCCTCCCAGCTCAGCACCAAGCAGCGCTGGATGGTGATCAGTTATGTGAAGAGCAAACAAGCAAAGACGACCAAAGCGGCGGCCCCGGCTGATAGCACGGCGGCTCCGAAACCTTAATAAAACGAATTCGAAGAATCTAAACGAATACTGATGTCAACCCGCGATCAATTCATTGCACCGAAGCGTTACAACACCGTCGCCCTATCGTTGATGGCGATTGGCTTGCTGGCCATTGCCGGACTCTGGTTCACCCATGGCGCGAAAGGTGGACATGAGGGAGCTCGATTCTGGGCTTCGCTCCTGCAGAACAGTGTATTCTTTCTGTTGGTGGTGAATGCTTCCATGTTCTTCATCTGTGCCACTACCCTCGCTTGGGGCGGTTGGCAAATGGCTTTCCGTCGGGTGCCCGAAGCCATCTCCGCGGTTGTGCCGGTGATCGGCGTGATCTGCATGGCTATTTTGTTCGCCATTGCTTTTGGTGACGATCATACCATTTACCACTGGACCGATACCCATCATGTGGCGGAAGATCCGATCCTGAATCACAAGAAAGGATTCCTGAATAAGAACTTCTTTGCGGTGGCTACTTTCCTCACCATCGGACTCTGGTCGCTCCTTGGGTGGAAAATGCGTCAACTCTCCCGGAGTTTGGATGAAAATCCGATCACCAGTTTGGAAGGCCGCAAAAAATACATCTGGAACAATACGGTATGGGGTGCTTTGTTCATCGTAGTATTTGCCCTGACCGTGCTTTCTTCTACGCCTTGGCTTTGGCTGATGAGCATCGATGCGCATTGGTACAGTACCATGTACAGCTGGTATACGTTTGCCAGTACGTTCGTATCGGGGATGGCCTTGGTCGCTTTGTTTGTGATCTACCTGAAGAATAACAACTACCTCGAGTATGTGAACAACGAGCATTTGCACGATATCGGCAAGTTCATGTTCGCGTTCTCGGTGTTTTGGACCTATCTCTGGTTCTCTCAGTTCATGCTGATCTGGTATGCGAACATTCCGGAGGAGACCATCTATTTCAAATCGCGTGCGCAAGGCATTTACAGCGGCATCTTCTGGTTGATGTTCATCATCAACTTCATTGCGCCGTTGTTGATCCTCATGACGCGTGGGGCGAAGCGGAACTACGGAACCGTCGCTTTCATGGCGGTGATGATCATTTTTGGTCACTGGCTGGATTTCTACCAAATGGTGTTCCCGGCGGTTTCTCCCGATCACGTACCGATGATCGTGTATGATTTTGGGGTGGCTTTGTTCTTTGTGGGACTGATCCTCTTTGTAGTGGGCCGGGCCCTGGCCAAGGCGCCCCTGTTGGCGAAGAATCATCCGTTCGTGAAAGAAAGTCTCATCCATCATACCTGATCTCCTAAACGAATTCAACTAATTCCAATCACGTCCTAGATATTTACGTTATGCAAGTTTTCTTCATCATTGCGATCCTGGTTCTGGCCTTCGTGATCATCTTTCAGATCTCTAAAGCCAGTGAGTATGTAGCGGTATTACGCGGATGGGAGCGCACGCGCAAGCAAACCAATCGGATCAATGCCTTCATGTTGTTGGCGTTTCTGGTGCTTGGACTGATCGGCGTTTATATCTGCAATGAACAATTCAAGGGACGGATCCTGGGTGAGCCGGCTTCCGATCATGGTGTATTGGTCGATCGTATGTTGTACGTGACCATCGCCATCACCTTCATCGTTTTTCTGATCACGCAGATCGCGTTGTTCTGGTTTTCCTATAAGTATCAAGAGTCGGATGACCGCAAAGCATTCTTCTATCCGCACAACAATACGCTTGAGTTGATCTGGACCGTGATCCCGGCCATTGCATTGACCGTACTCGTTGGCTTCGGGATCGTGTATTGGTTCCGCATCACCAGCGATGCGCCGAAAAATGCGATGATCGTGGAAGTAACCGGTAAGCAATTCGGTTGGGAGTTCCGGTATCCGGGAGCGGATGGCATTCTGGGAAAGAAATATTATAAGAATGTAGATCCAGCAGCGGGCAATCCGGCCGGACAGATCTGGGAAGACTCTACCAACAAGGACGATGTATTCGTTGAGCAAGAGATGCACCTCGTGGTGGGTAAGCCGGTGAAATTGGTGATCGGCGCCAAGGATGTGATCCACGATGTGGGATTGGTCCATTTCCGGATGAAGATGGATGCCGTACCCGGTACGCCTACGACCATGTGGTTCACGCCGAAGTACACGACCAAGCAGATGAAGGAAAAGACGGGCAATCCGGATTTCGTCTATGAGCTCTCTTGCGATCAGATGTGCGGAAAGGGTCACTGGAGTATGCGCGGGGTGGTGGTAGTCGAAACGCAAGAAGAATACGATGCGTGGCTGTCTTCCAAAAAACCACAATACCTGGTAGCCAACCCAACCCTGGCACCCTCCATTAAAAAAGACACCATCGCTACTGTCAATACCGTAGCGCTCAATTAATCCATCCAAGAACCTGTATAAGCCAAACCTATGAGTGAAGCAACGCACACACACGCAGCCGTAGCAGAAGGGGCACACGTAGCACACCCGCACGAACATGGTCATGAGCATCATGAGCAGAGTTTCGTGTCGAAGTACATCTTTAGTATGGACCATAAGACCATCGGAAAGCAATTTCTGATCACGGGTATTATTTGGGCCATCATCGGCGGACTCTTCTCCGTCCTTTTCCGATTGCAACTGGGTTATCCGGAAGAATCCTTCCCGATCCTGGAGACGGTATTTGGAAATTGGGCCAAGGGCGGACAGATCCAACCGGAGTTTTATTACGGACTGGTCACCATGCACGGAACCGTACTCGTGTTCTTTGTATTGACTGCCGGTTTGAGTGGAACCTTTGCGAACCTGCTCATTCCACTGCAAGTCGGTGCGCGTGACATGGCTTCGCCGTTCATGAACATGTTGTCTTATTGGTTCTTCTTCCTCGCCGGTGTGGTGATGTTGAGTTCCATTTTTGTACATACCGGTCCTGCTTCCGGTGGCTGGACCATGTATCCCCCACTGAGTGCACTTCGTCAGGCTGGTGAAGGCCAGAAGATCGGTACCGATCTTTGGTTGATCAGTATGGCGTTGTTCATCGTTTCGTCGCTGTTGGGTGGATTGAATTACATCGCGACCATCCTCAACATGCGTACGAAAGGAATGAGCATGACGCGCTTGCCGTTGCCCATCTGGGCCATGTTCTTCACGGCGATATTGGGCGTATTGTCCTTCCCGGTATTGTTATCCGGTGCGATCTTGTTGTTGTTCGACCGCAACTTGGGCACCAGTTTCTATTTGAGTGACATCGTTGTGAACGGTGAGATCCTCCCGAATGAAGGCGGTAGTGCGATCCTCTATCAGCACTTGTTCTGGTTCTTGGGTCACCCTGAAGTATACATCATTCTGTTGCCGGCCATGGGTATGGTGTCGGAGATCTTGTCGGTGAATTCCCGCAAGCCCATCTTCGGATACATGGCCATGTTGGGTTCGTTGTTCGCGATCGCTATCCTCGCCTTCTTGGTGTGGGCGCACCATATGTTCGTGACCGGATTGAATCCATTCCTCGGATCCGTGTTCGTGTTGTTGACCTTGTTGATTGCGGTACCTTCTGCGATCAAGGTGTTCAACTGGCTTACGACGATCTGGCGTGGTAACATTCGTTTTACGCCGGCGACTTTGTTCGCGATCGGTTTTGTGAGCTTGTTCATCTCGGGCGGATTGACCGGTATCTTCCTCGGTAACTCAACCATTGATATTCATTTGCACGATACCATGTTCGTGGTTGCGCACTTCCACATTGTGATGGGGGTGGCTTCCTTCTTTGGTATGTTCGCCGGGGTGTATCACTGGTTCCCGAAGATGTTCGGTCGTTACCTGAACAATACCATGGGGTACATGCACTTCTGGGTAACCATGATCGGATCTTATCTGATCTTCTGGCCCATGCACTACCAAGGTTTGGCCGGGGTGCCTCGTCGTTACCTCGACAAGCGCGGTTGGGTATCATTCAATGATTTCGCCGACCTGGACAAGATGATCACCGTGGTTTCGATTGTGGTGTTCGCGGTTCAGTTGTTGTTTGTATTTAATTTCTTCTATTCCATATTCAAAGGACGCAAGGTGCGCACACAGAATCCTTGGGGGGCCAATACCCTCGAGTGGACTACCCCCATCAATCCGGGTCACGGAAACTGGGAAGGGGATATTCCGGAAGTGCATCGTTGGCCTTATGATTATGCAAAGGATGGACGTGAGTTCATTCCGCAGACCGAACCGGTTGGAGCCAATGAGACTCAAGCTCATTGATCGCTGATCGTTCGATAAAAAAAATTCAGTGAAGGGGATGTCGAGGATTCGAGATTATTGGACGTTGACCAAGCCTTCGCTGAGTATCCTGGTGGTGTTCAGCAGTGTGGTGAGTTTTATGCTTACCCGCGGCTACGAGTCGTTCGCCGACCCGCTCTACCGGATACTATCGCTCTTTGCAGGTGGATTTTTGGTGACAGGCAGTGCCAATGCAATCAATCAGTGTGTTGAAAAAGACACGGATGCCGGAATGAAGCGAACCGCTTCACGGCCGATTGCTTCGGGACGAATGTCGGTGCAAGCCGGTTGGGTCTTTGCGATCCTGACGGGCATCGTGGGTGTGAGTTGGCTCGGTTGGGTCTTCAATCTGCTCACGGCGTCACTGGCAGCATTCAGTTTGTTCTTGTACGCGTTCATCTATACTCCGATGAAAAAAGTCAGTTCGCTGGCAGTTCTCATGGGGGCGATTCCCGGGGCTTTGCCCTGCTTGATCGGATGGACAGCGGGCGAGGGCGAGTTGAGTTTGGGAGGATGGATCGTGTTTGCGTTTCAATTCTTCTGGCAGTTCCCGCATTTCTGGGCCATTGCCTGGGTGGCGCACCGCGATTATTCGGCCGTAGGATTCAAACTGTTGCCGTCCGATCAGGGTCCGACCCGCTTCACGGCTTTGCAAACAGTATTGTATTCGCTGTTGCTGGTGCCGGTCACCTTGATGCCTTTTTTCACCGGCATTTGTTCGTATGGATCGATCAGCGGACAAGTGGGGTTGGGAATGGTGATCGTGTCAAATGGATTTATGATCGCGCGTTGTGTGCAATTGTATCGAGGTATGGAAGTGGCGCAAGCCCGTCGCGTGATGTTTGGAAGTTATTTGTATTTGCCGGTGGTGATGTTAAGCTGGTTGCTGAGCAAAACCCCGATTGCATAGAATGGATCGAAGATGAACGCAACTATGACGAACAAGACGGAACAAAAACGCATGCACCCGCATAAGTTCACCCTTTGGGTGGCGATCGGCAGCTTGTTGATGATGTTCGCCGGACTGACCAGTGCCTTTATTGTGAAAAGCAATCAGGTGAACTGGAAGCCCGTGACCATGCCCGTTTGGTTCACGATCTCAACGATCCTTATGTTGATCAGCAGTGGCACCATGCAACTCGCGCTTCGGAGTTTTCGGGAGCGGGTGATGCGCAACTACCGGATGTGGATGTTGGTCACGTTGGTGTTGGGTCTTGGGTTTGTGGCTTCGCAGTGGATCGGGTTTCAGGAACTCTGGTCGAAGCAGGTCACCTTTCAGGGTGCCGGCGCCGGACAGTTTCTTTACGTGATCTTCGGCTTGCATGCGTTGCACGTCGTGGCCGGGGTGATCGTGTTGTTGGTGATGGCGATTCGTTCCTTTGCGGGATCCGTGAAAACGTACAGTCCCGTTCCGGTGGAGATCGCATCAACCTATTGGCATTTCGTAGATCTCTTGTGGATCTATCTATTCGTCTTCTTCTGGGTGATCGGAAGCGGGCAATAAAATTTTGAATCATTCGATAAAAGATACAAGTATGGCGACAACCTTACAGGCACAAAACACGAAATGGTGGAACGGTGGTAAAAGCCCCTTCAACCTGGAGTATGGTAAGCTCATGATGTGGTACTTCCTCATGAGTGATGCCTTCACTTTTGGCGCCTTTTTGATCTCGTATGGTTCGATCCGTTTTAGCCAGAACTTCTGGCCCGATCCGAACGTCGTGTTCAATGCATTCCCCGGTGCCGGCCATGCCAATCTGCCCTTGGCTTTCGTGAGTGTGATGACCTTTGTACTGATCATCAGTTCCGTTACCATGGTGTTGGCGGTACATGCCGGTCACAACAACGATAAGAAAGGGGTTGTAAAATGGTTGTTCTGGACCATCATCGGCGGTGCTGCGTTCTTGGGCTGTCAGGCTTGGGAGTGGCATCACTTGATCACCGGCGAGCATGCGGTGTTGATGGATGGTCAGTTGAACATCATCGGCCAAACCACCAGCGTGAACCCTTGGGGTGATCTGGTTTCGAATGAAGCTGCCATTGCCGCGCTTTCCAAGACTCCGCATGAGACTTTGGTGAGCCTGGCCCATTTAAGCGATCACAACATGACGCATGAGGCGGCTGCCAAATTGAGTCACGATGATCTGATGAAGACAATCTCTTCGAACATCGATGCCTTGCACATCCGGAAGAACGGTCCGGTTGCGTTCGGCGGTTATTTCTACGGAATCACCGGTTTCCATGGCTTCCACGTATTCTCTGGTGTGCTCATCAATATTGTTATGTTGATCATGGCCCAAAAAGATGTGTTCACCAAGCGCGGTCATTACCTGATGATCGAGAAGGCTGGTTTGTACTGGCACTTTGTGGATCTGGTCTGGGTATTCGTATTCCTTTGCTTCTACCTGATCTAACCCAAACTCTGAACCCTGAACTCTAAACTCTGAACTAGTTCTATATGCAACATCCCGCCTTTGAAGAAGTAACCGAACATCATCACGTCGACGACGCGACCTTTAAGAAGCGTGTACGCAATACCACGATCTTGCTGTCGGTGATCACCATCATTGAACTGTTGATCGGTTTGGCCATCTACAACATTCACAAAGGAGAAAATCCCAGTGAGTTGTTGGTGCTGATGTTCAAAGGGATGGTCTGCATCCTGACCTTGGCCAAGGCCTATTACATCGTATCGGTGTTCATGCACTTGGGCGATGAGATCCGCAACATGATCATGACGATCGTAGTTCCGTTGCTGCTCTTCGTTTGGTTCATCGGGGCGTTCATCTGGGATGGCGCTTCGTATAAGAATTTGCGGAATACATACGACAAGCATCACTTGGAGTCGACCATGCCCGCCAAGCATGGAGCTCATAAATAGTTGCTCCTTCCGAACCCCCGGGGTTCCCGGTTGTTCTGATTGACGACGGAAAACCATCGATTTGAACAAACGCGCCTTTCTTTCCATTTTGCTGGCACTCTTCGTGCCCTTGATTGCCTATTTTCTGGTTTCTGACCTGAGTGGGAAGGCAACTCGAATGCCCCGCCATTATTTCCCGGATTCCGTGGTGCAGGTTGTCAAGAAAGGCAAGGAGGTATCCGACACCATTTGGCATCGCATTCAGGAACCCCGGCTCGTTAACCAACTGGGTGATACCGTTACGTTCGATAGTTTACGGGGCAAGATCCTGATCGTTGATTTTTTCTTTACCCGTTGCCCGACGATCTGTCCCCGGATGACCCTGAACATGAAGCGGATGGCCGAGTCCATTCACAATGGCAAGCGGGTGGGTGACAAGACCAACAAAAAGGTTCATTTTCTATCAATCAGCATCGACCCAGAGCGCGATAGTCTGGAACGAATCAAACATTGGGCCGATCGTTTTCAGGTCAATCCCGAACAATGGTGGATCCTCACCGGCAATCGCGATTCGATTTATCGATTCGTATTGGAAGAGATCAAGTTGGGATTGATCGATGGAGAAGGGGTGGATACGAATTTTGTGCACAGCGACAAATATGTATTGATCGACACCAATCGTCGGGTGCGTGGATATTACAGCGGACTTGATACGATGGAATTGAAACACTTGTCGAATGATCTTGTCATGTTGACCATGGAGAAAGATCCCAATCGGAAATTTTTCCTGTCGGGTAAATTACCCATCCTGGCTTTCGCCTTCTTATCGGCGCTGCTGGGTGTATTTCTCTTATTATTCTTCTTGAAAAAAAATCGTTGATATGTTAGCACCTGTTTGGAAAAAGAATGATGCCCGTGCCCGTTTGTTGATCTTCACGTTTTCGGCCATCGTATTTGCGGCCGTGGTGGTCTTGGGTCGGATTCAATTGCAGGTTGATCTCGGATTCGATGTGCATGTTTTTGCCAAGGCGAATGCGGTGATCAATTCGTTGGTAGCCGTGTTGTTGGTGGCCGGACTGGTGTCGGTCAAGTCACGAAACTATATGCTCCACAAAAAACTGATGATGGCGGCGATGGTGCTGTCGGTCTTGTTTTTGGTGAGCTACATCGCTCACCACTTGTTTGCGGGTGAGACAAAATTTGGAGGAACCGGTACGATTCGCACGGTGTACTACTTGATCCTGTTCACCCATATTCCGTTGGCGGGATTGATCTTGCCCTTCATTTTATTCTCGGCCTATCGGGCGTTGATCGGCGAATGGTCGGCACACAAAAAATTGGTTCGGTATACTTGGCCCATCTGGTTCTACGTGGCCGTGACCGGGGTGATCGTGTATTGCTTGATCAGCCCCTATTATCAGTAACGATACAGCACTTTGTTTCGGGCGATGAGACAAGCGCCCATAACACCGGCTTTTTCTCCGAGTTTGGAGAGCGTCAGTTGCGTATCACTATTCACTAGGCTTAATGAGTATTTGTTGACAGCGCTTCGAATGGGAAGTCGCAGGTAATCGCCCGTTTCGGATAGGGTTCCGCCGAGGACCATCAATTCCGGATTGAATACGTTGATGAGCATGGCGATTCCTTTCCCTAGTTTTTCTCCCAGTTCGGCCAAGATCTCGATGGAGAGTATATCTTCATTCTTTGCGGCTTGAATGATGTCCAACAGCGTGATCTCGCTGACCTCTTTTTTCTTTCGCATGGCGGAAGAAGTAGACCCTTGTTCGATCCGTTCTCTGAATTTCCGAATGAGTGCCAACCCGGATGCTTCCGTCTCCAGGCATCCTTTTTTCCCGCAGTGACAAAGAATCTCGTTGTCGAAGAACGGGATGTGACCGAACTCACCGCTGAATCCGGATTTTCCATAGTACAACTTCCCATCGATCAAAATACCCAGACCGATCCCGTAGTCCATGTTCACGTACAATACGTGACGGCGATTCTGAATTTCGGTTCCGCAATATTCCCCATAGGCCATGGCCCGCGAGTCATTTTCCAATACGACGGGTAAACCAATCTCCCGTTCAATGACCGTGGCCAACGGTTCTTCGTGAAAGTGGAAGTAACTGTAACTATATCCGTTTGTGTGGTTGATGCGCCCCGATAAGTTGATTCCGACGCTTAAGATCTTGTCATCTCGAATCTTCTGTTCGTCGATGAATTCCCGAATGATCGTCAATAACTGCTGCAGCGACTCGGGCGTATTTTCCAATTTGAATGGGATCTTCTCCTTCAAGTTCACCAGGTGCTTCTTGAAGTTCAGCATGCCCAGATTCACATAATATCGCTTCACGTCCACCCCAATGAAATAACAGGCCTCCGAAACCAGCCCATAAATACTAGCCCTTCTGCCTCCGGTTGAGTCGAATTTTCCGTCGTCCTTCAGCAGCCCATCCTCAATCAATTCATTCACCAAGCTGGTGATCTTGGGCACACTCGTGTTCAACTCCCGGCTGAGTTCGTTGATGGTGGAATGGCCATTTTGATCTATAAAATTGATTATCAGCCTCTTAAGTGACCTATTTTTAAAGGCCACCCCGGAGGCGTTCTCGTCGCTGAAGACTTCAAAAAGACGTAAGTGGCTGGCCATTCGCTAAGAATCCGGCTTGATCGTGCCGGGAAGGCAATCTAAAGATTTTACCAGAAATCGGGGTAAAAACTAAACAATTAATAAAATAAATTAAAAAGTACTGTTGATTATTTAAATAATTTATGTTCTTTTGAAAGTTCTCGTCCATCAAACCTAATTGCTTGTCATGTTAGCCAACGCTGCTCCGGTAGCTTCTGTGGGTATTTCGCGTTACAGTGATCTGTATTTATCTGAATTGAAGGATAATATTCTTCCTTTTTGGGTGCAGCATAGTCGGGACGAGCGCAACGGAGGTTTTTTCACTTGTTTGGATCGCTATGGGAAGGTGTATGATACCGACAAATTCGTCTGGTTGCAAGGCCGCCAGGTTTGGTGTTACAGTTATATGTATAAGCACCTGGAGCCCAATCCCGAGTGGTTGCACATGGCTTTGTTGGGGGCGGAATTTTTAAAGCGACATGGTCGGGATGCGGAGGGCAATTGGTATTTCTCGTTGACGGCCGAGGGGAAACCGTTGGTGCAACCCTATAATATATTTAGTGATTGTTTTGCTACGATGGCGTTTGCGGCCTTGGATCGGATCAATCCGCGCGACGAGTGGAAGCAGATCGCGTTGGATACGTTCGAGAATATTTTGAAGCGTCAGGACAACTGGAAGGGTAGTTACAACAAAGCCTTTCCGGGTACGCGTCCGCTAAAGAATTTCAGTTTACCCATGATCCTGTGCAACCTCTCCTTGGAGTTGGAGCATTTGATCGGTGCCGACCGCGTGAATGAGTTTGCGCCGCAGGTGGTTGATCAGATCATGAATATTTTTTATCAATCGGATTCCGGATTGATCCTGGAGAATGTGCATCCGGATGGTAAACCTTGTGACAGTTTTGAGGGACGAGTATTAAATCCCGGTCATGCTATTGAGGCCATGTGGTTCATCATGGATTTGGGGAAGCGATTCAAGGATCCGGCATTGATCGAGAAAGCCAAAGACATTCTGTTGCATACATTGGAGTATGGTTGGGATCGGGAGCATGGAGGCATTTTTTATTTCTTAGATATTCATGGTCATCCGCCGCAGCAATTGGAATGGGATCAGAAGCTCTGGTGGGTACATGTAGAGACCTTGGTCGGATTGGCCAAGGCGTATGTGCTTACGGGTGATCCGCGTTGTGCCGATTGGTTTGAGCGGGTGCATCAATATACCTGGTCGCATTTCCGCGACGAGCCGCATGGAGAGTGGTTCGGTTATTTGAATCGGCGCGGTGAAGTGTTGTTGCCCTTGAAGGGCGGCAAATGGAAAGGTTGTTTTCATATTCCGCGTTCGCTGTATCAGGTACATAAAACCTTATCGCAACTTTCCCCCAACGAGTGAAGTCTATTACAACATATCGCCTGGCTTTACTGCTGCTTGGGTCTTTGACACTGGGTGGATTCGCGCATGCTCAATCGACGCGTTCGGTCGACGTACTGGTCATAGGCGGTGGCACGGGCGGTACGGCGGCCGGTATTCAATCAGCGCGTACCGGAGCAAAGACGTTGATCGTGGAGCCCACTCCTTGGTTGGGAGGCATGATGACGGCGGCGGGTGTTTCTGCTACCGATGGGAATCATATGCTTCCATCGGGTCTGTGGGCCGAGTTTCGGGATAAGTTGTATAAAGTATACGGTGGCCCCAATCGGGTTGCGACGGGCTGGGTAAGCAACACCTTATTCGAACCGCATGTGGGCGATAGTATTTTCAAATCCATGGCGGCTCGTGAATCCAAGCTGCAGGTTTTGCATGGTTATGTATTGATGGGGATATTGAAAAAGGGAAATCGAGTTGAGGGTGCTTGGTTTAATCATTCAAAATCTGGTAAGAAGTTGACGGTGCGGGCTCGTCAGGTGGTGGATGCGACCGAGCTGGGCGATGCGATCGCGTTAGCGGGCATTCCGTTTGATGTGGGTATGGAAGCGAGTTCGCTCACCGGTGAAGATGTGAACGTTCCGACTTCGAATGACATCATACAAGATCTTACCTATGCCGTGATCCTGAAGGACTATGGCTCGAAGGCCGATTGCACCATCGTTCGTCCTAAAAACTACGATCCCCGGGAATTCGATGGTTCGTGTACCGATTATTACACGGATAAAACGCGCATTCAACCCAATGTGGATGCCAAGAAAATGATGACCTATGGGCAATTGCCCAACCGCAAGTACATGATCAACTGGCCCGGTCATGGCAATGATATTTACTTGAATTTGATCGATCGTTCGCCCTCGCAGCGGTTGATCGATCTGGATTCGGCCAAGCAGCAGACGTATCGATTTATCTATTTTCTCCAAACTCAATTGGGCTTTCG
>ENA-OUVC01000915-OUVC01000915.1-marine-metagenome-genome-assembly--contig:-NODE-915-length-18346-cov-5.239367_pt1 | contig 18346 bp, 9 predicted proteins | sample MGYA00248622_ERZ508571 | MGnify/ENA primary metagenome ERZ508571 (study PRJEB26236, sample SAMN06267175) | marine metagenome | isolation source: Columbia River Estuary | place: USA:Columbia River Estuary... | reverse complement strand
AGGTCCCGGAGACAATTTTGGGTATTCTATTTCAATGCCTAACGCCACAACTTTAGCTTCAGGCGCTTACGGAAATAATGGGACTGGAATTTATCAGGGCAGCGTTCGTGTGTACCAGTGGAGCGGCTCCTCTTGGGTTCAAAAAGGAAATGATATAGATGGTGAAAGCAATAATGACGATTCCGGCATTTCGGTTCACATGCCCGATGAACATACTGTTGCTATCGGTGCAGACGCCAATGACGGAAATGGCTCAAATTCCGGCCACGTTCGCGTATTCTTTTGGAATGGTGCCGATTGGGTGCAGCAGGGAGTCGACATTGACGGTGAGGCAGCTTTTGATGGGTCAGGAAAAGATGTATGCATGCCCGATAGGTATACTGTCGCCGTGGGCGCTCCCGCTAACAGCGGCGGCGGGCCGTATTCCGGCCACGTTCGTGTATTCCGACTTTGCTTTGACTCAATATTAGTTCAAGTTCAAGATTTCACAGCATTTACCGGAGTGGGCTGGGCTAATTTTAAGTGTACACACACCGATTCATCAGCTTCGTACCAATGGCAAATGCTCTCTGGTACGACATGGGTAAATCTTACAAATCAATCGAACTTTAGTGGGGCACTTTCAGACTCGCTCATTATTACCGGAGTAACTCCTTCGTTGAGCGGTAAAAAATTTCGTTGTGTTATTGCAGGACGTTGCAGTGTGGACACAACAAATTCCGGTGTTCTAACTGTGGTCAATGGTATCGGTATAGAGCCGGCCAATCCGAGTTATATCAAGGTCTTCCCGAATCCCACTACCGGTAAAATTCGAATTGGAGGCGGTTTTCAAGGCTCCATTACGTTGTTCGATCACAACGGATCCATTCTTTATTGCGGCGACGCCATAGACGAACTTAACATAAGCTCCTGGCCTAGTGGTGTTTACACGCTGCTGTTGTCCAATGCTGATCTGAATTTACGGCACCGAATTATTAAACTCTAAAGTAGGGAGGGCCCTAGCTAGTACCCTAACAGCCCCTCCAACGCCACCCGTACCTTGTCCGCGTTGGGCAAGTACGTGAATTCGAGCGTTTTGTTGAGTGGGATAGCCGGCGTGTCCTCGGCGCCCAGCACGCGCACGGGCGCGTCGAGGGCGGTAAAGCACTCCTCTTGAATTCGGGCGGCAATCGAGCGCGCGAACGGCTGAACTGATGGTTCTTCGGTGAGCACTAAGATGCGGCCGTGGGCGCGGGCCCGTTCAAACACCAGCGCCTCGTCCCAGGGCGACAGACTGCGCAGGTCGAGGACTTCAACGGGCAGCCCCGCAGCCGCTTCGAGGGCCCAGTACACCCCGCGGCCGTAGGTTACGACCAAGACTGAGGGTTCGCCGTCGGGCTCCACGGCGCGCACGATGCGGCCCTTGCCGATGGGAATCACGTAGTCGGCGTCCGGTTCGACAGTTTTGGCGCCCTCGGTACCCTTGATTTTCGACCAGTACAGGCCTTTGTGCTCGAGCACCACGACGGGGTTGGGGTCCGCATAGGCGGCCTTCAGCAAGCCCTTGAGGTCGGCCCCGGTGGATGGGTAGACGACTTTGATTCCGCGAATGGCGGTCACGACCGACTCCACGCTCGAGGAGTGAAACGGTCCGCCGCTGCCGTAGGCTCCGATCGGAACCCGCAAAATCATGTCGGCCGTCCACTTGCCGTTCGAAAGGTAGTGGGCGCGCGAAAGCTCGGTAAACAGCTGGTTGAGGCCCGGCCAGATGTAGTCCGCAAACTGCACCTCGACGATGGGCTTGAGGCCCACGGCGGCCATGCCCACGGTGCTTCCGACGATGAAGGCCTCTTGGATTGGGGTGTTGAAGACGCGGTCGTCGCCAAACTGCTGGGCGAGCGTGGCGGCCTCGCGAAACACGCCTCCGAGGCGGCGCCCCACGTCTTGGCCGTAGAGCAGGGCTTCGGGGTGGGCGTCGAGGATTTCACGCACGGCAAACAGGGCGCTGTCGACCATCACGGTGCGCTCCCGGCCGACGGGCTCGCGGGTTCCGCGCTCTTCGGTCACAGGCGTCGGAGCCAGTCGGTGCGTGAACAAATCACTGGGCGTGGGGTCCGGAGCCTCCAATGCGCGCTCGTAGTCAGCCTGCACGCGAGCACGGGCGGCGTCGACTATGGCCTCCAGCTCAGCGGACTTGTGTCCGTCGGCCAGCAAGGCGGCGCGCAGCTTCGGGAAGGGGTCGCGGGCGCGGGCCTCGTCGAGGTCGTCGCGGTACCACTCCATGCGCACTCCTGAGGTGTGGTGGTTCAGCAGCGGAACCTTTGCGTGCACCAGCACCGGGCCCCGCTTTTTGCGCATCGTGCGCAGCACGTCTTTGAGGGCCGCATGGCAGGCGGCGTAGTCGGTTCCGTCGACTTGAACGACGTCAATGCCGGGAAATCCCTGAGCGTACTGCGCGGCGTTTGCGGCCCTCGTTTCGGCTGCGTTGGCCGAGATGTCCCAACCGTTGTCTTGAACCAGCACAAGCAGGGGGAAGCGTTTAAGCGCAGCCATTTGAAGTGCTTCACTCACTTCGCCCTCGGTCATGGCCGCGTCGCCGATCGAGCAGACCGAGATTGGCTTGGATCCGCCCCACTCGGCCGTAAGGCCCTGCTTTTCGCGGTACTGAATGCCCATGGCGGCTCCGGCCGCCGGAATCGCCTGCATGCCCGTGGCCGACGACTGGTGCGGAATCTTCGGCTTGTCGGCGTCGCGCAGCGACGGGTGGCTGTAGTAGGTGCGCCCGCCCGAGAAGGGGTCGTCGCGCTTGGCCAGCAGCTGCAGCATGAGGTCGTAGGGCGTCATTCCGATGCCCAGAAGCATCGCATCGTCGCGGTAGTAGGGGTACAAAAGGTCGTTGGGCTCGAGCTGGGTTGCCAGCGCCAGCTGAATCGCCTCGTGCCCGCGCGCCGTGGCGTGCACGTAGGTCGCCGTCACCTCTTTGTTGGCCTCGTACAGCTCGGCCATCGCCTTTGCCGTAGCCATCAATTCAAACGCGTGAAGTGCGGAACCTTTTTTCATTTTTTGCCGAATTCGTAGGTGAGCCCAAGGCCCATAAACTGTTTGGTTTGGATGCCCGAGGCGTCCAGCTTGCCGTCAGCATTCGTATCGCGCAGCAGGACGTCGCGGTCAAAGAGATTTTGGCTCCGAAGCGTGATGCTAAGCGGCCCCTTATTCTTGTATACCAGCAGCAAGTCGCTGTCGAGGTCTACGCTGAACGGATCCTGCAAGTAGTTCGCAAAGGCGTTCAGGCGAAGGTCCATTTTGATTCCGCCCTTGAACGAACGCTGAAAGCGTGCATTTCCATACAATCCCAATTCTTGGCGGAACCGCTGACCCGGCAAAAGACCAAACCCACCGTTTGCGCTGAGGGCGCTGTCCAGAACCCACGTAAATTTCGCCGTAACAGGCGACGCGTACAGGTCCAAGCCGTCCGTCTTGTGGGTGAGCCCGAGTCCGGCGATTCCGTAGGCGGGCGCAAAGGCGCGCGACACATAAACCGTATCACCAGGTTTAGCAAACCCCTTGACAAACTGTGTTTTAAAGCTTGAGAATCCCGAAACCTTCCAGAGCGGATCTTCGCGCAAGAGGTAGTCAAATCGGGCGGCATACTCGAGCTTGTCGTCGATTTTTCGCGCAACCCCCTCTTGAATGTTGAGGCTGTAGGTAGCGTCCAAAAGCTGTTCCCAACGCCACTTTCCGCGCACGGCGATGGCCTGCTGGCGTACGATGGCTCCGGCGGCGAGGTTGTTCTGGCCACCGGCGTTCCATTGGCGCAGCACGGTCTGGTTGAAGCTCACCCCATAAATGGCCGGAAACGACCACTGGGTTGTGTCGCTCGCGGCCCACATACTGCCGCTGATGAGGCCCAAGGCCAAAAGCAGCAGGCGCCTCACGACTTCGTCAGAATGGCTTGAATTCGAGATTGCGCGTCGTCGGTGCGAACCAGGCGACCTGAAATGGCGGCGCGCTCCAAAAGGAGTTCGCCCCAGTGCTCGGTTCCGTGCCACAGGGCGTGCTTGAGGGCCACTGTGGCCTCTACCGACTGGCCCGCAAGGAGCTCGGCCAAGGCATCCACCGCGGCGTCCAGGGCTGCGGCGTCGTCGACGACCTGTGCGTAGAGCCCGTGCTGCTGGGCCCAGGCGGCGCTGCGAAATTCCGTAGCGTCAATGGCCAACTGGCTCATGGCGCTGAGGCCCATTTTGCGCTCCACTGCGGGACCGACCACAAAGGGGCCGATGCCCACTGCGAGCTCGCTCAACTTGACCGCGGCGTGCTGGGTTGCGATGCAGTAGTCCACGGCCGAGGCCAGGCCAACTCCGCCACCCACAGCCTTGCCCTGTACGCGTCCGACGACAAATTTTGGTACCGTGCGAATCGCATTAATCACATGCGCAAATCCGCTAAAAAATGCGAGACCCTGAACCTCAGTGCGAATGCTGGCAAGCTCGGTAAAGCTGGCTCCGCCGCAAAAAACCCGATCGCCGCCACTGCGCAGCACGATGACGTGCACTGCGGGGTCGTGGCCCTCATTGCGAATCGCCTGGGCCAAGTCGGCCAGCACGGCACTCGGCAGCGAGTTGCTTTGGGGGTGAAAAAATTCGATGTGGCTTATGGTTCCGCGGCGTTCGACGCGCACGTAGCCTTCACTAGGATTTGGGTTCATCGCTTGAAAAAACTGAGTTGTTCGATTGGGCAAACAAGGCTTCGGTAGCTGTCGTACCAGCGGGCGCGGCCCTCACTTTTGGCCTCAGCGTGCAGTGCGGCTTTGCGCCACGCATCTACGGCCACGGCGTCGCGCCAGTAGCTGATAAACACGGCATCTGGGCCATTCCGCACGACCTCATACCCAAGAAAGCCATCGATTTTTGCTACGGCTTCCATCGTGGCGTCGCTCATCGCATCATAGCCCTCGGGGCTCGGGTTCACGGGGCGCTCCGACGAAAAAATCACGGCGTAGTTGCCGGGCTTTAGGTCGAGGTTGGGGTTCAAGAAGCTCACGCCTGGTTCCGCTTTTTAACCATCGTCAAAATGGTGGCCACAGCGACCACTTCGGTCGTTTCGTCGACCACCTCGACGTAGTACTTGACGATGCCCTTGGCAATGTCTTCGGGGCTGCGCTTCTCTTGGTCGACCTTTTCTTGGACCGTCAACTTCACCTGAATCGTAGAACCCGGATACACGGGTTTGGTAAAACGGCACGTGTCAATGCCGTAATTGAGCAGCACCGGCCCTTTGGGAGGATCCACAAACAGTCCGGCCGCACGGCTCAAAATGAAGTACCCGTGGGCCACTCGGCCCGTAAAAATGGTACCCTCGAGGCTGTTGGCGTCCATGTGGGCATAGAACTTGTCGCCGCTGAGCTCCGCAAAGTTCTCGATGTCCTGCAGCGTGACCGTATGGGTCGCGGTAGTGACGGTGTCTCCGATGCGCAGGTCTTCAAAATGCTGGCGAAACAGGTGCGGATTCGCCTCCGGGCGGTCTGCGCCGGGGTAGTAGCGCTCGGCCACGTGGCTGAGTACGTTGGGATGGCCTTGAACCGCCACTCGCTGCAGGTAGTGCATCACGCCGCGAATTCCACCCATCTCTTCGCCGTCGCCGGCGCGTCCGGGTCCGCCGTGGGTGAGCAGCGGCATGGGCGAGCCGTGGCCCGTGCTCTCTTTGGCGGAACTCGAATCGAGCACCAGTACCCGCCCGTGGCTGTAGCCCGCCTCGAGCACAAATTCCTTTGCCGCGTTTTTGTCAGCCGTCACGATGGACGAGACCAGCGATCCGCCGCCCATCGCGGCAATCTGGGCCGCCTCGGCCACGTCGCGGTAGGGCATCAAGGTCGCAACCGGTCCAAAGGCCTCGATGCGGTGGGCCGCATTTGCCTCGAGCGGACGCGCGCAGCGCATCAGCAGGGGCTGGTAGTACGCGCCGTCTGAACCGCCGTCGACTGAGCCGTAGACGACTTCGTTTTCGCCCGCCAGGACCTGAGCTGCCTCGCGCACGCGATCGGCCTGCAGAGTGGTCGCCAGCGGACCCATGCGCACCCCATCTTGGGCGGGGTCTCCCATGCGCACGCCGGCAAGGCGCTGCGCCACAGCCGTTTGTACGGCCTCAAGCTGACCCTCGGGAACAACAATTCGGCGCACCGCCGTGCACTTTTGGCCGGCCTTGATGGTCATTTCTTTGGCGACTTCCTTGACAAACAGGTCAAACTCGGGGGTTCCGGCTACGGCGTCGGGGCCGAGCACGGTCGCGTTCAGCGAGTCCGCCTCAAGATTAAAGGGCACGCCCAACTCTGCAAATCGGCCGGTGGACTTTAGCCGGTAGCCCGTTGCATACGAACCCGTAAAGGTCACCACGTCCTGGCGCTGCACCGGGTCGAGGATTCCGTGGCCCTTGCCCACCACCAGCTGCAGCGCGCCCTCGGGCAGAATTCCGCTCGAAATAATGTCGCGCACGACGCGCTCGGTCAAAAAGCTCGTGAACTCCGAGGGCTTGACCACCGCCGGAACGCCCGCCAAGAGGTTGACCGCAATCTTCTCGAGCATACCCCACACGGGGAAGTTGAACGCGTTGATGTGCACCGCCACCCCGCGCAGCGGAAGCATCAGGTGCTGGCCACCGAAGGTTCCGCCTTTTGAAAGCTTGACCATACCCCCGTCAACGTGGTAGGGCAAATCCGGAAACTCGCGGCGCAGCGACGCGTACGTGTAGAGGTTACCAATGCCGCCCTCGATGTCGATCCACGAGTCCACGCGGGTGGCTCCGGTCGCGTAGCTCACGGCGTAGTAGTCCTCCTTGCGCGCCTGCAGGTGCATTGCCAGGGCCTTGAGCATCAGGCCCCGCTGCGGAAACGTCATTGCCCTCAGCGCGGAACCTCCCACACGGCGCCCGTAGTCCAGCACCTCGACGTAGTTGAGGCCCAGGCTCGAAACCGAACCCAGTTCCGCACCTGTCACGGCATGCCGGGCGACGTATTCGGCTTCTGCACCCGGCGCCCACTGGCCGAGCACGTAGTTTTCAAAACGTTTCATTCGCTTAAGCGCTTAATTCGGAAGCTTTGTAAAGCCCATATTCCACAACGCAAAGCCAAACTTGTCGATGGCCTCTTCAATCACCATCGCCGTCGGCTTGCCCGCTCCATGGCCCGCATTGGTCTCAATGCGAATCAGTGTCGGGTTGCTGCATCCCTGCTTGGCCTGCAGCTCGGCGGCAAACTTGAATGAGTGGGCCGGAACCACCCGGTCGTCGTGGTCCGCCGTCGTCACCATCGTCGCGGGGTAGCACACGCCCTCTTTGACGTTGTGCACGGGGCTGTATCCCAGCAAGTAGCGGAACATTTCTTGGCTCTCTTCTGAAGTTCCATAGTCGTAGGCCCATCCCGCGCCCGCCGTAAAGGTGTGGTAGCGGAGCATGTCCAGCACGCCCACCGCCGGGAAGGCAACCTTGGCCAATTCTGGGCGCTGCGTCATCACGGCGCCCACCAAAAGTCCGCCGTTCGAACCGCCGCTCAGCGCGAGGTAGTCCGACGCGGTGTACTTCTCGGCAAAAAGGTATTCGGCGGCCGCGATAAAGTCGTCAAACACATTCTGCTTCTGCATCTGGGTGCCCGCCACGTGCCACTTCTCGCCGTACTCGCCCCCGCCGCGGATGTTCGGAATGGCCAGGATTCCGCCCTGCTCCATCCACACCACGTAGCTCGTGCTAAAACTTGGCGTCAAACTCACATTGAAGCCTCCGTAGCCGTACAAAATGGTCGGGTTGGCCCCGTTGCGCTTCAGCCCCTTCTTGTAGCTAATCGTCATCGGAACCTTCGTTCCATCCTTAGAAGTGTAAAACACTTGCTCTGAAACGTACTGCGCGGGGTCAAAGTCAATCTTCGGAGCAAAAAACACCTCGCTCGCTCCGCTCGCTGGATCCAACGCATAAATGCTCGACGGCGTAATCGCATTGGTGAAGCTGAAGTACAGCTTCTCGTCCCCGCGGCGTCCGCCAAAACCGCTCGCGGTTCCGACCCCGGGAAGCTTCACGTCACGAACCTTTGTCCCATCGTGGCGGTACTGCGCCACCGAACTCAGCGCGTGCTCCATGCGCTCGACCCACAGATAGCCAGCGCCCGAAGACACCGACATCGGGAACTCGCCCTCGGGAATCACTTCAGACCACGTGTTTGGGCCAACTTGCGTCCCATTTAAACGCATCAAACGGTAGTTCGGGGCCTCGTGATTAGTTAGCACGTACAACGCGCCATCTACGGCGTCCACAACGTTGTACTCTTGGCTAAAACCGTCCACTACGCGCACCAACTTACCTTTATTCTTGAGATCTTGGATGTACAGCTCGTTGCCCGTCGTCGAAACCGCCGCGGTCACCACCAAAAACTGTCCGTCCTCGGTCACCGAAGCGCCGATGTAGCGGCGCGGAGTCGCCGCTCCGCCAAACACCAACGCGTCAGCAGACTGCTCCGTGCCCAGCTTGTGAAAGAACAACTTGTGCTGGTCGGTCATGCCCGACAACGCAGAACCCGCCTTGGGCTTGTCGTAGCTGCTGTAGTAAAACCCCTCGTTGCCGCGCCAAGCCAATCCACTGAACTTGACGTCGACGAGACTGTCCTCAATGACCTGCTTCGTCACGGCGTCAATCACGACCACGCTGCGCCAGTCGCTTCCGCCTTCAGAGATCTGGTAGGCCGCCCGCGAACCGTCCGGACTAAACGACAACCCGCCGAGCGACGACGTGCCGTCAGCACTGAACGTGTTCGGGTCCAAAAACATCTCGGGCTCGCCCTGGGCCACGCCGTTCAGCAAGGACTGGCGGTACAGCACCGACTGGCTCTGCAATCCATCGTTGCGGTAGAAGTACTGAAAGTCCCCCTCGACGAACGGAGCCCCACGCTTCTCGTAGTTCCACAGTTCGGTGAGGCGATCGCGCAAAGCCTTGCGGTACGGAATCCGCTCCAAGTAGTCCTGCGTCACCTCGTTTTGAGCCTTTACCCATGCGCCTGTTTCTTCACTTCGATCATCTTCCAACCATCCGTAGGGGTCTGCGACGTCCACGCCAAAATAGGTCTTCACGTCCGCGGAATCAAAGCGCGTCTCAGGGTATGCCACAGGTTGTTCAGGTGTTTGGCAAGCTGCGAGGCTTGCAGCGGCAACTGCCGCGAGCGTCCAATGTTTCATAGCGCAAGGTTTGGTTCAAGGGTTCCGTAAAGATAGGGTCAAAAAAAAGGCCGCCCCTTGCGGAGCGGCCTCTCATCCCCGAAGGGAGTCGATTACTTCTGAACGCTGACGCGCATCGTGCGGCTGCCTTCTTCTGAAGTCAGGCGGACCATGTACACACCGTTCGCCACGTCGCTCAGATCGATGCCAAGTGACTCAGCACCTGCGCTCCACTTCGCTACGTGAAGCACCTTGCCCTGAAGGTCAAGTACGCTCACTTCCACGTCGGTTGAAGCATCCATGCGAGCAAGTTGGAACTGACCGCGGTTCGGGTTCGGGAAGAGGCTTACATTGCTGAGGGCCTCATCGATACTCGCCATACAGTCGGTACACTTACCGAAACATACGGGTGACATAGAGCTATCTGCGTACGCAAACGTTGCTCCACGGTTCGTGGTTCCAGTCACAGCACATGCTCCAGGAACGGGCTCGTCTTGACCCCATGCGTTACCATTGATGAACTTGTACTGGATGCTAGAATTAGCAGGTACAGAAACAGTCACTTCATAGATTCCGTCGTTGTTGGCGTCGGTCATTGGAGTGCCTGAAGGGTTCCAGCCTTGGAAGTCGCCTGCCACGTGTACGCCGTTGGCGCTCACCGCGTTGTTCGCTACTTCCCATGCCATGTTCACCTTCAAGGTTACGTCAACCGTACAGCCGTAGCAAGATCCCCAACATACTACACCAAGAGTAGTGTCTTGTGCAGGAATTGTGAATACACGGTTCGTGTAGGTCGCATTACCGTTGGTACATGGCGCAGTTGGGTCGTTCTGCTCTTGAATAGTCCAGCTGTCTGCAGAGAACTTGTATTCTTGAGTCGAGCCCACAGGCAATGGCAAGGTCACAGACCAAATGCCGTCTCCGTTTGCGTCAGTCATGGCGTTACAGTTACCACACCAGTTGTTCCACAAGCCATTCACTTCAGGAGTCGTAAACGCCTGGGTTACTTGGTTCATGTCAACCTGGAAGGTTACCGCTGCACAGTTGTAGCAAAGTGCGAAACATACCGTCGCAGCAGAGTCAGCTACGCTAGAGATGCTATCACCGCGGTTCCAAGAGTTGTTGTAGCGACAAGCCAAAGGCACCGTCTCATCAGAACCCCATGCGTTACCGTTGATGAACTTGTACTCAATCTTCTCACCCACAAAGGTGCTGATCGTGTACTCGTAGATACCGTCGCCATTGGCGTCAGTCATCGGAGTTGCTGATGGGTTCCATCCTTGGAAGTTACCGGCAATGTGCACGCCGTTGGCGCTCACTGTTTGCTGATTCATGTTCACCGAAACATGGTAGGTAGCCGGCTGACGGCAATCCATGTCGAAAGTGGCACTATCCCATGATGCGATGTTCGCAGTAGCGGCACCTGGGTCGTTTGGCAGAGCGCCAGAACCTTGGTCGATCAACTTCGGACCGTAGGCACAAAGCACTTGCGCGAGGTAGGTACCAGTGTTGGTTCCGTCGGTAAGACCGTCACCGTAGCTGTCCGTGATGCGGAATTCGTAGGTTCCGTTGATCGGTAGAGCAACAGTATCAATGTGCGTAGCAGTAGCCGCAACGTACGGAGTCACATCCGGGAACGGACCACCAGTTGCGTATACCAACTTGTTCACAGTGTTGACAATCTTCCAGCTCACTTCAGAACCATAGATGTCTGTCGTGATCGCTACACGAACATTTCCAGTTTGTGACTGAGTTCCGTACAACTGGAAGTTGTCCATGGCCCACCAGCCAGCCCAAAGGCCCTTGTCGTCGTAACGGAATCGCGCCTTGAACTGATTGCTCTGGTATGCGGTTACGTTGTAGGACTTGGTAACAGGAGCCCATCCAGTAGCGGCGGCACCAATACCTTCATCTGCACTCAACGAGTCGATGGTCTGCCATCCGAAGACGCCATTAACTGGGCGCCATACTTCGACGTAACCTTTACCGCCCCATGATCCGCCCTTGAATACGCTCAAGAACTTCATCGTCAAGGTGTCGTAACCAAGACCAGGGTATTCTGGTGTAGTTAGAACAGAGTTTGGCGTTAATGCGCTAGATCCAGCGGCATCGTCATCAACCATTACGAATGGTGTTCCGTTCAAAGACGTTGCAGTGTATCCGTTACCAGAGTACGTTGCTTTCGCCTGCCATGTTGCGCCACTTGTTGCTGTAGCAACCCAGTTACATGGGGCACCCGCAGCAAAGTCAGACGTGTGCGGCAGAGCGACAGAAGGAACGGCTGAGTAATTCACGTTCGTCGTAACTACCGGACCGGTACAAACCTTAGAGGCTTTCCAGTTGAACAGGTAGTACACACGAGCGTTTGAGCCAGTCGCACCAAATTGAACAGAGTCAATGGTAGCAAGGCTACCTACTGCAAACGGATACGTTTGACCCGTTGGCAAAGCTGTAGAGCGGAACAGGGTTCCGGTCGTTCCAGGCAAGAACTCCAAGTTGACGTAGTATGCGCCAGGTAGAAGCGGTAGGTTAACTGCCACACGGTGCAGCGATCCCGCAGGGGCAACCGCGGTCGTAGTAACCGTCATCGGCTGAGAAGCCATAATCAAGGCTCCTGTGTTGCCCGTTTTAGCACCAGCTTTTTCGTACACACGAACTCGGAAGTTGATGGTTCCGTTAAAGGCCTTAACTGACACAGAGTCAAGAATCATGGCCTGGCTTACAGAAATCCAAGTTCCGTTGGTGAAGTTACCGCCACCTCCAGCAGGGTTCGTTGCCGTAAGGTTCGGACCTCCTGTAGCTGCGGTTACGCTATTGTCCTTGACGATCAGCTGAGAATTCTGCGTTGTAGCTGCAGAAATAACTGGCGTAGTGAACGTGGTTCCCTGACCTACAACGCGTCCAGTTGGGCTCAACCAAATGTGCTGCTGTGTACCAGTGTTTGCCCAAGTGGCATTGAGAACCACCGCTTGTGGACCACATGCTGTTCCTGAAGTAACCGTTGGCACATCCGTAATCGGGCACGTAGCATTATCCTTGATGCTGAAGTTGTCCACAAAAACATAGTTGTCTGCATTCGACACGGTCGACTGAGAGTACCATGCTAGTTTCACGGTTTGACCCTTCCAAGTGTTTGGAATTGGAATAATGATTTTTGATCCAGCAGGTGTGATCGTACTGGCTGAGGTGTAGAGTGCCACAGTGTTGGCCTTATCCCACGTCAAACCATTGTTGAAGCTTACGATCAAAGCCAGCGTGTCATCAACCCCAAGGGCGGTCGCACTTGCACCAGAGTATGTCGTCAGCGCCAAGTCGTACTCGATTTGGAACGAAAGCGAGTTGTTCGGAATCTCAATAGCCGGAGTCATCAACCAGTTAAAGTGGTTCGTGCTCCACAGATTTACACGCGCAGACGTACCATTGGTATTACCCGCTACGTTACCGTAGTTACCTGAACCCCAAGATGACGTCGTTGTAGAGGTGAACGTTGTAGATGGGGTAAGTGCACGACCTGTAGCGCGAGACCAACCTGAAGGCGGGAATCCACCACCAAAGGCCTCAGTCCAGTTCGGAATAATCGCAGTGGTGAATACCGTCGAGGGTGACCAAATTGAAGAGTCCGTTGCTGAACAGAACTCTTTTACTTGAACTTCGTATGTCGTAAACGACTGAAGTCCGGTTAGGTTCTTCGTGGCGGTCGTTTGAGCTCCCACGGTCCATGCGCCCGTTCCGTTTGTACGGTGGCGAACTTTGTAGCTCGTTGGGGTATTGGTAGTAGTCCAAGATACCGTCGCAGTAGTGCCTCCAACGGTTGGAACTGTGATGGCCGCTGCAGAAACACACGACAATGGCGTGTACTCGTCGGCACCCGCGTCTGGGGTGGTCGTAGAGCGTGTTTGGCCGTCCATATCGGTAGTTACTGATGCAATCGTGGTTCCCACGTTGTTGGCGACCGCATTTTGAACGTGCAAATCAGTTGGACCATAGAAAATCACATCGCCCCAGACTGAACCAGCCTCTTTAGCAATTGCAGCTTGCCACAATGAAAGAGACGCTTGGTTCACCGAATTCAATCGGAATGGGTTCACCGTGTTGCCGAAGTACACGTTGTTGCTCATTGAGCCGATCATTCCGGCTGCAGAAACAGTAGCAACTTCAACTACATAGCCTAGACCGGTGTTTTCAAAAATATTATTTTGAATGTTTACACCCGTAGCTGCAAATCCAGTAGATAGGTTGTTTACGTACAACGCGCGACCACCGGTTGCGCTACCACCTGACATTGAAACCGAGTTGTGGTAAATGTTGACGTTCTTTGACTGATACGGATAAATGCCGTAGTACGTGAACGTAGATGGTATACTAGCAGAAACAGTGTTGTTAAACACGTTTGCGGCACCTGCCGCACAGTTAAATCCAGAAAAGTAAATTCCGTACAATCCAGAGCCATTTGGCTGGTTAATACGGTTGTTCGAAACGGTGAATCCTTGTGCTACTGAACCGGTATTCGCGGTCGATGTGCCGGCAGCAGACGAAAGGGTAATTCCAGATCCAAGGCTCGTAGTAATAGTGTTGTCAGTAATCACAATACCTGAGTTTGTTCCCGAAACGCTAATCGCATTTGATAACGTGTTGTTCGAAATATTTACACTCGTCGGAGGGGTGGCTGACGCTCCGCTCACACTGATACCATGTCCTACTGTAGTAAGCGTGGCAGTATTACCTGAAGCAGCAAACGTGCTCGGGTAATAAAAAATTGACCCAGAGTAGTTGTTTACAGTGTTGTTGTTAAAAGTTACCGCGGCCGAACCGTAAAGAATAATCGCATTCAATGAGGCAGCGCTAGAATTGAATGTGTTGTTGCTAATGTTTGCGGTGGTGCTAGGTAGCTGGGCAGTGCCGTAGTACGTATAAATACCATAAGACAGGGTATTGAATGTACAGTTCGTCACAACTAAGCTGTTGAGCGGGTTGGTCAAGTTTCCATTAATGTTGATGCCTCGGGCATTATTAATGAATTGACAGTTGTTGAACGTCCAGTTTCCTGTTTGGAACGATCCGGTTTCGTAGAAAAACGCGGAAAACGCGGACGAGGTGCTCGTTGCTGCTCCAGTGAACGAGGAGTTAAGGAACGAAATGTTGGAAGTGGTACCATTTAGGTTTACGTTCACCGTAAAGCCGGTGCTCGTGTTCGAAAACTTGATGCCATCGAACTCAAGGTTGTTTACCCCATTGAGTTTAAGAGTCCAGTTGTTCGTAGATGCAGTTGCACCTGCAAAAGTCAAGAACACTGGCAACGTATTTGACGTTGCCGACTTGAATGTGACTTTGTTAGTGGCACTTGTTCCGGTAATTGCGTTAATAGTGACCTGTTCCGTGTAGGTGCCTTGAGCTACGTTGAACGTAACAGGGCCACTCACACCAGAGGTCGTCAACGCCGAAACTGCAGCAGTGAATGATGCGTAGTTGCTCGTTCCCGTTCCTGCGGGATCGATCGTGTACGTACCGCTCAGCTGCGCAAACGCAGGCATGGTCAACAGCACTAGGGCTGCAGCGACCAGTCTACGCAACGATTGAGTAAGGTGGTTCATGATTAAGTGATTAATAGTTGGGCGTTAAATCTATGACAAATTTTCGCAGGTTCGCACAATAAATTGTTAATAAACCCAAAATTTCGTTGCGGAGTCCGCAATACGGCGGTTAATTACCGCTTGCGAGGGGCGTATCCTTCTGAGGCCCGGGGGCGATCAGGGCGGTCCGTTTCAAGTGGTTCGCACGCTTCAAGCGTTTGGTCGCATTCGCGGGGAAGGCGCTGGTACCAGGCTGTTCCTTCGGTCTTCCAGGCGATTTGCTCGTCGGTCACTTCTTTAATGATGCGGGCGGGGTTTCCGACAACTACAGACCGCGGCGGAACCTGCATGCCTTGCGGCACAAAACTCAGGGCACCCACAATAGATTCTGCACCAATGACTGCTTGGTCCATGAGAACCGCGTTCATTCCGATGAGGCAGTTGCGGCCGACGTGGGCTCCGTGCACAATAGCGCCGTGACCAATGTGGGCGGACTCTTCAAGCACGACGTCCAGTCCGGGGAACACATGAACGATGCAGTTTTCTTGCACGTTGGCGCCGTCGCCCACGGTGATGCGGCCCCAGTCTCCGCGAAGTACCGCGCCAGGACCGATGTATACGTCGCGGCCAATCCACACGTCGCCCGTCACATTCGCCTGCGGGTGAACAAAGGCGGTGGGGTGAACAACGGGGCGCATGCCATTAAACGCGTAAAACATTTGGTAAACTTATAATTCTACACCCCAGTGTACAAACTGCTTGCGGTCAACCCAGGTTGAGAGCACTCCGCCCAGTCGGACCAAAAACTTGTCCCGGCGAATCTCCAGGATTTCGCCCTGCTGGCGGCCACCGCCCACAATTTTGACTTTGTCGCCAATTTTGACGGGCATCGCGAGCGCGGACTCAAGGCGCTGTCGAGCGTCGGCCTGCTTCGCGGTTTCCTTGCGCTGCACGAGTTTTTTCTCGGCTCCGTTGCGCTCGGCGAATAGTTTGGTTGCGCGCTCTACCACTTCGTCCTTGGCCTTTTTACTCTTGGCCTTGGACCAGGCCGCTGAAAGTTGTTCCAAGCGCTTGCCCCACATTAATCGGTCTGTGCCAGTGGCATTGGCCTCGGCCGCCTTGGCGAGCTTGTCCTCGAGCTTGGCGATGCGCTTGGACTGGTCCGCTTTGAGCTCTTCAAGGTCGCGCAGTCGCTGGTCGAGCTCATTCCGTGCGCGGTCGAGTGCGCTGCGCTGCTTTTGCAGTCCGACCAAAAGGCGGTCTACGTGGTGGGTTTGCTCGTTGAGGGCTGCGCGGGCTTCGTTCATTAAACGCTTTGGAATTCCGACCCGTTGCGCCACTTCAAACGTGTACGAAGAGCCGGGCGAACCCATTTCAAGCGTGTAGCGCGGTTCAAAGCTTTCAACGTCAAACGCCATGTTGGCGTTTTCGGCGCCGTCGAGTTCCTCGGCCAATGCCTTGATCGAATTGTAGTGCGTGGTGAAAATGCCTGTGGCGCCCGACTGGTGGATTTCGCGCAGAAAGACTCCTGCAAGCGCGGCTCCGAGGTCAGGGTCAGAACCCGATCCGAATTCATCAACCAAAACCAAGGTTTCAGGGTCGCACCACGCGAGAATCTCGCGCATTTTGGTCAGCTTGCCGCTGTAGGTTGAGAGCTCGTTCTCGACCGACTGAGCGTCACCAATGTCCGCCATCACCCGGGCAAACCAGCGCATCGTCGTGCGCGGGTGGGCTGGAACCAAAAATCCGCTCTGCAGCATGAGCTGAAAAAGGCCCACCGTCTTTAGTGCCAGTGACTTGCCGCCCGCGTTGGGGCCCGAAATCAACAGCAGCCGATGGTCCGGGTCGAGGCGCACGTTGAGCGGAACGATTCCGCGCCCCTTTTCGCGCTGCACCTTGCGCAGCACCGGGTTGACACCCTGCTCCACATAAATGACCTCGTCGCTCCACTGCGGAAGTACTCCGCCTTCAGCCCGCGCAAACCGAGCGCGGCCCGCAAGACTGTCCCAATCGGTAAGGCGCTCATCAACTCGAGCGATAACGTCGCGGTACGGCCGCAGAGCCTTGGTGAGCGCCTTGAGAATGCGACGAATCTCTTTGCGCTCGTCCTCAATAAGTAAGCCCACCTCGGCGTTGACCTCAAGGCATTCCGAGGGCTCGAGGTAGACCAGTGAATTTTTGGCGCTGGATCCGTGAAAGGCTCCGCGGGCCTTGTTTTTGTGGGACGCCGAAAGCGCCAGAACGCGGCGGTCGTTGCTCACGGACTCGCGGATGTCGCCCAACCACCCTTCGGTGTCGTAGCGGCGCAGCACCTTGTAAAAAATTCGGTCGGCGGCCACTCGGGCCTTGGCCAAGTCGCCGCGGATGCGGGCCAGCTCTGGCGAAGCGTTGCTCCGCACCAGTCCGTTGCGCTCAAACACTCCTTCGATGAGGCGCGGAACCTCGTCTTCGGGCGGAAAGGGACGGGCCAACGCATCCAAAGTCGGCGCGTACTCAGCGTGCGTCGAAATAAACCTAAAGGCGTTAGCGTAGGCCTGAAACTGGGCGTGGATTGCGAGGCACTGCTCGGCGGTCAGCACCGCGCCCTCAATGCGCAGCATCGGCAGAGCATCGTCGACCTCGGCGGCCGCAACGGCTGGAAAAAAGTGGCCGCGCTCCATCAAACGCAGCAGCTCATCCACTTGAAGCAGTTCGGGCTCTACCGCGGCGCGGTCGGACTGGGGTTGGGCCTCGCGCAGGCGCAGGCGGCCTTTGCGGGTCGCGGCGTGTTCCGCGGCCAAGTCCTTGACGGCCTGAAAGTCAAGCAGGTCAGCAGCCTCGGGCGGGTACAGCATCGTGAATCGCGGAACTTAGTCCGCCTTTTCAGGGCGCATTTGCGGAAAGAACAGTACCTCCTGAATGCTCGACTGGTCGGTCAAAAGCATCGTCAGACGGTCCATTCCGATGCCCATACCTGAAGTTGGGGGCATTCCGTACTCGAGGGCACGCACAAAGTCGTGGTCAATGAACATCGCCTCGTCGTCGCCCTTGGCGCTCAAATGAAGCTGCTCCTCGAAGCGCTCGAGTTGTTCGATGGGGTCGTTGAGCTCCGAGTACGCGTTGGCGATCTCTTTGCCGTTGATGAACAGCTCGAAACGCTCGGTCAGTCGGTCGTCGTCGCGATGGCGCTTGCAGAGCGGAGACATTTCAACCGGGTAATCCGTGATAAACGTCGGCTGCACGTAGTGGTGCTCGCAGCGGTCGCCAAAAATGGCGTCGATCAGTTTTCCGGAACCCATTTCATCCGAAACCTCCACGCCAACCGACTTGGCGGCGGCGCGAATCTCATCTTCAGACTTGCCCAACAGGTCAAGTCCGGTGTACGTTTTAATCGCTTCCAAAATGGGTACGCGGGCAAACGGTGCTTGGAACGAAATCTCGGTTCCGCCCACGCTGAAACTGTGGCTGCCCTTGACCTCGAGCGCGATCTGTGCCAGGGCCTTCTCGGTGAAGTCCATCATCCAGTGGTAGTCCTTGTAGGCCACGTAGATTTCCATGACCGTGAACTCTGGGTTGTGGGTGCGGTCCATTCCTTCGTTGCGGAAGTCTTTGGCAAACTCGTACACTCCG
>ENA-OUVC01000911-OUVC01000911.1-marine-metagenome-genome-assembly--contig:-NODE-911-length-18369-cov-3.364586_pt1 | contig 18369 bp, 15 predicted proteins | sample MGYA00248622_ERZ508571 | MGnify/ENA primary metagenome ERZ508571 (study PRJEB26236, sample SAMN06267175) | marine metagenome | isolation source: Columbia River Estuary | place: USA:Columbia River Estuary... | reverse complement strand
ACGCATCAGGCACATCATCTGTCATTGAAAAGGCATGTGTATTTTCTTCATGGGAATAGGTAAAGATTCCCAAGCGATCAAACCGACTACGTTCTACAAATCCCATCATTTCTTCGAAATCTTGTTCTGTTTCTCCTGGGAATCCAGAAATCAAGGTAGTTCGCAACGCAATCCCTGGAACTTTCTGTCGTATCGCATCAATTAATTCTTCCGTTTTTTCGCGTGTAATGCCTCTGCGCATCGCTTTAAGCATAGCCGTAGACCCATGTTGCAATGGAATATCCAAGTAATTACAAACGTTGGATCGATCACGCATCACATCTAATACATCCATCGGAAACCCTGCAGGAAAGGCGTAGTGCAATCTGATCCACTCAATTCCTTCAATATCCGATAACTTATCTACTAATTCAGCGAGGTTTCTTTTCTTATAAATATCCAAGCCATAATAGGTCAAATCTTGTGCGATCAACAACAACTCTTTTACCCCTTGTTTAGCTAATTGCGTTGCATTGGTAATCAATTGATCCATTGGTGTTGACACATGCTGTCCGCGCATTAAGGGAATGGCACAAAAAGAACACGGTCGATCACATCCTTCCGCTATTTTAAAGTAGGCATAATGATTTGGCGTAGTAAGTAAGCGTTCCCCAACCAACTCATATTTGTAATCTGCTTTGAGCGTTTTTAGTAACCTTGGTAATTCTCGCGTTCCAAAATATGCATCAACCTCTGGGATTTCTAGTTCCAAATCACTGCGATAGCGCTCAGAAAGACAACCAGTCACGTAGACTTTGTCCACTAAGCCCTGTTCTTTCGCATCAACATACTGTAAAATGGTATCGATTGATTCTTGTTTAGCATTATCAATAAACCCACAGGTATTAATTATTACAATCTCTGATTCCTCGTTTCGTTCATGACCCACATCAAAACTATTAGCCTTTAATTGAGCCATCATGATTTCCGAATCAAAGGTGTTTTTAGAACATCCAAGCGTAACTACATTGACCTTATTTTTTCGGGTTGATTTCGTTTTCATAGAGCGCAAAATTAGACAATTGGAGTGTAAAACATGTCCTATTCTATTCCTTTTATTAATTTTGCACTCCACAATCAATTATGACCATCGAAGAATTATTTCATGCCTTCACCGATGCCGACTTTCAGTACACGCGGTTTATGAAAACCAAGGATTATGAGCGCATCAAACTTGAACGTTTCGACACCCTCATTGAAGGCATTCGTCAGCAAGCCATTAAAATGGATTTAAGCCCGGGAATTAATGAAGAGTTACAAACGATTGAGCGTTTGGACCTAGATTATTCCCCCAAACTGAACTTTATCCGGAAAGCTATCGGGTTTATTACCTTTGGATACAGCAAACGTAAATTCATTTCCAAGAAAGTAAATCAATTCTACCTGCGAGAAATTCACCAACGCCATTTAGTGGTGCAGATGATTCAGAATCATTTGGCGCAAGAATAGTTATTGCTTAATCAACTTTAAGCAATGTGTTTCGCCTTGATTATCGCGAATAACCACTATATAAAGCCCATTGGTCCATGCTGATGTTGAGAGCTGAATCAATCCTAAGGCATTACCTTCAGTGAAGACTCCCCTTCCATTCATATCCATCACTTCAATGTGAGCTTGCTGTGTAAGCTTAAGATTGACCATTTCACTGGTTGGATTCGGATAGAGTATCGGTTCAAATGAAATCGGTTCAGTACCGGCAAAACAATTGTTCATGGCATCAAAGGTTGGAGCGGCGTAATCAAATATGACGCCTGTTTCTGGACATCGCGCATAGGATTGATCGGTTAATAACGCAGGAAGCGTTACTTGATCAATAATTGTTATTCCATCAGATAGTCGAATATAATCACCTGAGGCACCCAACTTAAAATTAGTATGCAAACCGGTTGTTTGAAGCGTATCATTATCTGTCCAAATAATTAAATACTCATTTGGTAAGATCACGGTGTTTGATGGAATTACCCATTTTAACGGAAGAATAGCATCATCACTCACGTATAAACCACTTAGGTCTAGTGCCTCGGAGGTCGTATTGTGTAATTCAACCCAATCGTTTGATTCGCCATAGGGATCATCATGGGTCAATTGATTGTCTGACATGGCTTCATTAATTTGAACTTGACCCACAGAGGGTGCTGGAATATTTAAATCCAAGGAATGAAATTCATGTTCAGCGCGCTGTGGACTAAATAATCCAGCATTCGAATTATCGGCATAGATGTAATATTCGAAGATTGGACCGTTTGCAGTAACGGAAGCACCGTAGGTATGATCTCCTGCGGCTCCATCTCCATGATTTCCATCATCGAACATGGGAATGCGGGTAAATCGAAGTTCATGTGAGGTGCGATACCCTAAATATACCGCAGTTTCATTGTTGACAGCGGATGTGATAAAAAAGGTCTCATTAAATGCAGGTGTGGGATTTGAAGCAGCATAACTGTTAATTGTTGGTGCCACCAAGATGTAATTTTGATTCGTACTGAAGTAGGAAACTCGGCCATTCATTAAGGTTTGAATTCCAGGGATTGAACTACCTCCACCAGGTCCACCCCCGCCAGTAACCGCAGTGGTTAAACTGTTCTGGTACTGGGTATAGGTATAGAATTTAAATGGGTCAGCTTGAACATACGAATCAATGGTGTTTCTCAAGGTATTTGCTTGAGTTATATACCAATTAGAGGCAAACATTTCTTGAACCATGGTTCTAACATGTGCCATATACATGCGCTTATACATTGGATCAGCTAGGATTTTTTTAATCAATGGATGATTATTAGAATTACTGTTGGACATAGGATCCAAGGTAGCACCGCCAGCACCTGAACCAGTTCCTCCTGGGAACCCATTAAAGCTCATGTTTAAGTCCCAAACCGTTGGGACAAACCGATTATTGATGTCCCGATACAAATAATAATTCTGCCGAAAGGAACCGCTATACGAATCTAAATTCACAAGCACATTGTTAAATGCGAGCATCCATATAGCACGATCCAAATCCAATTTATCTTCAATCGCCGAAAAATTATTATTTAAGGTATTAATCAAGTCTACGAGGTTTGTCCACCCATAAGTTGATTTCAATTCATACCCATTGGCATATGCGGTGGTATCAGCGCTTATATATTTCAAATCAGGGGATGTCCCTCCTCCTGGTCCCGCCCCACCTATTGGATTACATTTAAAAAAGGAACCGGCTTGGTCAAAATAATGATTCGTATTGAATCGATCGTCGATGCTCTCAGCGCTAGAATACAAGCCGCGTAATGTACCATTGATGTATACATTCGCAAAGTTAGATTTCGGACAATCCATATAATTTTCCAATATAGCATAAGACAAGACCTCCCTGATCATAGAAGGATCCATGTATAAATTTTGAAGCTTTAAAGAGGTATATCCTTGATAATCCTGATTACTATGAACCCAATCAAGGTTAATGTGCAAAGGGTTTTTGTTATTATTTGAGTTATACGAGCTATTCCCTTTGTACTTAACACCCACCGAATCAAACACAACACCATTAATTCTTACCGAATCGGCTAATAAATAATCCTCGGTGGTTATCGCAAGATTATCGAGTAAAGCATCCCAATTGGCTTGTGAGAAGAATACTTCTACCGTTTGGACCGTATTTTTGTCATATAATCCTTGGGCGGAAAACAGATAAGGAAGTAAGCAAAGTAAAAGTAAACTCAGGTATTTCATGTGGTTATTTTTGATGTTAGTCGCTTAATTATCAAAATAATTGTGCTCAACTTAACATTAAAGTTACAAATAACTATTGGTAGTTTAATACCGCAATCCAAGGTGAGGTGTTGATAAGAAACATGGCATACTCCTTGCGGCTTCTAAATGCTTTTTAATTTTGAAAAAAAATATACCATGAACTTGAAATTTACTTTTCTACTTTTTTCGTCGTTAATCGGATTGTTTGCATGTTCGCAGCAGGCAGATACCAAGCCAACGCCCGAGGTACCCAAACCTGAAACTCAAATAAAATTCAAATTAACAGATTTCTTAAGTGAAAATCCCGATTTAGATAAGGCAGTAAATGACGTTATGTCCCAGTTGGATGATACAGCAATTATCGCACAACTTATCATGCCGGCCGTTGGGAAATATGGTCAAACCCAAGCCACTATAGAAGACCACATCAACCACCGGATTATTGGCGGTGTATTGATGTTAAATGGTACAAAAAGTGAATTCACCTCCATGATTTCATCCTTTGAACAAACGAATAAAGCCTTAGGCAACTTACCATTTTTATACAGTGCAGATGCAGAGCCTAGTTTAGTTAATCGTAAAATAGCTGGGTCAACTCCTGTTAAAAAAGCAGCAGAAATCAGTTCTATAGATGAAGTGATTAAAGTTGCTCAACAAATTTCAAGCGATTTAAACGATATTGGGATCAATTATAATTTTGCGCCGGTCGTAGATGTAGCGGGCAATGCTACGGTAGGATATCGAGGATTTGGCTCAAAACCCGGACAACTTATCCCATGGTCTAATACCTTTATTCAAGAGACTCAAAACAAGAACATTATTGCCACTGCAAAACACTTTCCTGGTCACGGATTGGTTAGCGGCGACACCCACGCATCTTTACAAACCATAGATGGCGAATTAAAGGAAATTAGCAATTACCCCGAACTCATAAAAGAAGGTGTACTTTCAATCATGGTCGCACACATTGGTGTAATTAACAATAAACAATACAATACTAATGGACTCCCAGCTACATGCTCTAAGACTATTGTAACCGATTTACTCAAGAACGAATTGAAATTCAAAGGCCTTATTGTAACTGACGCCATGAATATGGGCGGAGTCGTTAATGTGCCTCAAAGTGCTACCAAGGCTATTGCTGCTGGTTGCCACATTGTGTTAATGCCGGTTGATGCCGCCAAGGCGCACAATGAATTACTAGCGCGATACAAAAAAGATAAAGAATTTAAAGCGCAAGTAATTGAAGCCGCAAAACATGTGATTCGAATGAAAATTTGTCTTGGATTATTAAATTAACTCAAGTAGATGTCAAGTAAGCCCTCCGGGGTTGTAATTGTGAGCGTTTTATCTGTTCGATTAATAGTCTTGTTCAACTCTAGATTCAATGGAACCAAAATTTCTTGTCCATCACAATCGATTTGAAGCAAGGGATTTGAAGGATGATCAATAATACCAACGACATTCCCGATGTTTCCCCGAACGGTATCGATTACCGTAAACCCTTCCACCTCATGGTCATAAAAGGCATGCTCGTCTAATTCTTGCAAGACTACCTCTGGAAGAAATACAGCTTTCCTTAGTAGCGTTTTAGCGGCTGCCTCATTTGAAATGCCTTCAAACGTTAATACAAGAAAGCCTTTATTCATGGGTTTTATACGAACAATATGAAATGGCGTAGGTATCCCATCCATATTAAAAAAAACGACAGATAAATCCCGATAATCGTCTGAATTGGTAACGTCCAAAAACAACGAAACTTCACCTTTGAATCCGTGAAGTTTCGCAATATGACCGATTTCTATAAATCCCTCCAATGGGGTATATTATTCTGCTGTTTCTGTTGTGTCTTCCGCTGCTGGAGCTTCCTCTGCTGCTGGAGCTTCTTCCGCTGCTGGAGCTTCTTCCGCTGCTGGAGCTTCTTCCGCTGCTGGAGCTTCTTCCGCTGCTGGTGCTTCTTCCGCTGCTGGTGCTTCTTCTGCTGCTGGAGCTTCTTCTACTGCTGGTGCTTCTTCTACTGCTGGTGCTTCATCAACTACCGGAGTTTCATCAGCCTCAGGAGCCTCGTCTGCCGCTGGAGCTTCCTCAACTACTGGATTCATTTTTGCCTCCAAAGCTGCTGCTTTCGCTGCATTCTTCTCCATTTCAGCTTTCAAACGCTCCGCTTTCTCTTTATCAGATGCTTTTGATAGTCCGTCTTTTTTAGATTGGATTTTATTCTCCTTTTCTAATTGCCAAACGTTAAATTTCTTTTCAGCCTCTTCTAATGTGAATGCGCCTTTTTCAACACCTTTCAATAAGTGACTTTTAAATAATACGCCTTTATAAGAAAGAATAGCACGTGCGGTATCGCTCATTTCTGCTCCTACGGTCACCCAATGTAAGGTACGCTCAAAGTTAATGTCGATTGTTGCTGGATTAGAAACCGGATTATATGTTCCTAATTTCTCGATGAATTTACCATCTCTTTTTGCTCTGCTGTCCGCAGCTACAATGTGAAAAAATGCTTTTCCTTTTTTACCGTGTCTTTGTAGACGAATTCTTGTTGCCATATGTGTTTATAAATTGAGGTGCAAAACCTCGGTTAATAAAAAAATCAGGGTGCAAAGATACAGGTTAATTTTAGAATCGCAATAGAAATACTAACTTATCTTCCATGTATACTGTAGCATAATGGATCGAGGAGGTTCAATTTTAAGTGGACGAAGGGAATAACTTCGATTCAAGATGTTGGAACCAACCAGTGCAATCTTATGATGTTCATTCACGCTGTATGAAACGCGCGCGTCAAAAATGATGTTACCGAATCGATGTGCATTAAAATAATCCATGTATCGTATGTTTTGCTTGTCACCTCCTGAGGCCGCCGTAGTTTCTTCGAAGTCTTTAATAATCGCATCCATATTTACAATTTTACTGAAGTACTTCATACTTAAGCCTACTGAAAACTTAGATTTATACGTTAATTCTGCATCAAATTTCACGTTATGCAAAAAGCGATATTTAAGAATCTGACTGGCGGAATCCATGGAAGTAGTGTTGTAACTATACTTACGATTAATATCATCAATTGCATACACATAGTCTGGATTGAGTGTTTTAGGAACGATGTAATTATAACCTGTCAGAAAGGATAATTCCAGGTTCTTATTGATATTGCTTTTTCCTGCTAATGACAGGTCTATACCCACTACACGGGATCTTCCTGTATTTAAGAATTTAAACCCGGCAAAAGATCCTGGCGCATTGGCTACATCCCAAATTCCAAACATGTACTCAATGGTGTTTTGGTATTCTTGCCAGAAGAACGCAGCGTCAAAATACGCATAAACACCCCCCAATTTCAACCCTTGCTTCACCCCTACTTCCGCATTCCAACTGCTTTCAGGTAATAACCTAGGATTCGGAAAAACACCAAAATTCCCAACCCCTGTTTTTATAAAGCGCTCTGTAATTGTAGGAAAGCGATATCCTTGTCCAAAGGAAGCCCGCAGGTAGGTCTCTTGATACAATTTTAAACTCGCGCCACATCGGAATATAGGTTTCATGGCAGTCACCGTATCATTTAATTGAAAATATTCAAATCGTGCCCCGGCAGAGACATTTAAGACTTTATTGAAGGACTTCTCCATCTGTGTGTATGCAGATAAATTAAGCAAGCGGTTGTTCGGACTTCCACTTCCTACATACATATTGGCGTAAGAATTTACGAATGAACTGGTAAATCCACCAATAAAATCGAGTCCATTTAATTGTTTGTAGGTGCGCTTAAACATATAATCAGCATAGTAGGTGGTTGCCCGGTTATCCTGATTAGCCGTCATCTGATTATCACTGTGTAGCACTCGGGTCCTGAGGTAGTGATTTCCATGCGTACTGGTGATCAACTGCAAAAAGGGATCTAAATTGAAAATGGTCTGATCTTGTAAAAACACAGCACCAGGATAAGCCCGATATAGGCCCGAGGTATCATCTAACCATGCAAAAGACATATTTCCTTGCGCCAACATTACATTTCCATTCAGACCATAACTCAATCCGGTAATCTTTGAAGAACGGTGCCGAATGTTAAAATTCAACCGAGCCCGTTTCATAGCCATTTGCCGATCAGTAAAATTAGAGATGGTATCAATTACATATTGCCCAGGCTTTGGCGCTCCGATGTATCCATGATCATAATTCAGATTTCCTCCTACCACGACATCCCAATTATTATAGGCCTTGGCGTGAATAAAATTTGCGCCTGAAATCAAGGGAAAATCGGTCCACCATTTTGCCCCAGGAATAGCTGGCGCGGAATAAAACCCTGAATAAAAATTCACCTTATTTAAAGGCTTCGATGTTGGATACGCTGTTCGGATATGAATAGAGCCTGAAAGTGCGGAACTTCCTGAAAGTACGCTTGCAGCGCCCTTGATAATTTCAACTTGGCTAATGTTCTCTACCGGAACAAATCCCCACTCGGGACGACCCGCATCACCAGAAAGCATCGGCATATCATCAACAATTACAGCAACTTTAGAACCTACACCGAACGTAAAACCACTTCCACCTCTGATTTGAGGTTCACCATCCAAAATATTTAATCCTGGCGTTTGATCCAGTGCCGTTTCAATGCTCCGGGTATTTTTATTTTCGATGAGCGATGGTTTCATCACCACCATGGTCACCGTTTGTTCTTCCAGTGGCTTATCAAATTTCCCTACCGAAACGGTAACTTGATCTTTCTTGATGCTATATGGTTTCAGGGTAACATTTACTTCTACCACCTCATTAGGCGCTAAATTTAGAGACAAGGTATCGTTGCGCATGCCTGAAAAACGGACCACTACGTTTACTGAACCAGAAGGAAGGAACAATTCATATGCCCCTTTAGCATCCGTTTGAGCACCAATGGTTATGTCCTTTCGAAAAACAAGCGTTGCCCCTTCTATGGGTTCGTTGTTTTCCCCGTGAACAATTCCCTTAACGGTAGACTGACTGTACCCTACCAACGAGGATACAAGCCCCAATAAAATCAATACGTACTTCAATTTTCTTAGTTAACCGAGAACTTTGTTGAAAAGATATTTCCGTTTTGATCGATAAGTCGCGCCACGTAAACTCCTCCTGTTAAAGAAATCGTCGTTTTCCCATTGGTAAGCCCGTTAAATACTTCAGCACCATTCATAGCATACACCATCAAGGTACCTTGAGTTTGTCCAAACAAGCTCAATTCTTGATTTGAATAATTTGCATGCATCGGAGCGATTGAAGCTTCATCAAGTCCTACACCGCCATTGTAAACAAGTGAAATATCATCAATTAGCACTTCGTCATTGGCAGCACCGCCACCCGGCGTAGCGTTCGTAGCAAACGTAACCAAAATAAATCCGGGTACTAATCCAGGATTCGCGGTATAGGTAAATGGAATTGACTTACGTTCCCAGTTACCACCAGTGGCTGGATAATTCAATTCTGCCGTGGCAATAATGTGTGACTGAGAATTCGCGTCAATTGGATCATGTACATCAAATGCATCGTGAAGAATGGCATGAATACGCGCATTTTGGTTGCCCCCACCTGCTTGGGTATACTTTACCCAAAACACGATAGAATCCGGAGAATCAACACAAGGCTCAGAAAAGTTTGCATCTGCAATAGAAGAATAGTTATAGTTGGCTGCATTGGCTGGCGTTGTACTCCCCATGTTAATTCTACCGCAAGTCATGGTTCCGTTGGCAACAATTCCAAGCACACTGGTAGACCATATACGTGCACAATACATACCTGAAGCACCGGCTCGGACATTTGAAGATCGCTCAAGTTGCTTATTTGCAAACCCGGCAAAATTTCCTGATCCTGTTTTGAATCCATTCCAGTTTACAGGTTCTTCCGTCGGCGCACCTACATTCTCCCATTGCTCCAAATCACTGTTTCCAATTTGGGTTTGAGCTGAATAGATAAAAGCTAGGGATAAACTAAAAAATAAGGTAATCTTTCTCATAGGTTGTTCATTTAATTTTAACAAATATAAAAAGATAGATTAAATGGTAACCATTTTGACCAAACAAGGTAAAGTAAGCTTAAATTTGTTTGCATGGAACGTACTGCCTATCAAGTGATGGAACATTTTGGGACCTTACAAGGCGAAGGGTACTATACAGGTCGCGCGGCTTACTTTATCAGGCTGTCGGGATGTGATGTTGGGTGTGTTTGGTGTGACGTAAAAGAAAGTTGGGATGTAGGCGCAGGAAAATCCTATTTATTAGAAGAAATCAAGGGGCTAAGCGAGGGATTCGATTTTATTGTGCTAACAGGGGGAGAACCGGCCATGCATGACCTAAGGGCATTAACAGACATGCTTCACAAGGAAAATAAATTTATTTCCCTTGAAACCTCGGGTTGTTACGCATTGAATGGTACCGTGGATTGGTATACCTTTTCACCTAAAAAATTCAAAAAACCTCATCCCGAAGCGTATGAGAAGGCAGATGAGTTGAAGGTCGTTATTTATCATCCCTCAGATTTAGCTTGGGCCGAAGAACATGCCGAGCAAGTAAATGAGCAGTGTCTTTTATATATGCAACCTGAATGGAGTAAAAAAGACCAATTGCAAGAATTAATTATTGATTTTATTAAGCGTAACCCTCGTTGGAGGTTATCGTTACAAACCCATAAGTACATCAACATTCCATGAACCCTACTCAACGAATCTTTATATCACTCCTTTTCCTTGTGATTGGAAGTGGGTTATCTGCCCAATTTTCTTCCAAAAGCAAGAAAGCCATCAAATTATTTAAAGAGGCACAAGTATTACCCACCACGCAATTAGACCCCGCGACAAGATTACCAGATTTCAAAGCGGGTATTGCTTTACTAAATAAGGCAATCGGGAAAGACCCTCAATTTTACGAGGCCTATTTATTGCGGGCCGAATTCAATTTGAATGTAAAAGATTCGGAAGGAGCCATAAGTGATTATGAGAGCGCGCTTCGAATAGCACCTGAACACTCGCGAACTGGAATGACATTTTATAGGCTTGGTGATCTATACATGGATAAAGGAGACTATACTAACTCACTTCGCTACATTCAACAGTTTATAAAACATCCCAATGCGAATGAAGATTACATGGAGATGGCGATTTCCATTAAAGAAAGTGCCTTATTTGCCATTGACGCTATAAAAAATCCGAAGCCCTTTAATCCGATTAATGTGGGCCCAGGTGTCAACACTTCGCTTGCTGAATACTACCCAACACTTACGGTAGATGGCAAACAGCTTATGTTTACTCGTGCTTTGCCCTATGGCCAAGAAATACAAGAAGACTTTTACATCTCCCAATTCGATAATACCAATTGGACCATGGCCTATCCGATGCCAACGAATGTGAATACAGACCATAATGAAGGTGCCCCAACAATCTCAGCCGATGGACGCAGTTTGATTTTTGTTGCCTGTACGGATGAATCTGGTCAATACGGTGAAAATCGAAAAGGATTAGGGAGTTGTGATTTGTTTTACACGAAAAAGATAGGAAGCAAGTGGTTAAATCCAATGAATCTTCCGGGCGACGTAAACACCTATCACTGGGAAACACAGCCGTCACTTTCCGCTGATGGTAAAACACTCTATTTCATTAGAGGACTCCGTGGAAGAGGTGTTGATCAACGAAACAGTGATATTTTTGTAAGTCATCTAGGCGAAAATGGTAAGTGGTCGGCAGCAGAACGACTGCCAAACACGATAAACACGCCCTATGCAGAGGAGTCTGTTTGTATACATCCGGATGGTAAGACCTTATATTTTGCCTCCAGAGGACATATCGGATTGGGCGGCTCAGACTTGTTTGTTAGTCAGTTAGATGATTATGGTAATTGGAGTAAACCAAGAAACCTAGGCTACCCTATTAATACGAAATTCGATGAAAATTCACTGATTGTTTCTGCAGAGGGAACCATTGCGTTTTTTGCTTCAGATCGCACCGGAGGATATGGGGATTTAGATATCTATTTCTTTGATCTCCCGAAGGAATTTCAACCGAACACTACCTATTATTTTGACGGAAAAGTGTTCGATGCAACAAATTCAAATCCACTTGGAGGCCATTTTACCCTGAAGGATATTGTTTCTGGTGAAACGGTCATTATAAGCGACGCTGATGCAAGCAATGGAACCTTTACGGTACCGTTACCTTCGAATCGTCAATATGTAATTGAAGTGAGTTTTGAGGGTTACGTCCCTACGTCACTCGGGTTTGATTTACGTTATGATGAAAATAAAACCACGTATCACCTAGACATCCCGATGAATCCAATTACAAGTTCAACGGATAATATTTTACAAAATATTTACTTCGACCTAAATAGCGCCAATTTACGCAGTGAATCCAGTGTGGAATTGAAAAATTTAGCGAATTTCTTGCAAAAAAAACCAACAATTAAGATTCAATTAGGTGGACATACGGATACCCGTGGGAATGCAGATGAAAATCTTAAACTTTCAACCGCACGAGCTAAAACAGTATATAATTATCTAATTGAAGTTGAACAAATCGATCCTTCCAGGTTATCATTTGTTGGTTTTGGTGAAACTCAACCGCTACTTAGTGATGCAGAAATCAATAAATTGACGTCTGATGCTGAGAAAGAAAAGGCACATCAAAAAAACAGAAGAACTGTTTATCGAATCATAAACTGATGGGATTTATAAGACTCATAAGAATAAACAACCTTCTCATTATTGTCATTACCTTAATTGGTGTTTGGTATGGCTCTGCGCATTCCCTGATACTTAACTCACAGTTCATCAGTTACCTCCTAATGATTTTATTCACGATCCTAATTGCTGCGGCAGGTAATGCAATAAATGATTATTTCGATATAAAGGCTGATCGTATAAATCGACCCAAGCGGCAGGTGATTGAGAAAACCATTAAAAAACGTTGGGCCATTATTATACACTGGGGATTCAATTTGATTGCGCTGGTTATTTCGGTGTACTTAAGCCTTCGTTTACATTCTTGGTTTTATGTTTTTATTCATTTATTCGCAACTACCTTATTATGGGTATACTCCATTTTCTTAAAGCGCGTATATTTTATTTCCAATCTAAGTATTTCATTCCTTGTTGCCTTAGTACCCATTTTGGGGTATAAAACCATGTTCGACTTAAATGTGCTGACCATAGACATGCGCTTTCCTACCCTACTCATCCTTGGTGCTTTTATAACGAATCTGACACGTGAAATAATCAAAGATATTCAGGACATGGAGGGAGATCAAAAAACGCACGTAAAATCCATTGCGATTGTTTCAGGAAAAAATATAGCTCGGCGTTGGGCAATCGCTACACAATTCCACATTATTCCGCTTACAGTTGCCTCTTATTTCTTAATTAATACGGATGGATTTGGCGTTTCTGAAATAACCTATTGTGCATCAATAAGCATTGGCGTTGTGGCGCTTTTTTCGATATTACTTGGAATTAAAGAAACCTGGGTAAGTCTGTTACTGAAAATTTCAATGATCATTGGTACACTGACTTTTTTTACATTATGAAGATAATACTTGGCTCGAATTCACCACGACGGGCAGAACTTTTAAAACAAATGGGATATGCCTTTGATGTACATGCATTTGATTTTACGGAAGAAATTAATTTAAATCTGCCTTATGCAGAGATACCTTCAGATATTGCCCGCCAAAAGATTACCGCATTAAAGGATTCCTGCCGTTCTGAAGATATATTAATATGTGCAGATACCTTGGTATTTATTAATGAACGTTCATTAGGTAAACCAAGTTCAGCATCGGAGGCAAAAACAATGCTTAGCGAATTATCGGGTGCAACGCATGAGGTAATAACTGGAGTTGGAATTTTGCATCAAGGTACGGAGAATTACTTTTCAGATCGGACAGCCGTGAGCATGCGAACGTTAACCGAAGCAGAAATTGAATATTACATAACAACAGACAAACCATTTGATAAAGCGGGATCTTATGGTATTCAAGATTGGATCGGCTTAATAGCTATTGGACACATTGCGGGTTCTTATACGAATGTATTAGGTTTACCTACCCAAAAATTACAAACAGTGCTAGCCGATTTAATGAAATAAAAAAAGGGACTTTCGTCCCTTTCACTTGATTATTTCTTTATGATTTTGAAAGTGACTCTTCGATTATAAGCCCATTGAAGCTCTAAATCCTCTTCGCTTACTTGAACTTCATCCGAATTGAATGCTTCGGTGTTTGGCTCACTTGCATTGCGCGCATCAACGGAAAAACGTTCTTTATTAATTCCAAAACGTTCTGACACATACCCTTGAATAAACTCTCCTCGTTGAACATCTAAATCTTCAAGTTGCTCTTTAAACTCTTCAAATTCACGTGCTAAGGAATCTTCTCCTTTGTCGTTATGGGCAATAATCTGAATGTTGTGTGTAGGATTCTTTTTCATGTAATCAGCCAACATTTGAATGCAACGTTTTCCTGACTCATCTAACGATTTTTCTCCGAATCCAAAATACACCACCTGAGCCTCTAGATTTTCTGCATCGCTTAGGCCTTCATCAATAACAGGTTCTTTGGAAATTACAACTTTTGAAAACTCCACGCTTGCAGCACTTGTATCTTGCTTGAAGCAATTGCATTCATTTTTATTCTGTACTTCCTTGATACGAATATTGTCAATATAGTAATAAGCCATTGGCTCTAAAGCTACTTCATCTGCCCCATCTTCAATTTTCTTTTTAACGGTTTGCTGAAGCACCTTCGTTACTTTCGGATCGTTTGTATTGAAATTTCCAATAATAACGCCATCCATTTTCTTGGTTGCTTTGTATACGTTACAAACCTTATCCCATCCAGCATATGAATCATACACTTTATTCTTGTAATTGTAAATTACATTGGAATTTGATGCGATGTAGGTTTTTACCTCTTTACCTTCTTCCCAACTTTCTACTTCTTCTTGAGTAAACTGGTAAGTACCTATTTTATCAACGAACATCATCCCGATATTATTGGTAGCATATTTAGAGGCCTCTGCCATAGAAATTGACATTTCAATACAATATGTTTTTCCTTCGATCATGGTAACAGGCTTACCCGACTTATCTGTAAAAGGGATGGTAATGTATGAACGTTCGTCTTGTAATTTTCCTGGTTTGTATGTTATGATCCCAGCATAGGTATTATTACCTTTCTCAATTTCTTTTGACGTAGCGAATAATTTCTCATCTCCCCCTTCAAAACGCTCACTTGTTGGATCGATTGGTTTGGCAAAACCGTAGGCATTTGAATTCACCCCAAAATCATTACCTGCATGAAACAAATCCGCAGGAGTTAATGAAGAAAAACCAAGTCCCTTAACTGCATTGATCATTCCTGCATCAGAAATTTCGGCATCATCACCCTCTAATAAATCTTCAAACGTGAAATTTAAAAAGGCCTTCGTCTTGTCATCCTTTTTTCCTTGCGCGTTCACCTGAAAGGCAGCGATCAATGCAACACACAAGATTAAACTATTAAAAATGTTTCGTTTCATATTCTTTTACGGTATTAATTAGCACTTTTACTTTTTCCGGGTCAATGTCCGGATATACGCCGTGACCCAAATTTACAATATGTCTTTGACTTTCAAATGAATTAAGCAATTTATTTGTTGCCTCTTGTATCGTTTTATTATCTGAATACAAAAGACATGGGTCTAAATTCCCTTGTAAGGTTCGATTTTCACCAACCAAACTTCGGGTAGATTTTATATCCATATTCCAATCTAACCCGATGGTTGTACACGGAATTTCGCTTATTTCTGGTAAGGATGCAATGGCTCCTTTCGAGAAAACTGTAAACGGGAATCCTTCAAAGGCCTTCGCGATTTTTCGAATATATGCTAAACCGAATGTTTCGTATTGCTCGCGGCCTAAAATTCCAGCCCACGAATCAAAGAGCTGTAACGCATCTACACCGGCATGTTGTTGTTCTTTCATGTATTCAATCGTGAAATCCGTGATACGACCTAACAACTCATGTGCCAAAACAGGATTAGTATAAAGCAACTTGCGAGATTCCGAGAATGTTTTCGAACCTTTCCCTTCCACCATGTAGCAAAAAATTGTCCATGGAGCCCCTGCGAATCCGATGAGTGGAACCCTATTTTCAAGCCCTTGTTTGGTTAGTCGAATTGCTTCAAAGACATACGACAAACGATCCGATACATCTGGATTTTTGTCCAATAACATAAGTTCTTCACTGGAACGAATTGTTTTTGGGAAGTAAGGGCCACGCTGTTCGATCATTTCATAAGTTAATCCCATGGCATCTGGGACTACAAGAATATCAGAAAATAATATGGCTGCATCAACACCCAGTAAATCAACAGGTTGAATTGTCACTTCTGCGGCCAATGCTGGAGTTTCAACAAGTTCTTTAAATCCACTTAATTTAGCCCGTACAGCTCTATACTCAGGAAGAATACGTCCTGCCTGTCTCATAAGCCAAACCGGATAGCGTGGGATATCCTCACCACGGTGTGCTTTGAGGTACAAATCGTTCATCAATTTCATGGCATCAAAGATAGTTAAATGCTACCAATCAATGGGCTTGCTTCCAACCGATTCCAAAAAATCGTTGGTTTTACTAAAATGTTTGCACCCATAAAAACCCCTGTATGCGGATAATGGCGACGGATGAGGGGATGTTAAAATGAGATGCTGACTGCCGCTAATCAGCGATTTCTTACCGATGGCCTGTGCACCCCAAAGAATAAAAACAAGTGGTTCTTTTCTATTACTTAACAAGCGAATGATTGCATCAGTAAAAAGCTCCCACCCTAACCCTGCATGGCTTCCTGGGCTTGATTCTTTAACTGTTAGGATAGAATTCAAAAGTAATACACCTTGTGTTGCCCATTTCGTCAAATCCCCATTATTCGTTAACTCTGAACCTACATCAGACCTAAGTTCCTTACTTATATTTTGCAAACTCTTAGGTAGCGGAAAAACGTTTTTATTAACCGAAAAACTAAGACCGTGCGCATGTCCTTTCGTTGGATAAGGATCCTGTCCTAAAATCACAACCTTCACAGTAGTAAATGGAGCGGCATTTAATGCGTTAAAGACATCTTGTTTTGCAGGAAAAATTTGATTCGGAAAGGAATCATATGCATCACGAATCGCCAATTCAAGCGCAGTAAAATAAGGCTTCTGAAATTCATCGTTCAAAACTTTAGACCAATCTTCACTGAGATTAAATATCATAACTGCGGTAGTGCGTGGCGGATTTCGGCAATAAGCTCCTCATGGGAACGATGTAATCCACTTAAATCAAGCGAATTAACTTTTCGATAACGATTAATTGTAGCAAGGTCTCTTAATCCCAATAAGAACGCTTGGGCAAATAGCCCTACACATAAAAAATACGATATAGAAAAAGTCCAATTCAATTCTACAGACCACGGAAGAACGCAAGGGAGAACAAAAAGTAGGGGTATATTAATAAAAAATGAAGCAAATATCGATGTGACTTTTTTAGTGGAACCCCAGAATACTGGACGTTTAAACTTGGTTTCGACCCAGCGCTTAATGAGCAAATAAGTAGGCCCAGCATGAACCGCACCTAACAGAAAAAACGGAAATAAACATACAAACCGCAAAAACTTCGATGAAACACTCCATGTATTTGACTTGGACAAATAACGTTCTTGTTCTGATAAATTCATTAAGGTTAATTCTGTTTTGTATTGATTTAGTTTAACCCCTAACGCCTTCAACGCATTTATTTGATCTTGATCTAGCGAATTAATCCAAACTGCCAATTTAATGGAGTATTTCCACCGGTGCTCAATCGATAATCGCCGATCAAAGCAGGTAGGATGCATTCCTTTGCGTGTAAGCATCATCAAATCCTCATGAATATCTGCCAACTCCGGATCATGAACATCGGTAACCAATGTCCTCATGTCTGCCTCAAGTATTCTAGTCACTTCTGTAATTGCCTTGGCTGAATTCTCTTCAAATTCTTCTCGAAAATCATTCAGGCGAATTTTTGTGCCTGCGGCAATCAGCACGTCACTACCTCTTAAATTAAAATCTGTATAATTGACTCCTAGTCCTTGAATGAAAATCTCTTTCTCCCATTTGCAATATTCCAACGCTGAAAAACCAATTCTGGCAGGGCCTTTCTTTATTGGATGCAATCTCCGTTGTATGCGGTCGTCGGTAAACCCTTCTCCAAAAATTAAAATGTTTCTTTTTCGAAACAGCACTTGGTTTGTTTTCTCAAAAATCTTAGCATTCTTTTCTTTGGTATCTACGCCATCGCGTTGTCTGTATATGGGCAACATGTGAACCGCCCACAGGATTGGTCTGGTAAGTTTAGTAAATACATCAGATCGGGTCATAAAAAACACCACAGGTTTTCGCTGAGATGCAATAATAAGTGGATCCATAAACGAACCCTGATGATTACTGACAAAAATGGTCCTTCCAAAGAAATAATCACTAGGGTTTATAATTTTAATTTTCCTGAAATATAAACGAAAGGAATATTGAAAAGCGAACCACAAGAATAAGTATAGAAACCTCATAATTCGCGAAATTACGGATAATAGCGG
>ENA-OUVC01000906-OUVC01000906.1-marine-metagenome-genome-assembly--contig:-NODE-906-length-18438-cov-4.676379_pt1 | contig 18438 bp, 16 predicted proteins | sample MGYA00248622_ERZ508571 | MGnify/ENA primary metagenome ERZ508571 (study PRJEB26236, sample SAMN06267175) | marine metagenome | isolation source: Columbia River Estuary | place: USA:Columbia River Estuary... | reverse complement strand
GACTCACTGTGTTCCATGTGGTGCCCACTCTTGCAGCGGCGCTCAAGGCGGTGGATGCAGGTGTTGATGGCCTCGTCGTCGAAGGCGGAGAAGGAGGCGGCTTTAAGAACCCGCAAGATGTCTCAACGATGGTGCTGTTGCCGCTGATCGCATCAAAGGTGTCACTTCCGATTATCGCCGCTGGCGGTATTTGCGACGGAGTCTCGATGGCTGCAGCTTTTGCACTTGGTGCTGAAGGTGTGCAGATGGGAACTCGAATGGTCTCGGCCGCAGAATCTCCCGTTCATGACAACTGGAAGAACTCCATCGTTAATGGTGCAGAAACGGGAACTGTTTTCTTGAACCGTCTTTCTCGTCCAGGTTTACGTGCACTACGGACTGAACGGACGACCGAATTAGAAAAGCAAGACCATGTTCCGCTCACTGAAATGTCGCGTGCTCTCGATCTCTATTTTGGCGGAGATATGGAGGCCGCGATCGCCCTCACTGGACAGGTCATGGGACGCATTGAGGCAATCAAACCGGTTCAAGAAATCATCTATGAAACGATCGCAGAATTGAGATCGGTCATTTCAGGATTGGCATCAGCAATCTGATTCGAGGCCATCCAAAGGTTGACGAGCGACAAGAAAAACATCGTCGCTCCGAACACGTGAATGCCGACGAGTAAGGCTGGGATGTCGTTGAAGTACTGCACGTAACCAACAGTCGCCTGCAGGATGGCGATGACTAAGACCATTTCGAGCGGACCAAATAGCTGTTGGGCTCGCTGTTGCCGCATTTTCCAAGCGACAAGTATCAAGAGAGCAATTGCCACCAGCACTGAAATGCCGTGAATGCGTGCGACGGTAGTGATTGCTAAATCGAATCGACGGGCCTTCTCGTCTCCGGCGTGCGGACCAGAGCCAGTCACGACCGTTCCGGTAATGAGGGCCAGGCTTCCCATAACAACTGTCAAGCGAACCAGTTTCTGAAGACCAGACAGAGTTGATAAGTGATCAGGTTTGAGATCGTTTTTTGCGCGTTGATGCAATATCAAAGCATTAGCAACGAGAATCATCGACAGAACAAAATGACCTTGATTGGCGAGCGGATGTAGATCGGTGAGAACAACGATTCCCCCAAGCACGATCTGTCCAATGACTCCGGCAACAAGACCCCACGACAACATGACCAAATCTTTTCGATAAGGAACCCGAAAACGTGCTGCCAGAACTGCTGCAATGACGATTGCGGTGACAAGACCCGTGAAAAGTCGATTGACCTGTTCAATGGCTCCATGGGTTGTAGAAACATCGATGAATTTTTCTGAGTTACAACGCGGCCAATCTGAACATCCCAAACCCGATCCAGAAAGTCGAACTGCGGCGCCACTCACGACAATCACACATAGCAATATCAGTGCAAATCGACTCACCCAGATGTACCCAGCGGGACTGATCTGTCGCGCTTTACGGGATCCGTCCGACGAACTCATAGACCCACAGTAGGCGTATGGGTTCGTCAGCGCCACCTGTTAGGACTACGGTCACATCATGCTCACATCTTTCGACGACTACCCCATTCACGCAGGAAGTGCTCCAGTCAACGAAACTGGATCCAGTGATCCCAACCACTACGACCGCTACTTCTTTAATGGTTACCGCTCGGACGCTTCGTTGTACTTCGCTGTGGCAATGGGTTTGTATCCGAATCGCCATGTGGCCGATGCTTCTTTTTCAGTCATTGTGAACGGCCAAGAACAGATATCGATTCATGCCTCGTGTCGCGCTCACCCCGATCGCGCGAAAGCGAACCATGTTGGACCTATCCAGGTCAACGTTCTCGAACCGATGAAACGACATCAGATCATCGTTGACAGCGCCGAGCATGGAGTCAAGGCTGACTTGATTTTCGTGGCTCGTAGTGGACCAGTTCAAGAGCCGCATTTCCTAGTAAAGGCCGGTCAGCGAACATTGTTTGATTACACCCGACTGACGCAGTTTGGGCACTGGAGTGGATGGGTTGAAGTTGACGGTGTGCGTCACGAAGTGGATGCAACGACCACGTACGGATCGCGCGACCGCTCGTGGGGAGTTCGTCCGGTTGGACCAGCCGCAGAACTAGGCGCTCCGGTGGGTGAACGACAGTTCTATTGGTTGTGGGCTCCGATCAACTTTGAAAATTTCGCAACTCACTTTGATGTGAACGAATACGCTTCGGGCAAACGCTGGCATGAGACTGGCTTCATCATTCCCGACGGGGACCAACCGGCTCACGAAATGACGCAGGTTGAGTATTCGACCAAATGGCGCTCTGGAACTCGATGGGCGCAAGAATTTTCCATTGATCTCATTGACGAGGCTTCAGGTGTTCACTCAATTGTCTTAGAACCGTTGTATGAGTTTCACATGCTCGGAATTGGGTACGGCAACCCCGAGTGGGGTCATGGACATTGGAAGGGCGAACTCGCAGTCGGTTCCGAACGTTGGAATCTTCCTGTTCAAAATCCGTGTGATCCACGAAATATTCATATTCAGGCGCTGTGCCGAGCCACGATGACCGATGCTCAAGGAGTGACGCATCAAGGAATTGGCATTCTTGAACAGTTGATCCTTGGTCCACATGCGCCAACTGGACTCACTGGGATCATCGACCCAGCGCAATAGCAACATGCAAAAAAGTTAGGTATGGCGGATAGTCATTCCGCCATCGACGACGATTGATGCACCAGTGACGAAGCTCATCGCTGGCATACACAAACTGACCGTCATGTGTGCGACTTCTTCTGGTTCTCCGTAACGTCGCAAGGCCACATGACGCTGGGCATACTTGCTTTTCATATCCGACGGAATTGCCTCTGTCATACCGGTGTTGATCGGTCCTGGACAGATGCAGTTGACAGTGATTCCGTCTTTGCCCAGTTCAACCGCCAAACTTCGGGTGAGGCCGGTGACACCGGACTTCGATGCAGAGTAAGCCGACAGTGTCGGTGTTGCAACGATTGATTCAGTCGACGCAACGTTGATGATTCGACCCGACGAAGATTGCTTTAAATGTGGAAGAGCAGCACGAACTAGGTGAACATAAGCCGACAAGTTGATCGCCAGAGTCGTATCCCAAGCACTCAGGAAATCATCACTTGAAGAATTTGCTGGTGAAGACAGAGAAATACCGGCGTTATTGATCACAATGTCAAGACAACCGAAAGCAGAGATGGTTTTGTCAACGACATTTTGAAGTCGCTCAGTATGACGCACATCAATCGCGAAGCCGATCGCTCGATCTGAACCGTATTCTTTCTGAATCGCACTAACCACCGCATCAACCTTGGCCTGATCGAGATCGACGACAGCGACGCTTGCTCCCTCGTCGGCGAGAAGAAAAGCAGTCGCTCGGCCCATTCCGCTAGCCGCGCCAGTCACAATGGCAACTTTGCCGTTCAGGCTTCGGGAGAGATTGCTCAATCGAGTCATGGTCGCTCTTTCTATGTTCGCGAGTAGCGCTGCATGCCACCCATGCCGTACATCTTCATCACCAGTGCTCGTTCAACAGTCACTTCCATAAAGGCGGTATCGGGGCTGTTATCGGGTCCCCCAGGAGCGAAGCCATTGAGGTCGTAGTCAAAAACGCCATTCCACAAACGACGTTTTGTTTCAATGTCACTCAGTACTCGCGCAGTTCCCCATACTTCTACCCCATCACCATTTTCGGTGACCTGCCAATGAAGAGCGACCCGAGGGTTCTCTGCAACATTTCGAGTCTTGGTTGATGTCAACCCAACCATGATCCAGAGTGTCTCGCCATCCCAACATGGATGCACCGGAACAACATCGGGTTCTTGATCGGCACCGACAGTTGCGATGTGAGCCCACATGCTGAGTGCCCCGCTGGCCGACTTAACTTCTTCAATCGTGATCTCGCTACTCATGATTCCCCCTCAGGAACGTTGTGAACTCTCTTATGGTTTATTACGGTCGAACCTCGTAAAACGCATTGAGCGAATGCTCAATCTCAAGTTTGCGAAAACGCGAGAATCCAGCTGTCGCCGCCATGCTTCGCGCTTTAGATTCGGGAAGTCCCAAAGTTCCGAGCCCTGCTCCACCAGCGGCCGACATTGCTGACGACATGCAACTCATCACGCTGATTCCGTACATCAACGATGCCATCGGATTCTTGGCCATATTTTCACCAAAGGTGTCCAGGGCTTTGATGTCAACCAATAGCCAAATTCCATCTGGCTTCAGTGATCGCCGAATCGCTTCCATCACTTCCTGTGGATGAGTCATGTCATGAATGCAGTCGAAGGCGGTAACGATGTCGAGGGATTCATCAAGGGGAAGCGGCGTGACCCGCGGGTCAACAAAGTGAACGTTGGCGGTGGCATCTATTGACTTCTTTTCGAGAGCTCGGTCGAGTGCATAACGTGAAATGTCATAACCAGTCACCGTCGCTTTCGGAAAGGCTTGGGCCATACGAATCGCGGCCCCTCCTGCTCCACAACCGATATCGGCGACTTTCGCGCCTGCTTCTAAACGCTGCACTGCGCCATCAAGTGCTGGAAGAACGACGGGTAGAAGATACGAGCGACTCCAAGGTTCAAAACTTCGCTCAATACCAACGGCTCCCTCGGGGCCATGGCTGTCGTAATCAAGCCCGATTCCAGTCTTGAAACTTTCGGGTAATGCCTTGAGGCTCGCCATAGTTTGAGGCAGACGATGAAACATACCCATTCCAAAAGCTGGATGTAGTTCATCAGACATGACAATGACCGCCTCAGGTGTCATTGAATAGCGCTCAATCCCCTGATCATCAATCTCAACCTCAATCAACCGAGCCGCAGCTTGATTGTGGATCCACTCCTGAACCCAACGTGGATGAAGTTGTAGTGACGCGGCTAATTCATCCGATGTCACAGCATGGGCAAAAGACGAGAGGCCTTGGTATAGGCCAAGGCGATCTCCGAGATGGATCATTCCTGAAGTCACCGCGCCTTCAAGTTTTGAGAAAACCAAAAACGAATACATCTTGAGAAGATTTGGATCAAGATCACGTTGTTCCATTAGAAGGTCCTTTGATCAGCGGCCATGTGTTCAACATCGCTCAGTTTGGTCAAGCCGAAAAAGTGTCCGTCACCGATTTGGAAAGACTCGAGACGACTGATGGACGCGTGAGCGATGACGAATCGCTCCCACTCCCAAGGTGTCGGAGCCAATCCCAAGATATGACCAATAAAGACGCTGTTGGTTCCAGCGTGAGCGACACACAAGATCTTCCGATCAGGGTTCTCGATATGCCAAACAGGTAGTTCTTGCGGACTTGCAGCAATTCCGCGGTCCTTGAGAAAAGAATCTGCGCCCCGGTGAATGCGCTGCACGAAATCTCGAACCGGTTCGCCATCGGTCAGCCCATCCCAACGCTTCTCTGCGACTCGACTGCGTTCTTCTCGATAAGCATCGTCGGCCTTCTGACGCGGAGTGCCGTGCCACAACGGGTTACGAATCTCTTCGAGCCAATCTTGAGTGACTTCCGGTCCGACAGTGATGTTGCGTTGAGCCAGAAGAGGTTTTGCCGTTTGTTGAGCACGAACAAGCGGAGAAACCCATATCTCATCAAAGAGCTCACCAGCGAGAGCTTGAGCAACGCACTGCGCCTGCTCGAATCCCAAGGCGGTCAAAGGTGGGTTGTCGACGTTGAGATCGTCGCGAATCCATTCCGGCTGCCCGTGACGAACAAGAACTATTTCCATGCAACCTATTGTGACACTTTCTCGCGTCTCAATCGGTGGTGTTGTGAGACGACTCCCAAGATTTATACATCTCGGAGTACACCCCAGGTGTCTCTACCAATTGGTTATGTGACCCGTCTTGAACGAGTACTCCTGTATCAAGGACTAACACTCGATCGGCACGAGCCGCCGTCGACAAACGATGTGCAATTGAGATCGTTGTTCGTCCGGTTGAGAGCTTGTCAAGCGCCCGAGTGAGTCGGACTTCAGTTGAAGCGTCAACCGAGGATGTCGCTTCATCCAAAATCAAGATGAACGGGTTAACCAAGGATGCACGAACCAACGCGACTAGTTGACGTTCCCCCGCCGATAGTTGTGACCCGCGTTGACCAACCAATGTTTCGAGTCCGGCAGGCAGAGATTCAAACCAATCTTGAAGATCAATGTTTGTAAAGGAATCAATGAGCTGCTGGTCGGACGCTTGGGGCATCACAAATCTCAAGTTTGCGGCGATGGTGTCAGAGAACAAGAAGGGTTCTTGTGGTACGACAACCACAATTTTGCGCAGAGATTCATTATCAATTCGGGTGAGAGAGACACCGCCAATCGATATGGCACCGCTTGTCGGATCGGAGAATCTCGCTAACAGTCGTCCGAGAGTTGTTTTTCCCGAGCCAGTTTCTCCGACAACAGCGACTTGAGTTCCAAACGGAATAACGCACGAGATATTTCTAAGTACTGGAATATTCTCAAGATCTGTTTCGCCATCACGGGGGCGATAAGAAAAAGTAAGGTGGTCAATCTTGATATCAAGATGCTGAGTATTCACAGCAATCGGAAAGATCGCAGCGGGTGGACCGACTGGAATCGCCAAAATGCCCAAAATACGCCGCATTCCGGAAACGGCGGTTTGCGTTTGGTCCAGAACTTCGGTGAGTTCGGCAATGGGTTCCAAAAACCGATACGTCAAAAAGATGAATCCAACGAGCGCACCTGCGGTCAATCCTGAGTCCGAACCGCGCCACAGCCCCACGAAAACAACTGTCGAGACTGCGATAGCTCCAAAAATTTCCCCAGACGGAAAAAGAAGCGCTCCGATCAAAGTTGCCTTGGTCTGGGCGTCGCCGCGAACTTTCGAAGACTTCTTTACTCGTAGACCAAAGATATGTCCAGCCGAGTATGCGTGCAGAGTTTCGGCGCCAGTGACCAATTCGGCGGTGGATCCGAGCAGATGTGAATTAGCTAAACGTGAGGCGTCATAAGCCGCGATGAGCCGTGACTGCACTCGTCGGAGAACATAAACGAGTGGCGCAGAGATGAAGATGACGAGCAAAGCTAACGGCCAGTCATACACGAGCATCACACCGGCAACAATGATCATCAACGCCCCGTTAAGTAGATATGCCAGTCCGCCCCACGAGAAAAACTGAGAAAGTGTTTCTACATCTGAAGTCACTCGCGATACAAGTGAACCTCGTTGTTCATCGTTATGGTCCTCCAGGCTCAACTGGTGAATATGTTGAAATAACTGAACACGAAGGTCATAGAGGGCGGATTCACTTCTTTGTCCTAATCGTGACACAGCTGTCCGTTGAGCAACGCTGGCGATGATGAGATAGATGGCTGCGCCAAAACACAATTTGATCACGAGTGAAATATCAACCGATTGTGCCGAGCCTTTTATTGAGCGGTGCAAACCGTGATCGATTGCTTGTTGAATCACAACAGGCACAACGACGCGACCACTTGCTCCGAGCATCGCCAACATAAGAGTGAATCCGATACCTTGACGCAAACTTGGAACTGCTCGCACCCCTTGATTGAGTGTTTCAATGGCACCGGCGACCTGAGGATTCGTCATAGCTTCTCCTCAGGATCGGCGGGCGACTCGTATGCCTGCATCAAACCTCGGTACGCCACATTTTGCACCAGTAACTCGATATGTGTGGCAGGTCCGTAGATCACACCTTGATCGAAGAACATGATCTGATCGGCCATTGCGATCAGAGAGGGTCGTGATGCGACGGCGATCACGGTTGAGTCAGGCAACCTCAACTTGATGCTCTGTAAAACTTTGGCTTCCGTATTTGGATCAAGTGCACTCGTTGTGTCATCGAGAATGAGAATTTTCGGTCGTTGGATAACCGCCCGAGCGAGAGCGATTCGTTGCCGTTGTCCGCCTGATAAGCCAACTCCTCGCTCACCAATAATTGTGTCAACACCTTGAGGTAGTTCGTGAACAAAATCAGCTTCAGCAATTTCTAAAGCCCAACGGAGATCGTCGTCTGAAAATTCACGTCCCATGCAGACGTTGTCTCGCACAGATGTTCCAAAAAGAAAAGGTTCTTGAAAGACAAAACTGGTGAGCCGACTAGGACCAGAAATTGAACCAGACAAAATTGGTGTGATGCCTGCTAGAGATTGGACAAAGGTCGACTTCCCGCAACCGGTGTAGCCCACGATTGCGGTGATTGATTGTGGAGCAAATGAAGCGGAAACGTTTTCAAACAGAATGTTGTTTGCGTCGTAACCGATTGAAGCTGAATGTAGCGTGAGCTCGTCTTTGTTATGGATGAACAGCGCTCGTGGATCACTCATGACAGGACTCAATCGAAGGTTTTGAATTCGATCAAATCCTGCCTGAGACCGGGGCATCTCTGAAAGGGCATAGCCGATGAGTCGCAGTGGAAACACCAAAAGGGTAAACATGTAAATGAAGCTCGCCAGTTCACCGACTGACAGATCGCCACTTCGCACTCGAAAAGCACCACCCACAACCAAAAAAATATTGGTCATGTTGGGAACGAAGTCGAGAGCAGCTTCAAACAGCGAACGTAGGCGGATCGCCGCTATTCGAGCGCTTTGAACGCGAGAAGCAATGATTGCGAGACGCTCGGTTTCGCGATTTTCTGCTCCGAAAGCTTTCACCACCGTAACGCCTTCAAAGCTTTCATGAACAGCCGCCGACAAAACACCTAGTTCACCTTGAGCGATATCAAACCATTTATCAACTCGCCGTTGATACAAAACGTTCAAGCCGATCAATATCGGAAATACTGCTGTGGCTGCTAGTCCGAGAGCAGTGTCAGATGAAATGAGACCGACGGCGGCAATGACCATCATCAAAATGACACTGCTTGCATAGGGCAACGGGGCCATGACTGCAACACTCGCCTCTACGTCTACGCCGGCGCGAGTGAGAAGATCGCCAGTTGATTGCTGGCGATGCCACTGCGGCGGCTGTTGCACGATCACATCAACGACTTCATCAGTCAAACTCTGTGCTGTTCTCCACTGGGCTCGACCAGCAAACGAGCGACGAATGATGACTCCGCATGCACGAATAAGCGATAGACCCATCAACAGGCCAACTGCGATCAAAGTCTGGGAGACAGAAAAGGAGTCATTATCAAACCTGGGAATGATGACATCGTCGATGATCCAACGCAACAACCACGACGAGCCGACCGTACAGACCGCAAAGACAGCGGCTCCCGCCATCGAGATCGCAAAAAGTCCGGGGTGATACGCGACCAAAGAGCGAATGAGGGTCGTCGCACGACGAAAACGTCCAGAAGATGTTGGATGACCGTGCACACAATATTCCTAGCAGTAATCTGATCAGATGCTTAGCCTCGATCAAGATCAGTTCGGAATTGACCAATTAAATCTTGGTCTGTTAATTCTTCGTTTAGTTTTGGGTCTCTTTTTGGCCTATCACGGTTATAACAAAGTGTTTGGTAAGGGTGGCCTCTCCGGTACCGCATCGTGGTTCGCAAGTATGGGTATGAAATGGCCGAAGTGGCAGGCGCGTGCCGCCGCTGCGACAGAAATCGGAGCAGGCGTCATGTTGGCGGTCGGTTTGCTGACTCCCCTCGCCGCAGCTGGTGTCATCGGAGTCATGGTCGTTGCCATCTACACATCTCACCTCAAAGTTGGTTTTTTCGTTTTCCTGCCGAATCAAGGTTGGGAATACTGCGCAACGATCGCACTCGGGGCGCTTGCGGTTGGAACAATGGGACCGGGCGAATGGTCGCTAGACAATGCGATTGATTTCTCAATGTCGGGTTGGAGTGCTTTGGTGGTAACAATTGCGCTTGGTGTTGGTGGAGCTGTCGTTCAGCTCGCAACGTCGTACCGTCCTGCCAAGAAATCATGAACACTTCGAACGAAAAGACGTCGGTAGCCCGTCGTTTGTTGCAGGTTTTCCTCGGTTCTATTTGTTTGATTATCGCCATCTTTTGGGTGTACGCATTTTTCTTTGCGTCGAAACAAGGAATCAATGTCCTCGAGGACAAAGCTTGGACAGTCCGAGCTGAGGAAATATGTCGTAACGCAAATCTTGAGAGAGACAAGTTGGTTGACCTGCGTCGCATCAATTCAGTTGAGGGTGATGCGCTGGCTGAACGAGCAGACATTATTGATAAAGCGACCGTCATCATCCAGAAAATGCTTGATGACGTGACTGCTGAAGTCCCGACTGGCGTTGACGACGCGAGATTGATGGAAAAGTGGCGAAGTATTTACCTAAGTTGGATTGACGCGAGAGTCAAATACACAGCAAAGTTGCGGACAGGAGTCAATGCGCCATTCGCTGAGTCGATGCTTGAAGGCTCACCAGAATCTGATTCGATCAACGATTTCACAACGAATAATCGCATGAAGTCGTGTTCGTCCCCGATGGATTTGGCTGTTTAGTTCTCGACGTCTATCCAGGCTCCGTCTATAAATCGTTTAATGACTTTCGCTGGTGAGCCAACGGCGACGCTGAAAGACGGGATCACCCCGGTGACGACGCTGTTTGCACCGATGACAACGTGTTCTCCGATATCCGATCCTGGCAAGATCACACTTCCGTATCCAAGCCACGAGCCGTTACCGATACGTACAGGTTTTTCCGGCATCGTTTGAACGGATATGGGAAGAGTGACGTCTTTGTATCCGTGGTTTTGGTCGGTGATGTAAACATTGTGACCTGTCCACACGTCATCGCCAATTTCAATGGAGAAATGGCCAACGATTCCACTCCCCTTGCCGATTAAACAACGATCACCAATGGTGACGATGCGGTCAGAAATACATTGCTGCCCAGGAACCATCCCCGCCGACAATGTGCACTGCGGACCAATCATTGTGTTGCGACCAATATGGATGAAGTTCTCGTTAAAGATTGTGTTGGGTGGAAAACAGATCACACTTTGTTGTCCGAAAGAACCAAACTTTTGACCGCGGCGAGTAGATGCTCCGATAGCTCCGGCTTCAATCGCCATTTCCCATAGGTAGTGAACAAACCGAGCAAAGAAGCGATTGCGAAAGGCACGACTCTTTGACATGACCAAAGGTGCGTAAGCCGGTTCATCCTTCACGCTTTGAGATTATCGGTAAGTAGTTATCGGCACTGCGCGATCTGTCAGCATGGTCTCATGGTTCGTTCCAATCGATCAGATTCAAGCGTGACTGCCCTGAGGGGCTCATTGACTGACGTTGGCTCGGTGAAGGTGGGACACTTCGCCAGAAATTCTCGTGGATGGCTGACTGGGACAACCGTTCTACTCACGCCAAATGGAGCGATCGCTGGTGTTGATGTGCGTGGTGGCGGACCGGGCACCCGAGAAACAGATCTTCTGCGTCCAGAAAATTTGATTCAGAAGGTGCACGCAATTGTTTTGAGTGGAGGAAGTGCCTACGGGTTAGCTAGTGCTCAGGGTGTCATGGAATACCTTGAAGAATCAGGCAGTGGATTTCCAGTAGGTCAAGATCCATCATGGGTTGTTCCGATCGTTCCAGCAGCCGTGATTTTTGATCTGGGTCGTGGAGGTAAATTTGTCAATCGCCCCGATTCGTCTTTCGGTTATCGCGCGGCGAAGTTGGCGAAATCGGTTTCTTCTGACGTGGGTTGTGTCGGGGCCGGATTAGGTGCGCGCTCTGGCGGACTTAAGGGTGGCCTTGGTATGGCTAGTACACGTATCGCCAGTGGGCACGTCGTTTCAGCGCTCGCTGTCGTCAACTCGATTGGTTCAGTGATTAACCCAGATACATGTCTTCCATGGCACGAGTCTGCAACACCCCTGCGTCGACCAATTGCCAGTGATCGACGGGCGCTACGTGACTATTTATCAACACTCTCTGCGCCGGTTGCAACTATTGAGAATTCGCAAACAGCAAGCTCCCTGAACACCACGATTGGAGCGGTCGCGACCAATCTGCGTTTGTCCAAATCGGAGTGCACAAAGTTTGCCGGAGTGGCACACGACGGTCTCGCACGTGCCGTGCGCCCAGCGCATCTCATGAATGATGGCGACACGATTTTTGGACTGTCAGTAGGTCCAGGCGATTTGGTGCTGTCCGAAAATGAGCCAGTATTTAACGATCCGGTGGGTCGTCCGGCCTTGCTGAACACAGTGTTGGCTGCTGGGGCCGATGTGTTCGCTCAAGCCTGCACCGAAGCCATTTTGCAGGCGTCGTCAGCCGCTGGATTGGTGAGCTATCGAGATCTGTGCCCCTCGGCATTTGTGCGCCAATGATGGGCATGCCCTAAATCACAAAAAATCAGACCCCGAAACACCAAAGTGGGGACCTGTCTCGCTAGGTTTCGCTCTGCTGTTTTAGTACCTGTTCGCCCGTGTCGACCCTAAGAGGTTCTGTGATGCCATCGCTGCCCAACGATCGTAAGAAAGTTCAGGTTCCCGATCTTGCGGCGTGGAAGGCCGAAGGTCGCCGCATGACGATGATCACGGCGTATGACGTCACCTTTGCTCGCCTCGTGGACGAAGCGGGAATTGACATGATTTTGGTCGGCGATTCAGTTGGCATGGTCGTACAAGGAACAAGCAACACGATTCCGGTCGATCTTGAAGAAATGGCGTACCACGTGCGCTGTGTGGCAAGAGCAAATACTAAGGCACTTGTCATCGGTGACCTACCTTTTGGTTCGTATCAGATCAGCCCCGAACAAGCTGTCGAGTCGTCAATCGTGTTGATGAAGAACGGCGCTCAATGCATCAAGCTTGAAGGTGGCGTGCACATGGCCGACACCATCGCCGCAATCACTCGAGTTGACATTCCAGTGATCGGACATATTGGGTTAACACCTCAGAGTGTTCATCGCATGGGTGGTTTCAAAGTGCAGGGTCGCACCGAAGGTTTTGAAGCCGGTGGGCGTGAACGAATCCTTGAAGATGCTCACGCGGTTGAACAGTCAGGCGCTAGCGCGATTGTTATTGAAGGCGTTCCCATGGAACTCGCTCAAGAGATCACGCAAAAAGTGAGTATTCCCACTATTGGCATTGGTGCTGGGATCAATTGTGATGGACAGGTTTTGGTCCTCCATGATGTACTCGGTCTATGCGACTCGAAATATCGCTTTGCCAAGCATTACGCCGACTTGCGTACTTCAACGATTGAGGCGACGCAGGCGTTCATTTCTGATGTGCGCAGCGGTACCTTTCCCGATGACGCTCACTCCTTCCACTGAAGATTGTGCACATTCTTCGCACGCCCCAAGAATTGAGTCGATCCGTTGACACCTGTCGTGCAAATGGACAATCAGTGGCCATGGTTCCCACGATGGGAGCACTGCATCAGGGTCATGCATCCCTATTCAAGATTGCGCATGAGCACGCAGATGTTGTTGTCGCAACTATCTTTGTCAATCCTTTGCAGTTCAACAACTCGGCTGATTTCGAGAAGTACCCACTTCAAATGGATCACGACGTTCAACTACTCGAAGAACAAGGTGTGCATTATCTGTATGCCCCAACTGTTGACACAATGTACGACTCAGGTTTTTCGACCAGTGTTTCCATTGACGGAATTACCGATCTCTTAGAAGGCGCATCTCGACCAGGTCATTTTTCTGGAGTAGCAACAGTTGTGACCAAGCTTTTTTCGGCCGGCCGACCCGATGTCGCTGTATTTGGTCAAAAAGATTTCCAGCAGTTCGCTGTCATTCAACGATTAGTCGCAGATCTAGACATGCCTATTCGGCTGATCATGGCGCCAACCATTCGTGAAGAAGATGGTTTGGCGATGTCCAGTCGTAATGTTCGCCTCTCTAGATCGGCTCGACAAGAGGCAGTAGCGATTTCTCAGGGGCTACTTGCAGCGCAGGATCAATTCGCCTTGGGGTCTCGTGAGTCAAAGCGATTGGTTGAGTCTGTGGTGTCGGTCCTTGCTCCGACATCGGCTGAGATTGATTATGTGAAGTTGGTTGACGCAAAGACTCTTCAGGACGCAACAACTGCTAGCAAAGGTTCGGTCATTGTTGTCGCCGTCGTTCTTGATGATGTGCGTTTGATCGACAATCTCGTTCTTGAGTAGAGAAACAATCTGAATCGGTTAACGATGTTGCTGGGGATCAGATTGTTTCATCACATAACGAGTTGTAAAGACTCCGTCGCCAGACAAAATCCCACCTCGAGCAAAGAGTCTTCCGCTTTGCCAGTTCGATAAGCCAAGCTCAGGGCGATTGAGTGCGTACTGCCCGTCCACCCATCGAGTAAATCCATTCCCGAAAAAGGGTGATTCGGTGGATTGGTATGCGTAATCAATTTCGGCCTGATGAGTCGAGATCATGGAGAGCACAAAATGCGGACTGTAGGCGTTAAAAAGTTCAATAGCTTCCTCAAGATCCGAAACGAGACGCAATGAAAACTCGGGATGAGTGTCCCACTCCCATTCGGTGGCCAACACATCGTCTTCTTCATGTTCAACGAGATCAAAGAGGAATGTTGATGAATACATCTCTCGAAGTACTTGTGAAGTGAAGGCACCAACTGCATGGACGATCAGTTTTGCCTGGCGGGCTTTGGCTGCTAGGACAGCCCCATTCAGAACTGACAAGAGTAAATCGTGGCGATCGAGCGGTACGCAACAAACATTCATCGTGTTGCAGACCTTGCGGTCTAAAGAATGGCTGATGATGTGAGCGAGATCTTGGGCATCGGCAGTTTGTCCCACAATGCTCCATGCTCCCCCGGTTCCATGAAGGCTGACCGGAGTACCAGATTGACGTGCTACCGCTCCTAGTTGAGCTACGGCCTCTCCGCTTCCGCGAGCCACAGCTAGTGACAGATCGGCATGCGAGAACAAGGCGTATCCAGCAGAACGCTCGGGTGAATCGACAAGTTGTACGCACCCAAGTGGCAGATCGTTCTCGTGAAGTGCCGGAACAAGTGCAAACTCCATAATTGCGCGAGCAGTGTTGAGGGCATCACTTCCGATTCGAAAGACCACAGTGTTTCCAGAACGCAGCACGCCAGTGGCATCTGCGAAAACATTTGGACGACCTTCAAATACAAAACCAACAACTCCTAGTGGGGCCTTGTGGGCTTCAACTGACCAAGAATCGTGTGACACCGACTCGGCACTTCCTGATGAAGAATCGGGAAGGTCGCGCCACATGTGGAGGGCCGCGACCATATCAAGACGCATCTTGTCATTGATGTGAAGACGGGTTACAGATCGACCTCGCTTAGTGGCGCTGTCAACATCAATGTCATTGGCGGCCTTGATCTGAAGGAAGATCTTGTCATTTTGTAAATTGGTGGCGAATGAATCAAAAAATTTGGTGATTTGATTCGCGTCAATTGTTGCTAGATGGGCGAAAGCTAGTCGAGCATGGGCAACAGCGCTATTCGCAATATCTGCTACTGCGGCTGGGATGTGTAAGAGATCGCCACTGTCCTGCACGACAACCAGACTGTCTCCAGAACGAAATTCCTGAGACAGCTTTGCTGAAACTGCAGACCAACGATTTCCTCCGAATGGGATCTTTTGTCCTTCGACGAGCGAATCAAGAACACCCTGATTTTGATGCTTCGGCTCGGCCATACGTGTCATGTTAGGAGACGGGGTCCCGCCTCCTACAACGCCGCCTCCATGAAGCGGGAGAATCGGCCCAGCGTCTACCCTAGAAACGTGACTGACAATTCGGATAATCAGGTGTATTTCAAACAATTGCTTTCTGGTCGTGACTTTGCTGTTGGAGACCAGCTAGCGCAACAAATGGTCAACTTCGTGTATCTCATTGGTGACCGATCAACCGGCGAGTGCATGGTGATTGATCCTGCTTACGCCGTTGATGATCTGATGGCTGTTGCGGCCAACGACGGTATGAAAATCACCGGTGCGTTAGCCACCCACTATCACCCCGATCACATCGGCGGTTCAATGATGAACCATCGAATTGAAGGAATCACCCGACTGCTTGAACATGGATCGGTGGGTATTCATGTCAACAAAGAAGAAGCCCCTTGGGTACTACGTACAACTGGTGTTTCTGAAACAGATCTCGTTGCCCATGAGGCTGGTGACATCGTCAAAGTTGGCGATATTGACATCACCTTGGTTCACACACCAGGCCACACTCCCGGGTCGCAGTGCTTCTTGGTTGACGGGTGTTTGATTTCTGGAGACACGCTTTTTCTCGATGGATGCGGCCGTACCGATTTGCCCGGGAGTGATCCCGAGATGATGTATCACAGTTTGCAAACTCTGAATAGCCTGCCAACCTCGACAATCATTTATCCGGGCCATCAGTATTCGCAACCGGCGCATGAAACTCTTGGTCAGGTACAGCAACACAACTTTGTTTTGAAGCCAATGTCGAAAGATCAGTGGACGACGATTTTCGCGGGATAACAAGAATTGTTCTTTAGCCCACGATTGCGCCAATGAACGCGGAACAACCAGCCGCCAACAGAAGCACAAGGACGAAACGTCGAGCGTTTTCTTCATTCAGCCGTGGTTTGAGTTTCTGCCCAAGCAGAATTCCTAATCCAAGTACGGGCAAGCTCATCACCACGCCAATCAGCGAATCGGAATTCACATCACCCATGGCGACAAATGACGCAAGAGTGATGACGCCAGAGATTGTAAAGATCGCACTAATCGTCGCTCGAAACTGAGCGATCGGTAAACCTCGTCCTTGTAAGGCGAAAACTAACGGCGGCCCGTTGGTAGATAAAGACGATGACAGAGCTCCGCTCAAGAAACCAGAGACAATTTCTAGGCGGGGGCTGGAGTGCCTGAAATTTGAGTTTCGGGCCAAGAAAAGAACCGCCAAGAAGATCCCTGCTGCTAGGCATCCTTTGAGAACCCGTTCATCAACAAGGTTAAAAACCAAAAGACCAAAGGGAATGCCGAAAAGTGCTGACAAAGACAATCGCCTCACGAGAAACCATTGGGCATCCCGACGACCATTAAATGCTTGGAAGCTTGAGCTGCCTAGACCAAGAAAAGTCGAAATGATGACAGCATCATGGGGATCAACCGCCAAAACCATCAGTGGGACGGCCAGGAGTGCAAAACCGAACCCGACAATGTTCTGCACCACCGCGGCTACGCCGACTGCCAGCAATAAAACGACGATTTCGCTGCCAGACATTGAATCCGATTCTTGTCGTTGGGCCGACCTGTGGTCATCGGCATTGGGCTTTACAAAATGTAAACTTAACCCGTGGCAACCGCAGTCCCCTTTCTTGACCTGAAACTTCCCTCGATTCAGGGCTGTGCCATTTCTCAGGACCGTTTGTTGGGGCGTCTTGATGAGTTGGCAACGATTGGCCCCATTGATGGCGGCGGTTCGTGTCGTCTCGCCTTAACCGATGCCGATCGCGATGGGCGCGACTTGGTGATGACGTGGATGAAAGACCTCGGTCTAGATGTTTCGGTTGATGGTGTGGGCAATATCGTCGGCACCTGGAACGTCGGAACTGGTTCACCAGTCATGACAGGCAGTCACATTGACACTGTGCGTACAGGCGGACGTTATGACGGAAACCTCGGAGTCATCGCTGGTCTTGAAGTGATTGAAACTTTAATGTCCGCTGGTTTGACACCCGCACGTCCATTTTCAGTTGGAGTCTTTACCAATGAAGAGGGTGCACGTTTTCAGCCTGACATGCTCGGCTCATTGGTGTATGTCGGAGGATTGTCTCTTGAGACCGCTTTAGACACGGTCGCGATTGACGGAGCGATACTGGGAGACGAACTGCAACGCATCGGATATGCCGGTTCATCTCCGTGTCCAAGCGCTGCTCCACACGCATTCGTTGAATTGCATATCGAACAGGGTCCACGGCTCGAAGCCGAAGGAGTACAAATAGGTGCTGTGACTGGGGTGCAGGGCATCTCTTGGCAAGAAGTGACGATTGCTGGTCAGAGTAATCACGCTGGCACCACCCCAATGTCACTTCGACACGATCCGGCTTACATCGCTGCAGAGATAGCGGTCTACTTACGACAAATCGCACGTGAGTACGGCGGTAATCAAGTGTGCACCGTTGGCAAAATTGACTTACAACCGAACTTGATCAATGTCGTGCCCAAGAGCGCGACTCTCACTCTTGACGTGCGCAACACTGACGAAAAACTGTTGTGCGAGGTTGAAGCCAAGATCGCTCAGAAAATTTCTGAACTAGCCGAGGCTGAAGGAGTGACTATTTCTTCACGAGTGTTGGCACGCTTCGAACCAGTTGAGTTTGATGATCAGTTGACCGACCTCATTGTTGATTTATCTCAACACCACAATCGTTCTGTCATGTTGATGCCTTCTGGCGCGGGTCATGATGCCCAAATGTTGGCGCGAGTGTGCCCCACCACGATGATCTTTACGCCATCGGTTCAGGGCATCAGTCATAACCCGGCTGAATTCACTCATACCGAGGACCTGGTAGCCGGAACCAATATTCTGATGGACACGATGTGGGCTCTCGCCCATGTAGATCTTT
>ENA-OUVC01000905-OUVC01000905.1-marine-metagenome-genome-assembly--contig:-NODE-905-length-18441-cov-3.482411_pt1 | contig 18441 bp, 14 predicted proteins | sample MGYA00248622_ERZ508571 | MGnify/ENA primary metagenome ERZ508571 (study PRJEB26236, sample SAMN06267175) | marine metagenome | isolation source: Columbia River Estuary | place: USA:Columbia River Estuary... | reverse complement strand
TGTTTTGTTTGTGCCTAATTTGAACTATAACGGCATTGAAACCATTTCATATACCATAAATAACAGCCTTGGGCAAACATCTAACTCCGCACAAATTTCGGCTACCATCACATCGATTAATGATGCACCAATTACCAATAGTAACTATATTTCCATCACAGAAGACGCTGGTTTGCAATCTGGAAATATATTATCCAATGGTGATTATGACGTTGAAAACACCCCGCTAGCTTGTACCATACTTCCCATTGTCAATGCTTCGAATGGTGTGTTTACCATAGCGACCAACGGTTCTTTTACATACACACCTAATGCAAATTATTTCGGAACAGACATGGTTGTCATTAGCGTTTGCGACAATGGCGCTCCCCTACCTGCTGCATGCTCTAATGATACATTATTCATTGATGTAACGCCGATTAATGATGCCCCTTCATTGAATAATGACACCTACACGGTTGATGAGAATTCGATAAATATTCTTAATCAACTTGTCAACGATAATGACATCGATAATCCGTTGTGGTTGACTACCGTTGAAATACTCTTTGGGCCGGTACATGGTTCGGCCACTATTCTAAACGGAGATGTGATTTACACCCCAACCATTGGATTCAATGGACAAGATTCAATCTATTATCAAGTGTGTGATTCTGCTGCTCCTTTGGTGAGCGCATGTGCTCAAGCGTGGATTCATATTACGGTATCCCCTTGCAACCTTAACCCTGCAGCTGATTGTGACGGTGATGGTGTAACGAATGCAGCTGAATTAACCGACAATACTGATCCTAATAATCCATGCGATTATGTAATTGCAAGTCAAACCTTAACCTATGGTCCGGTTTGGGTAAATGCAGATTGTGATGGGGACGGATATACAAATGGTGTTGAATATGGAATGGGATATGCCATCGATGAAGATTGTTCTTTTCCATTTATCGCGCAAAATGCAACTGCAAATGTTGCATGGAGTGCCTTAGACTGTGACGGTGACGGGGTTACGAACGGAGATGAAATCCAATCTGGCACGAACGGAACAGATGCATGTTCATTTTATGCTATTAGTATGACCCTTACACCAAGCAACGGTTGGTTAACCAATGATTGTGATGGAGATGGTGTAACCAACGGAGTTGAAATAACAGATAACACCAATCCAACTAACCCTTGTTCATTAATTCCTGCAAGCATTACCGTAGCAAGAGATACCCTTTGGTATTTTCTTGACTGTGATGGTGATGGGGTTCAAAATGCCGACGAATTATCGGATAGCACCTACTATTTAGATGTTTGTAATTATATAGCAAGCAGTATTACAATGCCTCAAACCTCTGTTTGGATGAATGAAGATTGTGATGGGGATGGCGTATTGAATTCGGCAGAACTAGCAGACGGAACCAATCCTCAAAGTGGGTGCGAATTTTTAATATCTAGTCAATCAGTGGCTACAAGTGCTGCATGGAATGCATGGGATTGTGACGAAGACGGAGTAACCAATGCTACCGAGATGGCAGATACTACCGATGTAACCAATCCGTGTAGTTATGAAGCTTCTAGTATTACGCTACCAATTGGCGCTACTTTCAACAACGCAGACTGCGATGGAGATGGTCTTACCAACGCTAACGAAGCAACATTTACAACTGATGCATTCAATCCTGACACCGATGGAGATGGCGTGAATGATGGCGCTGAAGTAAATCAAGGGAGCGACCCATTAGACCCATGTGATCCAGCACCAACACAATCCTATTGTATTTTGTCTTTCCCGGAAGGAATTTCACCGAATGGCGATGGGAAAAATGACAGTTGGACCATTACCGGAGCGGATTATTTTGAAAACAACCACCTTCAAATCTTCAACCGGTTTGGTACAGAAGTTTATCACAAGGAATACTACACCAATGAATTTGTTGGAAAAGCAAATGTTTCGACGCTCGGAGGTGAGCTTCTACCGGATGGAACTTATTTCTTTGTTTTTGATAAAAACAACGGAGAAGAAGCTGTAAAAGGTTATATATATATCAAGAACTAAGGTTTACAATACAGGAATAGTTATGAAAAAAATCATCATACTCGCTGCATTAGTCATTACTAATTTGGTCAAGGCCCAACAAGACCCTCAATTTACGCAATACTTTGACAATTTCTTGCATGTTAATCCCGCGTACGCTGGTAGCTCAGGCATGTTAAGTGCTACTGCAATCCATCGCGAACAATGGGTTGGATTTGCAGGTAATCTACGTTCAACTACCATGAGCTTGCATACTCCCCTGAATTATCGATCAGTGGGTCTTGGATTAACGGCCGTAAATGATGTGATCGGACCGATTCATCAAACAGCAGTTTATGCTGATTTCTCCTATACGCTTAAATTAGGGAAAACTGCACGCTTAGCCTTAGGATTGAAGGGTGGTGTGAATATGTTGAATGTAGACAAAATAGATCAATATGTTCAATTAGATGACCCCGCGTTTGTGAATGTTCAGAATCAAATTTCTCCAAACGTTGGTTTTGGGGTGTATTACCACGACGAACATTTTTTCTTAGGTCTTAGTTCTCCACGACTCATGGAAGGTTCTACTAGCTCTACTACATACCGTGAGCAACGTCATTATTTTGGAATTGTTGGTGGTGTTTTCCCAGTCAGTGCAAAATGGAAACTACGCCCAAGTGTTCAGGTTAAAGCTACCACGGGTGCTCCTATAAGTATGGACATTTCTCTTGCAGGAATTTTCAACGACAAACTTTGGATTGGCGCCATGAACCGTTGGAATGCGGCTGCTGGTGGATTTGTTCAATATCAAATTACGCGTCAATTTAGATTAGGACTGGCTAGTGAATATGGTATGACACCCATTAGAAATTATAATAATGGAACTTTCGAAGTCCTGATGTCCTATGACTTCAACTATAAAAAATCTGACGTTAAATCCCCTAGATACTTTTAAGCTTAGTAATCATGGTTAAACAAGTAACACTTTTATTTTCATTTTTCCTTGCATCCATTGCGTTTTCTCAAGGAAATAATCCGTATTTCTCCATAACACCAGCTAAGTTCAATGCGGATGATGCCGAGATTGGCGTGTACAAAAATGCAGGTAACAACGCCTTAATTTTAGTTTCTAGCAAAGAATGGGGGATCGTAAAGCGTGTAAACGGAAACGACCAACATTTCTTTAACTACTTTACCGTTGATGCCAAATCAAATAAAGTGAGCAAATTTCAACGTAAATCGAATAGTAAATTCAATGAAGGTCCACTTTGTTTCACTCCGGATGGAAAACGGGTGTTCTTTACTCGCAATTCCAAAAAGAAAAACGCGGCTACCCAAAAAAGAGAACTCATGCTATTTACTGCAGAAGTTAGTTCAAAAGGTAAATGGAGTAATATTACACCGTGTAACATCAATAATAAAGTCTACTCAGTTGGTCACCCAGCGATATCAAAGGATGGCGATTATATTGTATTTGCATCCGAAGCACCGGGTGGACAAGGGGGCACTGACCTCTATGTTGCATCTTTAAATGCCAATGGTACTATTGGAGAACCAATTAATCTAGGTCCTAAAGTTAACACTACAGGTAATGAGTTCTTTCCTTGGTTTAGCCCAGAAGGTCAATTGTTCTTTTCATCTAACGGATTAAAAGGACAAGGAGGCTATGACCTGTATGTTACCGAATTAAAAAATGGTAAGGATGTGTATAATCCGATGAACCTTGAAGAACCAATCAATAGTGCATCAGACGATATAGCAATTGTTTACCACGAAGACATGAAGGGTTATTTAAGCTCTAATCGAGAAAAAAACAATGATAACATATACAACTTTACGCAACTTCGTCCTATCGTATTTAAAGTAATTATGACTGGTACGGTTACCGACCTTAATACCAATGATACACTGCGTGAAGCTACCTTGAATATTAAGAATAAATCCGGTGAAATTGTTGCAACGCTAGTTACGGATGCTAAAGGTGGGTACAACGTAAATCTAGAACCAGATCAAACCTATACCGTAGAAGTTCAAAAAGAGAACCATAAAAACGAACAATTTAATCTAAATACAGATTTTAACACACCTAAGGTTAAACAAAATGTAGCTTTAGAAAATCGACCGAATGTAACCTATATAGGTATTGTTACCGATACAAAAACCAACAATAAACTTCAAGGAGTTAAGGTCACTGTTAAAGATTTGAGCTCAGGGAAAGAGATATTAATTACCAATTCTGATGTGAATGGAAGTTTTACTAAAGCATTCGAAGATTTAAAATACGGTAAAGAACAACGCTTTGAGATTAAACTAGAGAAGAAAGATTACGCAACCAAGTTAATTGACTTCAGTTATACCCCAACGAAAACAGGTTCTGTGAACATCCATGAATTAATAGATTTAAGCATCGGTAAGGTTGAAGTAGGTGTTGACCTTTCGAAACTTATGCAACTTGGTGACATCTATTTCGATTATGGTAAATTTGAAATCCGTCAAGATGCTGCAGTTCAATTAGACAAAATTGTAAGTATCATGAATGAATATCCGAACATGATTATTGAATTGGGTTCACATACGGACTGTCGTGGTGCTAAAGACGCAAATAAGAAATTATCAGACAATAGAGCTAAAGCCTCTGCAGACTATATACGTTCCAGAATTACAACTCCAACTCGTATTTCAGGAATTGGTTATGGTGAAGCAAAATTAAAAGTAGATTGTCCGTGTGAAGGAAAAGTGGTTTCCCCTTGTCCGGAAGAAGAGCACGCAAAGAACAGAAGAACTGAATTTATTGTGAAGAAGGTAAAATAATTCAACACTACATCTTTTTTAAAAGCACTTCAATTGAAGTGCTTTTTTTTTTGTGGGTCGCTCGTAATTGATGTTCTTCAGATTATGTACCTTTAACCGTGCGTTATTGGATACCCTTTTTTTGTTTATTTCTATACTCCTGCACCAAGGAGGTCACCATTGATATTCCGGTTGAAGAAGCTAAACTCGTGGTTGACGCACGAATAGAAACCAATGGCGCGCCAATTGTACTTTTGATGCAATCGCAATATTTATATAATCCAACGGATTTAGCTTCGTATTTCTCATCCAATATTACCAACGCAACAGTAACCGTTACATCAGGAAATAATACCTTCCCCCTCACCTTATTTTCACCCGGTGAATTGCCGCTAGAAAGCCAAATCACACTCGCTGAAATGCTCAACCTAGAATTAAATGCCCTTTCCTTCTTCCCAATCAAAGTATATTCAACCATTGACCCTACCTGTAAAGGAGAAGTAGGGAAATCGTATTCCTTAGGAATTACCTACAATGGAGTTCAATACAACGCGACCACATCGATCTTAGCGCCTGTTCCGTTAACGTCTCTCTCTTGGATACCTGACCCAGAAAATGCAAGTTTCGGTTTGTGTTTAGCCGTCTTAACTGATCCGATTTCTCAAAGAAATGCCTATCGCTGGGAATCAAAAATTATAACCTCGGTTAATGGTCAACCGAAAGACTATCGGTTCAGGCATGGTGGATCATCCTACTTTAGCGATGAATTTTTCAATGGATTAACCATTGATTTTGACACCAGATATCCTGAAAAAGATACCACCTACCCTTCCGGATACAAACGACATTTTAAATACGGGGATAGTGTTGTGATTCGTTTTTCACACATCGAAATGCCGGTTTACTCGTATTTCGACAAAATGAGGTCACAAATGGAAAGCAATAGCAGCCCTTTTTCCTCACCTGTATTAATCCCAAGCAACATAAGCAACGGTGCCTTAGGTATTTGGGCGGGCTATGGGACTTGGTACGATACCCTTTATTGCATTCCTTAATCAACACTCCAATGGCTATCAATAAACAGGCACAAGAACAAATTAAAACGGTGATTTTAAGCATTAGAACAATTTATGAGCGATATCGTATAGCGAATAAATGGACAAGCTATCAAAATCAAATTGGATTAGGAATCATGTTGATTACGAACATGCTGATCATGTCATTATGCCTATGCTGGTTTATGGCTTGGATTCCTACGTGGGTAATTGTTATATTGATTGCTTTTCTAACCTCTATTCTTCATGAATTAGAACACGATTTGATCCATGAATTGTATTTTAAGCGCAATAAAGTCCTTTATCACTTGATGATGCTTGGCGTTTATATCTTTAGACCGATTAGTTTAAACCCTTGGATTCGTAAATATTGGCACCATTTTCATCACCAACATTCGGGAATGCCCTTTGATATTGAAGAACGTGGAATAACCAACGGTGATCGATTCTCGCTCCTTCGTTTAATTGTACTACCCGATTTATTGCTCTCAGGCATTCTCCGTATGCCACGGTTGAGAAAAGAAATCCTCATCGAATACAAAAAAGGGAACTTAAGTAAAAAAGACCTCAGCTTAATTATTCGAACGGTACTGTTTGGGTTATTGCCATTGGGAGTACCATTGACTTTACTCTGGTATGCTTATGTGATTTTTCACGTGATTCAATGGATTGGTTACCCCTTGTCCCAATTGATTACAGTTATGGAATGGATTCAACCACTCATGGTTTTATTGGTCATGCCAAACTTGATTCGACAATTTGCCTTGCATTTTGTTTCTTCCAACATGCATTATTACGGTGATATTGAACACGGAAATGTCATTCAACAATGCCAAATATTTAATCCATGGTGGAGTTTTCCACTTCAGTGGTTTTGCTTCTTCTTTGGTACCACCCATGCCATTCATCATTTTGTGGTGAATGAACCGTTTTATCTTCGACAACTAACAAGAAAAGCAGCGCAGCATGTATTATTGATGCATGGTGTCCGTTTTAACGATGTTAAAAGCCTAAAACACGCAAACCGTTATCATCACTGAAAAAAAAGTAAGTACACCCCGTAAATACGCAACGGGGTGCTAATTTCCAACGCAATAAGCCTGAATATATTTGTGTTTATAATTAATTAAACATGAAAGAAAGCAAAGGCAATGTTATAACCTTATTTAATCCCAATTTCATTGATTTCGGAGAATCACTTCGGATAAATAAAATTGAATTTTCCGAACAAACACGTATAGAGTTCTATTACAAACCCCCGAGTCGTTATGATAAAGGTGGATGGATACAAATTGATGGTGAAACATATATTACAACCGACGGTGGTAAAACAAAATTGAAACTCATTGAATCAGTTGATATTCCAATTGCTCCCGAAAAACATTATTTCACCGAAGCGAACACTACACATATTTTCTGGTTGATCTTTCCGAAAATAAGTCCTAAAATAAAAACACTCGACATCATAGAGCGCAATGAACCAGGGTCATATTTTAATTTCTTTCAGCTAGACCTTACACGCTGGGGTACAAGTCAAAAAAAATTGACTGAAGTCTCCAAATTCAATCTTACTATGGAAGAGTTGAGGCAGCTTCACCTGAAAGTACTTCAATTCAAAATCGATACATTGAACTTAAATAAACGAAAAGACCAAAGCATCAAAAACCAAGCGTATGAAAAAGCAGTTGAGCTGAGGGAAGAAGGGCGGAACTTAGCAGGTCAACTGAACGAAATTAAACAACAACTCTTAGATTGGTATGGCTCCATCGAACGAACACCAGAACACTTCAAATCACTGAATATAATACAACGCATCCTCTTCGAATTCCACGATAGCGAGGAAGAATTCACTGAAAATTACATCATTGAATTGGGTGCGCAACGTAAACGATTAATTAATAAACTGCTCCGCTGTCATCCGCAACGAGACATAGAGAAATTACTTGCCTTTCATCAACAAATTAAAGCCATAGACGACTTTATCGAACAGTTGCATCAAACGAAGCGACGTTGAATTTAAAAGCCGATACCATCGGCTTTTTTTGATTTACAAGGTTGCAAAGAAGCGGAAAAAGCCTGAATTCATCGGAAACTTTGCAGTGAACATTAACCGTTTAAATCGATTTGCCGATGAAAAAAAAACCAACCATTGCTGCGTTTTACACCAAGAATCAAGTATGTTTTGATTCCATTCGAGAGCGCTCCTATTCGCAATCCCCGTTGAAGCCTTACCTCCTCATGCAAAAAATCGAACGCAGTGAACATCATGCGCATTTCGATATCCTTCCTGATTTTAAACCCTTCCAACACGAAGACTTCTTGTTAGCCCATTCCCCTGAATATGTATCAAATTTCTTTAATCAAACCGGAAATTATCGTTCTAATGGAATTCCTTGGTCGGAGAATTTAGCCACCAGTGTTCGATATACCAACAGTGCCATGTACCACGCAATAAAACACAGTTTGGACTATCCGGATCAGCTTTGTTTTGCACCGGTATCCGGAATGCACCATGCAACGCCGCATGCAGGACAAGGATTTTGCACCTTTTCAGGACAAGTCATCGCTTCCTTAAAACTTTATGAAGAACGTGGAGTATCCGGCGCCTGGCTAGATTTAGACGGTCACTTTGGAAATAGCATTGAAGATTCTAGAGGTTTTGATCCACGCATCAATAAGGCCATTCCGTGGGATTGCAACGTAAATCCAATAGGATATAACGAAACCTACATTCAAGATTTCAAATTAAAGCTCGAACGAGTGAAACAACGCATTCTAGCAAAAAAGGTACATTATGTGGTATTTGCTCACGGAGCAGACAGTCACCTCGATGATGACCTTGGTGGACAATGCGACACAGAACATTGGTTATCTTGCGCCTCGATTTTTGGGGAATGGGTTAATGAAGTATCCTTCCTACTTGGCAAACCACTCCCGGTAGCCTTGGCCCTATTTGGTGGGTACCGAAAAGATGATTATGAAATCGTACTAGACCTTCATCTCAGTTCAATTGAACGTTGCAGATCAATTGTCTGTCGAGAGAATTCAGCGCAAGCGGCTTAATTTGTTTTTTATATACTACATGTAACTTTTTATCGTTTCAGGTGTCTCATTAAAAAAACAACCAATGAAAAAAACATTTATTTTTCTCGGATTCCTTGCGGCATCCATCACAGCATTTAGCCAAGTTAAGCTTACACAAGTACATTTATCGAGCGGAGCGTATCGACAATTCGGTTTTACCCCATCAAACATTACAGACTTTGCTCCCTTGGCTCCGGGTTCTTCCATTTTACTAAAGGATTTCAGTAACTACGAGAGTTCTATGGGATACTACAACTTTAATTATCCGTTTGGTATGGGGATGCAAAACACCTCATCTTTTCAGTCATTGCAAGTAGGATTATCGCTACCAAAATGCCAAGGGACCTTACGATTAGGAATATCTAATTTTTCAAATCAATTGATGAGTGCCTATGGTTCGTATTACGAATCTCATGTAGTGGATACCTTAATTTCTTCTCAAAACGGGAGCATGACCTTTGTAGATTCTACAATCAGCAGAAATGTATTTGGAAATTATAATAACCAACAAATTCGAATTGACGCAGCCTATGTTTGGGAAATGAATGCAGGCGAACGTTGGGCATTTTCTGCTGGGGCGGGATTATCTTTTGGATTATCCTATCAATCTCAAACTTCATTACATTACACAGAGTTTACTAACAGTTATCAAGGATATGGTTCATATACTGGTAATCAAACAACAACGCATGAAAGTGAGACATACAAGAACCCTATGAATTGGGGAGCAAATATTTATGTACCCCTTGGTATTAATTTCCGCTTAGGAACTAAACGTGCCTTCTGGAAACCATGGATGATTTACTCTGAACTACGTCCGCAATTATCTTTCAATTCAATACCTAATTCAGGGGTTAAATTCAGCCCGGGAATTGGTTCAACCAGCGGAATTCGTTACAACATCCCAGCATTTAACAAGAAAGGACACGCAGATTTTTAATCTGAGATTTTTGGAATTTGTGTTCCTGTGATTGTTATTCGCTGAACACGTTTTTTATTTTTTGGAGAGAAGGAAAAGTAATCTGTTTCAATCGGATCTTTTCCTTCTTTTTTTGTCTTGTAATCAAAAAATCTAGCATTATCAGAAGGCATTTTAATTGTTTTACCTTCAGCACGGTGCACCTTCCCTTCTTCATTCATCAGGACAAAATAAATATCATTGCTTGAACGTGGAGCAATCGATATTGCTCTAGAAGAACCAGCGGGGATGTAAAACCAACCCCTGGCACGTTTATCATCCTCGTTGGTAGAAATCCCATAAGATAAATAAAGGTTTTCAGAAGTTGAATTCAACCATTCGATTGCTTTTGTCTTAAACAACCCTTCACTTGACGCAGACAGCTCATCATTCGGGATTAACGCATATGCAGCACGCAAAATGTCTAAATCTTTATATCGCAGCCAACAGAATCCACTTTTACCCCATTCCTTCCCCCAACTATTAACCAATTTAAAGGCACCACCACCAAGGTCATCATCGTAACCAATAATACACATGGCATGACCGGCCACGGCATAATCTGAATTGAAATTCTCGATTTTTATTACCCCGTTTGAATCCAAAAATTTGGTATTCAGACTATTCCCCTTCCCGCCTGCATAGACATTCATTCCAATGACAACCGGTCTATTTTTACTTATGGCCGCTTTAATCTGATTCGCATTTTTATGCTGTAAATGCTCGTAATCAAATAAACGGTTTGGATACTTAGTTTTATCTGGATCATGCGCACAATTTGGTAAGGTATAATCACTTAATAACGGACTACCATATTTCTTGAGCACCTCGAGACTACCATCTATTTGTGCGCCTCCATAACATGGATTCTTCTGATAAAAAAAACAATACCTATTGTAGGTACTTAATGGAGAAAATACCGGATAATCCTGTCCAAATTCTACACGTTTCACAATGGTTAACCCATAATACGTAGCGGCCCACCCCACACAGGAACCGACATCCCCCTGATCTCCAATTTCAGGGCAATACGCTTCCAAGGAATACCGAGATAACATGGATGGAGACCGAAAGGAATGGATAGGTTTATCACCCGCGGCTTGAAACTCAAATGGAAAGCCAATCAAGCAAACGCCTATTACCAATATATTCGATAAATTAATTATGAAAATCCGTTCTAACCGCATCATTTTATTATAATTTTACAAATTAAGTAACATTTCTATCAATTCGCATTATTTCAAAAAAAATCTATGAAACAACTTGCCATCTTAATCCTACTAACTGCATTATTTCAGATTGGTTACGGCCAAAAAAGCACCAAGGTAAATGCAGAATATTTTCTTTTCGATAAGAAAGGAAATAAACTTACTCCGGCCTTATCGTACATTGGAGAATTTTCTAACGATGGATATGCCGTGTTTGCTCAAGGTGGTAATTATGTTGAGAATAGTTACGGGAAGATTCCAGGTGCTAAATATGGCATATTGCACGAATCAGGAAAGATTATTATTCCCGCTAGTTATGATTACTTGGAAACATTATATGAGAGAGATTCTTTATTTATCGCTTCGTCAAATGATCGCTATGGCTTGGTTGATCAACGAGGAAACAAAATAACTCCAATTGTTTACACCACTTTAACCACGCTGTATGATGATAATAACGTATTGAAAGCAAATCTTAGCGCAAATGAATGCATTCTCTTGGATTTTACAGGAAAGAAATTAACCAAGTCCTTTCAAGATATTAATTCATGTACCAGTGGATATTATGTTACGGATAAAGGCTATGTAGGAATTATTGACAAGAACTACAAAGAGCTTTTTCCATGCAGTTACGAAGATATAACTGAATGGGATGGTGGTATTTTCCACATCACGAACAAATACAACAAACATTATTTGGTAGATTCAAAAGGAAAAAAACTTACCAAAGATTATGACGCGATTGATTATTCGTATGATGATAACTATACCACCATCGGATACTCCATTTCATTGCATGGAAAGCAAGGGTTTTTATCACTGGATGGAAAGGAACTCATTTCGCCAACCTATAACAACCTAAACCAGCAATCGATGGGTTGTAATGGATTTATATTTACATATGATGGAGGAAATGGAAAATCAGGCATCATCAACAAGGAAGGAAAAAAAATAGGCAAAGCGCAATATTCAACGATAAACACCATTAGTTATTTCGGTAAATACCTGATTGTAGGGTTTGATAAAAAGAAAAAAACTAAAAAAGGATCCAAGAAAAATAGCGAAGAAGAAATGTATGAATGGGGGTATGATTATGAATTGCCAGAAACGAAATATGGCCTTATTGATATGGACGGTAAGCTGGTTATGAAAGCTGAATTTTCTGATTATTCCGGAGGATACGATGGGGAAAACCTACTAATCTTAAAGAAAAAAGACGAGTGGTTTGCATATAACGAAGCATTACAACCGGTTTTTCCAAAGGCTTTCACTTATATTGAAGCGATTAACGGATTGTATAAAGTTCAACTGGGAGGCGTTGATAACGGGTATGGAACTCCAGATGGTGGAGTTTTTGGCATTTATGATCAAAACGGAAGAGAGGTGATTCCTGTACAATATGAGGACATCGAGCAAATAGGATATGATAACAGTACAGGATACATTATTAAGTCCTCCGGTAAATACGGTCTATGTTCTCCTTCTGGACAGATTTTACTTGAACCAACATACAGTGAAATAAGCTGCGAAGACAATATGTGCATTGTTAGTAAATACTATGAGCAATCTGAGCAAACAAAAATGGGGCTTTATAATACCGATGGTAATAAGGAAGTGGTTCCTACCCAATATGATCATATCGAATCATTGAATTACAATTCAAGCTACTTATTCAAAACAAATAATAAGTTTGGTCTGATGTCCCCTACCGGTAAAATAATCCTTCCGGCAAAATACAATTTCTTAAAATCAACCGACTTATACGATAATGAAGAATTAGTTCTTGCTAATGCTTATGGGGAGGTAACCGACAGCTACTACGGTTCAGAAGTTACCGGAGGAAATTGGGGCCTAATCAATATGGCTGGAGACACCATTTTACCATTTAAATTCAAAGAAATCACATTTGATAGTGACAGTGTAGTGGTTCTATTAGACTATGACAATAAGGCCTATTTATTCGATTTAAATCAACAAAAGGCAATCACCACAAACGACATCAATTATATAAGCAAATTAAGTTATGATTGGATGAATCCCATGTATTTAATGGGTAAAGATGTTACCAGAGGTGAATACAACGAAACGTCGGGCGGAACCTATGGTATTATAAATAATAAAGGGGAGGAAATTATTCCACTCAGCTACTCAGAGATTACCATGGAAGGAGATTATTTCATTGCAAACTCCTTGGATTTTAACGGGTATGACCTCGTATCTAATAAGGGCGAAGTACTTTTAAGCCGCGTTACATCAATTAAGAAATTGAACGACAGTATATTTTTCATCGAATCAGGCGAAGAAGCGTATCTATATAACGGATTCCAAAAGAAAGCACTGTTTAAAGGAGATTATAAAGACTTTTTATTCCCGGAATATTATTACGGATATGGAGGAGTTTATATTGGCATAAAAAACAATGCAAACCTTTGGGGAATCATGAACAAACAAAGCGACGTGCTCATTGAACCGATGTATTGTGATATCAGCGAAAGCACTTCCCAAGGATACTTAGTTGTTGCTCAATGCGGAAATGCTGGCGAAGCATATACGTATGGTGTTATTGATCTTCTAAAAAACGTAATGATTCCTTTCGAATATGAATCAATTACTAGTCAGTACGGTGAAACCTATGAGTGTGTTAAAGGGGGAATGGTTTATACCATCAACCTTAACAATGAAATATTGTCAAAACGTAAGGTAACCCTAGAGGTAGAGAATAACTAGTAAAAAAATCACCAAAGGAACGGAAGGATGGCCTTTCGTTCCTTCGGGTATTCTTGGAACTTTTGTTTATACCACTTGTGGTGAGAAATAGCTCGTGGCACCACGTTGGCGAAAGTCCAAATGGCAAATACCAATCCAGGTAAACTCCAGGTTAATATTCCGAAACCTACCCATTCAATAACTTCGCCCAACAGGTTAGGACAAGAAACCCATTTGAACAATCCACCTCGCGGGATTTTATACCCGGTTTCTCCTGGTTTACGTAAGTTTATTAAAATCGCATCTGAATGCCAATTAATAATCATTCCAGTAAAAAATACCATCATCCCAATAATAAATCGTGGATCTGTTAACCAATCCATCGTGTAGGAAGCGAAATTTCCAAAATAATATCCCATGAAAAACCCATTCATGGTATTGAACATCATGGCTGATACCATAATGATCACTGGCATTTTTTTACCATTTGTCTTGAGTCGTAAGGGGAAGACAATCGATCGATTAAAATAATGAAACACAAAGAGTCCGACCATGATTCCGCTGACCACATTAAGCTGTTTTTTAGCATCCCATAGGAAATACGCAAGGATCACTAACACAAATACTTCCATGATAAACCAGCCCCAACGGTTATCGATCATAGGCCCCCAACGCTCGTTCGAATGCCTACCATACGGCGCAGTTTGTTTAAATAAATAAATAAAGGTTATGATTCCAATCGCAATCCATGCCCATGAAATCCATTGAAAATACTGTTCAGTCATTTGCTATTATTTTATATACCCATTCACCTTAAACCAGGCAATTAAATCGGAGATGGTCTCTGTAAAAGGACGTGGGTTATGATTTAATTCAAGTCGTGCCTTTTCATGGCTAATCTTTGAATTCCCATGAAGTAAAATGTCAATCGACTCGTTGGTATAAAGCGGGGCTTTGCCGGTGATAAGCGATTGTAACTTAACAAACGGTAAGCCCATCTGAACCAACCATACCGGTACATTGGCTACTCGAATTTTCTTTCCTTTTACCTCACTTACAATGGCCACGATTTCCTTCATCGTGTAATACTTACCGGACAATAGGTAATTCTCACCTACTCTACCCATGGTTAATGCATTGCAAATGGATGAAGCCACATCGCGAACATCCACCCAATCGTATCCTCCTGCGAACATAGCGGGGATCTTACCCATATAAATATCTAAAATGGCTTTGCCTTGAAGGGATAACTTGTTTTCGGGCTGACCGGTTACCGAGGTTGGATTAACAATTAATGCAGGCAATCCTTTCTTAACAAATTCCAATACCGTTAGTTGTCCATCCCGCTTACTTTGATCATAGGCAAAAGCCGTATCATCCACAAAGTTTCGTGTTTCATCTAAGGTATCGTCCTTAGGAAGTGGATCATAGGCGTGAATGGATGAAATGTGAACTACGCGTTGAATCTTTAAGTCGAGTGCGGTTTGCATGACATTACGTACCCCATCCACATTTACCTTTCGTACATGCCCACCTTGTCCCCCATTGATGGAAATTACAGCTGCAGAATGAATTAATGCATCACAGCCGTTTAAGAGTTCCTCGATGGAAGCACGGTCATTCACATGACCTTTTACATATTCGATGTTGTTTTTAATGAAATATTCCACATCATTAAACCCCAAGGCTCGAACTTCGTGTCCACGCCTTGATAACTCTTCAATAAGGGCCACTCCAACGTGACCACTTGCTCCGGTAATTGCAACTTTCATGGTGTTAAAAATAAGTAAAGTTCGCTCAACAGACTTACCAAAAACAATGTTTATATAAATTCATACACAACAAATTCCTATTAACTTTGAAAAAATACAGAATATGAACGATATCATTTGCCCAAACTGCAACAAAGCATTTAAAATAGATGAATCCGGCTATGTAGAATTACTAAAACAAGTCAGAACCCAACAATTCAATGAAGAAATTGAAAATCGTTTAAAACTGGCAGAGCAGGAAAAAGCGAATGCGATTCAACTTACGGCTGCGCAAGTTGAAAATAAAATGAAAGACCAACTCGCTGAGAAAGAGCGGCAACTCATCGCATCGCAAGCAGAAATGCAGCGAGTTTCCAATGAACTAAACCAAAAAATAGAACAAGCGAAACTCGAACAGCAATTATCGGTAAGTGAAGCAGTAAAAGCCATGGAGAAAGAACGAGATGGGCTACAAAACATGCTTAATCAGAAACAACTAGAAACCCAGTTGTTGGAAAAATCTTTACAAGAACAATTTCAATCAACGCTTAAAACAAAGGATGAAATCATCAAGTTAAAGGATGAAGAAATCGCCATGCGGAAGGATATGAAACTAAAACTCTCCACTAAAATGATTGGAGAAACCTTGGAACAACATTGTGAAAACGAATTCAATAAGTTGCGTGCCACGGCATTTCCGAATGCATATTTTGAAAAAGACAATAACTCGAGTTCTGGAAGTAAAGGAGATTTCATTTACCGGGAGACTGATGAACAAGGCAATGAAATTATCAGTATCATGTTCGAAATGAAAAATGAAGGGGATGAGACCGCTACAAAAAAACGCAATGAAGACTTTTTCAAAGAACTGGATAAAGACCGTATAGAAAAAAAATGCGAATTTGCTGTATTGGTAACGATGTTGGAGGCAGAAAGCGAATTATACAACACGGGAATCGTGGACGTGTCTTATAAATTCCCTAAAATGTATGTAGTACGACCGCAGTTTTTCATTCCCATCATTACCTTATTGCGCAATGCGGCCTTAAATTCAATGAAGTACAAAGCAGAATTAGCGCTTATGAGGAACCAAAACATTGACATTACCAATTTTGAAGATAAAATCAATGCGTTTAAGGAAGGCTTTGCGCGTAACTACGACCTCGCCAGTCGAAAATTTCAAACCGCTATAGAAGAAATCGATAAAACGATCCTTCATCTTCAAAAAACTAAAGAAGCTTTACTTTCTTCAGAAAACAATTTACGGCTTGCGAACAATAAAGCGGAGGACCTTAGCATTAAGCGCTTGGTACATGGAAACCCTACGATGAAAGCGAAGTTTGATGGGCTGAGCGATACTAATTCGGTAACAACACCCAATTCATCTGAAGATTGAATTGAGTAGATGTAAACTATTTAATTACTCAAAGAGTAACGGAAGATTCATTATAAGCCAAATCCATTCCTGCGATGACTGAGTAGTTCGCATAGCGGACGTATCGAAGAATTGAAGAAGTTAGCTCAACTTATTTCATCTTTGTTAAAGTAATAGGATTTAAAATCCTTATCTGAAATTAAATATTTCAGAAGTTTTCCTTCGTCTTTGATTATAGAAAAAAGCTCACCAAATGAAAGATACAATTCGGGAATTTCACACATTGATTTTCCATAATTTTCCAACAATCTATTATAACAATAAAGATCGAAATAGACATTGGTTCTTATGAGATACTTTATATCTATTTGAGGTCCAATGAGAAAAAAATAAAGATCATCTTTTTTAAACACATTATACATTAATCCCCAATCATCATAATCATCTGTTGATACATACTCATACCCATATTTAGAAAATGATTTTTTCATTAAATCAATTGGATTGTTTTTTTTTCCGAAAATTTGTTCTATTTGAAAAGGACTATAAGCAATTCCGTTTTGAAATGTCTCTCGATAGAAATCAATTAATTTGTCGAATATCATAGGAGAAGAAACCGATGCATTAAGAAATTCCCCGTCAAATGAAATGTTAACATTACAAACAAAAATTCTATTATCGAAAATGAAAACTCTTATGAAAGAATGATTTTCATCTATGTCGCCATCCCATTGATTTATTGTATTGAGAGTATTACTTTCATTAATCCCAAAATCCTCCATTAGTTTTTCATCTATACCATTGTTCGATTTTATACTGAATGTAAATTCTTGCCCTTCCAACCAAAGAAGATTCTTTATTAATGAATCAACATTTAAATAACTAAAACTCCTTTCTTCAGACATATTTATTATTGATTATTTAATGTTATTTACTTTAATAAAGTTACAAAATGATCTGATATTTCAGAGAACTCGCCTAATACATTACGTTGCTGAGAGTTTTACGTTTTTTAAAAAAAACTTCAGTTTTATCAATTATTAATCATAAATGAAAGCCACATGTTTTATTTTTTCATCAATGACTTGCACTTTTGTGTAAATTGCAACTTGCGCACAAAACTTGACCATTAGAAATCTTAGTTTCTCCTCCGGCTGAATGTGGATTTTTATGATCAGCATGGTATTCTGCAAATTCAACATGTGATTGACACACTTGGCAAATACCCTCATAAATCTGATAAATTGCAACTCTTTGTTGATCTGTAAAAGCTCTTTTCTTATCTTTTGTAGTCATTTCACTGACTTCTTTTAGAATAAAATTTAATAATGTCTCAAATCGAAAAATTAAAAACCAATTTGATTTCTAGTACCCCAACAACTACACAAAAAGTGGAAACCACAACTACAGCAAAAGAACGCATTCAGTTTGATGATTTTGCAAAAATTGATTTAAAAACTGCTACTACCACTGGATTAATTCCAACTGGATGGGGCACTACAAGAGTTGCTTTATCTA
>ENA-OUVC01000904-OUVC01000904.1-marine-metagenome-genome-assembly--contig:-NODE-904-length-18451-cov-3.631381_pt1 | contig 18451 bp, 19 predicted proteins | sample MGYA00248622_ERZ508571 | MGnify/ENA primary metagenome ERZ508571 (study PRJEB26236, sample SAMN06267175) | marine metagenome | isolation source: Columbia River Estuary | place: USA:Columbia River Estuary... | reverse complement strand
GTTGGGGTTTGGTGTGAAGAAAGGTGTCATGAGGGTGTGCGTGTAAAACTCACCCCGGAATTCCAATTTGGTTCCGTTTTGCCAGGTGTCCCAAATGGCTCGAATGGCCAACACCATTTCGCGCATGCGCGCTGCTGGGTGGCTCCACTCCATGCTGAATCGCTTGGTGATGTGCGGTTTAATTTGGCTACCGAGGCCCAAAACAAAGCGGCCACGAGAATACGACTGAAGGTCCCAACCAATGTTGGCAAGGGTCATCGGGTTGCGCGCAAATGCGACGGCAATAGATGTGCCTAGTTCTATTTGCGAGGTGTGTTCTGCAGCAAGAAGAAGTGGGAAGAACGGGTCGTGGTTGGTTTCTGCCGTCCACGCACCAGAATAACCAGCTGCTTCTGCATCTTTTGCTGACTGCACCGATTGGTGTAGGTCGAGTGCAATTCCGCCATCTACTTTCATGTTTCCCCATTCACGTTGTGACTGAGAAAACTATAGACGACCGTGAAATCAGACGAGTAGCCAACCGCCATCGACAGGCAAGGTAACGCCGGTGATGTAGGTGGCGGCTTCGCTGGCAAGGAAAAGGGCCGCATTGCCAATATCGCTGGGCACACCTGAATGGCCGAGGGGAATATTTGCCGAACGAGCCTTAGTGAGATCGTTCATGAGGCCAGTCTTTTCATGCTTTTGTGGCCAGAGAGAAGGAATTTCGCCGTCTTTCATTTTCCGCAATGTTTCCACCATGATGTGGCCAGGGGCAATGTTGTTCACGCGAATGTTGTGTGGCGCAAGGTCGACTGCCAGCGAGCGAGAGAACTGAATGACTGCTGCTTTGGCGGTGTCGTAGCCCGTTCCCATGCAAGGGAGGAGGCCGTCTACTGAGGAAATGTTGACTATGGAGCCACCGTTTCCGGCGTCAATCATGCGACGTGCAGCAGCACGGCTCACGAGGTAACACGTGGTGAGGTTGTTGTCCATCGCGCGGCGCCAGCTGTCGATGCTTTGGTCGAGAATGGGGCCCACATCGAAATAGCTGCCTGCGTTATTGACCACAATGTCCACTTGCTCCATGCCGTTAATGAGATCAAGAACTTCTTTCTCATTCGTGAGGTCAACTTGTACGGCACGACCACCAATTGCTGAAGCAACACGTTGTGCGCCCACTCCATCGCGATCGGCAACGGTGACCTGTGCGCCAGCTGCTGCAAAGATTTCTGCAATTCCTTCACCAATGCCAGTAGCGGAACCGGTGACTACTGCATGTTTTCCTTCAAGTGAGAGCAGTTGTGAAATATCGTTGCGCGTTGTCATTGTTTCCCCCAATGTGTGATGTGCTAATTACCTAAATCGTTTTGTTCCCGCAGGAAAGATTCAATTTCATCTGCAATGGCATCGCCAGAGCCAGAAGACTGCGTATCGGCAATGATGTTGCCTGCCGATACTGCTTCGTCAAAAGCAGTTTCAAGTTGTTGCACCATTTGCAAGTGTTCAGCATTGCCCGACACCAATTTGTCAATGCGTTCGCGTTGCAATACTGCTTCGGCGCGCAGGTCGGCTACGTCGATAGAGAGCCCAGCAACCATTTGTACTGCGCCAACTAATGCTGCCGATGCGGCAGGGTAGGGCATGGCCGAAACATAATGCGGTACTTGACCCCATAAGCCAAGTGCTTGAATGCCGCGTTCTTGCATGGCGTGTTCCAATACCGATTCCATGCCAGCAGGAACATCGGCAGAACTCTTAATGAAAGGAACCTCGGCAAGGGCAACTTCCGATGGTGAGGTGCACGAGAGTTGTGGTGGCCGGGTGTGTGGCGCGGCAAATGGATATGCGCCAATGCCAAACATTTTCACCACGCCGAGTTTGAGGCAAAGGTCGCCCACCACATCGGCGAAATACAGCCATGCAGAATCGGGTTCTGGCCCACACAAAATAAGTACATCGCGGTCGTTGTCGTCTTTGCCCGCGTACATTTCGGGAGCCGACCACACGAGCTTGTTGTTCTTACCATCACGCAATTCCATCATGGGGCGACGCACGCGATAGTCGATGAAACTGTCGGGGTCAAAGGTAACGATGCGTTGTGCATCGGTTCCTTTTTTAATTGCTTCCATCGCACCAAAGGCGGCTGCAGAAGCATCAATCCAGCCCGTGAGCATCACAATGAGAACTGGCTCGTGGAGCGTTGGCAGTTCGCCGTCGATGCGGATAGGTGGTCTCACTTCAAGGTGTCCAGAATCATTTCTGCATTTGCAGCAGCAGCAAGAACCTGCTGGTTGAACGGTTCGAGTTCTTCAGCACTGCGTTCGCCTAAAGCGCCACCAAGATAACGGGCGTAAACGCCTTCCAGGATGCAGGCAAGTTTCCAGAATGCAAAGGCAACGTAGAAGTCGATGTGGGAAACATCTCGGCCAGAAACTTGTGCGTAACGCGTGGCAAGGTCGGCACGGTTGTAGAAACCTTCAATGGTGGTTGATTGCCCCGCCCACGCACTGGGGTCATCGCCAGGGCCGGTCCAGTACACCATGAGAAGCCCGAGGTCGGCGAGTGGGTCGCCCAGTGTGCAAATTTCCCAGTCGAGGACGGCAACAACGTCGCCGTTGCTGCTCATCATGCAGTTGTCGAGGCGATAGTCGCCGTGCACCAAGGTGGCAGGCCCCTGCGGAGGAATGCGCTTGAGCAACTCATCGTGTACGCGATCGACTGCAGGAAGATCACGCGTTTTTTGCGCGTTCCATTGTCCGTACCAGCGCTTGAGTTGGCGCTCAATGTAACCCTCGTGCTTGCCAAGGTCATTCAGGCCAACATCAACAAGGTTGGCGGCATGAATAGATGCCATAGTGTCGACAAGTGATTCACTGGCACGGCGACGTGCATCAACGGTGAAGACCTTTGCCGCAGTCTCGGGGTCGCGAACAATATGGCCCTCAACGAATTCCATGACGTAAAACGGTGCTTCGGCCACAGCTGGGTCGGTGCAAAACCCAAGTGCTGGAGCAACAGGAACATTGCTCTTGCTGAGCGCGGCAATGATTTTGTATTCACGACCCATGTCGTGAGCGCTCGCGAGCATGTGGCCAAGCGGAGGACGGCGTAATACATAACGCTTGCCGTTCGCGTCGGTGACGCCAAAGGTGAGATTCGAGTGTCCGCCAGCAATCATTTCGAAGTGGAAAGGAGCGGTTGCGCCGTCGATATTTGCGGCAAACCAAGCGACAATTTCAGGGGTGAGCCCGGTGGGCAATTCAGTAGTCATGCGATATGAAAACTAGTCACTCGGGGCGTGATGCGACGTATGCGGATGCCGATAGCGTCATATATATGGCAATTGACGTCACTGAGGCCACATTTCAAGCCGAAGTGCTCGAGCGCTCGGCCTCCATTCCTGTTGTGGTCGACCTCTGGTCGCCACGGTCACCTGCTTGCCCACCCTTTAGCGCCATGGTGGAAAAAGTGGTGGCTGCCACACAAGGCCAGGTCTATTTGGTGCGGGTCAATGTCGACGAGAGCCCGCAAATTGCCCAGGCTTTTCAATTACAGTCGGTGCCTGCTTTATATGCCCTCAAAGACGGCAAAGTTTTCGACGGCTTCATGGGTTCACAGCCAGAAGAAGTGGTGCAGAAATTCATTGAGGCACTCTTGCCGTCGCCAGAGAGCCAAATGATGCGTGGTCTTCTCGATGCAGGAGATGAAGAAAGTCTGCGCGTTGCTTTGTCGATTGAGCCAGGGAACAGCGAAGCAGTTGTTGCAATGGCGCGCATCATGGTGCGTACCGAACGCGCCACCGAGGCATTGCAGTTGTTAACACGAGTGCCTGAAAATGAAGATGTGCGCAAAGTTGCTGCAGCTGCACGTTTGGCGCTCGACCCCGTTGACGATTTCGATACGCAACTCGTCGAACTGCTCGCAACAGTCAAGTTCGATGAAGTGGCCCGTCAAAAATATGTCGACATTTTGGAAACAATGGGCCCCGACGACCCACGTACTGCGAAATATCGCAAGCAACTCACTGCAGCACTTTTCTAGGCACTTGCCACTTTCGGGTGGGTAATGCACACACGGAGGTATGAAATACCTCAAACGTCTCGAAGAAAAGTGTTCCCATTTCTTGAAGTGGTACGGCCCAGCGCGAGCTTTTGCCACAGCAGGTTCGGTCGCCGTGGTGTGCGTGGGCGCATGGTGGTTGCTGCGAGCGCCTGCGCCACCGTTAGAAAACTCAATTCCTCTGGTGAGTATCGCTAGTGCAAGTGACTCTTCTTCATCGTCCGTTGTTGGTGCAATACCAAGTACGACGCTTGTTGGTGTGCGTGAAGTAGTTGTTCATGTGGCAGGTGCGGTGAACACGCCTGGGGTGTATCGATTGAAACCCACTGCACGAGTCATCGATGCAGTCAACGCCGCAGGAGGGGTCACGGCAAGCGCCGACACCGCTGCGGTGAACTTGGCGCTTCCTTTGCTCGATGCAGAGCAGGTGTACATACCCACTCGTTCCAGTAAAAAACCTCATACCACTGTTGCTGTGCAAAGAAAATTGCCCACAACACCAAGTTCGCCATCGTCCACAGTTGCCGCGGCGATAGTGGGAGCAACCGAGTCGTCGGTGAAAAGTGCACTCGTCAACATCAACACGGCTACCGCTCTTGAATTGGAAGCGTTGCCCAGTGTGGGTCCGTCTACTGCAAAAGCAATTGTTTCTTTTCGCACAAAGAACGGGCCATTTGGCAAGGCGGAAGATTTGTTGAAAGTGCCTGGAATTGGCGACGGAAAACTTGCAGCAATGAAACCCTTTGTTGCGTTGTAGAAATTACAAGGCGCCCAAAGATTTTGCGGCAATGAGCAATGCAAAGACCACTCCCAGAACGAGTGCGGCTGCATATAAACCAAACTCTTTCGACCAATCGGCCCAACTAGCAACAGCAAGTTTGCGCACGCGGGCAGCAGAGAGTTGCCCCACCCACCACCAAATGGCAGCGCTTCCCACAATGGCAATGAGCCAACGCGTAGCTCCTGTACGTGCAGGAAGGCCAACCATGGGAAGTAGTGGTACACCGCAGGAAATAGCAATAAAGCCGATGGCACCAAAAAATGCACTGCTCGTGAGAGCGAGGACGGCGGCCCCAAAAAGCGACACCACAGCAGCAATGCCCACCGCAGTGAACCCACCACGTTGGGCGAGGTCGCGCTTATGAGCAACAATGCCGTCGGGCACGATGCGTGGTCGCTTCGTGCGTAGCTCTCCTGGCGTGCTCATGGGACAATCGTACGAGACCCGCAGTGCTCAATGGTGGTTTCATCGCGTTTTGCTTGCTGTGCTGGCCTGCAGCGTATTTATGGTGTTTCTCGTTCTGCGGTGTCAGGTGGAATGGAAGAAAGTAGAGCACGCTCCAATGGGAAGTTTTGCTGGAGTCGCCACCTTGGTAACAGACCCAGTGGTGGTAAATGCTGCGAGTCGCAGTTCGGCTGTGCGGGCAGTATTTCAACTCGAGGGTTGGCGATATCAAGTAACGCTCTATGGCGGTAGTGCGCGGCGAGTTGCTCAGCATCTTGCAGGGGAGTCGGTGTATCTCACTGCTGAGCGCAGTGAAGTATCGGCAACGCAAAAAAAGAGGCGTGCAACACAGCACATAGTTGGTCAACTCTCCAATGTAAAAGTGGCATCAACGTGGAGTGATGGTTCTGCTTTTACGCGTGCAACAAATCGCATTCGTCGCTTGCTCGCTGCTGGTGCTTCAGGTTTGCCGGCCAATGAAGCCGCTCTCTTTTTAGGGTTGGTCATTGGCGATGATCGCAATCAACCCCGCGAGATGATTGGTGCCTTTCGCGATTCAGGGTTATCGCATCTCACTGCGGTGTCGGGGCAAAACATCGCTTTTGTTTTAGCGGCCGCTGCGCCACTCCTCACTCGTATGCGTCCTCGTGCGCGACTCACTGCCACGCTTTTTGTGTTGATGTGGTTCACCGTGCTGACGCGTGCTGAGCCGTCGGTGTTGCGTGCTGCAACAATGGCAGCCATATCGGTGTTGTGTTTTACTGCGGGTTGGCAGGTGAAATCTTTAGTGGTGCTTGCGCTGTGCGTTGCCGGGCTTGTTGTTATTGACCCCATGTTGATGTGGCAAGTGGGCTTTTGGATGTCGTCAGGCGCAACGGCAGGACTCATTGTTCTCACTGCACCTCTGCAGCGCGTGTTGCAGAGGTGCCGCATGCCAAAGCTTGTTGCACTTCCGCTCGCAACAACAGCGGCCGCTCAAATAGGCACGGCTTTGCCCATGTATTTGGTCTTTGGGCGCTTGAGCCCTATTGGTCTCGTCACCAACCTCTTTGCTGTTCCTGTGGCTGGCATCGTGATGTTGGCGGGGCTTCCGGTGTGCCTTCTTGCGGGTCTCGTTGGTGCCGAGTGGGGTGACGTGGTGATGCTCCCGATGCGTTTTGGGGTGCGCTGGGTGTGGTGGGTGGCGGTCATCGGACAGCGCTGTGCGACACTAGGGGGGTGACGATTTATCTCATTACTGGCGACGACGAATCGCTCGTATTAGAAGAACTCGGCACTCGCGTACACGAGCTCATTGGCGATGGCGATCGGTCGCTCATGCTCGACGACTACGACGCAGAGAAATCCACTGTTGAGGAAGTTGAAATAGCAGTGCGGGCAGCAGTCGATGCCGCAAACACATTGGCGCTCTTCACCGAACGTCGTGTTGTGGTGCTGCGACACATCAATGTGCCCAAGGTCGATGCACTGCAACCACTCGTGGGCTACTTAGCGAGCCCAGTTGCTGCAACCGATTTTATTTTCACTGCAACTGGTGCAGTAGCAAAGTCTGTTCTCGATGCCATCAAGAAGGCGGGTGGCTCCACCGTTGCCACCGCGGTCTCTCAAAAGCCCAAAGAGCGTGAACTGTGGTTCCGTGAACAGTTAGAACTTGCTGGTTTACGTCTCGACCCTCACGCCATTTCGGCAATCAATGAAACCCTAGGAAACGACACGGGTCGCTTCCCGGGCATCATCGACACGTTGCTTTCTACCTATGGTGCAGGCAAAAAGCTTTCCTACGACGATGTCGTTATGTTTCTCGGCGAATCGGGCTCCACTGCACCATGGCATCTCACCGATGCAATCGACACGGGCAATACGGGCGAAGCTCTCAAGGTGTTGCATCGTCTCATGCATGCTGGCGAGATGCATCCACTTCAGGTGATGGTGTTGTTGCACAGGCACTTCGAACGCTTTGCGCGTTTGGATGGGGAAAACGTGTCGTCGCCAGCCGATGCAATGGCGCTACTTGGCATTCGCAGTGAGTTCCCCGCGCGCAAAGCAATGCAGCAAGCTGAGAAGTTGGGGAGCGATGCCATTGCTCAAGGCATTGTGTTGCTCGCCGATGCAGATGTGCAATTGCGGGGTCAGCGAGACTGGCCAGAAGAGCTGGTGATGGAAGTATTAGTGGCGCGACTCAGCAGGTTGGCTGGTGGCGCAAGGCGCAACAGGGCTGTTAGCCGGCAGCGTTGATTTTTTTCATGAGGCGGCTCTTACGACGAGCAGCATTGTTGGGGTGGATGATCCCCTTCGTAGCGGCCTTGTCGAGACGCTTCATTGCCATGCGCACGTCTTCAGCACTTTCTGGAGTACCTGCACTGGAGGTAGCCGTCTTCACACGAGTGCGAAGTTCGCTCTTGACCGCCTTATTGCGCTCTTGGCGCTTGGCGTTGGTAAGGATGCGCTTTTTTTGGCTCTTGATGTTTGCCATGGTCGCAAAGACTAACAGCGTGATGCCCAGTACCCAACCGCGACAGTAGAATTCCATTAACTCATGGATCTCTCTCGCATACGCAACTTTTCAATCATTGCCCACATCGACCACGGTAAGTCCACCCTTTCCGACCGTATTTTGGAGCTCACCAATGCCGTTGAGGTGCGAGATATGCGCGCCCAATACCTCGACACCATGGATCTCGAGCGTGAGCGGGGCATCACCATTAAGGCCCAAAACGTGCGCGTCGACTGGAAAGGCTCGGTTTTACACCTCATCGACACCCCTGGGCACGTCGACTTTGGTTACGAGGTCAGCCGGTCGTTAGCCGCCTGTGAAGGGGTGGTCTTAGTGGTCGATGCGGCACAAGGCATTGAGGCACAAACCTTGGCCAACTGCTATCTCGCTTTAGAAAACGATTTAGAAATTGTTGCGGTCTTGAACAAGATCGACCTGCCCGCGGCCAACCCCGAGTACTACGCCGATGAAATTGAACGAGTTCTTGGCATTCCGGCAGAAGATATTTTGCGCATTTCGGCAAAAACAGGTGAAGGCGTTCCCGATTTGCTCGATGCCATCGTGGAGCGCATTCCACCACCAACTGGCGACCCAACGTTGCCACTCCAAGCACTCATCTTCGATAGTCAATACGACCAATACCGCGGGGTAGTGAGCAGCATTCGCGTCATGCAGGGCACGCTCGACGCCAAAGGCAAATTGTTGTTCATGCAAGCCGGTGCCATTCATGAAGCAATTGAAATTGGTGTGCGCCGCCCAGTTCCTACTCCTGTTACAGAACTCGGCCCCGGTGAAGTGGGTTATCTCATTGCCGGCATTAAAGATGTAGGCGAAGCACGAAGCGGTGAAACGGTTACTCGTTCGGGTGAACCTGCTGAAGAACCATTGCCTGGTTACAACAACCCGAAGCCAATGGTGTTTTGCGGTTTGTATCCCATCGACGGCGACGACTTTGAAAACCTGCGCGACAGTTTGGAAAAACTCAAACTCAACGACGCTTCCATTACGTATGAACCAGAAAGCTCGGGCGCACTCGGTTTTGGCTTCCGCTGCGGCTTCCTTGGTCTCTTGCACATGGAAATTGTGAAAGAGCGTTTAGAGCGCGAGTTCAACTTGGCTCTCATTGCCACTGCGCCATCGGTGGAATATCGGGTGCATAAAACCAATGGTGAAATTGAATTGGTCGACAACCCTGCTTCGCTGCCGCCAACGCAAAACATTGCACGCATTGAAGAGCCCTATTTCAAAGTGGGCATCATTACGCCAAAGGACTACACCGGAACGCTGATGGAATTGTGCCAGTCACGCCGTGGTGAAATGCTCAAAATTGAATACCTGTCACCCGATCGCGTGGAACTGAGTTATGCCATTCCTCTCGCAGAAGTGGTGGTCGACTTCTTCGACCAGATGAAGAGCCGTTCACAGGGTTACGCCAGCCTCGACTATGAACTCGACGGGTACCGCGAGTCGCACTTGGTGAAAGTAGATCTCTTGCTCAACGGCATTGCTGCCGATGCTTTCAGCACCATTGTGCACCGCGACCGCGCCTTCGACTACGGGCGACGCATGTGCGAGAAGTTGAAAGAACTCATTCCGCGCCAAATGTTCGATGTGCCTATTCAGGCAGCCATTGGCGGCAAGGTCATTTCTCGCGAAACAGTAAAAGCAAAGCGCAAAGACGTTTTGGCGAAGTGCTACGGCGGCGACATTACGCGTAAGCGCAAGTTGCTCGAGAAGCAAAAAGAAGGCAAGAAGAAAATGAAGTCCATTGGTCGCGTCGAAGTGCCAGGAGATGTTTTCATTGCCGCATTGAAGCTCGACGATTGAGTACCCGCATGGCCGATACTTTCCGCTCGCTCGAGACACGTAATGCGAAACTCTTCTTCAGCGGCTTGCTTGTTAGCAATATCGGCACGTGGATGCACTTCACTGCATCGTCATTACTCATTTATCGCCTCACAGGAAAAGCAACCGACCTTGGGCTGAACGTCATGTTTCAGTTTTTGCCGATGTTGTTGCTGGGCGCGTGGGCAGGGGCGCTGTCCGATCGGTATAACCGTTTGCGTCTGACATTGTTCACACAAAGTGGGCTTGCAATACAGGCATTTGCTCTGGGCATCCTCGACCTCACCAACAACATTTCGCTGCCGGCGGTGTATGTCTTGTCGCTCATCTTGGGAGTAGTGAACGCATTCGATAACCCGGCTCGTCGCGGTCTAGTAATTGAACTTGTCGAACCAAAAAACATCAGTAATGCGGTGTCGCTGAACACGGCGGCAATGACCGGATCGCGCATCTTTGGGCCAGCACTCGCCACGCTTTTAGTTGGCCCGTGCGGCACAGGCTGGTTGTTTATCTTCAATGGCATTTCATTCGCTGCCATTTTGTTCAGCATCATGTCGATGGATAAGACACAGTTGTACCCGGCTCCACGCTCGGCACCAGGGGGAAAGCCAGTGCGTGAAGCGCTGTCGTATATTCGCCAAGATCAGTCGTTGTTCGCTGTGTTCATTGTTCTCACCATCGTGAGTACGTTTGCTTTCAACTACAGCGTGGTGTTGCCAAAACTGGCCGACCAGCGTTGGGGGAGCGATTCAGGTTTTGGTTGGCTGCTTGCCATGGTGAGCGTAGGCAGTTTGTTGGGCAGTCTCTTTACTGCCGGCCGCGCAGTGGTAACCGTGCGTTATTTCGCAGTGGGTTGTGTTGTGCTTGCAGTAGGCAACATCGCGGTGGCGTGGTCGCCAAATTTATGGTGTGCATTTATTGCCGCAGTTCCTCTTGGCGCAGGTGGCGCGATGTTTATTTCCGGAGCTAACTCAATTAGTCAGGTGCAAGCTCCTGCCGATATGCGCGGGCGTATTTTGTCACTCACCGCTGTTGCGTTTTTGGGGTCCACTCCCATTGGTGGGCCTATTACGGGTTGGGTGGCCGACCATGTGAGCATTGAATGGGCCTTGGGTTACGGCGGTGTCATTTCCCTTGCCAGCGTGTTGGTGCTCTATGTGATGCTCCCTGCGAAAAAGGAAGAACCCCAACAGGAAGTAGCGGTGTAATGCGTTCGGTGATGTGGTTTCGACGCGACTTGCGTGTGCACGACAATGAGGCACTGAGTGCTGCGTGCAGTGAAAAGGAATGTGTTCCGCTGTTCGTGCTCGACCCTCTTTTTCTCGAGCGTTCAGGGCTGCCACGTTTAACGTTTCTTTTCGAAGCACTTAAGGCACTCAATGAGTCGTTGGGTGGCTCTCTTGTTATTCGCATTGGCAACCCCGTTGAAGTGGTGCCAGCCTTTGCCGCCGAAGTGCAAGCACAAACAGTTTTTGTTGCGAAAGATTTCGCACCATATGGTCGCAAGCGCGACATCGAAGTAGCTGCAGCTTTACGCAGCGGTGGAATGACCTTGCGCGGTGTGGGCAGTCCCTATTGCGTTGAGCCCGGAACCGTGCGTAAAGACGACGGCAACCCGTATGCAGTGTTCACTCCTTTTTCCAAGAGGTGGGCAGGGCACTTGCGGCCACACGAAGAAAGCGATGCTGTTTTCTCTTCAGTTGTTCCCGCCGGTGTGGTGCCAACAACTGCCTTGCCGTCGTTGCCCCAGTGCACTGCCGTATTGCCTGTTGCTACCGAGAAAGCCGCTCACGATCGCTGGGCATGGTTTTTGGCTGAAGCGGCTGGTTCATATAGCGAGCAACGCAACTTGCCAGCGGTCGATGGTTCTTCACAGTTGTCTGCCTATTTGCGCTTTGGTCTTGTGCACCCGCAACAACTCATTGCCGATCTTGGCGACTCGCCAAGTCATTTGGTGTATCGCAGCGAGTTGGCATGGAGAGAGTTTTATGCCGACGTTCTTTTTCATCAGCCACACACCGCGTGGAATAACTTGCAGGTGAAGATGGACAAAATTTCGCTCGATACCGATGCACGTGCCAAAGATCGCTTTGCTGCGTGGTGCGCTGGCCAAACGGGGTACCCCATTGTCGACGCTGGCATGCGTCAGTTGCTTGCAACAGGTTGGATGCACAACCGTGTGCGCATGATTGTGGCGAGTTTCCTCGTGAAAGATCTTCACTTGCCGTGGCAGTGGGGTGCCCAACATTTCATGAAGCATCTTGTTGACGGAGATATTGCATCGAACAATCACGGTTGGCAGTGGAGTGCAGGAAGCGGCACCGACGCCGCACCGTATTTCCGTATTTTCAACCCGCAAAGTCAGTCGGAAAAGTTCGACCCTACTGGCGCGTACATCAGAAAATATGTTGACGAACTCGCCGAACTCGAGGGCAAAACCATTCATGTGCCCGGGGCCGATGGGCGAGCCACATATGCCGCACCAATGGTGAACCACTCAGCAGAACGTGAAGAAAGCCTTTCTCGCTACAAGGCCGTATCGGGCAAGTAACCTAGAAGCCACATGCTTGACGAGAGAAAAACCGCCATTCTCCGCGCCGTAGTGCAGGAATATATCGCTACCGGTCAGCCGGTGGGTTCAGCGCATATTGCCCAAATGGCAGGCGTATCGGTGTCGTCGGCAACCGTGCGAAACGACATGTCGATGCTCGAACAAGAGGGCTACCTGGTGCAGCCTCACACCTCTGCTGGGCGTATACCTACCGACAAGGGTTACCGGTTTTTTGTCGACACTCTGGTTACCACTGCTCAAGCAGAGCGTGTTACTTCTGAACAGGTAGGAAGCTTCTTTCACCATTCCACCGGCCGTGTCGAAGAACTGTTGCAAAAAACTTCTGGCTTATTAACCAACATGACCAACTATGCAGCGCTGGTAGTTGGCCCCGCTGCCGACGTTGCCACTGTACGCAGTGTGCAAATAGTGCGACTCTCGTTGCACATGGGAACAGTTGTTGTGGTGTTGTCGAGTGGTGTAGTGCAAAGCGAAGCCATTGACCTCGACGATCAGCTGTCCGACGCCCAAGTTGCAGCAGCAAGTGCACACCTCAATGCGGCGACTTATGGTCACGTGTTCAACCAGGTGCACCTTGCGCCAAGTGGCGATGCCAAAGTCGATGCCTTGTGCTCGTCTGCACTCTCACTACTTGTTCCTCACCAAAGCGATGCCAACGTCATTGTGGGTGGAGCAGCGGCTATGGCGCAAGCCTTCGACGCGGTCGACGTTGTGCGATCGGTATTGCAAACACTGGAACAGCAATACGTTGTGGTGTCGCTTGTGCGCGATGTGCTCGACCGAGGTTTGTCGGTAGCTATTGGTAGCGAACACGGAGTAGAGCCATTGGCAGCATGCTCGGTTGTTGTTGCACCAGTTATGGCCGATGGTGAAAAACTAGGAACCGTTGGGGTACTTGGCCCCACACGAATGAATTACCCGCAAGCATTGGCAACAGTTGAGGCAGTAAGTACACAATTGGGTCGTCGACTTGCAGATGGAAATTATGGAGCAGTAAGCAATGGCTAGTGATTTTTACGACATCCTCGAAGTAGGCCGTGGCGCATCGGCCGAGGAACTCAAAAAGGCGTATCGCAAGCGTGCTCGTGAATTGCATCCCGATGCCAACCCTGGCGATGCAACTGCAGAAAACAAGTTCAAAGAGCTGAGCCGCGCCTATGAGGTGCTCTCTGACCCACAGCAACGTGCGCAATACGACCGCTTTGGTGAAGCTGGCCTCGGCGGCGCAGGTGGCGGTGGCGACCCCTTTAGTGGTGGCGGCCTTGGCGATATTTTTGAAGCATTCTTCGGTGGCAATTCACCCTTTGGTGGCGGTGGAAACGGCTTTGGTGGACGCGGGCAAACTGCCGGCCCACCACGTGGGCAAGACCTTGAAGTCATTGCCGATCTCACCTTTGAACAAGCAGTGTTCGGCGGAACTGTTCCGGTTACTTTGCGCACTGCTTTGCGTTGTGACGACTGCTCGGGTTCAGGAGCGGGGTCGGGCACAAAGCCGGTTACGTGTTCCGATTGCGATGGTGCTGGCCAAGTGCGTCGTGTGCGCCAGAGTTTGCTCGGTCAAATGGTGTCGGCTTCGCCGTGCCAACGTTGCAGCGGCATCGGCCAAGTGGTATCTACCCCGTGCACTGCATGCAAGGGTGATGGTCGCATCGTAGAAAACGCTACGTATCAAATTGATGTTCCGGGTGGTGTCGACACCGGTGCAACGCTGCGCCTCAATGGCCGCGGTGCAGTTGGCCCACGTGGCGGTGCTGCTGGCGACCTCTACGTGCATATTCGTGTTGCTGCACATGCAACCTTGCAACGCGACGAGTACGACCTCATTGCGGTGCAAAACCTAGGAATCGCTACAGCAACTTTGGGCACAACAGTCAACATTGAAACACTCGATGGCACAGAAGAAGTCACCATTCCTCACGGCACACAACATGGTCAAGAGTTTGTGTTGCGTGGACGCGGTGTAACGCATCTGAACTCGGGTGGCAAGCGTCGTGGCGACCTGCGCATCATTGTGCAAATTGAAATACCCACCAAGTTGACCGATGAAGAAGACGCACTGTTGCGCAAGTTTGCAGCACTGCGTGGAGAAACAGTGAAAGACCAAGAAAAAGGTCTGAAGTCGAAGTTGAAATCGGCGTTTTCGTGAACCCACTGCTGCGCAATTCTGCTGCGCACCTTGTTCTCGACAACATCACCACCATTTCTCTCTCCGATACCGACGCACACCATCTCTTTCGAGTGCTGCGCTTGCGCGACGGGCAAAGTGTGACCGCTACCGATGGTGCGGGACGTTGGAGAGAATGTCGCGTGGTGGGTCGCGATGCCATAGAGATCTCTGGCGATGTTGTGGTGGAGAACCCCAAGAGTTCTTCTATTGGTATTGCGTTCGTGCCAGTGAAGGCAGAAAAGCCTGAAGCCACAGTGCGCCAACTTGTTGAAGTAGGAATCGACACAATCGACGTGCTGCTTCCTACCAAGCGTGCTGTTGCAGGCACCCGCGATCGCCTGCACGACCGCATTCACACCATCGTGCATGAAGCTTGCATGCAAAGCCGCCGTGTTTTCGTGCCCCAAGTACATGTGGGCATCGACCTCGCTGAAGTACTGGGCCGCACAGGGGTCGCCGTAGCCGACCCTGAGGGCGGTTCATTGAGCACAGAACACCAATACATCGTTGTTGGCCCCGAAGGTGGCTTCGACCCGTTAGAAGTGCCAGAAACCATTGCAAAAGTCTCCATTGGCCCCGTGGTGATGCGGGCAGAAACTGCCGCCTTGGTGGCAGGTGCACGTTTAGTGGCTCTACACGAACGACAATAGAGACGTGACAAAGTCAGACGACGAAGAATTCAATACCGACGAGAGCCCGTACAACACCCTCGTCGGCGAACGTTTGCGCAATATCCGCAAACAAAAAAAGATGTCGTTGCAAGAAGTAGAAGCAACCTCGAACAATGAGTTCAAAGCATCGGTGCTTGGTGCATACGAGCGCGGTGAACGCGCATTGTCGGTGCCACGCATGGAACGCCTGGCACGTTTCTACGGGGTGTCAATCGATCAGTTGCTACCACGTGATGCAATGCGCGTGGAAGGCCAACAACCCGAAGCTTCTGGGCCAACAAAAATCCGTATCGACGTGGCCAAGTTGTCTACTTTCCCTGAGCCCAAGTTTCAAATGCTTGAACGCCTCTTACGCATGATCCAAGTACAGCGTCAAGACTTCAACGGCAAGGTCATTACCGTGCGCGCCCACGACACACGAGCAATTTCGGTCATCCTCGACGTGAGCGTTGAAGAAGTGGGCGACCACTTAGCCGAACTTGGCCTCATCTTCGTACCGCCGAATCAATAGTTGACTTCTGCTCTCATGTTTGGCGCGTACATTCACATTCCGTTTTGCTCGAAACGCTGTGACTACTGTGCCTTTGCCACCTGGGACAACAAAGGTGACTTGCGCGACGCCTATATGGAAGCTTTGCTACGCGAAGTAGAAGTGGCAAACGCCGAAGGGCTTCCACTTCTCGACACCATTTTCGTTGGGGGTGGCACGCCGTCACTCGTGCCACCAGAATTATTGGCAAAGGTCATTCAAACTCTGCGCATCAACAACAACGCCGAAGTCACCGTTGAGTGCAACCCCGACAACGTGACCGAGCAATTGCTCACTGTGTACAAAGAAGCAGGTGTCAACCGCATCAGCTTGGGTGTGCAATCGATGGTTCCTCATGTGTTGCAGTCACTCGGCCGTGAGCACCAACCAGAAAATGTGGTGCGAGCAGTTGAAGCAATTCGTGCCGTGGGCTTTACTTCATTCAACATGGATCTCATTTATGGCGCGCACGGTGAATCGGTAGACGATTGGATCCACACAGTGGAATCTGCAGTCGCACTCAAGCCGCCACATATCTCTGCATATGGTCTCACCGTCGAGCCAGGCACTCCGCTTGCCGACGACGCCTCACGACACCCAGACGACGACGACCAGGCCGATAAGTACCCCATTGTTGATGAGATGTTGGAACGTGCTGGTTTACACAACTATGAAATTTCTAACTGGGCACAGCACGGGCATGAAAGTGCACATAATCGTTTGTATTGGGCGCAAAGTAACTACCGCGGTTTTGGTTGCGCTGCGCATTCACATGAAAATGGACGTCGTTGGTGGAACGTGCGCACGCCAGAGCGCTATATCGAACTCGTTAGTGCAGGTAAATCTGTAGAGAATGCAAGTGAAACGCTTTCTGAAGTGCAGGTGAAAGAAGAGCGTGTACAACTTGCCATTCGTCGTCGCGAAGGTGTTGCTTTATCGGAGTTGCCACACGGAATACCCGATGAATTAACGGGTTTAGTGAAGGTGGAGGGTGAAAACCTCGTGCTCACCAAAGAAGGGCGCTTGCTCGCAAATGAAGTAACTATTCGACTTTTGTAGTGGAATGGTGGCGTGACCATTTATTTAGTGCGCCATGCAAAAGCAGGCAGTAGAAAAAACTGGGATGACGACGACACGCAGCGCCCACTTGTTGAGTCGGGCTGGGAACAAGCACGGTTGCTCGTACAGAAATTCGAGAACGTAGAAGTCACGCGACTCATCTCGAGTCCGTACATGCGATGCCAACAAACTTTGCAGCCACTTGCTGAAGCGCGAGGTCTCGTTGTTGAAGTTGACGAACGTCTTGCGGAAAATACAAGCAGAGACATTGTTGCTGAGCTGCTCAATACGGTTGACGAAGGAACAGTGTTGTGCAGTCATGGCGATGTGATTCCCGACGTCTTGGGTCTCTTTGAACGCCACGGCATGACGCTCTTGTCATGGTGCGATACGCGTAAAGGGGCAACGGCCCTCTTGGAAAAAGCCGATGGGGTCTTTTCCACAGCGGATTTCTGGGCTCCGCCGTCTGTTTAAGGTCCGGACCTACGTCTCAACTGTTTTTGAAAATTGCTCTAAATCAGTTTTGGTTTTGTACTCCACACGTCATTGGGGTCACTCACTACGTAGGTCCCAGAAATCTTGTCCCAAATGTTCTGATTCCTTTTATCCCAAAATGGCATAAAAAGAAGTATTCCCACAGTGCATAAGATCGCTAGCGGAGCGACAAACCCACACAGAAAACCACGCACCCAAAACATTTTTGCAAAGCCAACTGGCTTGAGGGTGCTTGTACCGATAACTCTAATTCTGAGTAGCCGCTTGGCCGGTGTTTGGCCAGTGCTTGCAATCATGCTTGCCCAAATCAACCAACCGATACCGAGTGTCACTGTCATCAATATTGCTTCAAGAAAATAAGAACCCAAACGAACCCAGGGGCTCGCTGCTGCAGTGCCTTGGGGCAAACTTATGGCTTGATTAGTCGATACATCGGTATTCATATCTCATCTCCATGTTCATTTGGGTTGAAGTGTGGAACCGTACCACGTGTTAAGTCATGCAATTGCCAAAGAGATAAACTGTAAACACCAAATATAAAGTTTCCGAAATGCAAAATAGCTCAGAGGTATTTGGTGAGATCATTACGTATTTCATCTATTTGATGGCAGTTCATCTCTGAAGATTCCTTTTGGTCGATATTCTCAATTCCGTTATATAAAAATCTGTATTTGCGTGAAAGATGGATTGCAAGATGTACAGCACGTGAGTAGTGTTAAATTCATCGTGACCAAATATTCATGCGGGCAGCGGTCCGGATCAATCAGACATCAGTTATTTCGAGCCCTTGGTGTACTTCGCAGTCCTCGACTCCTGAGACTTTTTGTCCTGCTGAGTCTTTTTCTTTGGGCTTTTGGATTTCAGAGAGATCATTCGGTTCAGGCTTCTAGTCAATTTCCGTATAGTTCGGTAGTGATGGGTCCTGAAACAACGTGTGGCATACGCGTCAATACAGAACTTGATTGTTGGGGCAGAGGCGATGAAGGGCAGTTAGGAACGGACCTTCAGTCTTCTTCAACACCACGAAGAATTCGAATTAATGGGGATCCGCTCTCAGGTGTGCAGACGGTGGGCGTTGGTGTCGCGCATGTATGTGCGGTGCGATCTTCAGAGGTCTTATGTTGGGGACGTAATGATCGGGGTCAGCTAGGAGATGGTTCGACTATTTCCAGCTTGGTGCCGGTTGCGGTGGCCGGGCTGGTCGAAATAATCGGGGCAGTGTCGGCTGTTGCTGTTGGAGCAAGGCACTCCTGTGCCACGGGTTTGTCAGGTGAAATTGCTTGCTGGGGGGACAACCGTTATTGGCAGCTTGGTAATGAAAGTTTTACTGATCAATACTCCACAGTGCCGGTT
>ENA-OUVC01000901-OUVC01000901.1-marine-metagenome-genome-assembly--contig:-NODE-901-length-18461-cov-3.878101_pt1 | contig 18461 bp, 12 predicted proteins | sample MGYA00248622_ERZ508571 | MGnify/ENA primary metagenome ERZ508571 (study PRJEB26236, sample SAMN06267175) | marine metagenome | isolation source: Columbia River Estuary | place: USA:Columbia River Estuary... | reverse complement strand
TTAACTGTGAAGGCCTTAAACCTAAAACGAGATTCTATGGCGTATTGGTTGTATACCTTTAATACCTTCTTAGATTCCATGAAATATAGCGCCGATTATCAAGAAACCGAAGTGGTGCGGGTATGGCTTCAACTACCCCAAGTATATTATCCAAAATTTAATGAAGACAATAATACCGATCCCGGTGTAAAAGGGCTTAAAGCCTTGTTGGATAGCTTGGGTTGGAAGTGGAAAGTACTCACCGTAGAGAACGGGAATTACGAGGTGGAACTGATGGTTTCAGAATTTATTCATCCTTCCATGCTTTGGTTCGTATTAAAAGAACATTGGAACTTTGTTCGAGTACAATATAGCCAGGACAAAGAAAGAAGTAATGATTTAAGGCTTCGTATACGGCCGGTAACCCAACGAATTGATATCGTGCGCATGACACCTTGTTATAGCGAGATGACCTTTTACAACGAGGGGAGCATGGCATACTTTATCGTATATGCGAATGGAGATGTCGAAATAAAAAACCGAACCACCACCTGGACAGAATGGATGGAATTTTTAAAGAACAATCCACAACATTTTCCTAAAGATTTTATGTGGAATGATTAAACAAAAAAAGCCACCCCGAAGGATGGCTTATCAATATACAGCATTTAAGTACTTAGAACTTAACTAAGGTTTGTACGCTTTGATTTCCATTTTGTGATATGGTAACTAAGTACGTACCGTTACTTAAACCGTTCAAGTCTAAAGATGAGTTATTATTCACGCTTTGGTTAAGGAAGGTTTTCCCACTTAAATCACTGACGATTACTTCTGCATTGTCAACTCCATTGATTGTTACTAATCCGTTGCTTGGATTTGGGAATAAACCAAAAGAGAAGGTATTGTTTTCATCAATTCCTAAGTAAGACTCTAAAATCACTTTGTCTAATACATGTACCACGCCGTTATCAGCAAGAACATCGGCTAAGGTAACGTTTGCATCGTTGATTTTTACACCTCCGGTTAATGAAACAACCACGTCAGAACCTTCAAGGGTTGCAACCGGACCTGCAGTTAATTGAGTTGATAATACGGCCCCATCAACTACATGATATAATAAAATGTCAGCTAAGTTTGGTAGTGCTAAGATACCGTTCAAATCGGTGTTCAAGGCTGTTGCCAAATCAGTGAATGCTTGATTCGTTGGAGCAAATACAGTATATTCAGAAAACGGATCGGATAATGCTGGAAGCAATTCTGCCGTAACTACCGCAGTAACCAAGGTAGAAAATCCATTATCAATCGCTACATCAGCAACAGTTTCGATCGGTAAAACCACTGCATCTAACACGTGTACCACACCATTATCAGACGTAATATCAACTGCGATAACTTGCGCTTGGTTAACAAATACATCACCTGCAGCAGTTGCAGTCAACTTCAAGGTATTTAAATTACTTAGAGGCTGAACAAGAGCTCCATTAGTAACTGCGGATGAAGGTACTTCAGTTCCAAGTACGTGATACAACAAAATGTCTGACAATTGTGGAAGGGCCAATAACCCAGCTACCGTTGTTCCCAATGCATCCGCTAAATCCTGAAACGCCGCATTATTCGGAGCGAATACAGTAAGGTTAGCCAGTGGATTGGTCAACGCAGGTAATAATTCTTCTTGAACAACTGCAGTAACTAAGGTAGTAAATCCATTATCAATCGCGATATCCGCTACGGTTTCTACCGGTAGCAAAACCCCATTGGTAACGTGAACCACCCCGTTCGCCGTAGTTAAATCAACTGTGGTTACTTGCGCTTGATTAATAAAAACACTACCTCCAGCAGTAGCTGTAATTTTTAAAGTATTGGTTGGACTTAATGGTTGAACAATAGCACCATTTGTTACTGCCGAAGAAGGTACAGTAGTTCCTAACACGTGATACAACAAGATATCATCTAAATTGGGTAAGGCGAGTAAACCGGGAATCGTAGTTCCAAGTGAAGTAGCCAAATTTGTAAATGCTTGGTCATCCGGTGCAAAAACTGTTAAGGTAGCATTTGGATTTTGTAAGGCACCAACCAACCCTTCTTGAATCAAGGCGGCTTCAAGGTACGTGTGATTTGGACTTGGTGCAATTACATTGTCAAACACGTTGGTTTGCGCGTAATTTACAGAACTTAGGATAATCCCAGCACTGAATAACGACAGGGCGTAAAAAGTAACTTTTTTCATTTTGTTTAATTTTTAATTAGAAAGATTAAACAAAACTATTATGCTTTAGTTCACAAGAAATAAAAAAACAATTCTATTTTGAAAGTCTGCACTTTAGGATGAACCTATATACACTAATCCTAACACCTGATAAAGACAATTTCTTACCTTTAACTTATATATACCCCTCACATGACCCTCTTAACCAAAAAAAACAGCCTCGTACTTAGTATATTGTTCTTGTGTACTACAGCGAGTAGTCTTGCACAACAAACCCTAAGCGACTCAACAACCAAAAACCCATTGGCGCTTATGGGTCTTTCGAAGGCCGGTCCGGGCGATATCAATGCCAATACGCCCTTAATGCTTGACCCCACTTCCACCCCGATGTATGACGAGAACTTCAATCTAATTGACGCAGCTCAATTCATGAATCTCGTGATGTCAAATACCTACGTTCCGGAACCATATCTGGACAAAACCAAGGCGGTTAAAGCATTCGTTATGCGAAAGGCAACTGACCAAGAAAAAACAATAATGCAGCGGATGCAACAAGGTATGCCAGAAGAACAAAGTGCATTAATTGGAACCCCAATGCCATCCTTTGAAGTAACAGACATCAAAGGGAACGTATACCAATCCTCCGCATTAAAAGGAAAAGTAATCGTATTGAATTTTTGGTTTGTGGAATGCAAACCCTGTGTGATGGAGATCCCAGAATTAAATGAAATATCTAAGTTGTTTAAAAAAGACGATATCATCTTTTTAGGGCTTGCAACGAATCAAAAGAAACAACTCAAAAAGTTTTTAAAAACAACCCCTTTCTATTACAAAATCGTTCCGGAAAGCCAACAAACCGCCCAATTATTCAATGTAAGTGGCTATCCTACAAGCATCATCATTAATAAAGAAGGCATCATTCAATACGTTTCTTTGGGAGTTGGGCCTAATAATACGGAACGATTAACCGAAGAGATCAATAAATTATTACTCAAGTAAGAACTGAATGTAGCTTTATTCTTTGCTTGAATTAGACATCTCAAAGCCCTTTTCAACGTGATAAGACCCCTTGGTTGCTATGCCCTTAACCAAACCATTGCCGAAATCGCCATACCACTCATAAAAAGTTTCAGCCCATGAAAGCCGTATCTTTACCGAAGTGACTACCCATAGAACTACCGGTTTAAAAGCCAACTGGAAACAATTCACGCTGCTCGTGATTATCAATGCCTTTGTGGGCGGTATGGTGGGCATGGAACGGACACTCCTTCCTGAAATTGCGCAGCATGACTTTCAGATTTCTGCATACAGTGCTATGCTTTCCTTTATTGTGGTATTCGGAACCGTGAAAGCCCTTTCGAATTACTTTGCAGGCAGTCTTGCGAATCGAATGGGAAGAAAACGCCTGTTAATCCTGGGTTGGCTTGTTGGGATTCCTATTCCCTTCCTACTAATGTACGCCCCTTCTTGGAATTGGATTCTATTCGCCAACGTATTATTGGGCATAAATCAAGGATTGGCTTGGTCATCTACCGTTGTGATGAAAATTGATTTAGTGGGTGAAAAGCAGCGTGGGTTAGCTATGGGGCTGAATGAATTTGCTGGCTACTTGGCTGTTGCGGTGGTTGCCTATGTAAGCACGGTCATAGCACAAGCCTATGGACTTCGACCATTTCCTTTTATCATCGGAATCGTTCTTTCGATTGGGGGGGTAATCTTAAGCTGGGTATTTGTTAAAGACACCCAGCACATGGTGCAAACGGAAGCTGTGAATCATCCACAACCTCGGTTAACGAACATCTTCAGAGAAACCACATGGACGCATCGAATCTTAGGTACTGTAACTCAAGCCGGCTTGGTGAATAACCTGAATGATGGCATGGTTTGGGGAATTTTTCCCTTACTCTTAGCGAATCAAGGCTTTTCACTTGAAATGATTGGAATAATAACTGGGATTTATCCAGCCGTTTGGGGAATTACCCAAATAGGCACGGGTGCCTTGGGCGATTATTGGTCAAAAAAAGGACTCCTATTTTGGGGAATGTTGCTGCAAGGACTATCCCTCTTTGGGTTACTTATTGCCAACAATACGCTGCATTTTATGTTGCTAAGTGCGTGCCTCGGCTTGGGAACGGCCTTGGTTTACCCTACCTTTCTGAGTAAAATCGCACAGCATACACATCCCCTAGACCGAGCAAAATCCATAGGGACCTTTCGGCTGTGGCGAGATTTAGGCTACGCCTTTGGTGCACTGCTCACCGGGATTTTAGCGGATTGGTTTAATCTTCCAACGGCCATAGCCTTTATTGGTGGAGTAACCGTCCTTTCTGCAGGGATAATCGCTGTGCGCATGCCGTATGAACGGAGGGCTTAAGGAATTAATCGGATTAATATCTTAGATATCATGATGAAAAAACTTAACCGAACACAAATAATCATCCTCGTAGTGTTACTTACATTACTCTTGATTCCATTAATCGAACAACAGGAAGGAAATTCCGCATTCAACTGGACGGTTTTTGATTACATCTTGGCCTTTTCGCTCCTACTCACAGTAGGTTTCGGTATAGAATTTTGTATCCGATCCATTCGTTCAAAGCGCATAAAATGGGTTGCAATTATCGGAATTGCTTTATTTTTCGTATTGCTTTGGTCTGAATTAGCAGTAGGAATCTTTAATACCCCGATTGCTGGGGATTAGTAAATTAGACAATGTTATTCAATAAACGTATTTTGTATACAATCATCCGTAATTCGTATTTAAAGAACGACATTATCAAATTTACTTTTGTCGAAAAATATACGAATGAAAAAAACAATTTTAATTACCGGTGCAAGCAGTGGCATTGGAAAAGAAACCGCAAAACACTTTCAAGCTAAAGGTTGGAATGTAGTAGCCACTATGAGAACGCCAGAAAACGAAAAGGAATTAACTACCTTAGAAAACGTATTAGTTACAAAATTAGATGTACTCGATATCGAATCAATTGATATGGCTATTTCAAATGGATTATCGAAATTTGGAAAAATTGATGTCTTATTGAATAATGCCGGCTACGGTGCATATGGACCATTAGAATCATTTACCAGGGAAAAAGTATTGAGACAATTTAATACCAATGTGATTGGTTTAATGGATGTTACTCGAGCCATTCTTCCACATTTCCGAAAAAATAAAAGTGGAATAGTCATTAACATTTCTTCCATGGGAGGAAAGATGACTTTTCCTTTGGGTTCTTTATATCATGGAACTAAATTTGCCGTTGAAGGAATATCAGAATCCTTTCGTTATGAAATGGAGCAAATTGGTTGTAAAGTGAAAATTGTAGAACCAGGGGCTATTGCAACAGATTTCGGTGGTCGATCGTTTGATTTTTATCATGATGAAAATTTGAAAGAATATAATCCAATGGTTGAGAAAATAACTAAAACCCTTCCGGAATTAGTTAAAAACGCAGCGCATCCGAGAATCGTTTCGGAGGTAATTTATCAAGCGGCAACGGATGGAAAAAGCCAATTAAGATATATGGCAGGTAAAGACGCAAAAATGTTCCATCGAATGAATAAGTTGTTGGGGTATAACTTCATCGTAAAAATGAACAAACGATTTTTTAAATTATAAACAATGAGTCAATTAATTCATTTAAAGTCGATTGCCGATCTTTCACGCTTATTGAATGACAAAGCAAATAAGCACCCATTAATTGCCATTGTAGATTTCAGTCAAACGTCCGAACAGATTCAAGAAGAAACCAAAATCACTACTGATTTTTATTCTGTAATGTTTAAGAATTACTGTAAAAGTTATGTGAGGTATGGAAGGAAAGCAATTGACTTTGATGAAGGAAGCTTAATTTGTATCGCACCAAATCAAGTAATTACCATAGAAAATGAAATTGAGCCCCGAGATAACCTATTGGGTTGGGGCTTATTTTTTCATCCTGATTTAATTCGAAATACCTCGTTGAATATAAAAATGAAGGATTACACCTTCTTCAGTTATGAAATTTCTGAGGCCTTACATTTATCCGAAAAGGAAAAACAATTACTCTATGAATGTGTAATGCGCATTCATACTGAATTGAAAGAGAATATTGACGAACACAGCCAAACCATCATCGTTTCAACCATTGAACTTTTGCTAAACTATTGCAATCGTTTTTACGGGAGGCAATTCATCACCCGAAAAGCAAACAATCGAGATATCCTTTCTCGTGTAGAAACAATGTTAACAGATTACTTTTCGAATAACAAAGAGCGAATTGGAATTCCAACTGTGAAATTTTTAGCAGATTCCTTGAACTTATCACCCAGTTATTTAGGAGATTTACTCAAGAAAGAAACCGGACTAAACGCCCAAGAACATATTCATCATGCTTTAATTGACCAAGCAAAGCATATTCTGTTAAACTCAAATAAATCCATTAGTGAAATTGCTTACGATCTAGGATTTGAATACCCACAATACTTCAGTCGTCTTTTCAAGCAAAAAACGGGTAAAACTCCGGGGGAGTTTAGAGGATTGAATTAAAAAAACTTTTAAAATCGTAAAGTGTTCAAATGTTTTTAGATATTCAATCTCCGCTCCCAAAGAAAATCTCAATTACAGATGTGAGAATGTGAGTGAGAGCGAGAGGAAAAGAACATTCGCTTTTCTTTTTAGTTGCGGGGACACGAATATCCTCCATTTCATTTCGGATGGACGCAAAGGGGGGAGCTGAACAATGAAAAGCTCAGACCACTTCGTGATCTTCCTTTTTACATTCCCATCCGCTTTTGAAAGTGAACTTTCAACACTTCTGGAAATGCAAAAAGCCAGTCAATTTGACTGGCTTTTCTTTGTAGCGGGGACAGGACTCGAACCTGTGACCTTCGGGTTATGAGCCCGACGAGCTCCCAACTGCTCCACCCCGCAATGTATCTTCATTGCTCTATTTCAATTTTTACTCGAGTTATTCGCCCGATGAGCTCCTCCGCCGCGGCGGACTCCACCCCGCAATGTATCTTCATTGCTTTATTTCAATTTTACTCAATTCATTAATTGAGGACTACAAAGGTAAGATGTTTTTCCTTATCTACCAAATCAATCGAGTAATAACTGCTGTTTTCGGTTGATAGCGCCATGTTTTTCCAAAATACACTTTATGCCTAACGCATGAGAATTTAAATTGACTCCAACCATTGCGGCTCGTGTACGTTCATATAAGTAGTTCAGAGTGAAAATGTCCGCAAGTCGCAGCCCAACACCCACTTGCATACTATTCAGGTTTTGTGTTCCAATCCATACTTGAACACGATACATATAATTAATTCGTAAAGCTAATTCATAATTAAATGGTGCATATCGAACCGGCGTGATTTTAACTGAAGGCAATAAAAACCAATCTTGACTCAACTCCACCAAGTGCCGGTAATATACTCCCCACTCGGTTCTTAGTTTGGCATTGGTGCCAATCTCCTTCCATTTCGCTGGTCCAAGATCGTTCGCATAAATTCCAGAAAGCGAATTTTTAGTGCGATAACTCATCCCTACTTTGTACGTCGGATAATTATGGGTTGAAAAGCGACTCACTACCACATCTTGCTGGTTCGTAGAAACATAGGTTGGGTCATACCCTACCTGCATAAACCCACCCCCCAAGCCCAAACTTAATCGGTTTTCTCTGTTCGTTTTAATATTAACTGCGCCTTCTATGGTAGCCGTTGAAAACGTAAAGGCTCCGTTGCGCTCTACCAAGATATTTGCGCCCGCACCAAACATTGCGCCATCACTTTTGCGGTCGTTAAATGGAAAAGAAAGGGTCGCATTTATTGTTTTTGGTGCTCCATCAAAACCAACCCATTGCTGCTTAATTCCCATCGCGCCTTCTACATATTCACTTAACCCATGATGCGATGGATTAATACTCGCCCAATTCATTCCATACCAAACCCGATTTGGTGCCTGTTGTCCCCAAGCGTATACCAAGACTGAAATGAATCCAACTAGCAATTTAAACCTCATCGGATAATACTTATTGTACCTTTCTTCAGGGTTCCATTTCCTAAATCCAAGAGATAATAATACACGCCATCCGGCAACACATTCCCATTTCTCATGCCTGACCAAGCATTAACCGTATTGTATGCCGAAGATTCATAAAGAATATCCCCAAACCGATTCATAATAATCATTCGATTTAATGGATAATTCTCGATTCCAGGAATAATCCATGTATCATTCGTCCCATCATTATTCGGGGAAAACGTATTAGGAATCTTAAACACATTCGTTAAAAATATCGTTACGTAATCAAACACCATGCACCCAGATTCAAACCCCTGAACCATAAAAGTTGTGGTTGCACTTGGGGATGTTTGAATCGTAAATAAATTCGGGTAATTCACAACATAAGAAGGCGACCAAAGCACAGAATCAACCGATCCAGTAGCTTGTAACGTAACCACCGTTCCTGAATCAACATACTGATCAGGACCTGCATCGATGATTGGACTAATTACCGTAAGCGAAGTTTGAGCCGTATCGTAACTAACAACACCATTAAAGCTACAGCTGCAAATTACAAGGAGTTGATACGATGGGTTCGTTGGAATCAAAGAGTATGTTCCAGAACTATTACTTAGTATCGAATCCCCATTCACATACCAGGTATACATGGCCGTTCCTTGACACAAGGTACTCGCACTCAATTGTATCCCCTCGCCAACGCACAGGGTGTCATTTGGGGGAAATATCAAAAACTGAGCACAAGCGAATGCGCTGTTTATCACCATTAACAAAACAATAACAAGACGCGACACAATACGATTTTACTATTAAAATTAATGGTTTTCAGTGGCTTATTACAATGCCATTGCCCAAACCAGGTGCAAACTACCGATTTTTTTACGAATTTTGGCATACTTATCGAAGGGATTCGAAGAAATTAAAAAGCTACACTATGCAAAAATTTACCCTTACCTCCATTTTTTTCTTAGCATTAACCTTTAACCATTGGGGACAACGCTTAGATTATGACCATTCTTCCAACTGGTTTTTCGGCATCAATGCGGGAGCAACTTGGAGTTGCACGGATGTGGAGAACGAAACCAACGGCGGCTGGGGCTTAACCTTAGGGAAATCATTCAATTTTAAAACGGGAAGACGCGTAAGCTTCGATTTACGTGGCAGATATTTACATGGAAATTGGTATGGGCAAGATTACGATACAAGTACGCTTAACTCATACATCGGTGGTCCGCTAAGCGCCTACAAGGATTCATTTAACATGACGGCTCACAATTTTTATAACGACCAACATCGCTTGGCGTTTGAATTGGTATTGCATGCCAATCGCTTGGCAGAACGAACCAATTGGGATCCGTACATTTTTGGAGGAATTGGGGTAACTTGGAGACAAACTTGGGGAAATTTAAGTTATAACGACAGCAGTTTATATGACTACCCCGACATGCTTGCCGGAGGAAACATTGCGAGCGCCATAACTACCAGCATGGATAATTCCTACGAAACCCGCTTGGATCAACTGAATGGTTTTAAGTGGAATGCGAAATGGATGCCGAGTTTGGGTATCGGATTAGGATACATTATCGGACCACGTTTTTCCATTGGTATCGAGCACAAAACAACGTTTACAGGAATGGATGATTGGGACGGTGTGGTTTCAACGAATCGCATTAAAAACGATTGGTACCATTATACTTCAGGGTATATGCAATTCCGTTTTAAAACTCGAGAAAAAGATCCAAAACCTGACGAGCAAGTGAATACCGTGAATAATATCAACAATTTCACAACCAATTGCATTGCCCCTACCCTTTCCATTCGAGAGAAACAATTCACAAGCACCTTGAGCACGGCGAGCTTTACCCTTGGCACCACTCAAATCGGGCAGTCGAACCAATTAACAGTTAAAGATCAACAAGGAAATTTAGTGCCTTTTACCTTTAATTCCACTACCCGAGAACTGACTATAAACGCCACGTTAAAGCCAGGTTTAAACACCTTCACCGTCTATGCACAAAACGAATGTGGATCGACCTCCGAGATGATTCAAATCACCTATAATGATTGCCAATTTCCACAAATCACGTTAACTAATCTCATTAAGGATTCAAGCATTACGGTAACCACCAATACCATTAATGTGGGAGCAATCATTCAACATAGTACCTTAAATGGCCTTACTTACTTTGTGAATGGAATTAAATCTAATGGATTTGCTTACAATGAAGCGAACCATGCATTTCAAGCCACTGTTTTGCTCAACCCAGGTAAGAACTTAATCAAAATAGAAGCGAATAATCCATGTGGATCTGCCTATGCAGCGACTGAAGTGATTTATAATAACTGTGTTACGCCGCAACTTCAATTAATTAATCCAACCAGCAGTGGCATTACGGTTAGTACTGCGGCTCAAAAAGTTCAGATTAAAACCATTGGATTCAATGCAAAAACAGAATTCAGTGTACTACTCAACGGACAGGCAACCAACACCTTTACTTGGATTAACAATTTTATTGAAATCCCTGTCACCCTGAAGCCTGGCAACAACACTATCACAATTAATGGGACAAATCCTTGTGGTTCAGAATCCGTGGTTATTGCTATGAATTATCAAGCATGTCAAGCGCCAGTGCTTACCTTACAAACTCCAAACACTGCGAATGTAATCGTAACTAAAGCCCCCTATACCTTAAAAGTAAAAACACAACATCAAACAGCTATCAACCTGATGGTAAACAACAGCATTGTTACAAACTACTCACTCAATGCAGCATCAGGAATCTTAGAGTATTCGTTTACCTTGAATCCAGGATTAAACATTGTTAGCATCACGAGCTCTAATGGCTGTGGGGTAGATATTGAATCCCTCAACATTACCTACCAAGCATGTAATGCCCCAACGGTGTCTATTTCATCAACTGGTGGTACCACTACAAATCAAGGCTTTTTATTTACGGCGAATACAGCCAACATTGCCAACTCACAAGAAATTAAAGTAACCCAAAACGGAACGGCAATTCCATTCACATTTACCAATGGAACTATTCAAGCCATTGCCACCTTAGTAGGTGGTCCTAATGTATTTAATGTGACCGTACTCAATGGCTGTGGGACACAATCACAAACTCAAAATGTAGTGTTTAATAATTGTGTTACCCCTACGATTTCTTTGGTTCAACCTACTGCAAGTGGCATCACCGTAAACGAAGCCGGTTATCAAGTTCAATGCGCACTTTCGGGAGTTAACAACGCATCAGAAATCACATTCAAAGTGAATGGAATAGCTAAACCGTTTCAATTCATTAATAACATGTTAACGGCTTCACTGACATTAAATCTAGGAATTAACACGATCAGTGTTTCGGTTAATAATACATGCGGGAATGACAGCGAGACGTTTAATATTATATACAAGCAATGCTTAGCCCCGTCGATCGTAATTACGAATCCAATCCAAACTACACTTACCACCACCCAAAATACAGCGAACATCTCGTTTACCGCAATTAATTGTTCGTCAGCAACACAAATACTAATTTCAAAAAATGGTACGCTAATTCCGTTCACCTTCCTTAACGGAGTGGTGTCATTAACCGCTTCACTGACCCCAGGACTGAATACGTATACCCTAACAGCAACGAACGATTGCGGAAAAGACATTGCCAATGTAAACATTACGTACGACAATTGTGTAGCACCAATTATTGCGATTAACAGTCCAATCCCTTCAACTACAGCAAGCCAAAGTTTAGTAGTAAGCGCAGCGATTCAAAACGTAACCAATGTAAACCAAATTGCCCTCTTATTAAATGGGGTTGGTGTACCGTTTAGCTTTAACAATGGCCAACTGAATGCCACACTCACGCTTGTTGCAGGCGTTAATACCGTCTCGCTTTCAGTCTCCAATTCTTGTGGGTCTGATGTTAAAGCAAAAACTATTGAATTCACCCCATGCAAAGCGCCTACTATTACAATCACACAACCCAATAATTCAGGGTTAACGGTGAGTGCTGCAGGATATACTTTACAAGCTCAAATCAACAATGCGGACCAAACAAATCAAATAAGTCTTACGTTGAATGGAATGCCGATCACTAATTTCCAATTCTCTAATGGAACACTCACAGCACCGCTAACACTTTCTAATGGAATCAATGCATTAACGCTGTTTGTAAACAATGGGTGTGGTGTAGATCAAGCAACAACCACCATCCAGCTCAGCACGTGTAATTCACCCAGTGTGGTGATCAACAATTTGAGCGGTCAAACCGTTGCTAATGCAGCATACACCTTAAATGCTTTAGTTCAGGAAGTGAACACTCCGCAAGGTATTACTCTTACCCTCAATGGACAAGTAAGCCCCTTATCATTAACAAACGGTGTTATTAATGCTGCACTTACCTTGCAACCGGGAGTCAACAACATTATGGTTTCTGGAACAAATGCATGTGGAACAGACACTAAATCAATTCAAGTTACCTATGTACCTTGTGTAGCTCCATCGGTTAGTATGCAACAAGCGAATGGAACAGTTACCAATGCTACCTATATCCTAAATGCCACTGTAAACGGGGTCACATCCCAGCAAATTACGTTAACAAACAATGGCAATCCTGTTCAAAACATTACACTGAATGGAACAACGCTTACGGCTACACTTACCTTGCAACCGGGAATAAATAACATTGCCTTGGTAATACAGAATTCATGTGGAAATGACCGGGGTGATTTGAGTGTAACGTATCAAAACTGTACCGCACCGAGTGTAGGAATCAGCCAACTTAATGATACTGTTGCGCAAGGAATTTATGCGTTCAACGCCAATGTCACTAACATGCCGAGCAATCTAGGAATCACCTTAACACTAAATGGCCAGAATATTCCAACATTTAATTATTCAAATGGCATAGTATCAGCAAGTTTGAATTTATCGAATGGAGACAACACCATTACGTTAAGTGTAAACAATGCGTGTGGTAATGCGACTCAAAACGCTATGGTTTATTACAATCATTGTCAAGTACCAAACATCATCGTGAACTCGGCACTTCAATCCAGTGACGGGAACTATCAATATGATGTTACCTTACAACATGTGTATGATATTGAAGGCGTTTACTTCACGTATAACGGGCAAAATGTACCGTTCAACTTTGAGAATGGGGTGATAACCGCGAATGTTACGTTAAATCCTGGAGCAAATACCTTTTATATCACGGCAAGTAACAACTGCGGAACGGATACAGAAACCACTACGGTTACCTTTGCAAATTGTACACTCCCCGAAATCACTGTTAACGGAAGCATTGCAAATGGAAGCAGTACCACCTCCGCTTCGGTTATTATTAACGCATCAATTATTGGCTACGATGGTAGTACAACCGTTCAAGTTACTAAGAATGGTAACGTGGTGAATGGCCTTTCCTGGGCGACAGGTTCAATCAGCCAAAATGTAAATTTAGCAGACGGATTAAATACGATAATCATAACGGCAAGCAATGCCTGTGGAACAGATTCACAAACGTACTCCATTACGAAATGCAAAGCACCAACGATTAGTTTAATTAGTCCGGCTTCGACCGTTACCAACGTTTCCTTGGCAGCGTATGTGCTCACATTCAATGTACAAAATGTAACTAATGTAAATGAATTGAATTTAACTCAAAACGGGATGTCATTACCCGGAATAACCTTAGCGGGAAGCATAGCAACACTTCCGGTGATGCTTCAAGCGGGGGCGAATAACTTTAATTTATCGGTGAATACCGGTTGTGGGTCAACGCAATCATCATTTACCATTAATTACAGTGCCAACGTAGCTCCTCCAACCAATGATCCGAATACGAACGATGACAATGGCGGGGTTGAAAGACCAACAAATAGTCCACAAAACAACCAACCGAAACCCGCTAGTACGCCGAATAAAGGTGGTGGCGGATCTACACCAAACAATACCCCAACGCCAGCGAAAGAAGTAAAACCTGCGGTAACCCCTGCGCCAGCACCAAACAATACCCCAACGCCAGCGAAAGAAGTAAAACCTGCAGTAACCCCAACGCCAGCACCAAACAATACCCCAACGCCAGCGAAAGAAGTAAAACCTGCGGTAACCCCTGCGCCAGCGCCAAACAATACCCCAACGCCAGCAAAGGAGACCAAACCCGTTGAAGGGGGAGGTACTGAAAAATTACCTGTTCAAAACAAACCCGTAAAAGGCGGAGGAAAATAAGCGCTCTTTTTATTAGAAAGGGTTTTTAATACTGCGCAGTATTTTGTAAATTCGCACCTTAAAATTTATTTAAATGGCTATTATTACAAAGTTAAGAGATAAGTATTCTTGGTTATTAATCACCATCGTAGGATTAGCATTGGTAATCTTCATACTTCAATCCTTATTTGATTTCATGAATTCAGGCCGTGGTGCTGAAGGCGATTATGGTATTGGATTAGTTGATGGAGAAAAAGTAAACATTGACATTTACAACAAACTAAGCGAACGTGTTCAATCACAAGATCGGGCTCAAAAGCAACAAGAACAAAAAGAATTTACCGACGAAGACATGGAGGCAGCAAATGATAAAGCCTTCAATTTCATGGTAGATTCAACCTTAACTAAAGTCGAATATGATGCCTTAGGCATCGATGTTAGTGAGCGTGAATTCAATGCGTACTTGATGGCAACCGATGGTTTCGGGGTGCTTCAAGACTTGAACCAATTCTTCGTTGATAAAGCCACTGGAGCAATTTCAGAGCAATCCATGAAAACAGGTCGTGTTGAATTACAAAAAACCTTAACCAAATTAAAAACGGCTAAAAAACCAGAAGAAAAGGCGCAGTGGGAAGGGACTAAAAAGTACTTCATGGATCGTAGAAAAAATGAAAAGTATTTTTCACTGATTAGTCAAGGAGTTTATGTTACCAAGGTAGAGGCGCGTGAAGAATATTTAGCTAAAAAAGAAACTAAATCGATTTCATTTGTTGCACGTCGATATTCAGAAATAAATGACGCTGAAATAAAAATAAATGACTCCGAATTAGAGGCTTACTACGAGGAGCATAAAGGAGAGAAAAAATATTGGAATCGCTCAAACAATAGAGAGGTCCGTGTTTTTGATGTATCCATTAAACCATCCAAAGCAGATACGCTTGCGTTCAATAAAACCATCGCTAAACTTCGAATGGATTTCATGACCTCTAAAAATGATTCTGTGTTGGTTATGAACGAAAGTGAAATGCGTGCCTATCTTCCAGGCGCAAGAGGAATTGCTGTTCCTGAAGGGCATCCGAAAGCAAATCAATACATGACGTACCCAATGGATTATGATACGATCATTAAACTTACGCCAATCGGTCAATTGGTTGGTCCATACCGCGTAGGTGAAAGCTTCTATTTATCAAAATTAATGGGATATTCTCCGGCAAAAATTAAAGCACGTCACATTCTTATTTCTACCAATGGCTCTAAAGATGCCAAAGTAATTGCAAAGAAAAAACAAACGGCAGACAGTATTCTTAAAGTAATTAACAAATTGAACTTTGCTGAATTGGTACAAAAGCATAGCGAAGATCCAGGGTCAAAAGAAAAAGGTGGCGAGTATGCTGACTTTTTAGAAGGCGATATGGTTAAAGAATTTGGATCTTATTGTGCCAATGCTCCGATTGGTAAAATAGGGGTAGTAAAAACAGATTTCGGATTCCATATCATTGAAGTATTGGAGAGAGATACTAAAAAATTCCCAATTTTAACCACCGTAGTTAAATCATTTAAAGCGTCTGAACTTACCATTGGGAATATGGAAGCAGAAGCCAATCGCCTGTTGTATAAATTAGATCAGAAGCTATCGAAAATTGATGATTTATCTAAAAAAATTGCTGCATTTGATACCCTTGCTTCAAAAAACAAATATTTTGTTCGTCCAATCGCATTGGAAGATAACAATCCACGGGTATATGGATTAGTTACAACAAATGCCATGGATCGAATCTTAGAATTAGCCTACAATGCAGATGCTGCACCTGGTGATTTATTAGCTGCTCCGATTCGAGATAAAGACAAATACATTATTGCGATGTTGGGAAGTATTCGCGAAAAAGGTGAACCTACCTTTGCGGATGCAAGAGATCGAATGAAGAAGGAGTTAATTGAGGAAAAAAAGGCGAAACGCTTAATGAATCAAATGGCTAAAACGAGAAACCTTCAAACGCTTGCTAAAAAAGGAAATACTGTTGTAGAAGAAGCTCAGATTACCTTCAGTACTCCTTCACTAGGGAATACAGGCTATGAACCTGAAATCGTTGGAGCTTTGTTCTCTGGATATGTTAAAAACGGTCAAACTACCATTCCACTAAAAGGTAAGGCGGGCGTTTATGTAATCAAAGTAAATAGTACAAAGAAAGCGCCAGCAAACGCTACGTACAAGGAAGAAAAAGACCAATTAACGTCTATGTTGAAAGGAAACATTCAAGGAATGCTTATGGGTGCATTACGCAAATCTGCTGATGTGGTAGATAACCGTAAATTGTTTCCTAGAATAAGATCTTAGTTTCCAAGAAACCCTTCAAACGGAATTACAAAAGGCCCTATATTAGGGTCTTTTTTGTAATAGTCTGTTGAAAGAATTTGCGCACCAATTTCAAGCGATTTTTTTAAGCGTGAATAATCATTCGCTCTCGCTTCAATAGTCCCTGCATCCGTTCGAGTCCTGATTATATGAGTCATTCGCATTTGTTTGGTAAGTTCCTCACATTGGAACGGGTCATCGTATAAAAGGAATATACAATTAGGATTTTCCGGATTCCCATACACAAAGGCACCCGCATTGGAAGGATAATGCTGTGCACCACTACCCTGAATTATCACAAAAATTCTACCTCTGACAGCGCCTAATGTTGGCCATCCCTGGTTTTTGATACGCGATTGAAGCGTTTTTTCATTCGCTCTAAACTCGGTTGTGGTGTATAAAGTGCTTAACTTTTCCTTTAATAAACTATCCATCTGCATAAGCGATATTCGATCAAATGGAATGGCCTTTTTATATCCAAAAAGCCTTAAGATCCCCGCTTCATCACCTAGCGCACTTCCTTTCAATTCAATATTTACAAAAATCGGAGCGTGCGTAGGATTTGACAAACTCCACGTATTTAATTCTTCTAAAGCGTCAGCTAAGGTTAGATAATTTGTTTGGTAATCAATGTCTGGTATATGGATTATTTTAAACCCCGGTTCTTTAAGTTTCGTATACTTTTCTTCCCTGACGCGTTGTTTTGGAATGAAAAAGTTCAACCGATGTTTAAAATATCTTCCTCCCTTCGGGTCATTGTACACATCTAGTTCAAGACCCCGAATGTGATAGGTAGAAAGCTGCTCCGAAATTGGGACATGGGAATAGAATAGTTGAAAGGGTTGGTTTTCTTCGCCGAGCAATGATTTGAATCGATTGATAAACTTCATTGTCCGAGGAGTAGGCTGTATTTTATAGCTATTGTGTGATGCCAGCACCCGAATTTCATTCATCGGAATGGAATCAGGGAACTCTTGAGCAGTTACTGCAGAAAAGACAAATAAGCCAAATAGCGTGAGGGACTTATAAAAACAAGCGGCCATTGATCCACTCCCCATCGAGTAGGGCTTTATTTTTTTCATAAAATGCGATGGCCGGAGTATTCCATTCCAATACTTGCCAATCCATGCGTCGAACCCCTTCACGTTTCGCAATGTCAACAACAGTATTAAACAAGGCCTGACCTATGCCGTGTTTGCGATGCGATTCCTTCACGTAAATATCTTCAAGATATAAAGTTCGACCTTTCCACGTGGAATAACCAAAGAAATACAGGGCAAACCCTACTACTTCACCGTCTAATTCTGAAACCTCAGCAAAACAGCGCTTATGGACAAATAAATCCGCCTCTAACGAGCTAACTGTATTGATTACGGCATCAGGTTCTCGCTCATATACCGCTAATTCAACAATTAAACCGTGAATGGCCGGAACATCAGATAAAACAGCGGGTCGTATATTCATTACTGAACGCCTGCAAGGTTAAACCTTAGTTTGATACCTGTACTCATGTTACCGGTAGGATAGCTCGTAGCTACTTTTGGCGTATTTAAATTCTGATCATAATAATAGGAAACCGTTAGGTTCTGAGATAAATTATAATCAATATTCAATTTTAATGAAATTACGGTTTGTCCAGCCGTTCCTTGATTGGTATTTTCAACGACTTTCCGAATTAAGGTGGAGTTATCACGGTATGAGAAATTGA
>ENA-OUVC01000900-OUVC01000900.1-marine-metagenome-genome-assembly--contig:-NODE-900-length-18487-cov-3.526127_pt1 | contig 18487 bp, 16 predicted proteins | sample MGYA00248622_ERZ508571 | MGnify/ENA primary metagenome ERZ508571 (study PRJEB26236, sample SAMN06267175) | marine metagenome | isolation source: Columbia River Estuary | place: USA:Columbia River Estuary... | reverse complement strand
GCACTGAAATAGAAATTGAACATGTCAACAACAACAACCGCTTCGCCAAATGAAGCAAAATTGTGGGGAGGAGGAAAGAGTCCTTTTAACCTTGAGTACGGAAAAGTAATGATGTGGTACTTTTTAATGAGTGACGCATTTACTTTTGGCGCTTTTTTGATCTCTTATGGTACTGTCCGTTTTTCAACGAACGGATGGCCTGATTCAAATGAAGTGTTCCGTAGTTTTCCATTTGCGCCAGAAGGAGTACATGCACCATTGGTGTTTGTAAGTATCATGACTTTTATATTAATTGTGAGTTCGGTCACCATGGTGTTAGCGGTGCATGCTGGACATAATATGGATAAAAAAGGGGTGGTTCGCAATATGATTTTAACCATCATTGGTGGTATTGCATTTTTAAGCTGTCAAGCTTGGGAGTGGAACCATTTATTTCATGAAGGTGCTTGGTGGGGTAGCAATCCATTTTTAAATGCAGATGGTACCGCAAGTACAACCAATTTTACTAACTTCTTTTTTACGATAACAGGTTTCCATGGCTTCCACGTATTTAGTGGAGTGGTGATTAATATTATTATGTTGATCATGACTTTGATGGATAAGTTTGAACAAAGAGGTCATTACTTAATGATTGAAAAAGCAGGATTGTATTGGCACTTTGTAGATTTAGTTTGGGTATTTGTATTTACCATATTTTATTTATTGTAAAGCAATTACTAGTAAGTGATCGGTATCGGCTTAGCTTACATGGGTTTAAAATAAACATAATTATAAATTAAGATTTTTATATGTCACATTCACACAACGCAGACGCTAATCATGAAGCAAATAATGCTGCTGTAATGGCTGAAATTAAAAAAGTAACCATCCTCTTGTCGGTATTAACCATCGTTGAATTAATACTAGGGTTTTGGATGATAGGCATTAGTAGCGCAGCACTCCGCTTAGCTATCAAGGGGGTGATTATTATTTTAATGATGTCAAAAGCATTTTATATTGTTGCTTACTTTATGCACTTAAAGCATGAGGTAAAAAACATGATCATGACCATTATAGTGCCATTATCATTGTTTGTTTGGTTTATTGCAGCTTTTTTATGGGATGGCAGCTCATTCAAAAATCTTCGTAATACCTATAACCCTTATTTTAAAGAACAAGCTACTATTAAGGTGGAGAAAAAGGAAGCTGAACATGAGGCGGTAAAGCATGAGGCGGTAAAGCATAAGTCTGGCGCAGGGGAAGTAAAGAAAAAACCTGCTGATGAAAAGTACTATTAATCCAATGGAAATTGTCGGATACTGGGCTAATAAAGTGTTATTTGTGAGAAGGTATTGGCTTGAATAATTTTTTATGAAAAAAAGATACGAACATCAACTAAAAAGAGAGGATCAGATTAAGGCAGGGGTATACGATGGTAGATACAAAGTAAAGGTTGTCCCCAATAAAAAAAAGAAACTATCCAAAGAAGGTGCTCGAGGGCCCTTCTCAAAAAATACCAAGCCATCCTTCTCCAAGGATGGTTTTTCTTTGAAGTCTAATTCATAACTTTGCATTAATAAAAAAATAATGTCTAAAAAATCGATCTACGGTTTATTCATCGCTTTAGCGGTTCCTATTTTCTGTTATTTGTGGTTAAAGTCCGCAAGTAAAACAGCAGTGACCATGCCCAGGCATTATTTATTGGACACGGTGATGGAGTCGGTGGTGGATGGTAAACAAATATCAGATTCAATTTGGCATACGACTAAAAATATTCGCTTGGTGAATCAATCAGGCGATTCGGTGAACTTATATGACCAACAAGGTAAAATTATCATTTTAGATTTATTTTTTACTAGCTGTGGTAGTATCTGTCCAAAGCTGACGAATAATATGAGTAAACTACAGCAGTCCTTTTCAAGGGGTGGAGATGTTCGAAAAAAATTAGATACTTCCATCGTTCATTTTATGTCTATTACGGTAGATCCATTGAGAGATAGTGTTTCAGTATTGCGCGATTACGCTAATAAAATGGGGGTGATATCAGATAATTGGTGGTTGCTTACAGGTAATCGTGATTCCATATACAAATTTGCTTTTGAGGAATTAAAAATAGATAAATTTAGCAACGAACCTATTACCCCCGACTTTGTACATACCAGCCGTTTTATATTGATTGATAAAAAAATGCAAATTCGTGGATACTATTATGGCTTAGATTCCACTTCCATTTTAAAGATGGCGAAGGATGTAGGATACTTAATGTTGGAAAAAGATAAAAAGAAAAAAAGTAAAGTATTCCAGGATATTATTGACTTAAGCTGGTTGTGGTTAGTGATTGCGGTGATGGTGACTGGCTTTGTTTATTATTTTAATTCCAAATTTAATAAGCAAACAAAAAACTAGTAGTGTAATTTCGAGATGAGTTTATTTAATAGCAGTAAAATTTGGAATAATGAATTGGAACGAATTTAAATCAAAGTATAAAAATGAAATTAGGGTGGGGGTCATTGTGTTTATAGCAATGATGCTTATACGTTTGGTTAAAAGCATTTTAAATAAATAGTCAATTTTAAAAGTATATTAAAATCAAATAAAAGATATGTTAGCACCTGTTATTAAAAAAAATGATCAACAAGCCAATATAATCATAGGATTATTCTCGGTAATTGTATTTGTTGCAGTTACCTTTTTAAGCAAGTTCACCATTAATGTGGAACTCCCTTTTGACAAGCATATATTTGCATTGATTAATGCCTTGCTAAACACCACTGTTGCTTTTTTATTAGTACTTGCGTTAGTAGCGGTGAAGCAAAAAAAATACCAATTGCATAAAAATTTAATGACCACTGCATTAGTATTGTCCTTGTTATTTTTAGTCACCTATATCGCGCATCATTTATTAGCGGGAGAAGCACGCTTTGGAGATACCAATTTTGATGGTATTGTTTCCTTAGAGGAAAAAGCAGTTGCTGGCAATATGCGTTCCTTTTATTTGATTGTATTAACTACGCATATCATATTAGCAGCATTAATTTTACCTTTTATTTTATTTACTACTTACCGCGCCTTAACAGGTGAATTTGAAGCCCATAAAAAAATAGCAAAACGTACCTGGCCTTTGTGGTTTTATGTAGCAGTGACTGGTCCGTTGGTATATATGATGATAAAGCCTTACTATAGCTAAAGCCCCAATTCGATTACTGGGTCCCAGAATAATTTTTCAAAGTCAAGGACGGTTTCGTTCTTGACTTTTATTTTTTCTTTGGCTAAGAGTTCTTGCATTTTAGTAGGCGTTTCAAAATGCGCTTTCCCGGTGAGCATGCCGTTTCTATTTACAACACGATGTGCAGGGACTTTTGGTTTTACATGATGAGATGCATTCATCGCCCAGCCTACCATTCGGGAGCTTCCGCCGGTACCTAAATACTTTGCAATGGCTCCATAGCTGGTAACCCTGCCTTTGGGAATAAGGCGTACAACATCAAATACGTTTTGAAAAAAATCATTCGTCTTTGCCGTGTATTGCATGGGGACTTTTAATTTTACTTAATTCTTTTATAAGTAATAACCTCGTTTTAACTGGTTCTGGAACTGCTTCATATTGATAAGGACAATGTCTGCAGGCATTGCCACAACAATAACCTCTTTCCTTGTGGTAAGCTGCTGTAAATACCCATTTCCCGTCTGGGTCCTTATAATATTGTATTCCTTCAATCATTTATTTAATTTTCGGTAGTTCCTTATCGCTTATAACAGATGTCCGACATTTTTGTTTGGACTAAATCAATTTATTGGCTTTATCCCTCTTTCCCTTTTCGCATCGTGGGTTTCAGTCACTTCAAATTCAGCAATAATTTCCTTTAGTTGCTCATCCTTGGCTTTGGGTAATTCCTTGTCAATCTTAAATTCAATATAATGTATTCGATTGCTCCCGGCGATATTTAAGCCTTCATAATAGGTTTTGATCGCACATCTTGGATCAATATGCGTTTCCCCATATATATCTTCACTTTGCTTTACTAAGGTTAAGTCAAATAACTTTATCACTGCCATGGTAAATTCAAATAGGTTGGGGCTATCCGTTTTCAAATGCACTGATCCTCCCGGTTTTAAAAATTGCTGATACAATCTTAAAAATTGCGGATGTGTTAAACGCTTTTTTGCTTTGGACAATCTTAATTGTGGATCGGGGAATGTAATCCATATCTCATTTACCTCCTCCTTTGAAAAATACTGAATGGCTTGTTCAATTTGCGTTCTTACAAAAGCTACATTTTTAATTACTTCTTTATTAGCAATACTGGCACCTTTCCAAATACGATTGCCTTTAACATCTAATCCTAAAAAATTTTGATCTGGGAACATGCGTGCTAGTCCTACTGCGTATTCGCCACGACCACAAGCCAGCTCCAATGTAAGCGGTTTGACTGGTGTTTGTGTATCACTTTTAACAACCGCAAGGTCATCTAATGAAATTGGGTAGGGGCCATTGGCTAGGTTTTCAAAAAACGAATTCCATTTGCCTGGCATGCCTTGGGGGTATTCCAACACATTCTCGTATTCCTTGATCGCTGCAAACTTGATTAATTTTTTCTGCCCCATGCCACAAATATACTTCCTAGAAAGGATTCTAAAGGATTTATCCCAGCATTTATTTTTTATTATCTACCTATTTACACGTACATTTATATATAAAATTACACGTGTAATGAAAACAAAATTAACCTTAGTCATGGAAGATGCCGTGATTTACAATGCAAAAAAATACGCCAAAAAAGCGGATACAAGTTTATCGTCCATGGTGGAGAATTATTTAAAGGCGGTGGCCAGTGAAAAAAAAGGTACAAAATTAAATAAGTCAAACACGATAAAAAAGTTAAATCCTAAAGTGGCAAAATTAAAAGGGGTCTTACATGTTCCTAAGGATTTTAATTACAAAGAAGCGCTGGGTCAAATTTTATTAGAACGTTATAATAAGTTAAAATGAAAAATATATTTTTAGATACCAATGTAGTCATAGACTATCTCTCAGATAGAGGTTCATTTTCAAATGCTTCTACCGAATTGTTTGATTTATATGCAAATAATAATCAAAAAGTATATATAGCTGCTGTTTCTTACACAAATATTTATTATATTTTAAATAAGCAATACAAGTCGCACAAAAAAGTAATTAATATGCTTTCTCAATTATTGGAACTTTCTGAAATAGTGGATACTACTAAAAATGTAGTTAAGGATGCCATAAAATCTGCTTTTTTAGATTTTGAAGATGCTGTTCAATATTCATCTGCCTTGTCTAATACGAAAATTGATATTATTGTTTCTAGAGATAAGAAAGGCTTTAATAAAAGCAGCATTCCAGTTATGGATGTCGAACAAGCATTGGTCTATATTAAGCTTAATAATAAATAGCGCATTTTTCCCGGATTCATTCTAATTTAATCAAGGTGAACTTCACCTTACATATATTTAAAATACTGATAATCAAATTATTATGTAATAATGATCCTATATAAAATAGGAGCACCTGCGAAAATAGATTATATAATTAGAGGGGATAGAATAAGGCAAGGTTTCTGTACTATCTACCCATTAAATTATGTTTTCCGTTATATTATCAACTAGCTGTTTCGATTGCATGATTACTGCGCTAATTTTTATAATTTCATAGATAAGTACTTTAAATATATTTTATGAAATACCTAATTGGCTTTTTGCTTTGTTTGATATTATCAAACTACAGTTTTGTTTACGCGCAGCAGGATGCAAAGTTTAGTGAATATCAAAAGGAGTTCACTACTTATCCATTTTCGGATCCTGACCCTATTGCTAATTTTTCTAAAATTTATCCTTACTTCCGTTTTGATGGTTTCACCGAAACGGGTGTTCAAAAAAAATGGAAAGTAGTAGAAATTGAAAATGATTTTATCAAAATTTTAATCTTACCAGAAGTTGGAGGTAAAATTTGGGCGGCGATAGATAAAAAAACCAACGAGCCTTTTTTATATTATAATCATACCGTAAAATTCAGAGATGTTGCTATGCGCGGTCCTTGGACCAGTGGTGGTATTGAAGCCAACTATGGTATCATTGGCCACACCCCTAATTGCGCTACGCCGGTGGATTATATTATTACTAAAAAAGAGGATGGGAGTGTTAGTTGCACCATTGGTGTACTTGATTTATTAACGCTTACCAATTGGCGCATGGAAATAAACCTTCCTAAGGACAAAGCTTTTTTTACGACACAATCATTTTGGTATAATAGTACACCTACAGAACAGCCTTATTATCATTGGATGAATGTAGGTTTAAAAGTGAGTGGTAATTTGGAATACATTTATCCAGGTAATAAATACATTGGCCATGAAGGGGAATACAATGATTGGCCAATTAACAAAGACAACGGTAAAAATATTTCCTTTTATAACAACAATAATTTTGGTACGTATAAATCATACCATGTGTTTGGTAAGTACACTAATTTTTTCGGTACCTATTGGCATGACGATGATTATGGCATGGTTCGTTATAGTAATCATGATGACAAGGCGGGTAAAAAAATATGGATTTGGGGCTTATCACGTCAAGGAATGATTTGGGAAAAATACTTAACCGATACCGATCAACAATACACTGAAGTGCAATCGGGTAAACTGTTTAATCAAAATGCAGAAAAAAGTACGTTCACGCCGTTTAAACATGTAAACTTTGCACCTTATAGTACCGATACCTGGAAAGAATATTGGTATGCAGTAAATAAAACTAAAGGGATGGTGGAGGCTTCAGTTTATGGAGCATTGAATATGGTTCAAAACAATGGCTGGCTTAAAATTTTATTTTGCCCAGTACAACAAATTAATGATGCAATTGAAATTAAAATAGGCGATAAGGTAATTTATTCAAAACAAGTTTCATTAGCACCTACTATTAATTTTGTTGATTCTATTAAATACAATCCAGCACAAGGCGACTATGCAGTGAGCATTGGTGGCGTTAAATTGAATTATAGCAGTGCCCCTAGTTCCAATGTGTTGAGTCGTCCAGTGGAAAGCCCATCCAATTTTGATTGGAACAACGCGAACGGCTTTTATATTAAGGGCAAAGAATTCATGGATCAAAAATTATATGACCAAGCAGAGGCTGCGCTTGCCACTTCACTTAAAATGGATAGTAATAATTTACTAGCCTTAGTTAAGATGTCGTCCTTACAATATCGCAATCATAATTATAATTCTGCTTTGGTTTTAGTTAAAAAGGCTTTAAGTATTGATACACATGATGGCAGTGCCAACTATTACTATGGTATCATCAATGCAGCATTAGGGAATACGGTTGATGCGAAAGATGGTTTTGATTTAGCTACTTTATCGGCCGAATACAAAACAGGCGCATACACGGAGTTGGCTAAATTATATTTAGCAGAAAAAAATTACCCCAATGTAATTGACTATACGAATAAAGCACTTACCTATAACGCCATTAATATTGCCGCACTTCAATTACAAGCCATTGCTTTTCGATATACCAATGATCAAATCAATTATGATAAAACCATCAAAATAATTAAAGGCTATGATCCTTTGAATCACTTTGTGAATTTTGATGCTTATTATAAGTTAAGGCATAGTGCAGCTTATGATGAACAAAAAATAAATCAGGCGCTGCGTTCATTTAACAACTTGATTCAAAATGAACAGCCTTTTGAAACTTATTTACAAATCGCCAACGATTATTATAATGTGGGCTTGTTAAATGAAGCCGAGCAAGTGCTGGCTATTTGCCCTGCTAATACTTTGGTGAAATACTGGTTAGCGTATATCCATGCGAAACAAAACAAAACATTTACAGCTGACTTAGCTGCGGCAAATAGCGCAGCGCCCGATTTTGTTTTCCCTTTCCGTAATATGGATTTCGATGTGTTTGAATGGGCTACTAAGCAATCCAATCATTGGAAGCCAAAATACTATCTAGCTTTATTATTAAAGGATCGCAATAAAGTGGCGCAGTCCAAATCTATTTTTACTTCCTTGCAAGGGGAACCTGATTACGCACCATTTTATGCTACCCGTGCTGCTTTATTTATGAGCGAAACTACACAGCCTAGTATATTAACAGCAACCATCGCTGATTTAAATAAAGCCATCGCGCTTGATAAAAATCAATGGCGTTATATTAAAACCTTAACTGAATTATATAATAATCAGTTTGCGTTTGCTAAAGCCCTTGAAGTAGTAGCACCTTTTTATAAAGCACATACGGATAATTATATCATTGGTATGTTGTATGCGAAAACACTCATTCATAATAAGCAGTATACCACCGCTGATAAATTATTGGCAAGCTTAAATATTATTCCATTTGAAGGCGCAACTATTGGTCATGAATTGTATCGGGAAGCAAAATTGATGCAGGCCTTGGTTCAACTCAATGAAAAAAATTATACCGCTGCACTTAATTTTATTAATGAAGCTAAACTATGGCCAGAAAATTTAGGAGCAGGTAAACCTTACGACGATGACATTGACATTCGTACGGAAAACTGGCTAGCTTATTTATGCTATAAAAATTTGAATAATACCAAGGCTGCAAATGATATGTTATTAGCCGTTGTTAATTTCATGCCAATACGTTCAAACACTATTAGTAATTTTTATGCAGGGAATCATTTGATTTCATTATGGGCCTATACTGCATTGAATCAAACAAGTCAAGGAATGGAGTGGATTAAAAAACAACAAGCAAAATTTCCTGACAATAAAATTATGCAATGGGCCTCGAGTAGTTACCAACAAAAAAAGATACAACCTATTGCCATACAATCTGAAGATGCCACTGTTCGAATTATTAAGCAATTAGGTTTGTCTAAATAAATCAAAACTAATAGAAGCCAAAATGCTAACAATAAAAATTACCTAAAAAATAGATACTTCATTCCATTGACTAAATAATTTTCAACCAGCTACACTTAATAAATATTTTTATGAATAAATTTTACACCACGATTGCTTTGCTTTTTTCTGTTGCTTGTTTGCATGCGCAAACTACGCAAAGAGTGTATCCTTCCAGTACCGAAGTGGTTAAGCCCATTCATAAAAATAATTTCAATAATGATAATACTTGTCCGGAGCGTAAGCAAGGAGGTAATCCGAAAATGGTCAATGGCTACTTGGTTTTTAATGGCTCTATGGATGGTAACCGACAAGTGGATCCGCAAGTGGCAGTGGGTGGTGGTTATGTCATGGAAGGCACGAATAGTGGTCTTATCGTTTATGACAAACAAGGTAACTATGTGCAAGGCGTAAAACAAAGTTGTTTCAATAATGGTATTGATCCGAAGCTTTGTTTTGATATGCATAATCAAGTTTTCATCTTTGATTTATGGTGGTATTATGATAAGCCAAAAACAAAACCAGTAAACATTGCAGTTTCTGAAACCAATAATCCTTTAAGCGCATGGAACGTATATCCAGTTTCCAGGACAGCCGAAGTGGATGGCGGAGGGATTGGATATAGTAAAAAATGGATTGGCTATTCCTATCCGGGTGGAGTTGAAAATACATTTGTTTTAAAAACAGCGGAAGCCAAAGCAGGCAAGGATGCAACGGTGTATCATTTTAAAGGAAGTTTGGGTCATCCCATTTTTATGCAGGATGCGATTGATGATTTATATTTCTTTTCCATTGAAGACGACAAGTTTGTAATTAAAAAAGTAGTCGAAGATGAAAAGGGAATTCCTTATGTAGTGGAAGTATCTTCCAAGCCGCATCAATTACAATATATGGATTACCCACCACCTTCTTCCCAATTCGGTACCACACAAAAAGTATCTAGTGGGGATCGTAATCCAAAAAACTTAGTTTTTCAAAGTGGCCATATTTGGTTTTCACAAGCGGTCAATTGTGAAGGTAGGTCGGCAGTGCAATGGCATCAGATAAATGCTAAAACAGGTGCAACAGTTCAAACCGGAATTATTCGTAGCGATACTACTAATTATATTCAAACCACTATCGCAGTGAATAAACGCAAAGATGTTTTAATTGGATTTCAGGAAGTAAGTGAAAACAGTTTTATTAGTCCGAGGTTTGTTTACCGAAATGCAAAGGATCCCAAAAATACCGTTCGTCCAATAGTGAATGTAGGTCAAGGCAAGGGTGCAACCGATGGCCAATCCTGGGGTGACTATAGTGGGAGCATTATTGATGGTGATAATTTAACCGATTTATGGACCATACAAAGTATTACTAATGATAAAGGCAAAGGAGAAACAGTGATTGTTAAGGTCCCTTTTAAAAAATAACCTTGAAGCTTGGTTTAAAGGCTATTTACTAATTATTCGTGCTTTTAGCGATTCGAACTTGTGCTTTTTAGTGGGTCCCATTGTTTTTAGCAGTTTCCTGTGCTTTTCAGTCCTTGTCTGCGGTTTTTTTAAAAAATCTACGAAAACGATATAGTATAAAATAAAAATGCATACTAATTATTATATATAGCCTTTATTATATGTAATATATTGTTTATCATAATATTATAGAACATATTCTATAATCTCCCTATTTTTATATATACCTGTATTATTTAATGTAAATATAATACACTAGGAAATGCTCCCTTCGATTTTGTAGAAAGTGTTAAGATTACATCTAATTTGATATTTTTATCAATACGATTAATTTTTTAAAACAATTTCGAAAACAATTGCTGCTATGAAATCGATTAAACTACTTGCTACAATTATTCCTTTGTTCTTTTTGACTGTACTTGTACAGGCGCAAAATAAAGAAATCAAAGGTAAAATAACCGACCAAGCCACTGGCTTACCTTTAAGTGGTGCTTCTGTATTATCCAATAATAAAACAGGAGTAGCTACCAAAGAAGATGGAACATTTACCATTTCTGTTGGAAACGATGTTAAGGCACTCAAGGTGAGCTTTGTAGGCTACGTTACCCAAAACATTACCATTAATGGAAGAAAAGTAATTAATGTTACTTTAAACCCAGAAGTGAATCAACAAAACGATGTTGTCGTTATTGGTTATGGTACACAAAAAAAATCAAGCTTAACGGGGGCCATCTCAAAATTCAAAAATGAAAAGTTAGATGAAGCACCTGTATCAAGAGTTGACCAAGCCTTACAAGGTAAAATTGCAGGTTTAAATATTCAAAATACTTCCTCTGAGTCAGGAGCAGCACCAAAAATAAGTATTCGTGGAATTAGCTCGCTTAATGCTGGCGCAAGTCCATTAATTGTTATTGATGGTTTACCAGTTCCGGATGGTTTGTCTTTTTTAAACCCAGCGGATGTTGAATCTATTGAGGTTTTAAAAGATGCGGCATCAGCAGCGATCTATGGATCTAGAGGTGCGAGTGGTGTTATTATGGTGACAACAAAAAAAGGAACTACGAGTAAACCAAAATATACTTTCAAATATTCAGCAGGTCAAAAAAAGGCTTACACACGTTACGATATAATGACAACGGAAGAATATGTAGGCATGTTATTTAATGAAATGAAATTAAGATCAACCGATCCAACTGTGGTGCAATCTACCAACACGGTGGTTGATGGAGATAGGGCATCTTATATCATTGAAAATGAAATTAGAAATGGGGAATCAACTGATTGGCAATCCGAATCATTAAGAGCAGGTAAATTCACCAACGTTCAATTAGGTGCAACAGGTGGAAGTAAAGATGTTAGATATTATGTTTCTGGAGGATATCAGAATGATGAGGGCATGATGAATAAAAGTAATTATGAAAAATTCAATGTCAGAACTAAAGTAGATATTGATTTAAGTAATAAGGTGAAATTAAGCATTAACTTAAACCCTTCCTTTGCTAAAAAATTATCTCCTTCTCAAAACTTTACCAATTTCTGGAGAGCGCCAACATGGTTACCAGTATATCATAATGCTGCTTCCGCAGCATTGGTTAATACCAATCCGCAATACGCTGGTATTTTGCCTGGTGATTTTGCACATCCACGACACTTTTCTGGTTTAAAGTATTCAGGCACCATGCCAGATGGTACTTCATGGACTTCCGCTACCACTGCAAACCCAAGTGGTTCCGCACAACAAAACCCTTATTCAGATGTAACTAGATCAGATATTTCAATGATGGAATACAGATTGCAATCCTCTGCTGAATTAAGCATTGAATTAGCAAAAGGACTTATTTTTAAAACGGTTGGATCTACTTTAATGAACTATGCGAATGGTTTAAGTTTTTATGAAAGAGATTACAACAGTGAAGGTTCAAATAATATAGGCGTGTTCACGAATAATAAATACACTGATTTATTATCAGAGAATACATTGAACTATAAGAAGTCGGTTAAAAAGAGTGACATTGCTGTATTAGCTGGATTTACTTCGCAAACAACTAAAGTTCAAAATCAAAGAACAACAGGTAATGATTTTCCAAGTGATGATATTAGAACATTAAATAGTGCAGCGCAATTAGACAAAACGGGAACCACTGGAACTAATAATCAAATTGGCTTGTTATCCTATTTAGGTCGTATTAACTATGCTTATGATGATAAATATTTATTATCAGTTAGTTATAGAACAGATGGTAGCTCCTATTTTGCACAAGGAAAAAAGTGGGGTAGTTTCCCTTCCATTTCTGGTGGTTGGGTTTTAAGTAAGGAAAAATTATTGAGCGGCATTAGCTGGTTGAGTAATTTAAAAGTACGTTCAAGTTATGGCCAATCTGGTAATAACCGTATTGTTGATTTTGCCTTTTTAGATTTATTATATGGTGCTAACTATACCTACGGTTCTGGTACAGGCGTTTCCTCACCAGGTTTGGTAAGTTCATCCGACTATCTTTCTAATCCTAATATTACTTGGGAAACCACCAATCAAAATAACTATGGCATTGACCTTTCTTTATTCAGAAATAGAGTAGGCATTACTTTAGATATGTATAGATCTACTACTGATAAATTGTTATTACAACAATCAGCAATGGCATTTACGGGTGTACCGCAGTTTTGGAATAACTTAGGAAGTTTGGAAAACAAAGGATTTGAACTTGAATTGACTACAAAGAATATTCAAGGTGAAAAATTAAGTTGGACCACTTCGGCTAATATTTCACGCAACAGAAATAAGATTTTAAAATTGGGTACGGAAGCGTTCTTGTTAAATCAAGGAGAGCGTACTGAAGTATACAGAAATAAAGTGGGCGATCCTTTAGTCGTTTTTTATGGCTTTAAAACAGATGGCGTTTGGTTGTCACAAGAACAAATCACAGCCTCCAATTTAAAATCATCCTTGTCTGGCATGTTAGTTCCTGGCGGTTTAAAAATAGTGGATATGAATCGTGATGGAGTATTAGATAATAACGATAGAACTGATTTAGGTAACCCTTATCCTGATTTTAACTGGGGCATTACAAATACTTTCAAATACAAAAACATTGACTTTAGCTTTTTAGTACAAGGCGTACAAGGAGGTAAGGTAATTAATGGTGATCCGAATTATAATGAGTCTAGAAGAACTATTAAAATTTACAATCAAAATAGATGGGTAAGTGCTGCTAATCCAGGGGACGGCAAGACACCGTTTTCAACCAACGGTTATAACTGGATGCTTACTGATTATGTGATTGAAAATGGTTCTTACTTTGCATTAAGAGAAGTAAACTTAGGATACACTTTACCCACTTCATCTATTAAAAAATTGAAAATCACTTCCATGCGTTTTTACTTATCGGCTCAAAACTTATATTTCCATACAGCGAAAGGATATAGAAGTTTAAATCCAGAAGGTAGATTTAGCAATGGTCCTTATTCCTCTGTGTTAATTGATGGGTATCAAAGAGGGGCATTTCCAATTCCTCAAACCATTACAGCGGGAATTGATATTAATTTTTAATTCTTAAACGTAAAAAGAAAAAATATTTTATATGAAAAACATAATTAAATTATTTGTAGTTGCGTCATTTTTCTTTGCATCTTGCGAAAAAAATATTGATTTATATCCGCAGTCAAATATTACCACTGAAAATTTTTATAATACAAACGCTGATATCCAAATTGCATTAAGCGGTTGTTATAATGGATTAAGAGAACCACTATTAGAGGAGTGGAAGTTATCCGAACTTAGAAGCGACAATACAATTATGTATAGCTCTAATAGTAAGTCAGTTCCCAATCGTGATTTAAGTGATTTGGACTTATTTATTCCAAATACATCGCATCAGGCAATTTATAACTATTGGATTGCGAATTATTTTAATATTCGTAATCTTAATGTTATTTTAAATAGCTTAAATGTAAACTACAAGCCAGAGACTGGAGCGCTAGTTTCAGAAACCACTGCTGTTAAAATAACAGATGCTGAAAAAAGGGTAGCTGCTTCAGAGGCTGCAACTTTAAGAGCGTATCATTATTTTAATTTAGTACGTTTATTTGGTGGTGTATTTTTAGTTCATGAGCCAGCAGATCCGTTTGAAGCTACAAGTATGAATCGTTCCACTGTTGCTGACATTTATAAATTAATTATTGCAGACTTGCAATTTGCTGCTGCTAATGGAAATTCCCTAAAGTATGCATCAATTCCACCAACAAGTTTGGGTAAAACGAATGCTTGGACTGCAAAAGCTTTATTGGCAAAAGTGTATTTAACACTGAATCGCAAATCAGATGCGATACCGGTGTTAACTGATATCATTGCCAATAGCGGTTATGGTTTAAACACTTTATACGCAGATAACTTTACGGTGACTAGTGAAATGAGTAAGGAAGTATTGTTTGCAGTAAGATACAAAGCAGGTGGAATAGGACAGGGTTCTCCTTTTCCAAATTTATTTGCGCCAGAATTAAGTGGTATTGCCATTATTAATGGTGATGGTGCTGGTCAAAATGCACCTTGTGCTGAATTAAATTCAGTTTATAATGTATTAGACAATCGTAATGCAGTAAGCATCGGTGTATATGGTAAAGCACTTAATAATTTATATCCAAAAAAATTAGTTACACCAGTTTCAATTAAAGGAGATGGTGAAAGTGATTGGAATGTAATTAGATATCCAGATGTATTATTAATGTTAGCAGAAGCACAAGGAAATAGTGCTGCAAGTATCGCGTTAATCAATCAAACTAGGGTAAGGGCAGGTTTGCCAGCCTTGACTACTGCAGCGGTTACGACTACTGCACAATTTGAAAAAGAATTAGCAACTGAAAGAAGATTGGAGTTTGCTTTTGAAAATGTAAGATGGTATGATATGCTTCGTTATAATACAACCATGCCAAGTTTGGATGCAGTAGCTACGATAAAAGCAAATTTTAGTGCAATGTGGACCATCCATTATAGTAAATATCCTTCTCCTCCAACTTTAGCTACGATTCAAGGGTATGTTACAAAAGATAAATTATTACTACCAATTCCACAACGTGAAATTGATAATAATACCAAATTAGTTATTCCGCAAAATCCGGGCTACTAAATTTAAAGATACTTAACTAATGTTTCAACCTTAATTTTTAAGGTTGAAACATTTTCTTTTTAATTATAATAAACTTACTTGCTTTTTTTGTGTCAAACTGTTATCATGAATAAACAAATTTAATTTTTTGATGAAAAATTTATTCATTTTATTTATCATCTCTTTTTTGTTTTCAAAATCGACGAAGGCACAGCCCATTTTATTTAAAAAAGCGGGTCAATTACTTTCTAAAGAAATTTTAATTAAGGCGAATGAGGATTTAAAAACAAAACCCATCACTGTTACTTCATATCAAAGTGAACGCTCGGCTGGCGGGGTGCATGATTTTTTTTCAGAAGCTGATTATTGGTGGCCTGACGCATTAAATCCATCGGGTCCTTATATTCAAAAGGACGGTCAAACAAATCCAGCTAATTTTTCCGAACATCGTCTTGCCATGATTCGTTTTAGTCAAATGGTGGGCAATTTAACATCCGCTTATCTTTTAACTAAGGACAACAATTATGCGGTTAAAGCGATTCAACATTGTAAAGCATGGTTCGTGGATACTGCAACCAAAATGAACCCTTCTTTATTGTATGCACAAGCCATCAAAGGAAAGGTAACTGGAAGGGGTGTAGGAATCATTGACATGATTCAAATGATCGAAGTTGCACAAAGTATTATGGTTTTAGAAAAGCAACATGCAATTAAAGCGGAGGACTTAATTGAAATAAAAAAATGGTTTCAACAATATTTACAATGGGTGACCACACATCCCTATGGTATTGATGAAAGAGAAGCGAAAAATAATCATGGTACTTGTTGGACGATGCAAGTAGCTGTTTTTGCTAAGTTAGTTAATGATAAAACGCTACTTAATTATTGTGATAACCGCTTTAAAACCCTGCTACTTCCTTCACAAATGGATTTGAATGGCAGTTTCCCTTTGGAACTAAAGCGGACAAAGCCATACGGGTATTCGCTTTTTAATTTAGATGCCATGTATACATTAGCACATGTGTTATCTACCAAAGAAAATAATTTGTGGGAATTTAAAACCGCTAATGGAGTAAGTTTGAAAAAGGGCATCGAATTTTTATATCCCTTTGTTGCAAATAAAAATAGTTGGACCCTTCCTAAGGATATCATGTATTGGGAAAACTGGCCTGTTGCTCATCCTTTTTTACTATTTGGCTATACAGCCTACGGTAATCAAGATTGGCTTGCCACTTGGTCAAACTTGGAACACTTTCCTACGACCGCTGAAGTCATCAGAAATTTACCCATAAGAAATCCACTCCTTTGGATTACCAATAATTAAATATTTAATTTTAACCATGAATAATAATATAATGAAAAAAGTGATTCTGTTTTTAATTTTAGCTTTTGCGATGAGTAGTACAATTTCCTATGCGCAAAAAAGTAGTAAACCTAATATTTTATTTATTGCAATCGATGATTTAAAACCCGAACTAGGTGCATATGGCAATAAGATGGTGAAGACACCCAATATTGATCGTCTTGCTAAAATGAGCACAGTGTTCATGAGCAATTATTGTCAACAAGCAGTTTGTGGACCTACACGTGCTAGTTTGATGACCGGTATGCGTCCTGATAATACAAAAATTTGGGATTTAAAAACACAGATGCGTGATATGAATCCGGATATCTTAACCTTACCGCAATACCTTATTTCACAAGGATACAATACAGTGGGCACTGGTAAAATATACCACCCAAGTAGTGCCATCAAGCAAATTGATCCTGTTTCATGGAACCAACCTTACTTAATGCCTGAAGCATCTGATTTTGCCAATGGATTGGGTTTCCCTGCGAATAAGCAATACCAAAAGCCTGAAAATAAGGCGATGTTCTTAGTTAAAAGAGAAAGAGTAAAACGTGACAATGATGATGAAGAGCCTACCAGCATCAAAGGTCCTTCCATTGAATGTATTGATGTTCCAGATGATGCCTATGAAGATGGCGTGATTGCATTACTTGCGAAAAAAGAAATGGTTAAGTTATCGAAAAATGATAAGCCTTTTTTTATGGCGGTTGGTTTTCATAAACCACACTTACCATTCGTAGCACCTAAAAAATATTGGGACATGTATGATCGTGCGAGTATGCCTTTGGCTGAATTTCGTGAGCACGCAAAAGATGCACCAGAAATTGCTTATCATAAGTCAGGTGAATTAAGAAATTATATTGACATCCCTGAGTTCGCTACTTATAATCAACCTGGCCCACATGTTTATTTAAAAGAGGAAAAACAAAAGGAATTAATTCATGGCTACCTTGCAGCGGTTTCCTATACGGATGCGCAAATTGGTATTTTATTGAATACATTAGATTCACTAGGAACTTTAAAAAATACAATAGTGGTGTTATGGGGTGATCATGGATGGCATTTAGGCGATCATGACCTTTGGGAAAAACATACCAACCTAGAACAAGCTACGCGCGCGCCATTAATCATTGCTGGTCCAGGTATCAAAGCTGGTAAATCCAATTCATTGTCGGAGCACATAGATATTTTCCCAACTATTTGTGATTTAGCTGGACTTGCAATTCCTTCCCAATTGCAGGGTAAAAGTTTAAAGCCAATTATGCAAAATAATGCGGCATCTGTAAAAGAGTTTTCAATAAGTCAGTATCCTAGGAAATTAAGTAAGGAGGATGTAAAGAAAGCAGGATATACCAGTGTAAACATGATGGGGTATAGCTTAAGAACAGGCAAATATCGTTTTACCATTTGGATGAATAACTTTACCACTAAAGATGCATTTAGCAATGAAAAGGTTTTTGCAAAAGAATTATATGATTATTCTAAAGATCCTTTAGAAAAGGTAAATGTTTATAATGATAAAAATTATGCAAATACTGCAAAAGAAATGTATAATAAAATGATCACCTTTTTTAAATCACAAGAGGGGAAGTAATCATCTCTAATTTCTAAAAATCAATTGCCATGAAATATATTAAAATAGTATTTATAGCTATTTTGTTTTACACAAGTCCATCACTTGCGCAAAAATCAACTAAACCTAATATTTTATTT
>ENA-OUVC01000899-OUVC01000899.1-marine-metagenome-genome-assembly--contig:-NODE-899-length-18503-cov-4.437480_pt1 | contig 18503 bp, 19 predicted proteins | sample MGYA00248622_ERZ508571 | MGnify/ENA primary metagenome ERZ508571 (study PRJEB26236, sample SAMN06267175) | marine metagenome | isolation source: Columbia River Estuary | place: USA:Columbia River Estuary... | reverse complement strand
ATGAGCGGAAAGGCTACAATGGAAGTCCAGAGGGTAGCAAGTCCAAAGGCCGCACCAGCTTGAGAGTAGGTAGCAATACCCGATGGATCGTCATCGCTGGCACCGGTAACCAGGCCTGGTCCTAGTAATTTCCAGAACTTAGTAAATACACCTGCCTTTCGTTTTCTACCTTCCACTTTTAAATATACCGCTTTTTCAGGCGCCCTTTGTTTTATTGAGCGCAAAAAAGCCAAGCGATAGGCTTGGCTTTTTGAGAGAATTAGTCTTTTAAAGTGGTTTTTCTTTTGTTACCCAAGCGTGGTTGTAAGGGCCATGCCTCTCGTTTTTTCGTTAAAAAGACCATTGTTATAAACCAAATTACCGTTTACAAAGGTTTGGGTTATGCTGCTGTGAAAGGTAGTTCCTTCTACGGGCGACCAGCCACATTTATATAAAATATTTTCTTTGCTAACGGTCCAGTTCGTATTTAAATCAACTAGCGTTAGGTCTGCAAAATAACCCTCTCTGATAAAACCTCTTTTCTCAATATGATATAAAATGGCTGGGTTATGGCACATTTTCTCCGCAATTTTTTCTAAAGATATGAGCCCCTGTTTGTAAAACTCTAACATGATGTTTAGGGAGTGTTGCACCATAGGAGCCCCAGACATGGATTGAAAATAAGGTTTTTGTTTTTCTTCTAAGGTATGTGGCGCATGATCGGTGGTTACCAAGTCAATTCTATCGTCTAACAACGCTTTTAAGAGGCCTTTTTTATCTTTTTCTGTTTTTATGGCCGGATTCCATTTTATTAAGGTGCCCAATCGTTCGTAGTCTACATCTGAAAACCACAAATGATGTACAGAAACCTCGGTGGTGATATTTTTTTCTTTTAAAGGAATATCATTCCGGAATAAATGGGTTTCGGCTTCAGTTGTTAGGTGTAAAATATGCAAACGGGCCTGGTGCTTATTGGCCAATTCGATGGCTCTTTTGGTAGCTTCGTAGCAGGCTTTTTCGCTTCGTATGAGAGGGTGAAATTTAACGGGTACATTTTCGCCGTATTTTTCTCTGTACTGGTTTTCGTTTTCTTCTACAATTTGTTCTTTTTCAGAATGTATGGCAATCACAGCTTTGCAGTTTGCAAATAGTTTTTCCATAGTTTCTGGGTTGTCTGCTAGCAAGTTTCCTTTTTTGGTAAAGTACAATCCGTCATCAGAAACACCCAAGAGTTTAGAAGTATCTAGTTTAATAACTTCATCTAAATTATCGCCATTAACGCCTAAAAAGAAGCCAAAGTTGGCTAAAGATTGTTCTGCGGCAATTTGGTATTTTTCATTCAAAATATCCATGCTTAATACATTCGGAGATGTATTGGGCATATCAATAAAGGAGGTTACACCACCAGCAAGTGCTGCTTTGCTTTCTGTATATAAATCGCCTTTGTGGGTTAGCCCGGGTTCGCGAAAGTGAACTTGACCATCAATAATACCCGGAAATAAAAACTTACCCGTTCCGTCTAGTACGGTAGCACCATCATTTAGGTCTTCTATTTGTCCAATTTTTTGAATCAACCCATCTTCAATCCATACATCGGCAACGCGAATTTGGCCTTCGTTTACCAGGCTACAATTTTTAATGAGTGTTTTTGTGGACATGTTTATTCTTTTGCTGCTTTACCAAAGGATAGTATACTTAATGCCAATACGCAATGGTACATATCTATATTGTTTACATGAATTAGCGGAGCAATGGCCTTATTAAAGTTAGCTAGTATGAGTAAAACAACGGCCATTGTGAGCCACATACTGTATGCTTTTTTGTCTTTGAAAAGCCCCCAAATACCAAGAGCCAACATTAGGGGTATGGCTACCATTGACGAAAACTGAGCTAAAGCAGGTTTTTGGAACAATTCGATATATAAGAATAGCACTACACCAGCTGCCACAAAACTATACAAATACGTTGTGTTTAGCCTTTTTTTGCTGATTTTTAAATAGCAAACCAACACCAAGCAAATGGCACCCAATGTGGAGGCTAGATGCTGAAAAGTTTCTGAAACAGACCGTGCCGGAGCGTAGCCTAAAAACCGTATGACTCCAAAAAATGAAGCTGCAGTTACCGATACAATAAATGCACTCCAAAGCAAACGTTCTCTTGGAGCTAAAGGCTTTAAATAATTAAAAAATACGAATATACCTGATAGCGTTAAGAGGGCATCGGTTAGAGCATGTGAGAATTCCATGTTAGATTTTATGAAGCCAAAACAGGGGAGCTATCTTCTTCTAACCTGCTAAAATAATAGGTTACAACGTTTGCAACTACTAAATACAGGACTAACCATTTGGTAAATGATTCGCCCATGCCAAACCAGTCGCCGTTGATATATATTAAACTAAGCGCACAAATGGTTTTAATTAGTTCCCACCAAATGGCATTGGGGTTTCTATCCATGAGTTCGGTATAGGCATAAACCGCCAGTAAAATAAAGCCGCCATAAAAGAAAATTTGCGGTTTAGGAATGGTGGCTAGGTTGCCGAATAAATAATACATAAAGGCAAGGGTAACAAAAAACTGAATCCCAATCCACACCTTCAATGCATTGGAAGCCCTTGTATCGTATTTTTGAAAATGATATGGATCTTCAATTTTCTCAACAGGATATTTTTCGACTACATCGGCAGGTCGCCAGCCGGTTGGCTTAAACCAAATGGCAAATTTATCTGCCCAATTGTGGGTACGATAAGCATCGAGTATTAATAAACGAAGGTGTAGAAAATTAATTTTAATTGGATTCCAGGTTTTTACCGGGCGTGTACTGCCATAAACCGGTGGTACGTTGGGCAGTTCTTCTTGAAAAGTGCCAAAAATTTTATCCCAAATAATAAAAATTTGTCCGTGGTTTTTATCTACATATTCCGGATTAATAGCATGGTGTACCCGATGGTGTGAAGGGGTAACAAGTATTTTTTCTAGGAAACCCATTTTGCCAATGTAGGTGGTATGGTACCAAAATTGCATAAACAGCTGAATGGGTGTAACCAATGCCACTACTTTGGCAGGTACGCCCAGCAATGCTGCAGGTAATAATAAAAAGGTAAATAAATTAATAAATACCGAAATAGATTGCCTTAAGGCACAGGCCAAATCGAACTCTTCGCTACTATGATGAATGGCGTGTTTATTCCATAAAAAATTAATGCTGTGCGCCCATCGGTGGCTAAAATAGCCGTAAAAATCAATTACAATAAAGGTGATGATATACATGGCCACACTAGATTCTAACTGAAATAATGCCCAGTGGCTAACCATGTATTTATAACTTAGTATAACCACGGTTAAACCTAATGCATCTTTTATGGTGTTGGTAAAGCCCGAACTCAGGCTAGATATGGTATCTAATAGCCTAAAAGACTTTTTTTTCCAATACCAGCCGTACCATTTTTCTGCAACAACAAGGGTAAAAAATACGGGTATCACATACATTAATATGCGACCGTAGGTTGCCATTTCTCCACGCATTAGTCTTTATATTTTTATCAAATTAACAATAAGTTTTTTCTACCAGGTGAAGTTAAGTAAATAATTTTAGCTGAATCCACAATTTACTTCAATTTTTAAACCATGCAGCTTATTTGGTAAAGCTTTTAAAATCAATAGACGGATCGTAATCGTTTTTAGTTCTTAAGGAATGCAATTCACTTTCTGGTCTTTTAGATCGTATGAAAGGAAATAGTAATTGAACATGCCAAGGTTCCTTTACTTGATTCCATGCGCCAAATTTAACAGGGTATTTCCTGGTGATCTTTGCAGTTCCAAAAAGTATATCCCAAATAAAAAGTAAGTTTCCATAATTTCCATTTGGGTGCGAAATGCCATCTTCTGCAGTAAGTCCATGATGAGCGAAATGGGTACTGGGTGTAGAAATAATTCTTTCAACAAGCCATGCCATGGGGCTCAAAAATTTATAGCGATACAAAAAACGGTCCCATTTTGTTTCACTATGTGCAAGTAAGATAACGATTAGTTTTATGGGTAAATACACTAAATATACATAACCCATTCCTAGAAAAATTAAGATCGCTGAAAGCCAAATTCCCGGCATTAAGGCATAATAAAGTACTGCATTTCTATAGGTTACAAGCACACCCATTTCTTCTACCACGTGGTGGGGTCTGTGTAGTTTCCACATCATTCTATTAGAATGAGAAAACCTATGCCACCAATATTGGGTCAAATCATCAGCAATAAGAAATGATAAGATTTGCCAACCAAAGGCTAAACTGATGAAATAATTTTCGAATTGAGGAAAGCACAATTTACCTAACCAAAGTGCGAACACAAAAATAGCGGGTTGAATTAGAGTTGGTAAGGTAAAAAGACTAACCAATTCAATTGTCCAATCATTTTTGGTTCTTTTATCATCAAAGTATAAGCCACCTAGTGCCTCTAAAACTCCTAAAATTAGAAGCATGAGTACAGGGATGAATTTACTGATTAACTCGTTTTCCATAAGTTAAATAGTATAGAGTACTGTTAAAAGCGGCTAAGATAATCTTCTGAATGACCTTAATCATGATCATAAAATTAGGTTTTTACTTGCTTTGTGGCTTTTAGCTTTTTGGAGAAATCGTATTTTTTATAGCAAATAATGTCCATGATGCACCAGCGGCATCTATGGCTGCGAACAAGAGTATCATGGATTCTACTTCTGCGTTTAGCCATAATCCAATCATAAATATGGCCGCAAAATACCTTAGAACTACGCTTAAATTGTATAAGCTACTTAGTTCATATTTAGCAATATAAAAATCAAAAACTCCAATAATAAATGCCAGTAGCCCCATCATTCTGGGTATCCATAATTCTTCGCCATGGCTTAACTTAAATAGGTCAAGCATAAAATCGGGAGCAATCATTAGCCCAATTCCAGGAATGAGTATCATATAGATACCAAATACTTTTAAACTCGTTGTGATGGATTTCATTGTTATTTTTTAACGTTTCCGCAGTTTGCTACAGGTGTACAATTCAAAGGTAGAATGTTTAGATTAAGAACCAATAATCATTTCAAAAATTAAACTACCGCCGTTTATAACATCTTGAAATGTAATGAATGGCTTATTGATTTCTTTCCCGTTCAAAAGACGAGTTTCATTATAGATAGCTTGTTCCGAAAAGTTTTTGGCTTCTATGCTAAAGCTTTTGTTTTTTGCTAGATGCAGGGTAGCTTTTTTCACCTGCGGACTGCCCAAAACAAACTCTCCACTTGCAGGATTAACCGGATAAAAACCCAAGGTAGAAAGTATGTACCAGGCACTCATTTGTCCGCAGTCGTCGTTGCCAATCATGCCATTGGGGGTATTGCCATGAAATTCGTTGATTACCCGATGAATGTATTTTTGCCCTGTTTGAGGTTCGGTGCTGTAGGCATACAAATAACCGATATGATGGCTGGGTTCGTTGCCGTGTGCGTATTGCCCAATCATGGCTTCTTGTCCTAAAAATTTATTAGGGTTTTCTGCTTCAGTAGTAAAAAACGCATTTAATTTTTTAGTGAAATTTTCTTTGCCACCTACTAATTGCGTTAGGCCGTTTACATCGTGTTGGGCCGGTGTCCAAAAATACTGCCAGGCATTGGCTTCCGTATAATCGCCGGGGTTGTTCATTGGCGAAGTTGCCATAAGTGGGTTGAAAGGTGTGCGCCAATTCCCTTTGGTATCTTTGCCTCTAAAAAAAGTTGTTTCGGTATCGTATATATTTTGGTAATAAAGTGCTCTTTTTGAAAAAGTTTTTGCTAATTCATTTTTGCCTAATTTTTTTGCCATTTCGGCAACGCACCAATCGTCGTAACCACTTTCTAAGGTTCTAGAAACCGCTTCATTATCTAATTTATCAAAAGGGTAATAGCCGTATTGGTTGTATAGTTCCCAATCGGAGTTGATGTGTGATTTGGTAGAAGTTTGTACCATGGCTTGTAAAGCCTCATTGGCATCAAAACCCTTAAAGCCATTTTGGTAAGCCGATAAAATCATGGGTATGGCGTGATTGCCAATCATGCAATAATTATCTTGTCCCCAGGCGGTCCATATGGGTAGAAAACCGGCTGCGTTGTGATGTATGAGCATAGAATTTACTATGTCGTTAATTTTTTCTGGTGCCAGAATTTGTAGCAATGGGAAAGCACCTCGGTAAATATCCCAATTAGAAAGGGTGGAATAATACGCTTTGTTTTTGGCCAGCGCAATTTTGTCATCAGCACCGCGGTAGTTGCCATCAACATCTGCAATATTGGATGGCTGTATAAAAAACCGGTACAAAGAACTGTAGAATATTTCTTTCTGCTTTTGAGGAGCTTCAATATGTATTCTACTTAAATAGCTGTTCCAAACATTTTTTGCCTGTGCAACAGTGGAGTTAAAATCCCAGCCGGGCAATTCTTTTTGCAAATTATTTTTTGCCCCAGCTACACTTACGGTGGATAGTGCAATTTTAGTTTGTAAGATTTTATTCTTCAGATTAAAACTCAGCACATAGCGGGGTGCCTTTTCGTTGTTTCTTTGGCTTAATTGCTGGTATGAACTAAATGCTTCATTGAATTGAATGGTAAAAAAATACTTTCGTTCTACCCAATTTTTGGTATGGCAATACCCGCTAATGGTTTTATTATTTTCTACTTTAACATCGCTCTCCAACACTAAGGAATCGGTTAAAAAACGAAGCCCGTGTTGTAAATCTACTAACAAGTTTGCTTTTGAATTTGGATAGGTGTATTGGTGCATGGCCACCCGTTCGGTGCAGGTAAGTTCTACTTTTACCTTGTTATTTAAGGTTACTGTATAATAACCCGGACTTGCTTTTTCTGATTCTTTACGATACGTTTCGCTGAAATTTTCTGTTCGTTCGTCGGTAAAGGGCTGTAGCAATACATCGCCAAATTCGTTAATTCCTGTGCCATTGGCTCTGGTTTGAGAAAAACCAAGTATCACAGAATCTCGGTATTGGTATCCGCTAGTATAATTCCAACCTTCATTTACATTATCGGGACCGGGTTGTACCATACCAAAGGGCATGGAGGGCCCCGGGAAAGTATGGCCAGTTCCCTCCGTTCCAATGAATGTATTGACGTATTGGGTATAATCGCTCTGGCTAGATTGGTTTAGGGGTTTACTGCCAGATACTAGGAGTACGAATAGGAAGGGTGCTATAAACTTAGAAATCTTCATGATGCTGTGTAAACAGTAAAATTAAAATTCAGTACCAACTTCATTATCTGCCTATTTTATTTCTATGACCACTACTTCGTAAGGCTTTAACTGTATTACATTTTCAGTAAAGGTACTTTCTCCGTAAAGTTTATTACCCATTTTTTGGTCTTGCGCAAAATTTGCTGTTTGCCCTTCGTTTGAAAGATTTACAACTACCAGTAATTTTTGCTCATTATATGTTCGGTAAAAGCTAAATACCTGGCTGTTGTTGTTCTCTGCTAGTTCATAGTTTCCCTTTGCCAAGGCAGGGTTACTTTGCTTTAAGTTAATGAGTGTTTTATAGTGATTAAAAAGCGATTGAGAGTTGTTTTTTTGTTCCTCCAACGAGATGCCATCATTTGCTTTTAGGTTTGTTTTGCTCCACCACTGGCCTGTGTTTTTGTACCATAGCGCCATGCCTTTTCCTTCAGGTTTGCTATACCATTCAAATGCCTCACGGCGTGGAATATCGTTTCCATCGGTATTGCCAAATGACCAGCTTTTGCCTTGCATGCCAATTTCTTGTCCATAATACATAGAGGGTAACCCACCAATTAAAAATAGCATAGCAGCGGCTGTTTTTTGTTTTTCAACAGATGGTTCTATGGAAGCATACCGATCTAGATCGTGGTTTTCAATAAAAACGATCTGCTCTTTTCCTTTCGGACATTTTGCTAAAATGGTATCTGCTGCAGCAATCAATTTTTGTTTATCAAAGGATACTATGGCATCTTTCAATCCAAAGCCAAACACCCTATCTACACCAGCTTGTTCTAAATAAGAAAATCCATAATCACTCCAATTGGCTTGTTCGGCCACGTTTTTAAGATTGGGGTTTATGCTTTTTAGCGCTGTAAGTAAGGGCTTCCAAAACTCAGCAAATAGGTTGGTAAGTGTTGGTTTTCCATCTAAATGATCCATGGCATGGTCTAAGCGAAAGCCGTCTACACCATCATTAAAGTTGCCATCTTTATTGGGGTCAACAAAATAGGTGAATAACTTTTTATTGTATTCGTACACTTCTTTATTTTTAAGGTTTACGGTGGTTATTTTAATAAAATTACCCTCGTAGCTATTCAATCCACGTAAATCGGCCACAATGCTTGCAGGGGTTTTGTGCGCTGCATCATCAAATAAAATATAATCGGAATACGGAGATTGAAGGTTGCCCACTGCTTCTTTCCACCACAGATGTTTGTCGGTTACATATTGGGTTTCCATATCCATATACACTTTCATGCCTCGTTTGTGAATTTCTTTAACGAGCGAAATGTACTCTTCCATGGTGCCAAATTCTGCATCAATTTTTTCGAAATCGTTTGCAAAATAGTTGTGGTAACAATCGGCATCGTATAAGGGAAATAATAAAATGGAGGTGATGCCTAAATCTTGTAGATAGGGCAATTTTTGTTTTAGTCCATTTAGGTCACCCTGTAGATCACCATTGCTATCGTAAAAACTACGTTGGCAAACGTGGTAAACTATTTCACCTTTTTTTACAGCTTGCTTTTTTTGTGCGTATATAGTGCTCGTACAGGCAAGTAAAAGGACTAAAGTTAGTTTTACAATTTTTAAGTTCATCATTAGTTCAGTTGGTTAATTAGATAATCTTTCATGGTGCAATTCAGTTCCCATTGATTGCTTAAGGGCTCTTGCGTGAAAGGCATTGCTGGCATGTAGGGAGCAGGGCCAAATTCAGGAGTGATGGTAAATAACTCCTTACTTGTATTTTTTCTATGGTTTATGATTTCTTTCCACCAAGCTAAAAATACCGCCAAATGTTCTTGCCATTCGGGCGCAAAGGGGTTATTTACTTGTGGGCCTTGTTCGTGCCCTACACGGGCATGGAGGTGTGCCATATGTGGAATAATTTCTTGTAGAATGTGTTGCTGATCGGCTAACAAACTCTCCGATACGGTACAGAAATGTGACAAGTCGCCTACAAGTTCTAATTCTGGAAATTTTTGCAAATAGGGAAGTAGTGAGGCAGCATGGTAGGAAAATCGGCCTCGGTGCGTTTCGTGTAAAATGCGTACGCCTGTTTTTTGGCTGATGTTTAATGCAGCCTCTATAACGCTACAGTTCTCGTCGAAGGAATAAAAATCTTTGCCTGTATGCGAATTGATAAACGTGGGGTTATAGCTGGTTAGTTCAAGCAGATTTTTTTCCATCTTACGGATATACTGCTCCACCGTATCTGTACCGGGTGAAGTGAGGTGTTGCGCAATGAAAATGAAATTGGGCTTATTTAATCTAATGCCTTCCAATTCTTTTAAAAAGTGGGGTGTAAAGGTCTCAGGGGTTGGTGGTAATGAAATCTCAATGCCCTCATATCCTGCAGCCAAAACCTTGTCGACAAATACGTTTGGTGAATCTTGTTCGCAGCCCCAGTAAGTGCAGCAATAGTTTATTTTCAAGGTTTTGGTTTTAATAAATAATCGGATTTAATGCAGTGTCAATCACTTCTCCAACTTTAGCTCCCGGGCACCAGGTGTTCCAATCGTTTAGTTGATTTGTATTCTCTGGGTTTTTTAATAGCATATTTTTATCCATGTAAATAATGGTCATCACTTTACGCATTTGATTTGTAGTGTTGGCCCCAGCTCGGTGAAATACCCAGCCCGAATGAAAACTAATTTCACCAGCATCAAAGGGCTCGATTACATGTTTAAAATCGGTAATTTTTAGTTTTTGTTGAATAAGCACTTCACTCTCATCGCCAATTTCAAGTTCTCGGCCTTCCACAATTTCATGACTACCTGCACTAAACTCCAAGGGCCCAAGTCCCAGAGGGGTTTCTTGTAAAGGTATCCAGGCGGTAATGGTTTTGTCTGTTTCTAGGGGCCAATAATATTGGTCGGCATGCCAAGGGGTAATGCCACCTCCACCTTCTTTAAATAAGGCCTGATCGTGGTAAAGTCTTACGCCCTCCACCTGCATTAAATCACTGGCAAGTTTGCCTAAGCGTTTACTAAAAATAAGTTCTTTAACCAGTTCATCTTCTTGCCACAAATTAAATAGCTGCAAAAAAGCCTTTCCATAGGTAGTTCTTTCTTCAAGTGGGGTGGTGTTTTCATTCATCAAATTTACTCTCTCCGTAATAGCCTTGTTAAAAAATTCGAGCGTTTCGGCATTGAGCACCTCTTTTAATTTTATATACCGGTAGTGCTGATAATGCGCAACTTGCTCTGAGCTAAGCGTATAAGGTGTTTGTAAAAAAGATTGAATGGAATTGGGAACTTGCATGGTTTTAAATTTTACTCAAATCTACGAGGCGTACCCGTTTACTTGTAATACTTAGTTGTAAATTAATAATACTATATTGACATTATTATTTATTTTTTTATAAAAAAAAGTAATATAGTATGAGAGCTAAATTAGAACAATTTCCTCAAGATGCTCATGAGCACTCTTTTTTGTGTTATGAAGTTAAAGCGCCTTCTTTCGATTTTTATTGGCATTACCATCCGGAGTACGAACTCACTTTTATTCTGAAGGGGGAAGGGAAAAGATTGGTAGGAGATACCTACGAAGCTTTTAAGGCTGGTGATATGGTGTTGTTACCACCTATGTTGCCCCATACCTGGATTTCTGAAAATGGGCGGAAGGGTAATTGTTTGGCCATTGTGATTAAGTTTTCGCAAACAAGTATTGAACAACTAAGCCAACTCCCAGAATTGGCACGTTTTAAAAAACTACTTACAACAGCTGCTAGGGGTTTACAATTTACGGGCCCCAAATCAAAAGAGGTGGTACCGCTTTTAAAATTGCTACTCAAAGGAGATGCTGTTACTAAATTAACGAGTTTCTTGCAGGTGCTAAACGAAATTACCCAAGCAAAAGCAATTCCCATTGCTTCTGTGCACTACAAACCATTAAAAGGAAATGAAAATCAGCAACGCCTAAATGCAATTTTCAGGTATGTAGAAAAGGAGTTTCGCTCTGCTATTTCTTTAAAAAAAGCAGCATCGCTAATTCATTTATCAGAAAGTGCTTTTTGTAAATATTTTAAACGAGCAAGTGGCAAAACATTTTCCGACTATACCAACGACATCCGCATAGCACATGCTTGTGAGTTATTAATTGAAACCGATAAGCCCATTAGTGAAATTGCACTCCAATCAGGCTTTGAATCGCTTTCCTACTTTAATCGGGTGTTTTTAGCGAAAAAAAAACAGAGACCTCGGGAGTATAGGAACGTATAAGATTTTATAAGGATTGGACCCTCTATTATCTTTTTATTCTTTATTTTTTTGCTAGCTGCTTTTCAAATTTATTATGAATGAAAAGTATTAAAAGCCCGAATAAAATAGCAGAAACAATCAGCACCGTATTCATGATACCGCTAACAGAAAAAGAAATTCGAATTAATATAGTTGAAATGATAAATCCCGAGTTTCGAATGACTTTGTGGAACTCGTCTGTGTGGAAAAACGAAAATAACAATAATATTACATCGGCAATAATCAAAATATTGAAGAACTGTTCAAAGAAAATATTATTGATGTTTTGGAAAGAAATAGCGTTGCTTTCAAGCGGTTGAAAGATACCAATACTCCAATTGAAGAAAGAATAGAGCGCAATAACTACAAGTGTAGGAACTAAGGCTGTAGCTATCCATTTTTTTGCGTTTATAAATTTTGAAATACTTAAAGAGTGGGCTTCACTATTTTCATTCGTTCTATATACTTTGCTTTTTTGAATATGGAACAGATAAATTAAATAGAATAATAAAACAGATGCTACTAAATCATAGGTAAACTGCAAATCATTTTTAGTGTTAAACCAATTAGACGTAAGTGATAAATCGGAAAGGTCTTTGAACAATCGTCTAATAATAATGAGCGCAATAATTTCATATTGCTTAGAGATATACGTAGAAGTTGATTTTGGGAGATAGTAAATTAAAAGATACACCTCATAAACCAGTATAAACGAAAATGGGGTATAAATGGCAGCAATAGGATTTTTTAATAGGTTTGACGGCTCATCAATAGCAATAATATTAAAATGGATCAATCCAATTAGTACCAAGTGAAGGATAAAACTCACCAGAGCAATCCATAAGATAACCCGTTCACTCTTTTCTTTAGTTTGTTTTGAAAGAAGCTTCTGATACAGTTTTTCCAAGAGTTTCGATACGTTCATAGTATTGTTTTTTGTTTACTATTTTAGTTTTTAGGCTTTCTTAAAATTTTTTCTGCTTAATAAAGATAGTAATTTTCATCATCCCAAAAGCTTTTGAGATGGATGCGAAGAATAAAGATTTTAAAGAAGCATTTCAGCCGCCATTGTGTTCAACCGAAGTTATTGTCTGGCTGGGTCTTCATGAGGGTTATAAAATCTGTGCGTGTTAATTCTAAATTATCTTATTGAAGCCAAAATATATAAAAATTTAAGCACATGTAAAAAATAGCTGGCGAAGAAATCCAGAGACTATCTTTCATCTTCAATCTCACGATTAAACCACACAACATAAGAAGACCAAGGCTGAAAGATGCAATTGTTAAAATGGGGCTGAATTTTAGTCCAACTAGTAAACCCGTAGCTCCTAAAAATTCTAAGATTATGGTTAATAGGCCAAGCTTCTCTAAATTAAATCGTTTGAATTCGTTTTTCATATGGGGCGACATGAAATAGGAAGCTACATAAGCATAGAATGACAAACTGGATATTAGGACACAAATTGTATTTATAGTCATGTATGAATTATTGGATTGATTTTAATGCAATAATTACGCACAGCAACAACAGTATTAGAGAGGGTAGGTGTTTACTAAATGGATTTTTAATTTTGAAATGGAAATATTGAGCCGCTATCATAAAAAGACCCATCAATACTGAAGGGATTTGGACTAAGAGCGGATACCAAATACCTGCAACAAGCAATGTTGCTAGGGCAATTTTAGTTGCTCCTACAAAATTCCGGGTTAAGTCATTTAATCCAAATTGCTTCAATTCTTTAACAACATTATCGTACCTAAAAATCCAAACATAGGCAACAGATAATGCTACAACTAGTTGTGCTAGACATAAGAGATTTTCCATAGTATTTTTTTTAAAATTTAATATCAGGTTGATTAGCTAATTTAAAGACGCAATCTAATTCGTTTACAAATTTTAGCACAGCATCATTATCTCGTAAACAGGTCACTAAACTGAAATCCTTCTACAAATCTATCCTTACTTAGTTTTTTATATTCAACCAATGCCCAAAGTACAAACTCTTTTAAAAAGTAGGTATCTTCTTTGCTTGTTTCTGGCTGGTATTTTTTTATCAACTCGTTTAATGGTTTTACCGAATCCAATTCTTTTTTATAGTCTATATCCGTAGCATCATCTAACAATTCTAAGCCGGGTTCATTTTCAAACCAGTCTATAATGTCAGCATATGCACTTTTACTTTGGTCCTTTTCTAATTTCCCAATTTTCGGGAAATAGGTAGGGAACAAGGTAGATACTGCATCCGCAATTAATTTTTGTGCAACCATTGCGGCTCCCTCTTGTTCGCCTTCATATACCAATTCTACCTTACCGGTTATGGCAGGTATAACGCCCATGAAGTCGGCTAAACGAACGGTGGTTTTTTCTACACCTAATTTTAAAGCTCTTCGTTCGGCGGTACTAATTAAATTTTGGTACGCCGTAATGCTCATGCGGGCACTTACGCCACTTTTGCTGTCTACATATTCACTTTCACGGGCTTCAAAACTTATTTGCTCTAAAATATCTTTTGCCAACGATGGTACATAAACCGAGTTAGACTGATCTTCATTCAATTTAGCTTCTTGCGCTGTTATTATTTTGGCTATGCCAATGGTTTCCGGATAATGCGTAAGAATTTGCGAACCAATTCTATCCTTTAATGGAGTAACAATGCTTCCTCTATTGGTATAATCTTCGGGGTTAGCGGTAAACACAAATTGCATATCCAGTGGAAGTCGAACTTTGTATCCTCTTATTTGTACATCTCCTTCTTGCAATATATTGAACAATGCAACTTGTATCCTTGCTTGCAAGTCGGGCAATTCGTTGATCACAAAAATGCAGCGGTTGGCTCTGGGTATCATTCCATAGTGAATCACTCGATCATCGGCATACGACAATTTTAAGTTAGCGGCTTTAATAGGGTCAACATCACCTATAATATCAGCCACCGTTACATCGGGAGTGGCCAGTTTTTCAAAAAACCGATCGTTTCTATGTACCCAACTTATAGGCGTCTCCTCTTTTTTATCGGCTATCAATTCTTTGGCATAGCGTGAAATGGGATTTAAGGGATCGTCGTTTATTTCCGAACCTTCTACAACGGGCATGTATTCATCCAACAATTCCGTCATTTTACGGGCAAGCCTGGTTTTTGCTTGTCCACGTAAGCCGAGCAAGTTAATGTTATGGCGTGATAATATAGCCCTTTCCAATTCCGGGATCACCGTATTTTCGAAACCATGTACCCCTTCAAAAACAGGTTTGCCCGATTTTATTTTCTCCCTTAAATTATGTCGCAATTCATCTTTTATGCTTTTAGAAACATAACCTGCTTTTTTTAGTTCACCCAGGGTTTTTATAGTATCAATTTTCATATTCCTTATTTTAATTTCTTTTTTCGGTTGGTCTCGTAATCTTCAAATATCATTTCGCCCAATCCTTTTAATCCGGTATAAAACGCTTTGCCCTGATTGGCTGCCGTAAAATTATCTACAAACTCCTGCAAATAGGCATCACGGGCAATCATAAACGTGGTAATGGGTATATGCAGTTTACGGGCCTGTTGCGCCTGATTATAACATTGTTCTACAATATAGGGGTCCAGTCCGTTGCTATTCATATAATACCTGCCATCTTTTTCTTTCACGCAACTGGGTTTGCCATCGGTAATCATAAAAATTTGTTTGTTGGTATTTCTTTTTCGGCGCAACATATCCATGGCCAATTGTAAACCAGCAACTGTGTTGGTATGGTAAGGCCCTACAGTTAAATAGGGGAGGTCTTTAATGGCGATGGACCAGGCATCATCTCCAAATACTAAAATATCGAGGGTATCTTTTGGGTAACGGGTGGTTATCAATTCTGCCAAGGCCATGGCCACTTTTTTGGCTGGCGTAATTCTATCTTCTCCGTACAAGATCATGCTGTGGCTAATGTCTATCATAAGCACCGTACTCATTTGCGCCTTGTATTGGGCATCTTCTACTACCAAATCGTTTTCGGTGAGGGTAAACTCGTCTACGCCATTGTTTATTTGTGCATTGCGTAAACTTTCGGTAAGCGAAATACTTTCTACGGAGTCGCCAAAGGTATAGGCTCTAAATTCGCCGGTTTGCTCGTCGCCGTTACCGGCATATTTGGTCTTGTGATTTCCGGTGCCCGATTTTTTTAAATTACCAAAGATTTGGTCGAGGGCTGCTTGGCGTATTTCTCGTTCGGTTTTGGAGGTAATGCCCATTCCACCGGTACCATCGGGTTTTACTTCTTCTTTTATATATCCTTTTTGTTTCAGGTCTTCAATAAAATCGTCGATGGTATACTTTTCATCGGTGAGCTTATATTCCTTATCCAGCGCCCGTAGCCAATCAATGGCTTCATCAAAGTCGCCCGAGGTATGCACAATAAGTTCCTTAAATATGTCGAATAGTTTATCGAATGGAGCAATAAAAGGAGCCTCATAAGTTTTAAATGCAAATCCTTTTTTATGCGTGTATTCCATCACCGTAATATTACGATTTTTAGCCAATACAACTTTGTGTGGCATTGTTTTTTTAATGTAAAATTGAGCTTTTTTGGTGGGTGCTGTTGCATTGCTTCGGGCGACTATTGCACGGCTGCGGACGGGTATTGCACGCTTCCGGATGACTCTTGCACCTTTCCGGATGACTCTTGCACCTTTCCGGATGGCTTTCGCACGACTTCGGACGGGTTTTGCATTGCTCCGGATGACTCTTGCACCGCTCCGGATGGCTTTCGCACAATTCCGGGCGGGTATTGCACGCTTACGGATGACTATTGCATTGTTTGGGGTGGCTGTTACCTACTTAGCTTTTTTCATACGCTACTAATGTTGCGTTTATTTACTAAAAATCATAAACAAAATAGTGATGACACCAATAAGCATAGCATAGATATAAAGTGATCTGACACTAAACTTTTCTTTTACCACTAATATCAGAGAAAGTATTGGCAGGATAAATAACATAGCTAGAGCGGGAAGCCACAGTATCTCAAAGATGGCACCACCTAAAGCAGAATTATATACATTTATGAACTGCCCCAACCACCAATATCCAGCTACAATGATGCTCAGAATAAAGACTATTTTACTTGTTCTTGAATTAGTAAACGAAGTTAAATTCTCTTTCATAAATTTTAAATCAATGGGTGAATATAGCTTTGCCTATAACGTTTTTGGGCTTGGCGAAGGCGGCTATTTTCACCACAAATGCTGATTTGCAAAACCGATGTTGTGTTACCTTATGCTATGAATTTGTAGTTATTCCTAAATTTTTATTTTTCCATTCAAGGTATCCTATGCCCTCCCAAGGCATACCTCGTTCAAAATTATACATCCATGGGTAATGCATTACGCCTTCTTTTTCTTTAGATTTTATTTCGCTTACAGCACATATTGCCTTTGCCGGTGAACCAACAATAACCAAATCATCAGCAAAATTTTTATTAACTGTTGCGTTTGCACCTATTAAACAATTCTTGCCAACCTCAACCATTGGCAGTATAACAGAATGAACAGCTATCTGTGTATAATCTCCAATTGTTGGACCTTTACAAATACTTGATGGAGGGTGTGGATCGTTCGTAAAAACAACATAAGGGTAAATGAAAACAAAATTTCCTATAGTAGACTGCTGGCCTATATGCACGTTGCTGTGCAGTCTACAGTATTCTCCAAAAGTAACGTAGCCCTGTATGTCACAAAGCGTTCCAATCGAAAAATGTTCACCAGTGGTAACAAATTCTCTAATAGTTACTCTGTGTCCGCAAGATAAATTTTTGCCAAAACTACTTCCTGCATAAAGTATACAATGACTTCGAATTAATGAGTTCTCACCAATTTTCAAAGTAGGATTTTCGTAGTTCTCGTCCGTATAATATGTATTGAGCGGCTCTCCTATAACACAATCATTACAAATGGTTGTGTTATCCCCAATTTCCACATTGTCATAAATTACGGTATTGTCCCCAATCCTAACGTTTTTTCCAATTGTCGCTTTTGGTGATATAAAGACATTTTTCTGATTGAATTTCATTTTTTTTATTATTTTGATGGTAATAAGGCTACACAACTTTACTATACTCCTCCATTAAAGAATTACGATATAGACTATACCTATCTAATATAGGCCTATTTGCCTATGAAATCAAAAAACAGTCATTTTTACTAAGATTCTCCACAAGCCCCAATATTTTTTCTGTTAATCATTTTTAGCTTTTTGAATACAATAAGAGGTTATATTTTGGATTTGATTGTTATCGTCAAACTCATATACATCACAAGCTGAAACAAATGAAACTCGTTGATTGTCTCTCATAAACTCAGCAGTTCCATTAATTACTACTTTATTTCCTTCAGCTATTATGTTCAGTGTTTTGAAGTCAGTTGTCACGGATTGGAAGTAATTACCTACTTGCTCACAATTGTTCATGATTGCTTGTTTACCTATAAAAATATCTTCTTCTACAACAGTCCAAACTGCTGTGTCCGAAATGAACTTGTTTGTTTTTTCAAATTCTCCGTTTGAGAATGCTTTTGCTATTTCTATTTTTGTCATAATTCTATCTTGTAATTTTTAGGTTGAAAGAATTTTTATGGCTTCTATGGTTGAAGTAACAAAGTTGATATGCTTGCCTTTGTTGCTTTCAAAAATAAAATCATTTAAACTTTTGCTGGTGTATTTTGAGAAGTCACCAACAATAGCTAATCGGACACGATAAGTAGAAAATTTTTGAAGAATTTCTCCTGCAATTCCGTTTTTCAAGTCAAAAAAGTCAGGTGTAATATTTTTTTCATTTAGCACAATTCTGTCAAAGCCTTGATAGTATAAGTTTCCTAATAAGTCTAAACCGTCTTCGGTTGTGCTAATGATAGTTTCATCCGAAGTTATTTCGGCTATTTTTATTTCCTTTAAATTGTGAGTTTCTATTCTAATTTTTCGGCTTACTTTTTTCTTGTCGGTGATGTCCTTTACAATGACCGGTAACGTTTTCGGGCTTGGCGAAGGTGGCGATTTTCACCACAAATGTTGATGCGGAGAACCAAACTTA
>ENA-OUVC01000897-OUVC01000897.1-marine-metagenome-genome-assembly--contig:-NODE-897-length-18511-cov-5.762992_pt1 | contig 18511 bp, 17 predicted proteins | sample MGYA00248622_ERZ508571 | MGnify/ENA primary metagenome ERZ508571 (study PRJEB26236, sample SAMN06267175) | marine metagenome | isolation source: Columbia River Estuary | place: USA:Columbia River Estuary... | reverse complement strand
GTAAATTCTACAACTGTTAATATAAGTGCAGTTGTAACTGATTCTGAAGGAACAAGTAGAACTCTAACTGATACATTAAGTTTATCAAAAGTTAAAAAAGCAGTTCCATTGGTATTAATTTCTGCTTCACCCCAAGCTCAATCTGTATTAGCAAATTCAGCAGGTACTCAAACTGGAACATTATCAAATGTTACAATTTCTGCATTAGAAGGAACTACTAGTAGATTTACATCTATGACGGGAACTTATACTGGGTTTTCTACTAACCCAACAATTAGTACTAATACCTTAACAATGACATCTGCAGTTATGAATGCAGCTGAAGCATCAGCTACAATAGTTGTAACACATACTGATAGTGAAGGAACATCCGGCCAAACTCAAACAATAGTAGTAAGGTCAACCAAAGTTCCAACAGGAGCAACAGGAGATAATGGCACAAATGGTACGAATGGCACAAATGGAACTAACGGAACTAATGGTGCGAATGGTGGTGATGGGCCAGGTGTAGTATTTAGAGGACCGTGGAGTGCTGCAATAACTTATAATAGTATTAGTCAAGACCCAACACGTAGAGATGTGGTATTATATAGTGGAATTTACTATGCAACAAAGACAAATGCATCTGCAAATTTAAATAAAACTCCTAATACTGAAACTACGTTTTGGGAATCATTAGGAGCAGATTCATTTTTTGTAGCAGCTGAAATGTTTATATCTAAAGAATCATATGTACAAAACACAATAAATGTTGGAACAAATGCTTCAGGTAATGCTAACATTACTATTGCAGGTGGAAGTACATCTCCATATATTTCAATTGGACAAGCAACTAAAGGATATAATAATGTAGGTGCATTTTTAGGTAGTGATGGTACAAATGGAAAACTTTCCCTAAAAAGTGCAACAAACTCTTTAACATGGGATGGGAGTGATTTAAATATAACGGGAGGTGGCACATTTACCGGAGCATTAAGTGGTGGTACAATTTCAATTGGTAGTGGTAATAGTATTTTTAAAGCAGATAGTAATGGTATTTATTTGGGTAATGCAACATTTGCTTCTGCTCCTTTTAGAGTTACTCCTGCAGGAGCTCTAACTGCATCTTCTGCCAATATTACGGGAGTAATTAACGCAACATCGGGTGTTTTTTCCGGCCCTATCACATCAACCGCAACAATAACTGGCGGTACTATTAGTGGTGGTACTATAAGCGGTGGTACAATTGCAATTGGTGCTAATTTTTCAGTAGATAATTCAGGAAACATGGTTGCAAATAACGCATCTATGACTGGACAAGTTACTGCTACGGGAGGTTCAATTGGTGGATGGACTATTAATGGTACTCAATTAATTGGAAGTGGTTCTGCTGGTAGAATTATATTAGACCCAGCTATACCATCTGTGAAATTTAATAATGTAGCTGGTGCAACAAAATTAACAATAAGGACAGGTCAGCTAACATATTTAGGAGGAAATCAAGTAAGTATTTCAATGCCATCTCAAACAACCGGCCCCGGTACTTTTTATACAAGTGTGTATAGTGAAACAGTTGGTACTATGCAAACTATATATGTACCAGATGCGGGTAACTACATTGGTACTCCGTCATTTTCTGGAAATGGCTCTAACTTATATTATACAAGCCCAACTTTTAATGGATATTTTTCTGTTAATTTTTGGATTGAGATTAAAGATGGACCTACATATGCAACTGCAGCTACTGTTGGATATATAAGTGTTGGTGGTGATACAACATATGGTGTCCCGAATGAAACGGGAGTTATGGGATTATATCCATACGTTACAACATTATCATTTCCTACTTCTGGTAATTTTTACTTATTTCCTGTAAGGGCAATCACAGGTAATTTTACAAGTGGATATGTACAACTCGCCGGCGGGGGTTATACGGGAGGAAGTAGTAATTTTAACCCTGAAGTGGATTTTGGTGAATTAACAGAGTATGGTTTACAAGTTGCAACATCTGCTACACAATATGCAAAAATAGCTAGAAATAGTTCATATGCATTTGAAGCTTTAGGGAGTATATCTGTAACATCTCCAGCCGGCCAATTCTCATACTTTAATGGAGTAATACATCCAAGTGTTGGTAATACAAACGATTTAGGTTCAACCGGAAATAGATGGAGAACTGTTTGGACTAATAATCCATTAAATGTAACATCAGATGAAAGATTGAAAAATTCAATTGAAGATACTGATTTAGGATTGGAATTTGTAAATAAATTAAGACCTGTCAAATATAAAAATAATGCAGCTACATCTCCAAGATATCATTATGGATTAATTGCACAAGAAATGATAGGAACTTTAAATGATTTTAATAAAACAACATCTGATGTTGGATTTATAGCATCATCATCATTATCATATACCGAAGAAGATATCAAAGGTTGGAAAAAACGTGAAGATTGGCCGGTTTGGGAAAGTGAAATCTCAGCATCAATGCGAGGCGAATTAGGATTAGCATATACCGAATTAATGTCTCCAATGATTAAAGCCATTCAACAATTATCAGCAAAAGTAGAAGAATTAGAAGCAAAAATAAGCGGTTCTATATGATAGTATTCATTACAACAGGTTACGGAAAAAATATAGTGGGAGGTTCAGATATATGGTGTAATAACTTTATGGAGAACATTTTACCATTAGTTACGGAAGATTACAAAATTGTAGTTGATGGTAGGCCATTATTGCCGGAAGAAGGGGCAATCTACACTTTTGGAAACGATGAGGAAATAGATAAGATATTAGATGAGTGTGATAAGATAGTGTTTTTACATCATTCTTACAAACCAAATCCTATAATTAAAAAGTATCTTCACAAAACTCACACAACGTTTGTTCACGCTTTTATTCCCGATATGTTAGGATTAAATTCGGAATACGAAAACCTAATGACTAAGGTTGATTGGGAATGGCAAAAAGAAATATTAGATAATTCTGATAATATTGTATGGATTGGATATGAAGATGATACTATACACAAAAGTTATCCACACGTTATTAACATTATAAATTACTATGAGTGGAAACAAAGCAACCCATTTTTAGGAATTATTACTAATAAGATAGGTTATGCAGCGAGATGTGAAACACGAAAGAATGCACATTACTTAGATTTGATACCGTCTATTATATTTTCAAATAAATACGATTATAAGCGAATGTTAGAAGGTTCTAAAATTAATTCAGAACATCATAGATTTATGGAATTTGATTACCAATTTCATAAAAAGTTTTTTCAAAGTAATTTTCAAATATTTCACGGATGTTATGAAAAAGAACCATTTGGATACGCAATTTTTGATGCAATTGATAATGGTAAAATTCCTATTATACATACCGATTGGATGAAGCACATTGATTACAAATATAGAGCAAATAGTAAAAAAAAATTTCATCAAAGATATTTAGAATTACAAGAAGATGATTTCGATACTATAAATTTAGAATTTTCTAAATTAAGAGATGGGTTAACTAAATACACTAACAAACAAAAATGGGTTACTGAAATATGGAATCTCTTATAAATTTAAATAGGGTAAATGAGTTTATTACAAATAATACACATTTAGATGAAAATGGTAATAAAATCCACACGCCTGTAAATTATCGTTGGACACATGGTGCAACCGATTTACATATGGGAGATGGGTTATTAATATACTCATTTATACAATTCATTAGAGCAAAGGTATGTGTGTGCATTGGAAGTGGTGGTGGATTTATCCCACGCCTAATGACTCAAGCGAGATATGATTTACATCAACAAAAGATATTTGAGGGAAACCCACAAAACGAATGGGGAGATATTGGAACTACAATAATAGTTGATGCGGCAAATGGCATAGGCGGTAATACCGATTGGACTGAAGAGAATAGTTTTTTAAGATATAACTTTCAGCCGCAAATTATTTTAGAAACTTCTGAAAGAGCATTCTATGATTATTTTGTTAGACAAGATATTAAAATAGATTATCTACATATAGATGGCGACCATTCATATGAAGGAGTTAAAAAAGATTTTGAATTATACTCAACTATAATGAGTGAAAATGGGTTAATAACAATACACGATACGGATAAATCCTATCACGATACATTAGTAGTTGCAGAAGGAGCTAAGAAAGATTTTGTACCATTTGATGGGCCTGCAAAATTTGTAAATGAATTAAAAAATAATAGTGAATGGGATTTGGTAAATCTAAAAAATTTCCGTAACTTTACATCAAAGGCGACTAGCACTGGCATAGTATTATTAGGAAGAAAAATAGAAAATGAATAAATTAAGATTAGTTACGGTTACCGGAAGTAGAACAACCACTCTATACCATATGTTAAAACATTATGCTCACTTAGTAGATGAGATGTGTGTAGTTGTGTATGAGTGGGAAGGAAGTAGTACATATGATGAAGTTTCTAAAATTGTAAATCAATTTGGAAATGCTAAAATTGTTTATAGAGAAATTGCTGAAAAATTTAATTGGGAAAAGGTAACTGAATTATATAACAAAATTAAATCAGAACATCCGAATGATTGGTGGATAATTTCAGATGATGATGAATTTCATGCATACTCAAAACCATTATATGAGATAATATATGATTGCGATATAAATGGGTGGGAAATCGTTAGAGGTGGATTTATTGATAGAATTGGTAAAGGTGGTGAATTTTCAGAAATAAATCAAACTGATAATATATTTGAACAATTTCCAATGGCTGGATTTTTTAGATATCCAATGAGTGGAGCTTGTCCAAATAAAATATGTTTGGTAAAAGGACATATTGAAATTACACCGGGTCAACATTACGCCAAAGTAAATGAACATACGACTTGGAGATGGCAAGGTTGGAATCATCCACTAATTGCTCCAATTGATAAATATAATGTGCAAGTTCATCATTTCAAATGGGATAGTACCGCTGGGCAAAGAATTAGAGATGTTGCAAATATAAATAAAGAATATTCATATTCAGAAGAATATAGGATAATGTATAGGCAGTTAGCAAAATGTAGATTTAAAATAGATGTAGATAATACTGATTATATGTTTGAATATTGTCCTACTTCTAATTACGAAAACTATGAAAATTGGAAAAAATTATTCAAAAAAATACTATCAATATAGTTTGGTAATGTAAAATATATTTAGTATATTACATAAAATACATAAATTATGCCTTCAAAGAAAGAAATAACCAATACGGTTACACCCACGTTAGAACAAACTTCACCATTAAATACCGAAATGTTTGTGTTAGAACAAAAAAAAGTTAAAGCATTAGAAAAGATTGCTAACTCATTAGATGCTCTTACAGTTTGGTTTGAAGAAATTGACAAAGATGAGTGGGGTGCAAGAATACAATGGTATTTAGCAGAATTTCATAAATTAGTTCCTAAAGAAGAAATAAAAGAGGAAACTGATACCAATGCATAAACTTGGCGTAATCATTCCATATCGAAATCGTTATGAGCATCTTGAAGAGTTCAAAACAAGCATAGTTCAATATTTAGAATCTAAAAACATAAATTTTAAGATTATAATAGTTGAACAAGATGATGCAAAGTTGTTTAATAGAGGTATGCTTCTTAACATAGGATTTAAAGAAGCAAAGGATATGGGGTGTGATTATGTAGTATTTCACGATGTTGATATGTTACCAGTTGATGTAGATTATTCGTATTCAGATACGCCAATACATTTAGCTACTGATAATATTCCATTTGAATCTTATTTTGGTGGAATTACATTATTCCCTACCAATATATTCGAAAAAATAAATGGATTTTCTAACTTATATTGGGGTTGGGGATTTGAAGATGATGACTTACGATATAGATGTATAAAAAATGATGTTCCATTTAAAAATATTATAGGTGATACATTTATAAATGAACAATTACCTATTTTTAATGGAGTAGATGCATATGCAACGATTCCAAATATTATAAATTATAATAGAAATTTTAAAATAGAATTAGATATCAATTTAGATAGAGTTATTTACGATGTAAATAAACAATTTGATATCTTTCCAATACTAACAATACCTGGTTACGATTTTAAACTTTTTTATAATTCGTTTAATAGATTTTATTTACAACTCTTTGATAAAAAAGGTAACTATTATGATGTTCATTCAGATATTGTAACAAGCTCAAAAAATAAAATATTAATAGAATATAATAAAAAAGAAAATACAATTACTTTTGTAGTAAATGATACTGTAGATATTATTGAACTTTCGGAATATATATACAATTATTCCAATGCAAATAATATAATAATCGGCACTGATAATACAAACGAAAACTTTTTTAAAGGAACTATAAACGAATTATTATTGAAACAAAATGATGAAATAATAATACATTATAAAAATTATAATATTATAGAATATGCGTTTACTGATATTTCTGGCAATGAAAATAATGGTGAATTATTTAATGTTTATTTAGATTATTTCAAACCTTTTCAAAATTATTATGCATATATTCCATTTAGAAGAGATAGTAAGTTGTTGAAATTGGAACACAAAGATTGTGGATTTAATGATGGCAGATGGCAAGATGATAATAGTAGATGGAATCAATTAAGATATAATAATGAAGTACAATTAGGGCATCATAATGATATTGATGATGGTTTAAGTAATTGTATAGATTATACAGTTTATAGTAAAACAAAAGATAATAAAATAACCCATTTAAATATAGGAATATAATGAAATTAGGGGTATGTGTACCATATAGAAACAGAGAAGCTCATATGAATGAGTTCGTTCCCCACGTATCTAAATTTTTAGAAGAAAGAGGAATTGAACATACAATTTATTTAGCACACCAATGTGATGATGCATTATTTAATAGAGGGTTAATGAAAAATATTGCCGCTAAACATGCATTCGATGATGGATGTGATTATATAGTTTGGCATGATATTGATATGGTGCCTGAAGATGATAGTTGTGATTATTCGTTTCCATACGATAATCCTCAACACATTGCAATTAGAATTTCTCAATCGGATTATCAGCTAAAATACGAAGAATACTTTGGTGGAGCAGTTATATTTTCAAAAGAGCAAGTAGAAAAAACCAATGGTTATTCAAACGATTATTGGGATTGGGGTATGGAAGATGATGACCTTTTTTGGAGATGTGTAATGGAAGGTTATGCGGAAAAAACTAATTTGGATTATAGTGAAGAAAAATATGTAGCTAATTTTAATGGAATAAATTCAAAAATACAATTTAGACCTGATAGAGAACAAAAAGCTTGTATTTCAGATTCACATACCATTTCAGTATTAGTAAAAGCAGACCAGCAAATTGAAAAAGTTGCTATTTGGTTAATCGGTGATGAGGATAGACAATTTATAGAATACCCAATATTCAGAAAACCTGGATACGATTGGGGATTATCATTTAATAATAGTAGAGCATACACACTACAACTTTGGGATAGAACTAAGCAACATCTATACCAATGGATTAAACGATATGAAAACCAATGGAGTTGGGTAACGATGGCAGTAGATGCCGATAATCAAAAAATACATTTCTATTTAAATGGTAGAGAAAGTGATGCAAGATTAGGGACAGGTACACAATCTCCACTTAGTTATAATGAACCATTAAAACGATATGGTATGGAGCCGTTTACAATTGGATATTCAAAATCTCCTAATGAAGTATTTTTTAAAGGAGGAATTGCTAGCATACAAATGTGGAATAGATGTTTAACATCGGATGAAATAAAAAATCTACATAAAGAAATGCCTGAAGATAATTTGGTATTAGATATATTCACTATGAATTTAGAATTTGGTGAAATGGAAAATATTGAATTAACAAAGGAGAAGATAGAAATACCACATACAATACTACCATATAGAAGAGATGGTAAATTTAGATGTTTACCACATGAAACTGAAGGATTGATAAAAGTTGGTGGAATAGATAAGTGGGCAAAGGGACAAACTACTGCTCAAAATGAAAGAAGATATATTCTTCAAATGCAACAAGGTAAAATTGATTATAAAAACGATGGTATTAACTCAATGGATTATGAATTAATATCCGTAGATACTATATATAATAAGCACATAATGATAAACGTAAAAACAAAAAAATGTTAAACGAAGTTTTCGAAAAGACTAGAGAAAAGTTAAATGGTGTAGGTTGTGGTATGTGTTTAGCAAAGTGGACACAAGTAACAATGCACTTACATAATGGAACAACTCACTCATGTCATCATCCAACCACACATAAAGTTCCATTGGAAGAATTAAAAATAAATCCAACTGCATTACATAATACAAACTTTAAGAAAAAAGTTCGTAAAGAAATGTTAGAAGGTGGTAAACCAAAGGAGTGTGATTATTGTTGGAATATAGAGGATTCCTCTAATGCTTTCTCCGATAGAACATACAAATCATCCGAACCCTGGTCTGCTCCTCATTTTGAGGACATAGTGAAAGCAGGATATGAGCATAACTTTAATCCAAAATATGTAGAAGTTTCATTTTCAAATACTTGTAATTTTAAATGTTCATATTGTGGGCCGCAATACTCATCAAAATGGGTAGAAGAAATAAATCAATTCGGACCGTATAAAACAAGTACTCGTTTTAATGATATTGAGTTATTTAAAAAGGAAGGTACTATGCCGTATTTAGCATCTGACCATAATCCATATGTAGAAGCATTTTGGAAGTGGTGGCCAGAAATGTATCAGGATTTACACACATTCAGAATCACAGGAGGAGAACCATTATTATCTAAAGATACATTCAAATTATTAGATTATATAATAGAAACCCCAACTCCAAATAAAAAATTAAGTTTATGTATTAATAGTAATTTAGGAATTCCTGAAAAACTATTTAACGATTTTGTAGATAGAATTGAGAAAATTTTAGATAAAGAATTAGTACATGAATTTATTATATTTACTTCATGCGATACACACGGAGAACAAGCTGATTATATTCGCCACGGATTTGATTATAAATTATTTCATGAAAGAGTAGACTATCTATTAGATAAGTTTAAAACAATAACGATTGATGTAATGTCAACTTATAATGCGTTATCTGTACCCGGATATAAAAAATTAATTGAAGATGTGATTATTTTAAAAGAAAGACACCATAATCCATATAGATATTGGGGTTCAGCTCTCTTATTAGATTCATCTTATTTACGTTGGCCAAACCACCAAACTGTAAAGATATTAGATAAAAGTTGGGTAAATGAAATCGATGAACAAGCAAAGTTAGCTGATTTTTATGAACAAATGAGAACCGGCGATGATGGATATGGGTTTACGGATATTGAAATAAATAAAATTAAAAGAATTAAAGATTGGTTTCTTACAGATGAACCTGATGAAAGTTTAAGTAAAACCCGAAGAGATTTCTATAAGTTTATTACGGAACACGATAAACGAAGAAATACTGATTTTGTTAAGGTATTTCCAGAATTAGAAGAATTTTTACAAAAATGTAGAACCGCATGATATTTACAAATAAAAAAGCCTATATGGTAAAAGCGGAAACGCGAAACCATACAAATACAAAAAGTTATAACCTATTAAATAATGATTTTATTTATGAAGTAACTTATAAGACTGAAAAATCAGCAGCTGATTTTACTCCTGAACAATGCTTAATGGGAAGGACAGGATATAATATGGGAATTTTTACACAAAAAACATCCACATTAAACGAAGAAGATTCAGTTGCCTCATCGGTAAAATGGTGTTGGTTTAAACACGTTGGAGAAGAAATACACTACGATGATATTTACTTTGGTCTAAAAGATACCGATAATGCAGAATACACAGTATGGTGGATTAATTATATAAAAAAAATAGCACCTAAAGATATAGATGAAACCATAGTGATGGGATTAGTTAATCGCTGGGCGTTTTTTTATAATAATTTGGATTTACAAACTATCAAAGATAAGGAAATTAGAGAGTGGGCAATTAATTTTGAAAAATTAAGAAAAGAATCACAATCTTATATTGGAGAGGTTGTTAAAGTAAAAATTGTAAAAACCAAACATACATTTACAATGTATATTAATGATATTTTTTATAAAGAAAAAGAATGTGGAAAATTATATGACTATTCAAACCAAACAATTTTTATTGGAGTAGCTAATCCATATTCCTTTGAAGAAAATAAGTTTTGGTTTAATGGTGAAATACTTGAAGTAAAAATTTATCACGATTCAATTGAAACGGATGATAACTTATATCTTTGGTTTGATTTTGAAAGAAATTCAAAATTTAAAACATTTGATAAATCCGGAAATGGTAATCATGGTGAACTTTATGAGACCGAAGAATTTAAATATGAAAAACACATAGAATTTAATAAAATTGCAAGACCCGCTAAAATAGTATAATATGTCAGATGAATTAAAAAAATGGAGAGATGATAATCTAAACAAAATAAGTTGTAGTTTTTGTGCAGCTAAATGGTATAACGCAAGTTTACATTTAGGACACGGATATACTAACTCATGTCACTTACCATTACCACATCCAATTGATTTGGAAGAAATTAAAACAAATCCTTCAGCTTTGCACAATACAAAACATAAAAAGGAAATGCGTAGAATGATGCTTAGTGGTATCAAACCAGCAGAGTGTTCATATTGTTGGAGAATTGAAGATATTGGTAGAAATAACGTATCGGATAGAGTTTATAAAAGTAGTATTTATAGTGAAGCTGATATCGCAGCTTTAAAAGATATTCCGTGGGATGCCGATATTCCATTAAAAACAGTTGAAATTAGTTTTGATAGAACTTGTAATTTTGCTTGTTCATATTGTAATGCCGGATACTCAACGACTTGGGGACAGGATATTAAAAAGAATGGCCCATAGCAAAAATTCAAAACATCATCAGCAGGAGCATACCAAAGTGATGGTAGTTGGTCTGAAGAATTTGGTAAACACAATGAAAACAATCCATATGTAACGGCATTTTTAGAATGGTGGCCTGAATTATCGCAAACATTGCAAGAAGTAAGAGTTACGGGTGGAGAACCATCGCAAAGTCATAATTTTTGGGATTTCATTGAAACTATGAAACAATATCCTTCTAAAAATTTAAGGATGGCAGTTAACTCCAACTTAGGAGTAAACGATAAATCTATTCAACGATTGATAGATGCAACTTATGAATTAGATATCAAAGAATTTGATTTATACACCAGTTGTGAATCTTATGGAGCACATGCAGAATATATTAGAGATGGATTAGTATATGATGTGTGGAGAAATAATGTTATTAAATTTATTGAAAAAGCTAATCCAAAAACATTTAGAGCATTGACGATAATGATGACTATTAATAGTTTATCATTGTTCAGTATAGTAGAGTTTTTAGAAGATATGAAAATTTTAAAAGTAAAGTATGGTCATCACAGACCAAATGTTGATTTAAATATTTTAAGATGGCCATCCTTCATGTCTCCATTAGTATTGCCAGATGATATTAAAATAATGTTACATGCTAAATTAAAAAATTGGTATGAAGATAATAAAGATAGTAATTTATTTACATCTGGAGAAAAAGCACAAATTGAAAGATTAATCGATTATATTGAAGTAGTACAAAGAGGACACAATACGACTGAATTGGATATGGATTTACAATTTCACGATTTTAAAAGTTTTTACACTCAATACGATGTTCGTAGAAATAAAAATTTTGTAGAAACATTTCCTGAACTCAAAGAGTGGTATGAAGCATTGACTATTGATAATACTATACGAAGTATTAGAGGTGGTAGTGGTAAATTAAGTAATTGGGAAACGGGAGAATATATTTCAGATGTAAAAAATTATAATTAATAATATGAAAAAAGTTTTAATAACAGGATGTAGTGGGTTAGTAGGAATTCATTTAGTAAAAAAATGTTTAGAAAGTGGATATGAAGTGGTAGGTGCTGATATCAGATATTCTGATAAATTGCCAAAATCTGATAAGTTCACATTTTATGAATTGGATTTAACATTAGGTGAAAATGTCAAAAATCTTTTCTTCTTTGAATCTCCAGATGTAGTATTTAATACATTTGGTGTAAAAGGTTCTCCTATGAGAGCTAAAAATGAACCTGTAGATTTTCTATATCCATCATTCAAAATTAACACCGAAATAATTAACCAATGTGCAAACACCGATACGTGGTTAATATTTGTAAGTTCAGTAGGAGTATATGCGCCGGCTGAAAAATTTGTAGAAGATGATGTGTGGAAAACATTACCAGGTCAAGCAGATTGGTTTCCCGCTTGGAGTAAACGAATGGGTGAAATCTTATTAGAAGCATGTAAGGTACAATATGGATATGAAAAATGGGCAATAATCAGACCGGCAAATATATTTGGAGAATATGATGATTTTAATGGTAAAGGAACTGTTATAGCATCTACTATTAAAAAGGTATATGAAGCAACTGATTCTATCGAAGCATGGGGAGATGGAACGCCGGTTAGAGATTTCGTGTACGCCGGAGATGTTGCTAACGCAATTATTAAATTGTATGAAAACCGATTACATACTACTATAAACTTTGGTTCAGGCGAAGAAGTTTCTATTAAAGAAATGATTGAAATGATAATAGAAGTTAGTAAAAAGGATATATCTATAATATGGGATACAACTAAACCAAACGGAGATTTACGAAGATTGATGGATGTATCTAAACAAGAAAAATATGGATTAGTTACACAAACAAAACTAAAAGAATCAATATATAAGGTATATGAATATTACACTAAATCCATTAGATAATTTACCGAAATCATCATTAATTGATGAGGGAGTATATTGCGGAAATTTATTTGATTTTTTAAATTCTGAAGAAATTGAATATACAAAAACTCTAATAGATAGAGTAAAAAAATTTTCAATAGAACAAAGAGATACTGCATTATATTGTAGATACAATTATCAATTGAGAGAGGATTTGAAAAATAGTACAGATAAAAATGGTGAATATGTACATTCTATTAAATTATCAGAAGTAGCAAAGCGAGATGAATTTGTAAAAGAAAACAAAAGAGAGATTACACAAAAATGGTTTGAATTTAGTGGATTTGATATGGATTGTAAATACTTTATGGAAATATCAAAAAAAATATTAGATAAGTTTTATCCTAATATTAACATAGACTATACAAATCCCCCACAATTTACATTATATGAAGATGGGCATTTTATAGCAGAACATAATGATGGTGAAAATATTGATAGAGTATGTGCTTTGATTGTATATCTATCATACGATGAAGATTACAATGACGGTGGTGGTGAATTAGTTGCAACCGGAAATTCGGGTAAAATATATACCATCAAACCAACCTTTGGTACATTTAGTTTGTTAGATTTTACAAAAAATAATGTAAAACATTCAGTATCAGAAGTTAAAAATGGATTTAAAAGATATGCATTTATATCGTTCTTTAATAAACAAAAATAAAATTTATATGATAAACAAAGATTCAAAAATACTAATAACAGGCGGTTCTGGACTAGTAGGACAAAACTTAACAAACCGATTATATAGAGAAGGTTATTCAAACATTAGAGTTAATTTACACAAACGAGGAGTACGAACTCCCATCGAAGGAGTAGAGTACGTTCATTTTGATTTGAAAACATATGATGGATGCTTAAATGCAACTAAGGAAATTGATATAGTATATCACGCCGCAGCAAGTACTTCAAACGCAGTAGATACCGTAGTTGACCCATTAGCACATGTTACTCCAAATGTAGCAATGAATAATTTTTTAATTGATGCCAGTTGGAGAAATAAAGTTAAACATTATATTTTTCTATCATCTAATACGGTATATCCACCTAAAGGCGATACTCCGGTTGTAGAAACCGATTTCTTATTTGATGAACCATATCCGGTTTATTTTCCCGTTGGTTGGATGAAAAGATATGCAGAAGTTCAATGTGAATTATATGCAAAATATTTACCTGAAAAAATGAAATGTACGGTTATTAGACCGGCTAATTTATTTGGGCCACATGATAAATACGATTTTGATAAGTGCCACGTTACTCCTGCAACAATTAGAAAAGTAGCAGATAAAATGAATCCAATTCCTGTTTGGGGAGATGGAACTGAATTAAGAGATTTACTTTATATTGAAGATTTTTGTGAAGCATTGCAAATCGTAATGGAAAATGAAACTGAAAATTATCAAATATATAATATTGGATGTAATGAAGTTTATTCAGTATTAGATGTATTAGATAAGATGAAGAAAATTGCAAACTACGATGCTCCAATAGAATTCATAAAGGGTAAACCATCGATGATTCCTACACGTAAAATCGATTCAAATAAGATTTATGATAAGTTGGGTTGGAAAGCAACTACATCGCTAGAAGATGGCTTAAAATTAGCCTACGAATGGTATTCAGAGCATAAGAGTGAATTTAAATAGTTATGAAAATAAAAGATGATAAAATAACTAAAGGCATATTATTCGCTGGTTGTTCATTTACTTGGGGACAGGGATTATATTATTATTCTAATATGTCCACACTAAAAGAACCACCTCCTGATGCATATAATTGGGAATTAGTTACAGATGCACATAATAAATTTAGAAAAACATTATATTTTCCAAGGTTAGTTGCTAATCACTTTAATACCTTTGAAGTTTCAATGATACAAAATGGTGGTGCCGAAGTAACATCATTTGAATATATTAAATGTGCATTTGGATTATTAGGCCCGTATCATCATTTGATAACGGAAACATACGAATATGATGAAATAGAGTATATAGTATTACAAACATCGCAACCACAAAGAAATACATATTATTACGATTATATTAATTCATATGGTAGTGTACATAAATCTGAATTTAGAACATTTTCACCGGAAACGCATGATAAATTTTATAAATATTTAGATGAACAAAAAAAATGTTCATTTGATGATTGGTGGAAAGAACATGTTAAAAATTACTTTCAAAAAATAAAACAAGAATTACAATTTTATGAAAGTAAAGGAATAAAAACTTTTATACTTAATTGGGAAACCGATTATATGCCATTTTACAAAGATGATAAATGGATGAACGACAGATTGATTACATTTGAATATAATGGAAATAGATATGATACTATACGAACTATGATGAATGAGAATAGACATTTACATATAAATTCAGACTATGAACATTTCGAAATCACACCAACAGACCACCACCCCTCAAAAGAGTGTCATATAGTTATGGCGGATGCAATTATTAAAAAAATAGAAGAATCAAAAAATAAACGTTATGAATCAAAGCTTATATAAAGATGCACTTACCTCCGCAATGACGGAGTTAGGAAAGATGGATAATACTATCTTTATAGGACAACAATTACTTTGGCATGGAAATCCAATGAGTACAACTGTTGGGGAAGTTCCTAAAGAAAAAATGATTGAATTGCCTGTAATGGAAGAATCTCAAATGGGTATGAGTTTAGGTATGGCAATGGCCGGAAAATTTGTTATTACATTCTATCCTCGTTGGGATTTTCTTATATGTGCCACAAACCAAATAGTTAATCACGTTGATAAAATAGTTGGAATGAGTAAAGGTGAATGGAATCCAAATATGATTATTAGAATTGGAAAAGGTTCTGATAAACCATTGGATCCTGGCCATCAACATAAAGGAAACTATATTGAGGAATTTAAATCACTATGCAAAAATATAGAATTTCACGATGTTAAATCTAATTTAGATATTGAACTTGCTTATAAATACGCTATACAACATGGTGGAATACATTGTATAGTAGAATACCCAGAATTATATTATGTCTAATAATCCAAATATTTATTTGGTAACCTTTGGAGCAAAAACTTCTAGTAAAGATTTTTCTTTAAGTCGTTGTAGATTAGAAAATGAAGCAAGAGATACTGGTTGGTTTACTGATGTTTTTAATTACACCTCCGATGATTTACTATCATATAACAGGTCCTTTGCCCCTACCGGCGCTGGTTGGTGGTGGTGGAAATCGGTTGTTTGCCAAATTTCTTTGAATAAAATTAAAAAGAATGATATAATCGTATATTTGGATGCCGGTTGTTCTATAAATATAAAAGGTGAAAAACGATTTTGGGAATATGTAGAACTATGTAAAACCGGCCCTGGATTTGTTGGATTTGGTGGTGGTACTGAATTATCTGATAGAATTGGTGATGGTGCAACCGATAAAATGCATACAAAGCGAGATTTACTTATAGATTTAGGATGCGATTTACCAAAATATACAGAAACAACCCAATTAGGTGGTGGTTTATTTTTGGTTAAAAATAATAAGTTTGGTAATGATTTAATTAATGAATTTGTAGAATTATCTAAAAATGAACATTATATAAATAATGATATATCTTCACATAAAGAATATGATGAATTTATTGGACATAGAAACGACCAATCGGTTTTAAGTTTATTAATAAAATTAAGATTACCAAAATTAAATAACTATTTATTCTCTCTAAAAGAAACAACTCATAATCCCGCAGAGGATTTAGATTTACAATATCCATTAAAAGCTACAAGAATAAATGATTCGCATATATGGAATAATATTTTAAATTAAATTTTTTTTTATATCCCATATATCTATTTTTTCAAAATTTGGTGGATTATTTTTTATAGCTTCTTTTATTTTCGTCATTATATAATAGTCTGTTATTCTATACTCTGAAGCTTGGTTTTCAATAATTGTTTTAATGATTAATGCCAAATAATAATTACCATATCTACCATAATGCTTATCATCTATCCATCCATTTGTCTCTTTATTTATTCTCAATTTGTCCCACTCCGGTATTATTTTTTCATATGTTGGGTGTGACGGGTCCCATATAAAATATTTTTCGTTTTGAAATACATCACTAATATTATTAAATCCAGACCATATAATTGGTTTATATTTTTTATGAAGGAAAAATAGATATGAAAAAAATTCTGCAACATGCGTTTTTATATATCCACCATTTTCAACACTATAATCTGCATTCATAGAATATTGTTGAAAAAATTCTTTTATTATTTTAGGAGTATTAAGTCCCACATCTCCTGTATTGTGTACGGTTATATTTCTTCCATCATCATCTAACCAATTGTGTCTATGAAAGGATGTCATTGCAATTACTAATCTATCGCCTTTTTGAAAATCTTTATCTATTTTTGAAAATTGATACATTATTTCATAATTAGAACAACCACCTATACCATAATTATAAACTTCATATCCCCATTCTTTTAACCAATCATCAAAATATAGTGGTAGTGTTATTTTATTTTTTATAAAAGTATCTACATATCTAGCAATACCACTACCCAATGGATATCCGGCATCAATTGATTCTTTTTCTTTACTATATAAATTATCTGCAAAAGAATCGCCTAATATAAAAATCCTACTCATACTATATTAATTTTGATTTATCTTTTCGTACTCCTGTTTTAAATTCGTATTCATATAATCCAGTCAATTTTTTTAAGAAATCTCTATCACTTGTATCATATGTTAACGCACGTGCTATATTGTGATTTTTTTGAAATCTTTCTTTATTATTTTTATAAAAATCAATAAAAAATTCTTTGTTATCATTTATACGTTTAATTTCTTTAACAAACGCACGTAATCGTTCTTTGTGGTCTAATATACTATCATAACTATGGTCTATAACATCATCAAACCAATCAAAATCATAACGTTTTTTTATTTCATAAATGTGGGTTGGAGATGCCAGTATTAGTGGAAATTGAAATGTAACGAATGGCTTAAATGATTTTTCAGTAACGTGTATTTCATTAGTATCAAATTCGGTTTCAGTTGTAATATTTACATATGAATTTTTATAACTCAAATACTCATACGTTCTTCCCCAATCTACATAATCTATATTATCCTCTCTAAACCAATTTTTATCTTCTTCATAAAAACTTTTCTTTTGGTCTATGTTAATAAAATACATCATATCATCTATCATTTTTTCCATATCTTCATCGGAGAGACATGATTGATATAATCCTATTGGATGACTTGCATATTTTTGTTTAGCATCCCACCCATTTGCTAATGACCAATCTGTATTATCTAAAAGACCATTTTGTTTTAACAAAACTAATAGAGCATATCTATGAGGCCTAATACGTCTATTGTGGCATAAGAAGAATTTACCTTCTTTTTCTGTCGTATATTTTAAATCTGGCATTGCTTCCATCATAGCTAACCCTATATGAGTTCTAACTTTTGATGTAGCATATACATTCATTTCACTATTTAATTTCGCTTTATAATCTTCTAATTTAATATTATTATTTACCATCCAAATTTGACTTTGATTTAAATTATTAAATTTAGTCCAAAAATGAACAAACTTAAAAGTATTAAAACTTTCAAATTCTTGTTCATTT
>ENA-OUVC01000896-OUVC01000896.1-marine-metagenome-genome-assembly--contig:-NODE-896-length-18516-cov-2.642877_pt1 | contig 18516 bp, 18 predicted proteins | sample MGYA00248622_ERZ508571 | MGnify/ENA primary metagenome ERZ508571 (study PRJEB26236, sample SAMN06267175) | marine metagenome | isolation source: Columbia River Estuary | place: USA:Columbia River Estuary... | reverse complement strand
GACCTTGGGGCTTATTACAACCACTTGCTGATGGCGTAAAATTATTTACCAAAGAAGAAATTATACCAACGCATGCCAGCACATTTTTATTTGTACTTGGTCCATCGCTTAGTATGTTTACGGCTTGTATTACCACTGCGGTAATTCCTTGGGGTCAAGATTTATTTTTATTTGGCAGACAAATTTCTTTACAAGTAGCAGATATTAATGTTGGCGTATTATATGTTTTCGGCGTTGTTTCATTAGGCGTATATGGCGTAATGATTGGCGGTTGGGCTTCTAACAATAAGTTTTCATTATTAGCGGCGGTTCGTTCTGCCTCTCAAAATATTTCTTACGAAATAGCAATGGGCTTATCTATCATCGCTTTATTAATGATGACAGGCACTTTAAGCTTAAGAGAAATTTCGGAGCAACAAGCTGGCATGAACTGGAATATTTTTTATCAGCCATTGGGTTTTTTAATATTCATGATTTGTTCTTTTGCCGAAACCAATAGAACACCATTTGATTTACCAGAATGCGAAACCGAATTAGTAGGCGGACACCATACCGAATACTCTTCGATGAAATTAGGTTTTTATTTATTCGCAGAATACATCAACATGTTTGTATCGTCTGCAATTATGGCTTCCTTATATTTTGGAGGATATAATTACCCATTCATGCACCTCATTAGCAATCCAAATGTTGCAGCGTTAATAGGCGTTGCAGTCTTTTTCACTAAAATATTATTGTTTATATTTTTCTTTATTTGGGTGAGATGGACGGTACCCCGTTTCCGTTATGATCAACTCATGAAGTTAGGATGGAAAGTGTTAATTCCATTGGCAATTGTAAATATAGCTTTAACGGGAACTGGTATTTTAATTTTTGGGAAATAATATTTTTAATCAAAAGCATTGACAAATATGAATTCGTTAACGAATCGAAAAAAAGTTTTAGAATCTAAGCAAATGAATTTTTGGGAGCGTATTTACCTTCCAGCAATTATCAATGGCTTAAGCATTACCATGAAACATTTCTTCAAAAAAAGAACTACTGTTTATTATCCGGAAGAAAAAAGATCCTTCTCGGAAAACTTCAGGGGTTTACACTCTTTAAAAAGAGACGAAAATGGTGCAGAGCGTTGCACAGCATGTGGCCTTTGTGCGCTTTCTTGCCCAGCAGAAGCCATCACCATGACTGCTGCTGAGCGCAAGCCTGGAGAAGAGCATTTGTATAGAGAAGAAAAGTATGCTTCGGTATACGAGATCAATATGTTGCGTTGTATTTTCTGTGGTTTATGCGAAGAGGCTTGTCCTAAAGCGGCTATTTATTTAGATGGCGATATTGCTAAAGCAGGATACATAAGAGATGAGTTTATTTTCGGTAAGGATAAATTAACAGTACCAGTTATTAAATAATTATTCAATAAAATAATATTCAATGAGTCATTCATTATTTTACTTATTATCGTTCATTACACTATTTTTTGCTTTACTAGTGGTATTCGCAAAAAATCCTATACACAGTGCATTGTATATGGTGATGACATTTTTTGCAATCACCTGTCAGTATTTAATTTTAAACGCACAATTTTTAGCCATCGTAAACTTTATTGTTTACATGGGCGCTATTATGGTATTGATACTTTTCTCTATCATGTTTTTAAATTTAAACCAAGCTACCGAGCCACAAAAATCTAGCCTTTTAAAATTCGCAGGAGTAATTTCTGCAGGCTTATTAATGCTTACACTGGTTGGCGCTATTGTAAAAACAGGCGGAGGCGATGTGCCATTCGAATTAATTAAACCAGACATTGGATTGGTTAAAAACTTAGGGAAAGTTTTATTCAACGAATTTTTATTGCCATTCGAAATAGCATCGGTATTATTATTATCTGCTATGGTTGGCGCAGTATTATTAGCTAAAAAAGATATTAACTAATGGGAACAGTAACACACACAATTCAAGCAGTACCAATTAATCATTATATTTTATTAGCCTCTTTGTTATTTACAATTGGTGTAATGGGCGTATTGGTTAGAAGAAATGCGATTGTCATTTTTATGTCAATCGAATTAATGTTGAATGCAGTAAATATTTTATTAGCCGCATTTTCTGCTTATAGAGGCGATGCAAGCGGTCAGGTATTTGTATTTTTTATTATGGCAGTAGCTGCCGCAGAAGTGGCGGTAGGCTTGGCTATCATTGTAATGATTTACAGAAACACCAGATCAATCGACATTAATATTTTAAATAAATTAAAAGGATAGGTTCATTCAGCAAATCATATTATGTTAAAATTAGTAGGCTTAATTCCATTATTTCCATTGCTAGGATTTTTAATCAATGGCATTGCAAATAAGCGTATGCCCAAAGCATGGGTAGGAATAATAGGTAGCGCATCCATTTTCTTTTCGTTCCTCATTAGTTTGGGTATTTTTCTGAGCACACCCAACGGCGAAGTAAACACCTTCGATTTATTTAGCTGGATAAATGTTGCAGGTTTGCAAATTCCATTCTCCTTTTTAGTAGATCCATTATCGATGATCATGTTGTTGATCATTACCGGTGTAGGATTTTTAATTCATGTATACTCGATTGGCTATATGCACCACGATGAGGGCTTTGCAAGGTATTTTGCTTACCTCAATTTATTCGTGTTTTTTATGTTATTATTGGTATTAGGATCTAACTATGCCATTATGTTTATTGGTTGGGAAGGTGTTGGATTGTGTTCTTATTTATTGATCGGATTTTGGTTTAAAAATACCGCTTATAACAATGCTGCTAAAAAAGCATTCATCATGAATCGCATCGGCGACCTTGGTTTCTTGTTAGGTTTATTTTTAATTTATACAACATTTGGTACCATTAACTACAAATCGGTGATGGTACAAGCGGCTGGTTTTACCACAGGCGATGTAACCATTACTGCAATTGCTTTATTATTATTTATAGGTGCAATGGGTAAGAGCGCGCAACTACCTTTATATACATGGTTGCCGGACGCAATGGCAGGACCAACGCCCGTTTCGGCGCTAATCCATGCAGCAACTATGGTAACAGCAGGTATCTATATGATTGCACGCTCTAGTTTATTATATGTGCTTTCGCCAATTGCCATGCAAACAATCACCATAGTGGGTATGCTTACTGCAATTGTAGCAGCCATTATTGCCTTAACCCAAACAGACATTAAAAAAGTTTTGGCTTATTCAACAGTGAGTCAATTGGGTTATATGTTTGTGGCTTTAGGTGTAGGCTCTTTTACAGGCGCCGTTTTTCATTTAATGACCCATGCATTTTTTAAAGCATTATTATTCTTAGGCGCTGGAAGTGTTATACATGCTATGTCTGGCGAGCAAGACATGCGAAATATGGGTGGATTAAAGAAAACATTACCCATCACATTTTTAACTATTTTAATCGGCACATTAGCCATTTCGGGTTTACCTCCATTTGCAGGTTTCTTTTCGAAAGACGAAATATTAGCGGCAACATTTAATTATTCGCCAATCGTATTTTCGGTAATGGCCATTACTTCGGTATTAACCGCTTTCTATATGTTTAGAATGTTGTTCTTAACTTTTTATAGTTCGTTTAGAGGCAGCAGCGAACAAGCAAAACGCTTGCACGAAAGCCCTAAAAATATGACTATTCCATTAATCATATTGGCTGTATGCGCTACATTTGCAGGCTTTTTAGGCTTACCAGAAGTTTTTTCTGAACACCATTTATTGAAATCATTTTTAGCGCCAGTATTTATTTTAGCTGATGCAAAAATGTTTGTAGCTACTCCATCGCATACAGTAGAATACGGCATCATGATTGGGTCTTTAATCGCGGTATTAGCCGTAGCGTATTATGCGTTTATTCGTTACAGCAAAAAAGTTTATTTATTACCACAACAAGAAGAAGCACTTTCGGTATGGCAAAAAATATCTTATAATAAATTTTATTTAGATGAAATTTACTTCGCATTGATTACCAATCCAATTAATAAATTGGGAGCTTATTTACACCAAATTGTAGACAGAGCCGGCATAGACGGCCTCGTGAATGGTGCAGGTAGATTGGCTTTGGCTGGATCTAAAAGAATTAAAACATTACAAACAGGCTATACCGGATTTTATATTTTTGCCATGGTCCTTGGTATTTTATTCATCATGTTGTTAAACTTTTTTATTTAATATTCGATAAATGATTACGCTACTACTTTTATTATTTCCGGCTTTAGCATCATTGGCTTTGTTAGTATTAAATACTAAAGATGCAAAACGTGCAGCATTGCTTTTTTCGATAATAGAATTAGCCATTGCATTATTTGCATTGCTAAACTTTCAAAAAGACGCAACAACTCAATTTTTATTAGATACTCCTTGGGTAAGTTCTTTGGGCATTCATTTTAAAATAGGCATAGACGGCATTAGTATGCTCATGGTTATGCTTACCACCGCCTTATTTCCATTGATTATTCTGTCGACCTTTAACAAAACGTATACTGCAGAAAAATCTTTTTATGCATTGATGTTATTTATGCAAGCTGGATTAATTGGAGTCTTTGTTTCCTTAGATGCATTTTTGTTTTACACTTGTTGGGAGGCGGCATTAATTCCGGTTTATTTTATTGCAGCAATTTGGGGTGGTGCAGAAAGAATTCAAGCAACCTTAAAGTTTTTTGTGTATACCATTTTAGGTAGCTTACTCATGTTAGCTGCTATCATATATATTTATTTACAAACTCCCGGAACACATTCGTTCGATATCAATGTGTTCTATCAAACTGTATTAAACAACTCAGCACAAGCTTATTTATTTTGGGCGTTCTTTATAGCATTTGCTATTAAAATGCCCGTTTTCCCATTCCATACATGGCAACCAGATACCTATACAGAAGCGCCAACGCCAGCAACCATGCTACTTTCGGCTATCATGTTAAAGATGGGTATTTATGGTGTTATTAGATGGATGATTCCAATTGTTCCGCAAGGATTTCAAGAGTGGTCGTGGTTAGCGATTACTTTATCGGTTATTGGAATTGTCTACGCATCTTTAATTGCCTTCAATCAAAAAGATTTAAAAAGATTAATTGCTTACTCATCTATTGCCCACGTTGGTTTAATTGCGGCGGGTGTATTTGTGTTTAATGCACAAGCATTACAAGGTGCTATGATTCAAATGTTGAGTCACGGCGTGAATGTTTTCGCTTTGTTTTATATCATCTATATCATCGAATTGCGTACCGATACCAGACAAATGAATTTACTAGGAGGTATTGTACATTCGGCTCCTAAACTTGCTATTACCTTCACCATTATTATGATGGGATCTATTGCATTGCCATTAACCAATGGCTTTGTAGGCGAATTCTTATTACTCATGGGCTTGTATCAATACAGCGCCATTGCCACCACATTTGCTGGCTTAACCATTATTTTAGGTGCAGTGTATATGTTAAGAATGTACCAAAGAGTGATGTTAGGGGAAGCAAATAACTTAACTAATTCTTTTAAAGATATACAAGGAAACGAAAAAACGATTTTATATATCGTGGTACTTTTAGTAGTAGTAATGGGAGTTATGCCAAATACTATTTTAAGTATTTCGGATGCAGCTATTCAAAATTTAATTTCTATTGTAAATTCAAAGTTAGTAGTTATTAACTAAATTAATTTTAAAATTTTTATAAATGAACAGTATAATTATTATCACCATACTTGCAGTTGTGCTGCTATTTTTAGGTGTTTACAAAAAAGCATCGGCTCTTTTACCTGTAGCAGTTATAGGGCTTTTAGGCGCCTTGGCTTCGCAAATTGCTACTTGGAACACCAATTTGTATTATTTCAATCAAATGGTTTTGTTTGATAATTTTTCTATTGTTTTTTCGAGCCTTACCATAATTACAACGATACTTATTATTATTTTATCAAAAGGGTATTTCGAAAAAATTAGCAATGATGTTGCAGAGTATTTAGCACTTATTTTATTTGCATTGGTTGGCGTATTGTGCATGGTGTCGTTTCAAAACTTAACCATGTTATTTATTGGCATTGAAATTATGTCCATCAGTATGTATGCATTAGCGGGTATTCGCAAAAAAGATTTAGCATCGAACGAAGCCGCTTTAAAATATTTTTTAATGGGCTCGTTTGCTACTGCATTTTTAATGTTCGGTATTGCTTTGATATATGGATTTACGGGCACGTTTAATTTAGATCAAATAGCAGCCGCTGTTGGCATGAGCAATGGTGTAATTGCACCGCTATTTTATACTGGCATCTTATTTATTTTAGTAGGCATGTTATTTAAAATATCTGCTGCACCATTTCATTTTTGGGCGCCAGATGTTTACGAAGGTGCACCTTCGTTAATTACATTGTTTATGTCTACGGTTGTTAAAACCGCAAGCTTTGCAGCATTTATTCGTTTATTTATTACCTGCTTTGCTTCATTGGCGACCTATTTAACGCCTACACTTTGGATCATCGCCTTGTTAACTATTAGCATTGGAAATCTATCAGCATTAAAACAATATTCGTTTAAGCGCATGTTGGCTTATTCTAGTATATCACATGCAGGTTATATGTTGTTAGCTATATTAGCCATTGGTCCAAATTCTAGCAAAGCAATTTTCATATATGCAAGTGCTTATTCAATTGCCTCTATTACTGCATTTGCTATTTTTATTAAAGTAAAAGAAATTGTAAAGTCAGATAGTTTTGAAGCATTTAATGGTTTAGGTAAAAGAAACCCTGGCATGGCATTGGCATTAACTATTGCCATGTGTTCTTTGGCTGGAATACCTTTAACTGCAGGCTTCTTTGGTAAGTTTTACATCTTTACCAATGCCATGGCGCAAAATTATTATGTCTTAGTATTGTTGGCAATTGTTAATGCGGTTATTGGAATTTGGTATTATTTTAAAGTGATTATTGCCATGTATATGAAACAAAGCTTAGACAACAGCCCAATCGAAGCTAGAGGAAATATGGCATTGGTGTTATTTATCACTACCATGGCAACTATTATTCTGGGTATTTTCCCTTCAATATTATCATCCTTATTTTAAATTCCTTATTTTTCGGAATAAATACTACTATGGAAAACGTGATTGAATTTGTCAAGACCCTATTGCACCCGCAAAGCATCATACATTACGGGGGCTTGTCACTATTGCTTTTTGTAGTATTTGCCGAAACAGGTTTATTTTTCGGATTCTTTTTACCCGGCGATTCTTTATTATTTGTTGCGGGCTTATTATGTGGCACACCCATTTTTGATGTACACATTATTACGCTTTTAATAAGTGTTTCGATTGCAGGAATATTCGGAAATTTTGTCGGATATTATTTTGGCAAAAAAACAGGGCCAGTTATTTTTAGCAGAGACGACTCTTTTTTCTTTAAGAAAAAGCACGCCATTTATGCTAGGGATTTTTACGAAAAACATGGAGGCTCTGCTATTATAATGGCAAGGTTTATTCCAATAGTAAGAACCTTTGTACCCATCATGGCAGGCGTAGTATCTTTAGATTTTAAAAAGTTTGTTTGGTATAATATTATAGGCTGTATCGCTTGGGTTTTTTCAATGATATTGGCTGGATACTTCCTAGGCAGGGCCTTTCCAGACATTCAGAAGAAATTAGAATATGTTGTTGTCTTAATTATTTTAATTAGCATGATACCCGTTATTTTAACTTTCCTCAAACAAAAAAGAGCCAATAATCAATCAAATAATTGATTTGATTTAACCATAACCTATGTTATTCGACATTTTTCTTACACTTTTATTAGTAGTGCTCAACGGTTTTTTTGTTGCGGCAGAATTTGCTATTGTTAAAGTGCGCTACTCTCAAGTAGAGATCAAAGCCAAAACCGGAAATCAAAGTGCAAAAATTGCTAAGCACATTTTACAAAACCTAGATGGTTATTTATCTGCGACACAATTAGGTATTACTTTGGCTTCTTTAGGCTTGGGTTGGATAGGCGAATCGGTAGTAACAAAAGTAATATTAGGCGCTCTTTCGTTATTTGGAATTGCTATTTCGCCCGAACTAGCGCATCAAATAGCACTTCCTGTTGCATTTGGAACCATTACCATTTTACATATTGTATTTGGAGAACTAGCGCCAAAATCAATTGCCATACAAAGACCGGTAACCACCACCTTTGCATTAGCCATTCCTTTAAATATTTTCTATTATATTTTTAGACCTTTTATTTGGGTGCTTAACGGGCTTGCTAATATTCTTTTAAAGAAAATGGGCGTTTCAGCAATTCATGGACACGAAGTACATACTTCGGAAGAATTACAATTATTATTAGACCAAGGAAAAGAAAGTGGCGCATTGGATTCCTCGGAACACGAATTGATTAAAAACGTTTTTGATTTTAACGACCGTACCGTTAAAAAAATTATGGTACCCCGAACAGCTATATTAGCAATTAATATTGACAGTCCATATGCAGAGTTTGTGAGTGCAGTTATTAACGAAGGCTATACGCGTATGCCAGTGTATAAAGGCAACATAGACGAAATCATCGGATTTATACACGTCAAAGATTTATTAATGAAAGAACTGAAAGATCAAACGGTTTCTTTAATCGATATGATCCGTCCGGTTTATTTTATTCCGGAGTCTAAAAAAATTGCAGATTTACTTTCGGAAATGCGCAAGAAAAAAAATCCACACATTGCCATTGTCTTAGATGAGTTTGGTGGAACGGCCGGCTTGGTAACGATGGAAGATATCATCGAAGAACTAGTTGGCGAAATTCAAGACGAGTACGACGAAGAAAAACCAAAAGTAATTAGCCTTAGCGAAACAGAATTTATTATAGATGCACATTCTGCCATTAGCGATGTAAATGAATTCATCCCCATTCCTTTACCCGAACATGACGAGTACGATTCGGTAGCTGGATTGATGAATGTTATTTTTCATAAAATCCCCGAAATAGGCGAGGAGATTGAATTTGAAGGCTATCATTTTAGCATTATTCAAAAAAGAAAAAATAATATTGAATCTGTAAAAATGACACTATTGCCTAAAGCAAACCAAGCAGAAAATTAATATTGCCCATGCATTTATTCTATACACCCACAATTAATGCAGACATTTTTACTTTAAACGAAGAAGAAAGTAAACATTGTAATCGTGTATTGCGATTAACAGCCGGCGACCTTATTTATTTAGTAGATGGCGTAGGTGGCTTTTTCGAAACTAAAATAATAGAAGCGCATCCAAAGCGCTGTACAGTTCAGGTTTTGGACGTTACACGCGAACACGAAAAGCGTAGCAATTATTTACATGTAGCCATTGCTCCAACTAAAAACATAGAAAGACTAGAATGGTTTTTAGAAAAAGCAACCGAAATTGGCATCGACGAAATCACGCCAATTTTATGCGATCATTCTGAAAGAAAAGATATTAAAGTAGAACGACTCAATAAAATTATAGAGTCGGCTATGAAGCAAAGCTTAAAAGCATATCATCCAGTATTGCATGAGCTTACGCCCTTTTCGAAATTTATTACACAGCCATTTGCAGTCGGCATGGCTAAACACATTGCCTATTGCGGCGAAGCCACAAAGCAATCTTTTGCTTTACAAATTAAACAACAGCCCTTATCTAATTTAATTCTCATTGGCCCCGAAGGCGATTTTTCTCCTAAAGAAATACTGGCTGCAACTGCGCAACAATTTCAAATAGTTACGTTAGGAAATGCCAGGTTAAGAACAGAAACAGCTGCCCTTGCCGCAACCGTGATTGCAAATAATTATTAAAATGAAAAAGCAGCCCATCTTTATTTTATTTTTAACGCTCCTGTTTGTTTTTTACATCAGCAGTAGTTTTATTGCTGCTAATACCAATTCATCGGATATTAAAATTGCAAGGTTAAAATATAATGGCGGTGGCGATTGGTATTCGAGTAGAACTGCATTAACTAACCTTATTGAATATTGTAATGAAAATTTAAACACCAATATTGCGAAAGAAGAAAGTATAGTAGAACCAGGCGCTTCCGAACTATTTAATTATCCGTATATTTTTGCAACCGGACATGGTAATATTACTTTTAATAACCAAGAAGCCAGTAACCTGCGCAATTATTTAATGGCGGGTGGTTTTATCCATTTTTGTGATAATTACGGCATGGATCCATTTATTCGCAATGCGATGAAAAAAGTATTCCCAGAGTTAGCCTTTGTAGAATTGCCATTTAATTACCCAATTTATCATCAAAAGTTTAACTTTACGAATGGCTTACCAAAAATTCACGAACACGATGGCAAACGTGCCCAAGGTTTTGGCTTAATTTATCAAGGTAGGTTGGTTTGTTTTTACGATTACGAAAGCGATTTAGGCAATGGCTGGGAAGATTTGGGTACTTACCCTTCAGACACCGAAGAAGCGCGCGAGAAGGCTTTAAAAATGGGCGCAAATATTATACAATACGCATTTACTAAATAGTTTTTTAAGATGATTCACATAACCGCTAATAATCAATTTACTTTTGAGTTAAACGGAAGCAAAAACGATTTAACCATTACTGGAAACGAATCCAATATTCAATTTGAAAAAATTGCAGACAATCATTTCAGTATTTTAATAGGTACAAAATCTTATAACGCAGAGTTAATTCATTTAGACTCCGCAAGTAAAACGGCTTGCATCAAAGTAAATGGAAACAAATACGATATAGTATTGAAAGACCAATACGACGACTTATTAAAATCATTAGGCATTGATGTAGGTGCTGCAAAAAAAATAAACGACATCAAGGCACCCATGCCTGGCTTGGTTTTAAAGGTATTAGTAAAAGATGGCGATGTAATTAAAAAAGGAGATAACCTTTTGGTATTAGAAGCAATGAAAATGGAAAACAGTATCAAAGCACCAGCCGACGCAACCATTAAAGCAGTAAAAATTACCGCTGGCGATAAAGTAGAAAAAAATCAGGTAATGATTTTATTAGCGTAATACTTGCTCCAAAAAATGAGCAATTACTTTTGGCATCAATAATACAGTTATTACTACTCCGGCCAAAGCTCCCCAAAAATGCGCATCGTGATTGATATGATCTGCTGCTTTTTTAGCCGCTACATAACAATAGCTCAAATACAAGCCTGCAAATATATAGGCTGGAATACCTATGGGGATTATAAAAAGATAAATCTTTGTTAAGGGTAAAAATAAGATATAGCTAAAAAGCACAGCCGATATGGCGCCCGAAGCTCCTAAACTATAATAGCCTGTATTGTTTTTATATTTTATAATGGTACTGATATCACTTAAAAACAATCCACCAAAATACACCACCGCAAATTGCCAATGCCCAATTATTCTTTCTAATTCGAATGCAAAAAAGAAGAATGTAAAACTGTTAAATAATAAATGATTCCAATCGGCATGTGCAAATCCACTGCTTAACAAGCCATATAGTTTTCTGTTGCGATGAATACTAAATGGATGAAGCATTAATTTACGCAACAAAGTGGGGTTGGCGTAAAATGCATAAATAGAAGTAGCTAAAATAAAAAGAAAAACTACAGTAGCTACTGGGCTTTGCGATATTATTTCCATGTGCAATCAGATTTATTTTCGATGCGATAAATAGGATAACGCAAATAACTTTTTTCGAAGTAGGGAGAATGCTGGTAAACAAATTCTAATTGTGCCGCACCATTATTTGCAAACACGGGGTCTGATTTTACTTTTGCTTGCAATAAATTATTTAATGCAGTATCTGTTTTTAACATTTCGGCTGCTAAATCTTCGAACACATAATCCGAGTAGCCTTCTTTTTGTCCTAAACAGGCATCAAAAAAATTCCAATTAAAATACGAGTCGATGGCTTGTGGTTCTAAGGTTTCCATTATAAAACGAACACCTACTTGATCGGTATATACTATAAAATCGGTAGCCGAAATATGGAGCTTTTGTTCTTTACTTACAGGCTTGGTATTATAATGTAAATAATGTCCTTCGTATGGTTTGCTGTGAGTCTGATACTGCGATACATAATAACACTGTACCTTTAAGTTGCTCAGCTCTTGCCCAATACTTTCTAATTTAATATGATTAGCGCGTAATCTTTCTATTACTTCTTTCCAAGCAAATGGAATAATATAAGCATAAGGCTTTGCCACAGAATCTGTAGGCCGGTAGCTGTCTAAATATTTTACAGACGTATTGATAGGTTCTTTTCTGTCGTAGTATAAACGATTTTTACCACTAAGCACCGATGGTTTTTGTTTTGCGCGATATCCTTTAAAATCAATCAAACTATTTTTACTAGAATCTACTTTCCAGTTTAATGGAAAATATTTTTTTTGCGCATCTAATGCAATTGCTTTTTCTTTTGCCGCGATGATATCAGTTTTTAAGCGCGCAGAATTTTCGATGCTTGCTTTTAAAAAATCGGCAGTAGCAGCAGCGCGTTGATTAAACGGTTTTAGCATGTGCGTTTCTACTGTAAAGCCAATGCAATTAAACAATGTGGTATAACCGCTGGCATATCTAGGGCTCTCGTAAAAGCCCGACCAGCCTGCATCTGGGCTATCTGTCCATGCATTTACATAAGGAATTGGATTCCATTTTTTTTCGTTTAAAGATTTTACAATTGCAGGAAGGAGTTGATCGGTCATCAGTGCAGACAAAGGCTTGCTCAGTTTATCTTTTTGAGTAGCAATATAAGTAAGCACATGTTGATAATCTGCACCATTGCTGGTATGCGTATCGATAAAAATATGTGGCTGAATTTTTTGAAAAATTTCGACAAATGCAAAGGCATTTCTCGAATCCATTTTAATAAAATCTCTATTTAAATCTAAGTTTCTTGCGTTAGCCCTAAAACCATAAGCTTCTGGACCATTCTGATTGGCCCTCGAATTCGAATTTCTATTTAGCGCGCCATCAATATTATAAATAGGAATAATATAAATTTCACAATCATTTAAGAGGGTCTCATTTAATCCCTTTGGGAAAAGTGTATTTTTTTCGCCTAATAATGCAGCAGCTAAATAAACCGAGGCGTCAATGCCTTCGGGCTCTCCAGGGTGAATGCCATTATTAATTAAAATTTTAACCTTGTGAAGCGAAGTGTTTTGATTCGCAATTTTTATTAGTTGCAAAGGGTAGCCCGCATCGGTTAAGCCAATATTTTCTAAAGTAATATTCGCATATTTTTTAGTTAAATTTTGATAGGCTTCTATACAAGAAAAATATGTATGGGTTTTGTTTCCGATGCTATTATTTTGCGAAAACAAAAAAGTAGAAAACAAAAAGCAGGCAAAAAATAAAATGAGTTTCTTTACCAATGGAGTTGTATTTAGTAATAAATTCGGAGCACCACTCTTCTATTGAAAGCCCTGTTTTTATCTATTGGCTTACCAATAGCATCTTTGTTTGGTTTTATAGGCTTAGTATCGCCATATCCAGAAGCCTTTAGCCTTGCTGGTTCAACGCCTTTGTCAATTAAATATTGAATAGTATGAGAGGCCCTCGAGGTGCTGAGCTCCCAGTTGGATTTATAGAAATCGTTTGAAATAGGCACGTCATCTGTATGACCTTCCACATCAATTTTAAAATTTTTAATATCAGAACTGGTAATGGCGCTCACCACTCTATCAACTACACTTTTACCGTCGTCTAATAAATCTGCTTCGCCCGAATTAAACATACCCTTGCTCAGTACATTCATTTTAATACCATCGGCATCTAATTTGATATCCACTAAACTATCCGCTTTTTCTTGCACCAACACAGAATCTAACGTTTCTTTAATTTGCGCTAAAGTAGATTTTACTTCTTTTTGATTTAGTTTTTCTTTTACCGAATTGTTTACTTCGGACCAAGCGGTTTGGTCGATAGTAGATACAGAAACAATCAATACGAAAAAGGCCAATAAATTGGTAATGGTATCGGCATATGTAATCAGCCAATTCTCATTTTCTTCTTCGAAATGAATTTTTTTTCTGGCCATTCCGATTACTTTTTATTCTCAGCTTTTAATTGCTTGATAGTATACGAGCGATCTAAATAGGTCTGTAATTTATCCTTGATAAATAGCGGTGATTTGTTTTCGGCAATAAGTTGCACGCCTTCTAACATTAACTCTTCGCGAATTTTGTTGTAATCGGCATTCAACATAATTTTTTTAGAAACCGGGTAAAAGAATAAATGGGTAAATGTTACACCATATAAAGTAACCAATAAACCGGTTGCTAAACCTGGTCCAATTTTAGAAGGATCGTCTAAGCTCGAAAGCATATAAACCAATCCAAACAAGGTACCAAACATACCAAAAGCCGGACCAGAGTTACCCATATTTTTTAATACTTCCGAAACCTTATGCGTGTTCGAATAATTTTCGTCTATACTGGTTTCGCCAATTACTCTTACTTCGTCTATCGAATAGTTTGTACTAATTAATGAAAACAAATAAGAAGTAAAATCGTGTTTTTGTTTGTCTTGAATGGTGCGCAAAAACTCTAATCTGTTTGTTTTATATTCGTTACTCCAAGTAACAATAGATTCAATGTCTTTTTGTAAAACCTTTTGTGTGTTAATAGACTGGTGAAAAGTTTGACCCATTTTAGCAAAAGCCGAACGCATCAGTTTACTTGGATAAATAATAAAGGCGTTGGTTAGCAAACCGCCCATTACAATTAAGAAACTGGGTAAGTCTAAAAATCGGTTGATAAATAAATATGGAAAATATTCTTTTAAGTGTATAATGCCAATGATATCTAAGATACCGGTCATTAATAAAGCTAAAGAAAAAATTATCCAGAAAAACGATAGTATGGAAAACCTCATTTGCGAATATATTTTTGATTAATAACAGGAACTTTAAAATCTTTGTCTATTACTTTAGCTTGCTCCCAAACGCGCTTAGCTAATTCTACTTCGCCTTTGGTAAAGTACACACTACCTTTTAAACCTAGCGCATCAGATGATTCGCCATAAAACATAGAGCTATCTATATAAGCCAAAGAAATATCGTAGGTTTTTTTCGAATAAGCGTCTTGCGCTAAACGGTAAAAACGCAACATTTTATTGGCATCGATTTTTTTAACGGGTTCTTTATCTGTTTTAGCTAAGGCAGCTTTTTTATCTTTTTTAGCAGTTGTATCTTCGGGGTTCATTAAATTACTTTGCAAATCTTTCCCGTTAAACTCTAAATAAAATTCTTGTTCATTAACATCTAAAGCCAAATCTACTGCAGAGTTTTGGTTTTTGTATTTAATTTTTAAGCGCGCTTTAGTAGTATCTACTTTTTGAAAAGGATTAGCTTGCCCAAAAGCCGCATCGCCCAATAAAAAAAGTGCGACTATAAAACAAAAGGTGTTGGTATAAAATTTCGTCTTCATCTTTAATTAAAATTTATAAGATAAATAAAGTGCGTAGTTCAAGTTATTTAAAGTAACAGAAGCGTTTTCTTTACTAAACACCGCGGGAGTTAAACCATAGGTGGTTTGTATGCCAAAACCAAAGCTTTTGGTAAGGTTTAGATTCAAAGCCATAGCGGCATTCACATAGGCGCTATTATAAAAAGAAACGCCTCCACTATATTGATATTCTAACCAATAGCTTGTCGACCTTTGTTTAGGTGCAAAATATTTTGAACCTCTTAAACCAGCCGATGGAATTAAAGCAGTTCCTAACACGGTACCAATCGAAGCGTTGGTAGTTGCAAATTCAAAATTGTAATAATTTAGTCTTGCATACAAACCAAAGAAAGCGGTTTTGTCCGGCACTGTATTTTGATCGTACACAAATTCTACAAAGTTGGAAGTCGACATCGATTTTACAATATATATTTTATTGTTTTCGATATAATTGTTTATGCCATTAAATGCAACCCCAAAGTTTATTTGTCTACGAGATTTAAAAGTAGATTCTTTTAATCGGGTATATAATGTTTCGTTCCAAAGCACTTCTCTGCTAATGGCATTCACAAATCTAATATTCATGACAAAGCCGTTGGTGCTGTCAAAAAACAAGCTGCAATCTACTAAACTTTGCACGCCATATTTTTTACACACGGCATCTAATGCATCTGGGTTTTGTCTATAGGTGCTAATGTTACTTTGGTTATCAATTTTAATTAACGAATCGTTACCGTCAATTTTCAATATCATTTTTTTCTCAAACTCCGGAACAGAAATTACACTGAAAGCTTTTTTCTTCAAAACATCTTCTAGTTGTAAGCGCAATAATTTTTGTGTAATGATAATTGGCTTATCTGATTTAGAAGTTACGTCAAAGAGTGCAATTCTTCTGGCAGAAAAGGGGATGTCGTTAACCGAAGCGCCTACATTCAGCAATAGCTCTTCGTATTCTGTCAACATGTTTTGCATATCGTATTTTTGCGACCATGCAAGTTCTGAACTTAATAATATAAGCAGTATAACTAAGTGTTTAACTAATTTCATGCAGTAAGTTTCCCTTTCAGTTTATCTAGAATTATTTTTCTAGCTTTTTCGATTTCTTCTAAAGCTAAATCTTTATTGTAATCTATTTCTGATTTGATTAATAATTGCTCACGTTTAGGACGGAGGTTTACTAGTTTTTCGATAATTGTTTCGTCGGCATTAATTAAAGCTCGAGCAATAGTTACAGATTCTACATCTTCTAATGCACGCTGTAAGAATACATCTTCTTGCTCAAAAATTTCTTCGAATGTAATAAAGCGCTCTTTAATTTTTCTAGCCAAATCTAAATCGTAGCCAGCCAATTCGTCGATGTATTTTTTCTGTTCGCCAGTTGGCAAAGTATCTAATAAACCGGTGATGGTTTTTAAACCATCTAAGCTTACATATTTCATATCGTTCATTGCCATTGCTTTGGCAGAAAAATAAGAAGCAATTTCTTTATACACCGCTACCGACAAATCGTTGATGCTGCTCATCTTTTGAAGAATGATAGACTGTTTGGTGCTATCAAAATCGCGGATAATTCCCATGCTTCTTTTGGGTGGCAATTGCGCTAAAACAATTGCGGCAAGTTCTTCACTTTCTTCTTTAATCAAAAACATAATTTGTTGTTCGTTTAATTGATTTAAGAAATGAAAAATATCTCTTTCTTTTGTTTTAGGTGCAGAGGGTAAAGTGTTAATCTCTTTTTTAAATTCTTCAATTTGTTTCAATTGCTCTTCCGGAACAATAGTAGGCGTATCGTCTAAAGATATTTCTACATAATTGTAATTGTCTTTAGATAAATGTGAATTTAAAAAAGGTAATAATTTTGGATTGGTTGCTTTTAAAATATTGACAATTTTTTGTAAGCCTTTGCGTTCGTCTTCTTCTACCCAATTATTAAATAAGTCGGCTACTTTAGCTTTATTGCTTATAAATTCTTTTGTTACATAAGAGCGCATTTCTGCAAGTCTTGCATATTGTTCTAAGTTTTCTTCTTGATTATTAACCGCTGGATTTTTTTGAGCCGTTTCTAATTGTTCCACTTTATTGTTTAAAATTTGCAAGGCTTCTTCGGCTTTCGTGTTTTTCTTTGGCTTTAACAATAAGTAAAGCAATACAAAGGCAAACACCATAATAATTAACAAAATAGCTAAATAAGGTAAAAAATCAGAAAGGCTTAAACCCTTGTCTGCTGCAGTTGTTGGCTCTGTTTTGCTATTTTGAGGAAATGCTTGAGGGGGCTGTTGTTGTGGTTGTTGTTGCGGCATCATTTGCGGAGGCATTTGACTTAAAGCAGCAACATTAGCACCTGCTTTTTGAAAATCTTGATAGGCATTTGGCGCTGGCGGAAAAACTTGCGACTGAACAATTAATCGGTCGCCATTAGCTGCGTCTAAAGGAATGGAATTTCTAATTAACTGATCTATAAAACCTAGCGCATTAGAATCGTAGCAAGTATCCATTACTACCAAAACGGTTTTTTGTTTGCCACTACCAATATTAAAAGGAGCGTAAACACCTTCGTCGTTGGTTACTACATTTGAACCATCCATTACACCTGGCAAATAGTCGACAGACATGGTGGTGTCTAAAACTGGTACCACCGAATCCATTACAAATTGCGGCGATTTAATTTTTACATCAACCAAAAAGTTAGTGCCCTTTAAGTAGGGTAAAATGGTATTGTAAACTAAGCGTTCTAATTTCTTAGCTTCGGTATAGTTTTCTTTTGAAAATGGGTTTTCTTGCAAAGTGCCTACTTGAGCAAAAGCGTTATTGTTTGCGGTATTAAGCAACAAAACGCTTGTTAGTAGTGAAAAAAATAAAATAAAAGTCTTCTTTCTGTTGTACAGCATTAATCTTGGCGTAAGGTCAAAATTTATAATCCTATTCTTTATAATTCAGGCTATTAATGCGCTAAAATAACAAAAAACTATTGTTTTCAACATTTTTGTGTGGAAAAATAACATGTTTGGGTGTATAAACGTGAATTAAAGCTCCCAATCAACATTTATAGCCTATTTAGGATATTAACAAATCTAAAAATTATAAATTATTCAATTTCAACAAATTTTTCAGAATTTTTAGATAGAAATAATT
>ENA-OUVC01000895-OUVC01000895.1-marine-metagenome-genome-assembly--contig:-NODE-895-length-18516-cov-5.084278_pt1 | contig 18516 bp, 43 predicted proteins | sample MGYA00248622_ERZ508571 | MGnify/ENA primary metagenome ERZ508571 (study PRJEB26236, sample SAMN06267175) | marine metagenome | isolation source: Columbia River Estuary | place: USA:Columbia River Estuary... | reverse complement strand
TGACAGGAAGTTTATGGAAAGCGAACTTCGTTTTGTATTGTATAGCGGGGTTATTCTTTGGAGTATATATCTGGCTTACGAAACGTTTAAATAAAAATAATGACTAAACCTATGTTATTACATATTGATATTGGAAATCAATCGTTGGTTAATTGGGCGAATACTAACAAATACATAATACATTCAGAATTGATTAGGTATTGTGAAAAACTAATATTAGGCGAATTTGAAGTTATAGAAGCTATAATGATTTCAAATTTAGCAGATAATGTGGTGTTTATGGTTAGCGATAAAAATGTAGCTGATACATTGGATAAAGCTATGAAATATTTCTTAGAAATAGAAGAATATGAACAATGTGCTAAAATTCAAAATTTATTAATACTTATTTCCAATAGAAACAAAAGTATTAAAAACGATGGAAGAGCAATTAAAAAAACTAATTTACAAAATTAAAGAATCATTGAAGCAAATAGATTCGGATGGCGTAAACCACCCTTTATTAGATGATATCTACGATTATTGTGAAGAAATGGATGATATTATTTATTCTCAAGAAGATGACGGAATAAGTATATCTGACTATATGGATTAAAATATAAATAAATGAATAAGTTACTTTTGGGATTTGTCTATGGACTCATAGCACAAATATTGACTTTTTTGCAGCTGCAGGGAAGTATAAAATATAATTGGTATGAACGATATCCATTTATCGTATTAGGTATGGCAATACCAATAAGCTGGTTATATATAAAATCAGTAGAATATTTCGTACACAGCTTTAATGGTGATATTTGGCCATCCCGTCTTATAGGATTTGGGATTGGTATTATTGTGTTTGCTTTAATGAGTTATTTTTTATTCAACGAAGCTATCAATCTAAAAACGTTTGTTTGTTTGATATTGGCTTGTGGAATTTTAGGAATACAAATGTTTTGGAAATGAGAAAGCTAGATTTGGTAAATGTGGGAGATGAATTATATGAAGTAATTCGTAGAATTCCATACCAAAAATTTAATAAAACTTTAGAAGGGGATGCCGCTAAACATTTAAGAGAGTGGATTGGATGCGAAAAAATATTAAAAAGTACGCAAACGAATGAATATTTGTTTGTAAACTTAATAGATGAGGCTAAGTTATCCGATGAATAATTTGGTAATTACAAATAATTTTCATATATTTGTATCAACAAACGAAATAAAAACAAAAATTAAATTAAATTATGGCAAAACAATTGTTATTTGAAAACGATGCGAGAGTAAAGTTAAAAGCCGGAGTTGATTCATTAGCTAATGCAGTGAAAGTAACTTTGGGACCTAAGGGTAGAAATGTAATTATTGGTAAATCATTTGGTTCGCCTCATATTACTAAAGATGGTGTATCGGTAGCGAAAGAAATTGAATTAGAAGATACTATCGAAAATATGGGAGCTCAATTAGTAAAAGAAGTAGCATCTAAAACTGCTGATTTAGCAGGAGATGGTACAACAACGGCTACGGTATTAACACAAGCTATCTTCGCTGATGGTATTAAGATGGTAACTGCCGGCGCTAATCCAATGGATTTGAAGCGTGGTATTGATAAAGCAGTTATTGAAGTGGTGAATGAACTTAAAAGAACATCACAAAAAATTAACACTAACAAAGAAATTGAGCAGGTAGCTACCATTTCAGCAAATAATGATTCTGAAATAGGTAAGATGTTAGCCGATGCAATGGATAAGGTTGGTAAGGATGGAGTTATTACGGTAGAGGAAGCTAAGGGTACTCAAACCGAAGTAAAGACCGTAGAGGGTATGCAGTTTGATAGAGGATACCTTTCACCATACTTTGTAACTAATCAGGAAAAGATGGAAGCTGAATTAGAAAAACCTTATGTACTTTTGTATGATAAGAGAATTAGTTCAATGAAAGATATTATTGGTATCTTAGAATCAGCTGCACAAACTAATAGACCTTTATTAATCGTAGCCGAAGATATCGAAGGGGAAGCATTGGCTACATTGGTAGTAAATAAAATGAGAGGCTCACTTAAAATTGCAGCAGTTAAAGCACCAGCATTTGGTGATAGACGTAAAGAGATGTTAGAAGATATAGCAATCTTAACAGGCGGAACTGTAATATCTGAAGAGAGTGGATTGACATTAGAAAAGGCTACATTAAAAATGTGTGGAACTGCTGATAAGATTAGTATTGATAAAGATACTACAACTATTATCAATGGTGGTGGAACTACTGAAGCAATCAAAGCACGTATTGATACAATCAAAGGGCAAATTGAACGTAGTACATCAGATTATGATACGGAAAAATTACAAGAACGTTTGGCTAAATTAAGTGGAGGTGTAGCAATTATCTATATTGGAGCATCAACTGAAACTGAATTAAAAGAGAAAAAAGATAGAGTAGATGATGCTTTACACGCAACTCGTGCAGCTGTTGAGGAAGGTATTGTTATTGGAGGTGGTATCGCTTTAGTAAAAGCAAGTGAGGTATTACTCAATACTGAATTCCGTGATAGATTAGAAAACGCTGACCAACAATTAGGAGCTAATATTATTCAATCAGCAATTCATTCACCATTCAGAACTATCATTTTAAATGCAGGTGGTTCGCCCGATGTTATCATTAATAAAGTAAAAGAAGTTGGTGGTAACTATGGATTTAATGCGAGAACTGATGAATATGTGGATATGATTGAAGCAGGTATTATTGACCCTACTAAGGTGACTCGTTTAGCATTAGAAAACGCAGCATCGGTAGCCGGATTATTACTTACAACCGAATGTGTTGTAGCTGAAAAGAAATCAGAAAAGGATTCAGCACCACAAATGCAGATGCCTCCAATGATGTAATCACATTAAGAGTTATTATAATATAAGGGGGGATTTCCCCCTTTTTATTTGGCAATATCGAATATTTTTCGTATCTTTAGTTATATAAAAATTGTAAAATATGGTATCTAAATCAGAAATTAACGAAGGGCATTATTTGGAATTATTGGATAGGCTGTACATATTAACCGAAAACTTGCACAACCATTGTTTACAACATCCATTAGCTGAATATGACGAAGAAATTTATAATTCAATCGAAATAGCTTTAGAAGCAACATATGATGCATATCAATTAGTAGGAAGTAAAGAATACGAAGATGAAAATGAGAATAACACACATTAGTGATACCCACAATAAGCACAACCAACTTAATGGATTGTTGCCCGGCGGCGATTTGCTTATTCATAGTGGGGATATTTCTTCATTGGGTAGGGAAACTGAAGTTAAACGATTTGTAAAATGGTTTAATGATATAAACAACTATACTAATAAAATCTTTATTGCAGGTAATCACGATATGACCTTTGATAGAGAACAATTGTTGAGGGATAAGTTGGCTCACTTTGAAGGTAAAACTGAATATGATACCGAATGTGCAGAAGGTAAGCCAGCTTGGTTAGAAGAATTATTGGGAATCCATTTACGTCCAAATGTATTTTACTTAGAGAACAATTTTGTAATATTAGATGATGTTAAAATATGGGGTTCGCCCATCACACCATCGTTTGGATATGGTTGGGCTTTTAACAAAGATAGAGGATATGATATAAATCAAATATGGAATAGAATTCCAAATGATACTGATATTGTTATCACTCACGGACCTATTTATGGATATTGTGATAGAACTAATAGAGAGGGATTAAATGTAGGGTGTGACCAATTATATCACCGATTGAATGAAGTTAGACCTCAATTACACTTTTCAGGCCATATCCACGAAGCATACGGATATAGACATACTGATTGGGGATATGCGTTTAACGGATGTAATTGTGATTTGAGTTACTTAGTAAATAACAAACCAATGACATTTGAATATGATTTTTTGAAACGAGATATAGTAGAATTTTTAATGTAATGAAAAAAATAATGATAGTACTAATGTTATTGGGAGTGATAACATTAGAAGCAAAGCCAAAGTATAGAATACATACTTGGATTTATAATGGTGAAAAGTATTACCAACCACAGCAAAAAGTATGGTATAAAACTGATTATTTTTATTTACCATTTAAAATATGGAAATCTGGTGATTATCCATTAAAGAGTGAAAATGAAGCAATGTGGATTATTCAAAATTGGCAAGATGATTATCAATCAAAACGAGATTATAAACATTCCGAATTTATAGAAGTAAAATGAAAAAAAATAAAATATATTTGTATTTAGATGATGTTCGAATTCCAACAGAAGGTAAGTGGGAAGTAGTTAAGAATTATGATGAGTTTATAGCTCATATTAATTTGAATGGATTAGAAAATTATGAACTAATTTCATTAGACCACGATTTGGGTGAAGCTGCTATGGTTGAATATTATAGTAATGTTAAACCAAATTATGAATTGGATTATAAAAGAATTGATGAAAAGACTGGTATGGATTGTGCTCGTTTCTTAGTTGCTGAAGCTATGAATAAAAAAATACAATTACCAACTGTGTATGTTCATTCGGCTAATCCAATTGGTTCTGCAAATATTATAGGGTATATTAACAATTATTTCAGAAATAATAAATTGCCAGAAATATGTACAAAGGTAAATATAGAGCACACTTATACTGAATTTTTATCTGAAGAGGAAAGACATAGACGATATAATATTATGAAACAATATAAACAATAAGTTATGGATATATTAAGTGTACTCGCAATAGTATTGGTAGTATTTGCAGCTTGGATTTGTTTCGAAGCATGGAGAGCACCTTTAATGCGAGAAAATGAAGATGGTAGCTGGACAACTATTAAACCACAAAGAAAACTATTTAAAAAACAAAAATCAAAAACAGCTGGCTCATACGAAGATTTAGAAAAATTAGGTAGAGGTCGTTCAAAACATTAATTATGGAAACACAATTTACAAATACATTTTTTGATTCACTCAAAAGATTAGTAAGGCAACAAACTTGGTGGTATAAAACATATTCGACAATCCGATATGATATTCCACATTTTATTAAAAACATTTACCGATTCCGAAAAGAATTGTATTCACACGATTGGTGGGATTATCGTTATACATTAAATATGTTAGAGCGCTCATTAATCATTATGGAAGCTGGATTGAGTAAGAAAGGAATTGAAGTTAGTGAATCGCGTGAACCAAAGATAAAAGCAATTCGTAGAGTATTGGAATTATTAAAGAATAGTAGAGAAGATAATTTCGTAGAAAGAGCTGAAGCTGAATTGGGTGAATTAATTTTATCAGATTGGTTATTCGAAAAAACCGAAGATGGTATGCATAGATTAATAGATACCGAAACAAAAAAAGATAAATTACATAATCGTAGAATATACAAAAGAGCAGTTGCTATTGAGCAAGCTGAATGGAATGAATTATGGACAATTATTAAAGGAACTAAAAACTCAATGAAGTATGGTGAGGAATACGATGGAACTGATTTGCGAGGTTGGTGGGATTAAAATGATAAATGAAACGAGTAACAATTATAGCCGTTTTAGTTATGCTAGGCATAACTTCAATAGCACAAATCAAAAATGGTTTACCGGTTGGTACAATAACCGATGATGTATTAACCACCGATACCGCTTTAAATAAGTTTATGTTATATTGGATAGGTAAACCATATAAGTTGGGTGGAAATAGTGAACGAGGTATTGATTGCTCTCAATTTAATAAACGATTGTATAAAGATGTTTATAATAAAGGATTAGGTGAAGTAGCATATAAACAATGGGCACAAACCCAAAGAATTAAAAAGGATAGTTTAGGTGTGGGTGATTTGGTATTTTTTATAAGCAAAGCATCTCCGAGCGGATGGCATACGGGAGTTTTTATTGGTAACACGTATTTTATACACGCAGCTAATAAGTACGAAGGTGTAAAGATAAGTAGTTTAGAAGAACCCCGATATAAAAAGGCAATTAGAGGGTATGGTAGATTAAAAGAATAATTTGGAAAATCCAAAAAGTTTTAGTAACTTTATAATGTAACGAAACAAAAAGAAAGGAGGACACAATGGCTTTATTTAAAGAACTCAAAGAGTTAAAAGAGAAATTAAAGTATTACCAAGAAATGGTACCTGTAAATAATATGGGTAAATGGAGCAGAAATGTTGCCATTGAAAGTTATAGTAAAAAGATTTCTAATTTAGAAAACGAAATTAAAAAATTAAAAGAAAATGACAAAAAGTAAAAAAACTAATGTAAAAGCACATAAGTTAAAAGCAAATACTAAATGGTTTGTATCCAATAACACAGCACAAAAGAATGTGGATGTTATTAATGTATTACCATTTTTAAAAGTATGGTATAGTAACCGATATTTTTTAGAAACGGGCGTATTCACTCCGGCATTTGGAGTAGCAGTAAGTTGGTTAAAGTGGAATTACTATTTCACAATTCAGAAAGCATATTAATATAAATAAATAAGTTATGGAATTACAAATTACAAAAGAAGAGTTAGTAGAAAAGTTACAAAACGAAAGCGTTAGTGTAACATTCACAAAAGCCGATGGTAGTGAACGTACAATGTTATGTACAAAAATGATTACCAAAATTCCAGAAGCACAGCATCCTAAAACTGATAAAGTTGTAAGGTTAGATGAAAACGGAAACGTAGTTGAATCAGATTTGATTACCGTATTTGATTTAGAAAAGGAAGGCTGGAGAAGTTTTAATTTTAGTAAAGTAAAATCTATTGAATAGATGGAAACAAAGGATGAATTAGAAATTGAAAATTGGCAAGATATACTTTGGCGAAGTATGAATACCAAACGTCCTACAAATACTACAATCGATTCATTATACGATGATTTGGATGCGCTAGCTGCTAAGATGAATGGATTGAATCCAATTGTTTTTAAGAACCCTGAAAAGCTAAATGGTAAAATTGAAATACGTGGTAAAGCATATGAAGTTACATTCATTGGTAGAAATTTATCAGTAAAAGAAAGTAATTGGACATGGGTATTAACTGAAATCGAAGCAAATATTGAGCACACATTATCAGTATTAAAATATCCACAAACTGATGGGTATGCTACTATCGTTACAAACTCATATGGACAGGTTTCAAAATCAGAAGTATTAAGAAATAATTTAGATAATATGCAATTTTTACTTAATCAATTGGTATCATTAACCGAATTACCTTTCTAATATGAAAAACTTAATTATAATAGGGCACCCTGATAAAAAGAGTTTCTGTTACAATGGTATAATGAAAACCATTCAACAAACTTTAAAAGAAAATAAAGAGGAAACGTGTGTAGTTGATTTATATAAAGATAACATAACATTCCAATTTACAAAAGATACAATCAAACGATATAAAGAATTAATCACATGGGCTGATAGGATTTATATTATATCTCCCGTATGGTGGTTTAGATGTACGCCGGCAATGGAGGCATTCTTTGACCAAATATTTACGCCGGGGTTTGCATATAAGTTTACACCAATTACAAAGTTATATGGTTATCCAACACCCCTATTAAGTGATAAGAGGGTTAGAACCTACCTTACACATGGAGCACCTGCACTGCCGGTATTGACAATGTATCTTAATTCAGTAAAATTGAGATTAGTGATGGGGGTATATTCATTTGTATTCGGTTGGTTTAAAACAAAGACTAGACAATTTTGGAGTGTACCATTTGTTTCACAAAATGAAAGGTTGGTATATTTGGAGAAAGTTAAAGAGGATGTTAAAAGGGATTTAAAGAGATAGTATGAAAAATATAGAATACGATATACAACAATTTAGATATGCAAACGAAATAGGATTATTTTCTGCCGATGCGTGGAATTTGGTAGCATATATGCCAGATGGTAGTTTTCATCCCGAAGCATTTCCTACATTGAAAGGTGAATTTGTTATCTACAATTATAAAACAAATGGATTTAGACGTTTTAGATTTGTAAAAGAAATTATAAATTGGTTAATAGATGAAAATGAGCATACTAAATATGAAATGATAGAATGGTTATTTGAAAGCGAAGATGGGTTTAAATGTATGATATCAATTAATTAATATGAATTCAGAATTAAAACGTAAACGGATATTAGATATCGACCCGCAGGCAATTCTTTGGGATGGATTAGATGAAGCAATCATTGGTATAACAAATGAAGGTGTGCCGGTATATGATAATCACCAAATGGAAATCATTTTAATGCGTGACAATAAATGGGACTGGGAAACTGCTGCAGAATGGCTTGAGTTTAATATATTAAGTGCATATGTAGGGGATAGGACTCCTATTCATATGTGGGTAATGCCAAATGAAATGATTGATTAAAATAAAAATTATGTTTGATAAATTAGTACAATTAATAGAGAGATTTGGTTATCAATTGATGCCGTATGTTATTATTGAAGAGTGGAATGCTGGAGTTCATTTAAGATTTGGCAAGTGGATTAAAACATTATATGGAGGTATTCATTTTAAAATACCATTCTTTGATTCTATAATTGAATGCCCTGTTATTACTCAATCAGTTAATTTGCCTTCACAAACTTTGACAACATTAGATGAGCAAAGTATAGTATTGAAAGCAATTATCAGATACAAAGTAAATAACGTAAGAACATATCTATTAGGTGTGATGCATGCAAACGATGTACTAATTGATACAACGCAGGGTATAATTAGGGATGTAGTTGAAATGACAAAGTGGGATAATTTAATAGATGTCAATACACAAATTACAAACGAAGTTAAAGAGTATGTAGTTAGGTGGGGTATTGAAGTTGAAGCAGTAACTATAACCGATTTAGGATTAGTAAAAAGTTTTCGTATATTCGGCGATGAAGGTCATAAAAGTACGATACTACCAACGGATATTTAAAATGAAATGGTTATTGCTATTGATGCCGATTATGGTAAGTGGACAAGTGACTGATACGACATCGCATATGGTATATTATCAAAAGAGTTTAATAAAGCGAGGTAAAATTGAATTATATGGTTACACATCGTATGATTTAGCTTGGGCAGATGAAAGTGGAATAGGTATAACATTAACAATACCTAACAAACGAAAAAAGAAAAAAAGCTATGAACAGAGAAGAGGAATTAAATAAACAATTTCCCTTAGAGGATGGGACTACTTATATTCAGAACTTAGATAAGAGTAACGAACCAAAAGGGGCGGGGGTTGGGGGTGAGTCGATTAAGGAAAATTTTATTGATAGTGCATCCGTTGAGCAGAATGGTGAAGATAAGTTGAATAAGATATACGAAAAATTAGATAGGGATTTTATGTATAATTGGATTAAAGGACACAAAAACAGATGAGAATATTAATTATCGCATTAGCGAGAAGTGGTGGGTATCAATTGAATGAATGGTTAGCATTGGAGTTGGGATATAAAATGATTCACGAACCAATACGCAGGAATGCTTCAATAGAAGGTGATAATATTGTAGTGAAATATGTATTGAATGAAATAGAGTATAGTAAAGATGTTGATTATACGAATTGGGATAAGGTAATTGGATTAACAAGGTTGGATATAAAAGAATGTGCAATATCACAAAGTAAAGCAGTACAACAAAATGAATGGCGTAAAAGGTATGAAGTGAGTGATGAATGGTTAAACGAAAATGATGCGGATATAAATCATTTTGAAGAGTGGATAAGAAATCAAATCAAATTCTTTAATAACATAAAAGAAATCGAATTGAAGGTTACATATGAAGGCATATACCATACCAAAGAGGATATACAAAGGATAAAGGATTATATTGGTATAACGAATCCAAAGTATGAGCATCTATTAGATAGTACGAATCGATTAAGAAAAACCAAAGGAACAAAATCGAAGTTAATATAAATTCAGTAAAGGATAGTATGAAAGTAATATACTTAAACGATACGATTCAATACATAGCGAGTATTGATGAAGATAAAGCAAATGAAATCGTTCAAAGCGGAATAGTACGGGCAATAAAAAAGGGTGAGGATGTGTATCCATATGTAGTAATTGAAACCGAAGAAAGTGTTAAAGATACAAAACATATATAAGATAATCGGCGAAGAGTTGGATTGTAAATGGTTACCAAATACAAAGGGATGGATAGTCCGTAGTGTCGAAGAGGTTGGGGATACTTACATATTCGGATTAGATGATAGGAGTGGTAAGTGGGGTGGAGCCGAAATACAATTACGAAGAGAGCCGGTTATGAGAGAGGGTGAAAGGAATTACGAAATGTGGGCATGGAATTTAGAGAATGGTAAGCCGGTGATTAAGTGGAATAAACTAAAGGATTTGAGAACCATAAAAGATGGGGTACTATGGGTAGGGTATGTATTAGAAAAGATACTACCTTCGAAATAAAAATACAAAAACGTTATATATAATTAAAAGGATTAATTAAAAAAAAGTTTTATGAAAGATGAATTAAAACAAAAATTAGGTTATTGGGCCGAATCATTGATACTAATCGGTGGAGCACTCATTGGTATCGCAATGGCAGCCGGTGGGTTGTATATGTTATACGTTATTATTAACGCAGTAATCGGTTAACAAAATGGATAGTATAATTAAAAGGATAATGGATTTGAAAAAAGAAATCCAAACCCCTAACGTCAAATTAGCAATCCAAAGGTTGCAACAATCACTATACGAATCAAAATCAAAGATTAGCGCATCTACGGTTACCACCTCGGAAAAGGTGGATAAAAATAATTCAGCTAAGAATAATGATAGTAGTAATATAGAAGAGGATATTGAAAAGTTTTTATACAATAGGTATAATAGATAAGAGAGTGATAGGTAAAGTAAACGTACTAAAGGATAGGATACAAAACCTAAAGGAATTACATACGCATTGTATAAGGATAAGTGAAAGGGATATAAGCAGAATAGTATCAAATGAAATTATTAAGAGTGATAGGGAATTAAGGATACTGAAAGTACAAATGAATAATAGTAACAAAGAATCTATATGATAGGGTTTAAGAATAACGTAACGGTAGAAGATATCAAAGCCATAGAAGTGGAACTGAATACTACCTTAACAAATACGCAGAGGGAATCCGTACTAAAAGAATACGATAGGATAGTATGGGATAGTTATAAGGACTGGGATGTACTTTTAAGGGAATTAATAAATAAGATAGTATGAATAAGAAAATAGGAAACAATCCACTAGGTGAATTAGTTAAGATACTTAGGGAGTTATGGTTAGGGGTTAAGATAGCTGAAGAGAATAGGGATAAATCACAATGGGGTAAATTCTAACGTATGATAGTACTAATGGTGACTCTGGGATATACACTAATACTGATATATCGAAGGAATAGAAATCGATAGTGATAAAAATCAAAATCGTTATATATAATTAAACAAAGGAAATCTTTATGAATATTAAAAAATGGATTATGAAACGTTATATGGAATTAGCCGGTAAAATCGGTATCGTACTTGCTAAGGTAGTAATGTGCACCTTTATGGGAGTGATACTTTACTTTGGTTATAAGTTTCTATTGACTGGTTGGTATCTTTTCTTTACAACTAAGTAAAAGAAAAACACTTCATATCATATATCGGAATACACAATACAAACGGGTGTAAATGGCATGAGTGTGTGTAAACGCATTATGTATCAAAATAAGTAAATCCTTTATATCAGGTGGGTATAAGTGGTAAAATGTGTTAAAGAGTGGTAAAAGTTATAACCATGTCAATATAAACATTAACATACTTACACACTACAATAAACATAAAACACTATATAAGTGTATCAATGAATTAAGTTGTATCCCACCCATTTGCTTCCTCCCGAAAAAAAAAATTACAATTGTAAACAGGCGTGTTCACATATGTAACAATATGAATCACCGTAGGAAAATATGTAACAATATGTAACGGTGTGAATCACGCGTGAATCGAATCCAAATCGTGGATAGGAGCAAACTGAATAAGACGGTGCGCCGCACAGACAAAAACTTTCCTGAAAAATCTTTACTTTAATTCAAAACTGCTAACTCGTTGATAGTCAATATGATAACCATAACCGGTTATAAATCAACACGTTAGCCCGTTTAAGTTGAAGTGGATTATAACTTTAATCAAACATATATAACTTATTGAGTATCAACACGTTACGCATTTTTATTTAAAGTATACATTAAGCTATGATAATCAATGAGTTAGGAATGTCTTATATAATATATTATGTTAAGTCGCTAACGTATTGGTCCTCAATGGGTTACGTGGAAAAATCTATATAACGGATATTATGTTAAGTCCGCTGACGTAACTGGTTGATTTCCAGTGAGTTATAACTATCTGATTCAGAGTGGGTTATATGTGATAAAAAAAAGAATTCGTAACTGGTTGATACTCAGCAAAAAACTTTTAAAAATAATTGCTAAAAGACTTGTATATGTCAGCAGAATTGCGTATCTTTACTATGTAAGTAAAGAGAATATATCACATTAAAAAAAATCATTATGAGTTACACAAAAGAATTTAACCCACGTTATTCATCAGTTAGTTTAGAAGCTACGGCTGATATCAAAAACATTCCGGCAAATAAACCGCGAGTATATAAAGCCGGTACGCCGATGGTTACCTTTACGGACTTTTTAGGACGTAATCACTACCTACCGTATCGTACTAAAAAGCAGTACAAAGAAATCGTTCAGTATATCGGAATGTTTCGTCGTGAATCAATTACCTTATCTCGTATATTTTCTGATTATTCAGTTAAGAATGGTAAGTATGTAAATGAGCCGGCTTTGAAACGTGAGTTGAAAAACGTTTTCGGTTTCAGTACTAAGGCGATTAACATCTTATTACAAAAATTCTAATCACTAAATTAAATTAAACTACTATGGGTCAGTATATAACAATTGGCGAAGCCATTATCATATCAGCTATATCATTAGTTGGGTATGTATTTATCAAAACAATTTTCGAACATTATTTTAAATCATCTAAATAACCTATATTAAAATCGCATGAAGAGAAGCTGGAGGGTATACGGGCGATGAAACGGCCTCCAGCATATAGGTTATTCTGACTATAAATAAATTATAAACAATGAGAAAAAAACGCTCAGATAGAAATCACATTATATATGAAATACTTAATACTACAAACAATAAATCGTATATCGGTATTACTGCCGCAGTTGGGAGAGCTTTCAACTATTCTGCTAAGCTAAGATTTCAAAAGCACTGCAGTAGAGCACGTAAAGAAAACAAAGATTGGTCCCTTTACAATGATATGCGAAAATACGGACCAGATGTATATGAAGTTTCAGTTGTGGAGGTCGTAAGGGGTAAAGCTCTGGCACATCAAATCGAAACGGAATATCTAAAGAAATACAATTATAAACTAAATTCAACACACTAACATGAGTAGAAAAATAACAACCGAAGCAATCAGCGCATTCGAATTAGGAATCCCTTTTAAGAAATCTAATACCGAAGTAGTACGTGAGGGTACTATATACTACCTAAAACTATTTGGTAATAAGATTGCTGCCCGATATGAGGACGGACGTACGTGGATTAGTAACGCCGGCTGGGATAGTAATACTACAAAAGAACGACTGAATGGTTTTCAGTTCGTCAGAATCAATCAAAAGAAGGGCGAATGGTATCTTAATGGTAAGTTATGGGACGGGTCCCCTACCTACATTGACACTACTTGGTAATCAACGGGTTATATGTAATAAAATCGTTACATACCTAACTAACTGAGTATCAATGAGTTACGACTTTTTTCAAAAATAATTGCTAAAAAGTTTGGCAATGTGCGAAAAATTGCGTATCTTTATGAAGTAAAGAGAGAGATATATTAATAAACACTAAAATTTAAACTATGAGTAAAGTATCAAAATCTGCTAAAAAATTAAAAGGGTTCAAACGTGGTTACAACGTAATCCAACGTAATAAGTATTTAACCCTTGGAGGTGTCCGCTCCCTATATGAGATATATGAAGTGACGGGTAAGAACATCGACAAACCGCGTGTGTTTGTGGACGAGGCTAGTGTAACTAAATTTATCGAAAGGTGTGAGACCGGCAAGATTCAGGCTAAGGCTTTGAAGGTATCTGGCTATCAGCACGTTAAAGGAGTAGCTAGTGCACACAAAGATGCAATTGCCGGCGTTGAGTTGGCTGAACGTATGGGTGACACGACTCCATCGATTATCAAATCTTATTTGAATTCTAAATAATTAAACTATAAAACTACTACTATGGGATTAGACATGTATCTAAACAAAAAAACGTATGTTCAATATTGGGAGCATAACGGCGATAACAATTACGAAGTGACTGTTACGAAAGCTGGTAAGCCGGCAAGTATCGATGGACGTAAGGTAAAATACGTTATTGAGGATGCTGGGTATTGGCGTAAACAAAATAACATTCACCGTTGGTTCGTTCAGAATGTACAAAATGGTATTGATGACTGTGGTGAGTACTATGTAGAACGAGAGAAGCTCAAAGAGTTACTTGCTCTATGTAAGGCTGTAAAAAATCAGCCGGCAGCAGCTGAGGCAATACTACCTACGGCTAGTGGGTTCTTTTTTGGTGGGACCGAATACGATGAATGGTATTACGATGGTATTGATAACACTATCCAAATACTGAATGAGGCTCTGGCTGATGAGAATGGTGAGTACTATTATAGCTCATCGTGGTAAAATAAAGTGAAATAAATTTGGCAATATGAAATAATTGTCGTATATTTGAGTATAACAAACAAACAATAAATTTTAAAACAAACAAAAACAAACAACATGGCTAAGAAAATTAGTACGAAGGTGAATTATCAGGTAACTGAATTAGTAAACAACCTAAATGAGGCGGCAACAACTCAAAGTGAACAAAAGCGTGATTTCTACACAACTAGAGCATTATATAACGCTAAGAGATTATCAACGATTTTATCAACCGCTAAGGTAGGTGCAATGTCATTGGTTATCGCAATCGGTATGGCAGCTTGTGGCTCACCTAAAACTGAAGCAGTAGCAACTGATTCTACAGTAGTAAGCGTGGATAGTACAACTGCAGTAGCAGTAGATACTACAACGGCTACTAAGTAGTAAACGTAAAGTGTTAGCGTGTTTCATAGTGGTTATTCTCAAAATTCCTCTAAGTTATATTAGCTAACACTTATTTGCGGTGGAGGTGTAATGGTTATACGAAAGTATTGCACACTGGATATTCCAATTCAGATGAGGTGGTTCGACTCCATCCCGCCGCTCTAATATGTTGGTAGCATCTCTAGTTACTCAGAAATGGTTATTCTCCGATTACTTTACAAAGCAAGCACCGACATTCTAAGGATAGTGGCTAGAGACCGCTATCCTTTATTTTTTATAAACCAAATGAAATAAAAATGATTAAGCTCGAAACGAAGACAAAGACTTTGGGTAGGGCTAAGACGGTTAGTATAGCTAATATGGCTCTACGATGGTGCCGGTCCAATATGGGAGTGAATCGCCGTAAAAAGTATCAGCCAGTATGGACTATTCGTAAAGGATACGATGACGGTCTATGTGGTGAGTACGATGCGGACGATAATGAGTTACACATATATTGGGGTAATATAGATACAGTCAAAGAGCTAATTGAAACGTGTGTGCATGAATGGCAACATCAATTACAACCTATATTGACTAGGTACTATAAATTTGATGGCACGTATCGCAGCAACCCGTATGAGAAAGCAGCCCGCAAAGCAGAGAAAGAATTAACGCCCGTATGTTGGGCACATATAAACAAACGACTAAATAAAAAAACAAATGAGCAAAGCAATAGAAGTATTAGAACACGCAGAAGTAGTATTAATGAAAAAACTGAGAGGGTTAAGGGACGGTAAGCCGAAGTGGGCATGTGCAGATGAGCTTATGGAAGTGAAGCACGCCATATCCCTATTGAAGCAATTCGATAAAGCAGTAGTGGAGGCGCAAGTGAGTGAGGATGTATACCTACAAGAAGCCCTTACATTAAATCCACCTATCGCACAAGCATAGTATATGAAACAATTTATAGCATTAATAGTAGCAACGGGATTAGTGTATATGCTTATGAGCTTGATAGCAGGGCAATGGTATCCCTTTCAATGGCATTGGTCCCTACGTGTAATTACGACGTTGTGGCTTATAGCGAGTTGGAGGGAAATTCTTTATAACAATTCGGACAATATTAAATAAAATAAAAACAGCAAGAGTATGAATAACAGTATAGTAACAGCATATAAAGATATAGATAGGATACATAGTATAGAGAAGGAGAGAGAGGAGACACAATCACTTATTGAATTTCAAGAGTGGTGTCGTAGTATGAACATAGGTAGTAGGATAGAGAGACGAGATAGTAGAGCAACTGAGCTAATGGCGCAGTATGGTAACTATCCTAAGTGGGTAGCACGTAAGTATTAAGATTAGGGTTTCATTTTTCATAGTTTAGGCCGGTGAGTGTAATAGCTCATCGGCTTTTTTGTGCTTGCTCCCAGCCGGAGTTCACAAATGTAATATGTAACAATATGTAACAAATGTGAACTCGACTCACGATATGTAACAACATGTAACGAGGCAACTGAATATCATGTAACTAAGAAAATCCTGCGTGACAAAAAACGGGTCGGGTCCGCTTAAATACCGAGCCCGGTTTTTTCGCTATGGGAAGGTATTTTGATAGGTAGTGTGATACACTAAACTAAGAATTAACTGAATTTATTTTATTAAGGGATATTTATTAGTATAAAAACAATGATATGTTAAGACAAGAGATTTACGAGAAAGTATCGGAAGATTTCGGTGTTTCGGTAGGGGTAGCAAATGTTTTAGGTTATAAGAAGTTATCAGATGAAAAGGATGAATATGAACCAAAGGTGTTTAAAAACGCATCTGACGAACTAAGTATTAATGAGATTATATCTATCGCCATAGAAGATGGCAAGTATCAACATTTACAAAGAGAGATATATCGATTGAATCAAAAGAAACATCCCAGAATTAAAGAATTAACTATATATAAAAAAGCTTGGAAAGATACCAATGGAAATACAACAACTAACACAAAACGCAGATAGGTATAAGGTAACACAATCTCCTACTCCGTTTATTACTATGATGGCAAATGGTGGAAAATCTACCTCACCTAAGAATTGGGTTATATCAGCAAGTCCTGATGTTAAACCACTTATTCTTAATGAAGGAACTCCATTTGATTTCATTCCACTATTAGAAGTAGAAGGTATTGTAGTAAAGATATTGGGAAGTTATTTAATATCGCCTGTAACTCTAAAGAGAATTAATGATAATAACAACCCACATTACGCAGTTGTTCAAAATGGTGAAGTGAATAAAACTCCAATGGGAAAGACAATTCCTATTATAGAAGTAAATACTGAAGCATTGGGTACGTTAGGTGAAAGTAGGGATGGTAACAATAGATTCGCAGCAGTTAAGAGTGTGGACTATGGATATGAAACGGAAAAGGTTAATGGTATACCAAAGGGTTTATTAGAACAAATCAATTATACTCTAAAAGAAAAAGGGACCAGACCGGCAGATACATTCTCTATATGGGATTTAGGATTGACGGGAGATTATTCAATTGAACAACTTAAAGTACAAACGGCACAAGAAGATGGTAGTTTAGATAAAGCTAAGTTAGATGCATTCACCAGCGGAACATCACAAAGATTAGGGGTACTTAGAGATGATTTTAATTCTATTAAGGAAATATTCTATAATGGTAAGAATCCAATAAGTGCAACCAACTCATTCTCATTCACCAAAGTAGCAAATGTAGAGGATATGGATGATGAAAAGAAAAGAGGTGAGAAGTCAGTAGTAATTAAACAATATAAGAAGGTAGGAAACGAAGATACTCCAGCAGCCAAAACACAAGCAGAATTGGCTAAGATTGCGGAAGGAGCAGCAAAAGCAATTGAAGAATCCGAAAAGAAACTTCAAGGTGAATTGGATGCCCGAAACAAAACCTATGATGAGATAATCGCTAAGTGGAATGCGTATAGGTTTACTCCTGCGGAAAAGGATTCTCTAAAAAACCCTAAAGGTGGAACTAAGAAGGTAAGAAGTTTCTTTAAGACTAAGACGGTACAACAATCTATACTTAATGTAATAAAGGGAAATAAGGAAGTAAACATCAATATAGAATGGTTACCAACGGTATTAAATAAAGCAAAGATACATCCAAAGGAATACCCACCTTCTAATGTATTTGGTGGTGAGGTTAGAAAAAGAAAAGAGCTCTATGCAGAATACTATGGTGGTGGTAAGAAGAAAATAGAATACGATGCTCTCAATAGAGATAGAAAAGCAGAGTTGTTATCATTAGCAGAGCAGATAGAAGAAATAGAAGCACAAAAGGGAGTAACCCTATAATTTTGATTTTTCTCAGTATATATTAGTATAAACGTTATATCATATGAAACTAAAGTTATTGGAGGAATCTACAGTTAAATGGTTTGAGAACATAGGGGTTATAATGAGG
>ENA-OUVC01000892-OUVC01000892.1-marine-metagenome-genome-assembly--contig:-NODE-892-length-18533-cov-3.517284_pt1 | contig 18533 bp, 15 predicted proteins | sample MGYA00248622_ERZ508571 | MGnify/ENA primary metagenome ERZ508571 (study PRJEB26236, sample SAMN06267175) | marine metagenome | isolation source: Columbia River Estuary | place: USA:Columbia River Estuary... | reverse complement strand
CAGCTTGATCAGTAAGGGGATTCCATGACACAGGGCCTTCCTGACAAGTTTGCAATGCTCGGTCTGACTTACGATGACGTGCTGTTGCTGCCAGATGCCAGCGATGTCATTCCAAGCGAAGTAGATACCAGCACAAAGTTAACTCGAGAAATCTCTCTCAAGATTCCATTGCTGTCCTCTGCGATGGACACGGTTACCGAAGCTCGAATGGCCATTGCAATGGCGCGCCAAGGTGGCCTTGGAATTCTGCACCGAAACCTTTCAATCGAAGACCAAGCCGCTCAAGTAGATCTGGTTAAGCGCAGCGAAGCTGGAATGATTACCAATCCAGTTACTTGTAGCGCAACCGATACTTTGGCTGATGTTGATCGACTTTGCGCCCACTACCGAATTAGTGGTGTGCCAGTAGTTGATGCACAAGGAATTCTTGTCGGCATCGTAACTAATCGCGATATGTGTTTTGAAGATGACAAGAATCGCAAAGTTGGCGATGTCATGACAAAGATGCCACTCGTAACTGGAACTCCAGGGATGAATGGCGACGACGCTCTTGAGTTGTTGCGCATTAATAAAATTGAAAAACTTCCGTTAGTAGATTCTTCAGATCGCCTAACTGGTTTGATCACAGTTAAGGATTACGTGAAGAGTGATCGCTATCCGCTAGCAACAAAAGATTCTGCTGGTCGTCTAATGGTTGGTGCCGCAGTTGGCGTTGGCGAAGATTCCTTTACTCGCGCACTTGCTTTAGTTGAAGCTGGTGTTGATGTTGTAATCGTTGATACTGCGCACGGTCATCAAAAAGCAGTTCTCGATATGGTTTCCAGAATTAAGAAGTCTGCCAAGGTTCAGGTCATCGGTGGCAACATTGCAACCCGTGCCGGAGCCCAAGCTCTAATTGACGCTGGCGCGGATGCAGTCAAAGTTGGCGTTGGCCCAGGCTCGATTTGTACCACTCGCGTTGTAGCTGGCGTTGGCGTTCCGCAGGTCACTGCAATTTACGAAGCATCACTTGCAGCCGGCCCAGCTGGAATTCCAGTAATTGGTGATGGTGGCTTGCAGTATTCCGGCGACATCGCAAAAGCAATTGTGGCTGGCGCTGACACCGTTATGTTGGGCTCGTTACTTGCTGGTTGCGAAGAAGCTCCGGGACAACTGGTATTCGTCAATGGCAAACAGTTCAAGCAATACCGTGGAATGGGTTCACTCGGCGCGATGCAATCTCGAGGAAATGCCAAGTCTTATTCAAAGGACCGTTACTTCCAAGACGATGTGCTTTCTGAAGACAAATTGGTTCCAGAAGGTATTGAAGGCCAGGTGCCTTATCGCGGCAATTTAGCAGGCGTTGCACACCAATTAATTGGTGGTCTGCGCGCATCTATGGGTTACGCCGGCGCCGCAACCGTTGCTGACCTTAAGAACAACGGTCGCCTAATACGTATTACGGCCGCAGGTCTAAAAGAAAGTCATCCGCACGACGTCCAGCTAACGGTAGAAGCACCTAACTACCACGTTCGATAGGGGAGAAAAATGTCAGACGTGGAAATCGGTAGAAGTAAGCGTGCCCGCGCCGCTTATTCATTCGATGATGTTTCATTAGTGCCAAGTCGTCGCACCCGTGATGACGCACTGGTTTCGCTGGATTGGAAAATTGACGCCTATTCGTTCAATCACCCAATCATCGCTGCCCCGATGGATTCAGTCGTCTCACCTTCGTCAGCAAAGACATTTGCTGCTGCTGGTGGCTTGGCAATTCTAAATCTTGAAGGCGTTTGGACCAGGTACGAAGATCCAACTGGCGTACTCAATGACATTGCAGCTCTTGATTCAAAAGGCGCAACTGCAAAACTTCAAGAAATTTATGCCAAGCCAATTAAGCCTGAGTTAATCGCCGCTCGCATTCAAGAAATGCGCGCAGCTGGAATCACAGTTGCTGGCGCATTGAGTCCACAACGCACTGCGCAATTTGCCAAGCAGGTAGTTGATGCTGGCGTTGACATCTTCGTAATTCGTGGCACCACAGTTAGTGCAGAACATGTCAGCAATGGTGGCGAAGCATTAAATCTTAAGGAATTCATTTACCAGCTTGATGTTCCAGTAATCGTTGGTGGCTGCGCAACTTACACAGCCGCGCTGCACTTAATGCGAACTGGTGCTGCTGGCGTACTTGTTGGATTTGGCGGCGGTGCTGCGCACACAACTCTTGATGTACTTGGCGTGCGAGTTCCTATGGCTAGCGCAGTTGCTGACGTTGCTGCTGCTCGCCGCGATTACCTGGATGAATCTGGTGGTCGTTACGTTTCAGTTATTGCAGATGGCTCAATGGGTCGAAGTGGCGATGTCTCAAAAGCAATCGCGTTAGGTGCCGACGCAGTTGTTGTTGGATCAACTTTTGCTCGCGCTACTGACGCCCCAGGTCGCGGTAAGCACTGGGGGATTGAAGCTACTCACCTAGAACTACCAAGAGGTGAACTTGTTGATCTTGGAACAACCGGAACTTTGAGCGAAATCATTTCAGGTCCATCTCACACAGCTGATGGAACTATGAATATGGTTGGCGCCCTTCGTCGTGCCATGGCAACCTGTGGTTACTCAGACTTAAAGGAATTCCAGCGTTGTGAAGTAGTTGTAACTCCTAATTAGTTGTGACTGCGTTTTCGCGATAGCAAGGTATTTAGTCGACCCGACTCCTAGGCTTAGATAGTGCATAGTTCGTCAAAGGATCAGTTACTCCAAAACTTGGTAGCAACTAGTGGTTCCATGATTAACCCGGTTAGTCCATTTCCAGGTGTAACCATTGAATCCGTTCCGGAGTCTTCAAAACAAGATGTAGCACTTGCTGTTGCTAATGCCCGCAAGGCACAGAGTGCCTGGGCAAATACGGAAGTTTCTTATCGGGTAAAGATTCTGGATCGCTTCCACAAGCTATTGATTGAAAATCAAGATGAGTTGTTAACGGCGATTCAAGCGGAAACCGGAAAATCCAGGTTCCATGCAGCTGATGAAGTTCTTGGCTTAGCCATGATTACTGCGCACTACGCAAAAATTGGCAAGCGGGCACTTGCACCAAAGCGTCGCGCTGGTGCGTTACCGATTTTCACCAAGACTTATGTTTTGTCACAACCCAAAGGCGTGATTGGAATCATCTCTCCTTGGAATTATCCATTGGTTCTCTCCATTTGCGATGCATTGCCCGCGATCTTGGCGGGCAATACGGTTGTAGTTCGACCAGACAATCAAACGCCTTGGTCTGCAATTCGTGGCTTGAATTTACTTCGCCAAGCAGGATTGCCTGAGGGCGTAATCACAATTGTTACCGGAGACGGAAATACAACTGGAACCGCGCTAATCGATGAAGTGGATTACGTGTGCTTCACTGGATCAACTAACACAGGAAAGATCGTTGCCGCCCAAACTGGCGCCAGACTCATTGGTGCATCCTTAGAACTTGGCGGCAAGAATCCAATGATCGTTTGTGCTGATGCAAACCTTGAAACTTTCCTAGAAGTTGCAGTGCGCGGTTGCTTCACGTCTGCTGGGCAACTTTGCGTCTCAATTGAACGCATGTACATACATGAATCAATTTACGAAAAGTTTTTGAGTGCGCTCGTGGAAAAGGTTAAAGAGTTGAAACTTGGCGCGCAATTGGGTTGGGGTTACGACGTAGGGTCATTAGTTACCGACGCATTGGTTAATCGAGTTAGCGATGCGGTTTCAACGGCAGTGTCGCAGGGCGCAAAAATCGAAACTGGCGGAAAGCTTCGAACTGACATTGGACCAAATGTCTATGAGCCAACAGTTCTCACTGGTGTAACAAAAGATATGAAGATTTCAACTGAAGAAGTTTTTGGACCATGTGTTTATGTTCAACCGTTTTCCAGCACTGAAGAAGCAATAGCACTTGCTAACGATTCAATTTATGGATTATCTGCTTCAGTAATAACTTCCAATGCTCGTAACGGTCGACAAATTGCCGAACAACTTAGATCAGGTTCGGTAAACATTAATGAAGGTTTCGCCGCCGCTTATGGATCTGTCGCAGCGCCTATGGGCGGCATGGGTCAATCTGGACTTGGTCGCCGACATGGCATCGAGGGCCTACTTCGGTTTACTCAACCACAGACGATAGCTCGACAACGTTGGATTTCAATTGGCCCAAAGTTTGGTTTTGATGAAGAACAGTGGACCAAGCTTTTAGGTAAATCCTTGCTAGTTCTGAAACGGTTAAGAATTCGCTAATGGCAATCGATTATGACGTAATCGTTGTTGGCTCAGGCTTTGGTGGCTCAGTTGCAGCACTTCGCCTAACCGAAAAAGGTTACAAAGTTTTAGTTCTGGAAGCGGGCCGCGAATTCAAAGATCATGAGTTTGCAAAATCATCTTGGCGAGTTCGCGATTTCTTATTTGCACCAGCGATTGGATGTTACGGAATTCAGCGAATTCACATGTTGCCAGATGTCATGATATTGGCTGGAGCTGGCGTAGGCGGTGGCTCATTAGTTTATGCAAACACTATGTATGAACCGCCTGCGGAGTTCTTTGCGCAAGGTCCTTGGTCAGGAATTACAGATTGGCAAACCGAACTAAAGCCGTTTTATGACTTAGCGCGACGCATGCTGGGTGTTGAAATGAATACCTATTTTTCACCAGCAGATGCAGCTATGAAAGATGTGGCAGATCGAATGGGCGTTGGCGAATCTTTCAAACTTGCGCCAGTTGCAGTCCACTTTGGCAAAGGACCTGGCATTGAATCTCCAGATCCATATTTTGGTGGCGTGGGTCCAGCTCGAAAAGGTTGCACCAATTGCGGTGAATGTATGACGGGATGTCGTCATAACGCTAAGAACACCCTTGATAAAAACTATCTAGCCCTGGCCAAATTTGGCGGTGCCGAAATCAGGGCAATGACAACAGTCACCGAGTTAATCCGCGCTGGCGATGAATGGTTAGTCAGGACCAAAAAGACTGGTGGTTTCAGTAAAGGCACGCTTCGCGCCAAACATGTAGTTGTAGCCGCCGGAACTTACAACACTCAAAAGATTTTGCATCGAATGAAGGATGAAGGGTTACTTCCCAACCTCTCCGAACGACTTGGATATCTATCGAGGACAAATTCGGAAGCGCTGGTTGGCGCAGTTGCAAATAACATTCCGTCACCAGACTTCACTCGTGGTGTTGCAATTACCTCGTCATTTTTTCCAGACGAACACACTCATGTTGAGCCGGTTCGTTACGGCATCGGTTCTAATTCGATGGGCTTACTTTCAACAATCCTTACTGATGGCGATGATTCAAAGCCGCGATGGAAGGTTTGGATTAATGCGGTATCCAAATCACCGCTGATGGCACTTAAACATTTATGGGTTAAAGACTGGTCGCAAAAAACGGTGATCGCACTAGTAATGCAAACTCTGGATAATTCAATAACAGTATTTGGAAAGAGAGATTCCACATTTGGTGGCTGGAAGTTAAGTAGTCGACAAGGTGAAGGCCAACCAAACCCAAGTTGGATTCCGGTGGCAAACCAAGTAGCCCGCGAATTAGCAACCACTATCGATGGCGACGCAATGGGTAATCTCGGTGAAGTGATCGAGGCGCCCTTCACCGCTCACTTTGTTGGCGGATGTGTGATTGCTTCTTCTGCTAGTGAAGGTGTTGTGGATCCATATCATCGAGTCTTTGGGTATGAAGGTTTACACATCACTGACGGTTCGACGATTTCTGGAAACTTAGGCGTTAACCCTTCGCTGACAATTACTGCCCAAGCTGAGCGAGCCATGTCGATGTGGCCTAACAACGGTGAGCAAGATCAAAGGCCAAACCTTGGTGAACCGTACCGAGAAGTTTCTCGAATCGCGCCTAAGTCACCAGTTGTGCCAGCCGGTGCACCAGCGGCCCTTTAACCTTTGCAGGTGCCAAGTATCGAAGACTTGACTAGCAATAGGCTAAGGATGTGACTGACGCCCGCCCGGTACTCGTAGTTGATTTCGGTGCGCAGTATGCCCAGTTAATTGCTCGCCGAGTCCGAGAAGCGCGAATCTATTCTGAAGTAGTTCCCAGCACTATGTCAGCCAAAGAAATGCTGGCCAAAAATCCATTAGCGATTGTTCTTTCTGGTGGACCATCTAGCGTTTACGCCGAAGGTGCACCACAAGTTGATGCCGCACTATTTGATGCAAACCTTCCAGTGTTTGGTATTTGCTACGGCTTCCAAGCCATGGCAGCAACACTTGGTGGCACGGTTGCGCAGACTGGATTATCTGAATTTGGCGCAACTGAGCTGAAAACAGTTTCTGGTAGTTGCCTATTCGATGGGTTACCTGAAATTCAAAACGTTTGGATGAGTCACGGTGATTCAGTCCAAGAAGCACCAGCCGGGTTTACTGTCACGGCATCGAGTGCGGGAGCAGCAGTTGCTGCGTTTGAAGATTTGTCTCGAGGGTTAGCTGGAGTTCAATTCCATCCGGAAGTTATGCACTCAGAACATGGCCAAAAAGTTTTAGAACATTTCTTGTATGACATTGCCAAGATCGAACCAACTTGGACGCCAGCAGGAATTGTTGACGAACAAGTAGCTCGCATTAAAGCTCAACTTGGTGACTCAAAAGTTATTTGCGGGCTATCTGGTGGTGTTGATTCGGCTGTCGCTGCGGCTTTGGTTCACAAAGCAGTCGGGGACAATTTAACCTGCGTTTTCGTTGATCACGGATTGTTGCGCGCAGGCGAACGGGAACAAGTTGAACGTGATTATGTAGCTGCCACCGGGATTCGCCTTGTTGTAGTTGATGCAGTCGATCGATTCTTAAGTGAACTTGCAGATGTTACCGATCCCGAAACTAAGCGGAAAATCATTGGTCGAATTTTCATTCGAGTTTTTGAAGATGCCCAAAAACAACTGATTGCTGAAGCTGGCGAATCTGGAGCCACTATTGATTTCTTGGTCCAGGGAACGCTTTATCCAGACGTAGTTGAAAGTGGCGGCGGCACTGGTGCAGCAACTATCAAGAGTCATCACAATGTTGGTGGCCTACCTGATGATATTGAATTCCAACTTTGTGAGCCGTTACGCGAACTTTTCAAAGATGAAGTTCGCGCAGTTGGAAGAGAACTAGGTTTGCCAGATGCGATGGTGATGCGCCATCCATTCCCGGGACCTGGTCTTGGAATTCGAATCGTTGGCGCTGTCAGTAAAGAGCGGTTAGACATCCTGCGCGCGGCCGATGCAATCGTTCGCGAGGAAACCACAATTGCTGGTCTGGATTCTTCGATCTGGCAATTCCCAGTTGTGTTATTGGCCGATGTCCGAAGCGTTGGTGTGCAAGGTGATGGCAGAACTTACGGCCACCCAATCGTGTTGCGCCCAGTTTCAAGTGAAGATGCAATGACAGCTGACTGGACCAGATTGCCTTATGACGTATTGGCAAAGATTTCGAATCGAATAACTAACGAAGTTCGGGAAGTTAACCGCGTAGTGTTGGATGTAACGTCAAAGCCTCCGGGCACTATTGAATGGGAATAAGGCGAAGCCGAAATTCCCATTCAAAATGAATACAGTTGGATACAGGCGCGATAAGCGCCGGTAGGGAATAAGGCGAAGCCGAAATTCCCATTCAAAATGAATACAGTTTGGGACTAGCGAAAGCGTAGTATCAAAATATGGAAATTCTTTACACAGCTCTTGTAGTACTTCACTTTGTTGGAATTGCAGCAATCGCATTTGGTTTCTTTAAAGAACTAATAAAGAAGACATTCGGCGTTAACGTTGCGATGCTCCATGGTGCCAGCACCCAGCTTTTAACCGGCATATTGCTCGTAGGTTTGCACGAGTCCGGCTCGCTAGATAGCGATTACGTAATTGATCACACCAAGATTGCGATCAAACTAATCATTGCGATTGCAATTATTGCGATGTATTCAATTGGTAAGCGCAAATCAGAGCAAAAGCTTTACTGGGCGCTAATTGGCGCACTAACGTTAACCAATATCGTTATTGCTTACGCGCTTTAATTCTTAGTCAGGAAGTTTGATTTGGCGGAAAGCTTCGGCCAAACGTCCAGTTTCAAATTCTGCGGCCGCAGCTTGCATTTCACCCCAGCTGCGAAGCATGTCTTCTAGATTTTCCATGTGTGACGTTTGACTTGCGTGTGCTTCAAGCGCATTCACTTTGCGAGCAAAGAACTCTGTGGTATCAACCCAGTGGTTGGGCTCGGTGTGACCCTGTAGCCAGAGCCAGTTAACAGTCCAAGCTTCCAGACCTTCGTTGTCTCGTAATTCTGGGTAGGCGTAAGGATTGCGCACCGCTGGATAAAGCGCTCGCGAGGTAGCTTCGCCAGCAGCCATGTGGTCTGGGTGACTTGCTGGCAGGCGTTCCCAGTTTCGTTCTGGCGACTGGGTAATGACAAGTTGCGGTTGCACCTGGCGCATGACGCGAACAATGTCGCGCTGCACGTCATGGCTTGGTTCTAGGTAGCCATCTTTGTAGCCAAGAAACCGCACATCGGTAACACCATAAACTGCGGCTGCAGCTACTTGCTCAGCTCTTCGGATGGCTGGAATCTCAGAGCGATCTGTCGAATCATCAAAGCCACCAGCGTCACCATCGGTGCATATACAGAATGTGACCTGAACACCAGCCTTAACCAAAGCCATAACAGTTCCACCAGCACCAAAGTCCACGTCGTCAGGGTGCGCAGTTACTACTAGTGCGCGTGATACACCTTCTGGGATTTCAATTCGCTCATTTGATTCACTACTCACGACGACCACTCTATTTCTTTAATGCCACAACGGCACATGTCAGGGTGCTTACGTAGACTGTCCGTGTGCCTTCACAACTCCTGGATGACTTAAACGAGCCGCAGCGCCAAGCCGTCGTTCATTCTGGAACTCCTTTGTTGGTAGTTGCCGGTGCTGGATCTGGCAAAACCCGAGTGCTAACTCGCCGGATTGCTTATCTAATGGCAGAGCGAAATGCAGCTCCCACCGAAATTCTGGCTATTACATTTACCAATAAAGCTGCGAATGAAATGAAAGAACGTGTTGCTCACATGGTTGGCCCAAAGGCCAGAAGTATGTGGGTTTCAACTTTTCACTCGGCTTGCGTCCGGATTCTGCGCAATGAAGCCAAGCGGCTTAACTTAAAACCTTCGTTCACAATTTATGACACCCAAGACTCAGTTCGCATGCTGTCTTTGGTTTCAAAAGATCTGGGCATAGATCCAAAGTCTTATAGCCCAAAGTACTTACTTGGCCAAATCAGTAACTTAAAGAATGAACTAATTGATTACGAAGATGCGATTAGCAAAGCCGTCACTGCGCAAGAACAAACAGTTGCCCAGGCATATGGCGAGTATCAACGTCGCTTGATGTTAGCTAGCGCAGTTGATTTTGATGATTTGATTGGCCATACCGTTGCACTGCTACAAGCCTTCCCAGATGTGGCTGAGCACTACCATCGCCGCTTCCGACATGTACTGGTTGATGAGTATCAAGACACAAACCATGCGCAATATGTTTTGATTCGCGAACTAGTTGGTAACGGTAAAGATGGAATCACTCCCGCTGAACTTTGCGTTGTTGGTGACGCTGATCAAAGCATCTATGCCTTCCGCGGCGCTAACATCCGTAACATTGTTGAGTTTGAGCGAGATTACTCAGATGCTAAAACCGTTGTTCTAGAACAAAACTATCGATCGACCCAAAACATTCTCACAAGTGCCAACTCAGTCATTGAAAAGAATTCCGGCCGCCCTGCCAAGCGACTTTGGACCGCTGAAGGTAGTGGCGAAAAGATTGTTATCTATACCGCCAATGATGAACATCATGAAGCTGACTTCATTGTCACCAATGTCGCAGACTTGATTGATAATCATGGCTTTGAGTACAAAGATGTTGCAGTTTTTTATCGCACAAATAATCAATCTCGAAGTGTGGAAGAAGTATTCATTCGCCGTGGCGTACCTTACAAAGTCGTTGGTGGAACTAGGTTCTATGAGCGCAAGGAAATCAAGGATGCTCTTGCTTACTTGCGCGCTGTTTCTAATCCAGAAGACGATGTTTCGGTACGTCGAATCCTTAACACGCCTCGTCGCGGGATTGGCGATAAGGCTGAAGAAGCCGTAGAAGGATTCGCTCGTCGCGAAAAGATTACCTTTAGTGCTGCGCTCAATAGATTGTCAGAGATTCACACTCTTCCAACGCGTTCTGCTACTGCACTTGCGGAATTCAATCGACTGCTCGGAAACCTACGCACGCTTGATGAATCCGGCGCTGGACCAAGTGCGATTCTGGAAGCAGCAATGGAAGCCTCTGGCTATTTAAAGGAATTGACTGCCAGCAAAGATCCGCAAGACGAAGTTCGGGTAGAAAACATTGCTGAACTCGAGAACGTTACCCGGGAATACGAAGAACAATTTGCCGAAGACAACGACTCTGACGAAGTCGCAACTCTGTCAAACTTCTTGGAACGAGTTTCATTAGTTGCAGACTCCGATCAAATCCCAACAGGTGAAGAGCACGGTGGAGTGGTAACCCTAATGACTTTGCACACTGCAAAAGGTCTTGAGTTTCCAGTCGTGTTCTTAACTGGAATGGAAGACGGAGTCTTTCCACACCAGCGAGCATTAGGTTCGGCAACAGAACTCGAAGAAGAGCGTCGTCTTGCTTACGTTGGCATGACTCGCGCCATGAAACGTTTGTACTTATCCCGAGCAGTAGCTCGATCAACTTGGGGTCAACCAAATTACAATCCAGAATCCAGATTCCTTTCTGAAATTCCAGCTGAGCTAGTAGATCGACAAGGTGAAGAACCTGGCCCATTAGGACTTTCTGGCTCCGGATATTCAAAACCAACAAAGCGCGATGAACCGGTAATGGTTCTCGAAGTTGGCGATCGAGTATTACATGACAAGTTTGGAATGGGAACTGTTACTGCAGTTGTCGGACAGAATGAAAAGGCAGAAGCAACGATTGATTTCAAGAGTGCGGGAGAGAAGCGCTTACTATTGCGTTACGCGCCAGTCGAAAAACTTTAGGCCTAGTTTCCCCAAAGCCAAGACGATGGGTTCATGAATTCGCCATCTTTAGTTACTTCAAAGTGCAAGTGTGGACCCGTTGTGTTTCCAGAGGTCCCAGTTTTTCCGATCTCTTGCCCGGCAGCAACTTCTCCACCCGATATTTCAATCTTTGATAGATGGTTGTAAGCGGTTACGTAACCATTTCCATGATCGATTTCAATTCGATAACCATAAGCACCGCCCCAACCAGAAGCAATTACCGTTCCATTGGCAGCTGCAACCACAGAGGTGCCACTCTTGACGCGGAAATCTAGACCAGTGTGCCATCCGGCTGACCAGATTCCGCCGCGCTGACCATAACGAGCACTCAGTGTGTAATTTTCTTGAATCGGAACTGAGATAACACCAATCTGACGAAGTCGCTCGGCTTCGATTAAGGCGGCCTGTTGCTCAGCTTCAGCTTGGGCTTTTGCGTTAGCAGCAGCCTGTTGCTCACTTAGTAAAATCTGGGCTTGCTGATTCTTTTGATCTTGCGCTTGGGCAACTAAGGTATCGAGTTGATCAGTAGTTGCAGCTAGAGCTTGTAGTGATTTTCGTTCAGTACTTGAAACAGTCGGTGTGGTATCGATAACAGCATTTGGATCGCTGGTTGGATCATCCACAGTCGCAGCCGCAGCAACTACTTCAGCTTCAGCAAGCGTTTGTCGATTTTCCGAGCGACTCGCAGCCTGAGCGCGCGAAGTGCTGGTCTGAATCGAGGCTTCAGTAGCTTGTTGTCCCGATGCAGTAACGGTAGCTGCTGGGTATTCCAGAACACTCGTGTCGCCAGTTTGGGTTACGCCAGCAACAGTAGAGCCGGAGGTTGCAACCACAGAGCTCATGCCCGCAAGGCCAACGAGTGCGCCTACGTGCTTGCCAGAAACTACCTTCTTTTTTGGGGCAGCATGACGGGCAGCGCGATGACGACCGCGTGGTGCTGTACTCATACTTAGACCCTATCGGAGGCGAAAATGCTTAAGTTATAAGTCTTTTCTACCTGACTTCTGGGCCTTTGGGAAATGAAAATGTGGTGTTAGAGGCGAAAGTGACATAACGCACCCCATAAATCAGGGGTTATCCGAGGATTCACAAACGAATTAGGGAAATTCGGACGAAAAGTGGCAAATTCGTGGCAAATTGCGGGCACCCTGAATTTGCCTGTATGAATAAGGCATGAGTCCAATCCGCATTGTCATCGCTAAGCCTGGCTTAGATGGCCATGATCGTGGCGCCAAGGTTATTGCCCGCGCACTTCGCGATGCTGGGTTCGAAGTCATTTACACCGGACTGCACCAAACGCCTGAACAAATTGTTCAAACCGCGATCCAAGAAGATGCCGACGCAATCGGAATGTCGATTCTTTCGGGCGCGCACCTAACTTTGTTTCCTGCCGTTATCGAACTTCTGGCAGCCAAGGGTGCCTCCGATATTGTGGTCTTTGGCGGCGGCGTAATTCCAACTGATGATGTAACTCAGTTACAGGATTCTGGTGTTGCACATGTGTTCACGCCTGGCACACCAATTGGTGACGTAGTCGAATGGGTTAGCGCCAACGTAGGTGTCGCGAGCGTTCGCTAAGGTTGTCTCACAAGCTATTGAGAGAGTGACCCGCAAACCGTGGATCTATACGAATACCAAGCTAAAGAATTGTTCGCCAAGCATGGCGTAGCCGTGGTGCCAGGCAAAGTTTGCTTCACACCTGAAGAAGCGCAGGCTGTAGCAACGGATATCGGAACGACAGTTGTTGTTAAGGCGCAAGTTAAAACTGGTGGCCGCGGTAAGGCAGGCGGCGTAAAGCTCGCTGACAATGCAAGTGATGCCAAAGATCGCGCCCAAGACATTCTTGGATTGGATATCAAGGGACACATCGTCCATAAAGTTTTGGTTGCTGAAGCAGCAGACATTGCCGAAGAGTATTACGTTTCATTTTTGCTCGATCGCACCAATCGCACATTCCTTGCGATGGCCAGCGTTGAAGGTGGCGTCGAGATCGAAGAGGTTGCTGTAAACAACCCTGACGCATTGGCAATGATTCGCGTAGATGCACTTGTTGGTTGCACGCTTGAAAAAGCAACTGAGATTGCCGACGCGGCAAAGTTCCCAGCTGAGGTTCGGGATCAGGTTATTGAAATGCTGCAGAGTCTTTGGAAAGTCTTAGTTGAAGAAGACGCAACTCTGGTTGAAGTTAACCCGCTAGCGAGAATTACTGATGGCCGAGTACTTGCACTAGATGGCAAAGTTTCGCTAGATGACAACGCGCAATACCGCCATGATTCACACCTTGCACTTATCGATAACGCGCAAACTGATCCAATTGAATTGCGCGCCAAAGAATTTGATTTGAACTACGTAAAGCTTCAAGGTGAAGTTGGAATTATCGGCAATGGTGCCGGACTTGTTATGTCCACCTTGGACGTAGTTGCTTACGCAGGCGAAGAATTTGGTGGCGTTAAGCCAGCGAACTTCCTTGACATTGGTGGTGGTGCCAGTGCTCAGGTTATGGCCAATGGTTTGGACATCGTGTTGGGTGACCCAGAAGTTAAAGCAGTTTTTGTAAACGTCTTTGGTGGAATTACGGCCTGTGACGCAGTTGCAAATGGAATCGTCCAGGCGGTAGGAATGCTCGCTGAACGCGGCGAACCAATTACCAAGCCAATTGTTTGCCGGATTGACGGAAACAATGCAGTTGAAGGTCGTCGAATTCTTGATGAATCAGGAATTGCATTAATTGAACGTGTTGAAACTATGGATGACGCAGCTCGTCGCGTTGCCCAACTAGCTGCAGGTAAGTAGGACTTCTGATGGCAATTTTTCTTAATGCAGATAGCAAAGTTTTAGTTCAGGGAATGACTGGTTCTGAAGGAACTAAGCACACCCGTCGCATGGTGGCCAGCGGTACCAATGTTGTTGCGGGCGTAACCCCAGGCAAAGGTGGCCAAGAAGTTGATGGCATTCCAGTGTTTAACAACGTGGGCGAAGCCATGGCAGCCACTGGAGCAAATGTCTCAGTTGTTTTCGTGCCACCTAAGTTCGCCAAGGCTGCAGTAATTGAAGCGGTAGATGCAGCTATTCCACTTTGCGTAGTAATCACTGAAGGCATTCCAATTCATGACACTGCTGCATTTTTTCAGTACTCCGAAAACTCCGGCAAGACTCGTCTAGTTGGACCAAACTGCCCTGGCTTGATTAGTCCAGGACTTTCCAATGCCGGAATCATTCCAGGAGACATAACCAAAAAGGGACGCATTGGCCTAGTTAGTAAGTCCGGAACTCTGACTTACCAAATGATGTTTGAGTTAAGAGATCTTGGTTTCTCAAGTTGCGTAGGAATTGGTGGCGATCCAATCATTGGAACAACACACATCGATTGCCTTGCTGCATTTGAAGCAGATCCAGAAACCGATGTCATCGTGATGATTGGTGAAATCGGAGGCGACGCCGAAGAGCGGGCAGCTGCTTACGTCAAGGCAAATGTCACAAAACCAGTTATCGGTTACGTTGCAGGATTTACTGCGCCTGAGGGCAAGACCATGGGTCATGCTGGTGCAATCGTGTCTGGCTCTTCTGGCACCGCTGCCGCAAAAAAGGATGCACTAGAAGCGGTTGGTGTACGGGTAGGCAAGACGCCAAGTGAAGCTGCGCGATTAGTTCGCGATGTCTTAGCAAGCCTCTGATTCCGTGTCTAATCCAGTTTTTGCGTAAGTAACTGGGACGATTTTAAGTGTGACCAATGATCTTCCTCGCAAGCGACCTGCAGGCGCACCACAGCGTCAGTGGCGTCGCCCGGTTCCGGAAGATCACATAAATAACTATCCGCCATTAATAGCGGGGGCCATCGCGGCCACCATCGCAGTTGTAATTGGTTACATATTTACCTTGGGATTCATCATGGCGGCGTGGCTGTTTGCAGCTCATGGCAGTGAATCAACGGTGCAGGTTCTTCGAGCTGCTGGAATTGCCTGGCAAGTTTTGCATTTAGTGCCATTAGTAATCGGCACAACCACTATTGGGGTCCTACCTTGGGGATTTTTGGTGGTGCCGATTTTGATTTTATGGAAAGCAACCCACTGGGCGCTCAAAAGTTCGCAACCAAAAACTGCAGTTGAATTCATTCGGATTGCAATTTCCATCAGTCTGATCTACTCAGGACTTGCTGGACTAATTGGATTGATTTCCTCAACAAACGATCTCTATACCGGCATCACTTCATCAATTCTGCATACACTTTTTGTTGCACTTGCGGTGACTTCGGTTTGCATAATTACTTACGCACCTTCAAGAACAATTCTGACTGATGCATTGCCAAAAATTCTTGTCGATGGCATCAGGCCTGCGGTGATTTCTTTTGGCCTGTTATTCATTGCAGGATCGTTGTTAACTTCGGTTTCCCTTATTCTTAACTGGCCACAAGTTCAGGCAGTCACCACACTTATGGCACCGGGATTTATTGACGGATTCTTTATGACGTTACTTGGCATCGGATATCTGCCAACGGTGAATGTTTGGGCAATGTCATATTTGCTAGGTCCTGGGATCATGCTTGGGGGTGGAGTTGTGACTCCAGAAAATGCCAGCCCAGGAGCGCTACCGGCATTTCCATTGCTATCAATCTTGCCCAGCGAATCAGCGGTGCTAGCAGCATTTTTTGTTTTGGTACCAATTCTGATTGGCATCGCAATCTATTTCTTGATGCCCCGCGAGAGATGGGTAGCACAAGGCGACTCGATTGCGATCGCCCTGTCCTTCGTAGTTCGATGGCGAGAAGTAGTCACTTTGCTAGTTTCAGTTGGTTTGCTTTCAGTATTTGTTTGGATCGCAGCAGCAGCTTCAAGTGGCTCACTTGGTACCGGATATTTGAAGTTCATCGGACCAGTGCCGGCAGACGCAGCAGTTGCCGCGATCGCAGTATGCGGACTTTCAGCGCTGCTTACTCTTGTTATTCCACGGACGGTTATGTCACTTCTGCACTGCTGGTTCAACCGAGAAGCAATTACAAAATAGACTTAACTAGTGGCGAATTTTCGCGTAGTTGTATTGGCTTCGGGTACAGGCACACTTTTTGCCGCCCTAGCAAATCAAGCTGATCAAATTGGCATTCAGATCGTTGGCCTCATATCCGAAGCTGAAGTTCCAGCATGTGAGCGAGCCCGAGAACTTGGAATTCCAGTAACCGTTGTGCCACTACTCGAGGATCGAATTAAGTGGGATCAGAATTTAGCAACTGAATTAAGTCGACTAAAGCCTTCGTTAATTGTTTCTGCCGGATTTATGAAAATACTTGGTCCTGTCGTTTTACGTTTTCATCAAGGCAAAATCATTAACACCCATCCCGCATTGCTCCCAGATTTTCCGGGAGCACATGCAGTGCGAGATGCGCTTGCTGCTGGAGTTTCTGAAACCGGCACCACTATTCACTTCGTTGACAAGGGTGTCGATACGGGTGAAGTGATTGCCCAGGCCAGAGTTAAGGTTGAGCCAGGTGACACAGAGAGTTCACTTCACGAACGAATAAAGAAAGCCGAACGTGAACTGTTGGTTACAACAGTCCGTGACATTGCAAGCGGGAAGGTGACTTTGAAATGACGCAAACCCGCAAAGTTACCCGAGCGCTTATCAGCGTTTATGACAAAACAGGTTTGAGCGAACTTGCCCAAGGGCTCCACGATGCAGGGGTAAAGATAGTTTCTACTGGGAGCACTGCGGCAAACATTGCAGCCCTTGGTATTCCAGTAACTGAAGTTAAAGATGTAACAGGATTTCCTGAATCGCTTGATGGCAGAGTCAAAACTTTACATCCAAAAATTCATGGTGGACTACTTGCGGATATGCGCAAGCCTGAGCACGTTGCCCAACTTTCGGAACTTGGGATTGAAGCATTTGAGTTAGTTGTTGTAAACCTCTATCCCTTTGCCCAAACCGTTGCCTCGGGTGCCAGCATCGAAGAATGTATTGAGCAAATCGATATCGGCGGACCAGCAATGGTTCGGGCCAGTGCAAAGAATCATGCCAACGTAGCAGTAGTTGTTGATCCGGCTTCTTATGTAACAGTGCTTGAAGCAGTTAAGAATGATGGCTTCACAAAAACCCAGCGCGTAGCGCTTGCGACTCTGGCCTTTCAACATGTTGCGCAATATGATGTTGCAGTTTCGAGCTGGCTTGCATCGGTTGTCTTGCCTGATTCAGATCCGTCTCAAGATGGATTCCCAGCCTGGGTGGGGAGTGTTTGGGAACGCGCGCAGACTTTGCGTTATGGCGAGAATCCACATCAAGACGCTGCTTTATATGTTTCAAAGTTTGGCAATTCCGGAATCGCTCAGGCTGAACAACTTCATGGCAAAGAAATGTCTTATAACAATTTTGTGGATGCTGATGCTGCGTATCGAGCCGCCTATGATCACAAGATACCAACAGTTGCAATTATTAAACATGCAAATCCATGTGGTGTAGCAAGTGATAAAGATGTTGCGCTGGCGTACCAGAAAGCAAATGCCACAGATCCAGTATCGGCATTCGGTGGTGTAATTGCTTCCAATCAAAAGGTCACTAAAGAAATGGCGCTCGCAGTTTCGCAGGTTTTCACCGAGGTGATTGTGGCTCCAGATTTCGACCAAGACGCACTTGTTGTGCTAAGAGAAAAAGCAAGCGTACGAATCTTGAAGGTAGTAGCTCCAGACTCAAACGTTCATGCTGAGATGCGACCGATATCAGGTGGCATGCTCTTGCAATCACAAGATAGATTCCAAAGTCCTGGTGACGAGGTGTCTAATTGGCAATTGGTTTCAGGGCCGGCAGCTGATCAAAAGACACTTGCAGATTTGGAATTTGCTTGGCGCGCCTCACGATGCGTTAAATCAAACGGAATTTTATTGGCAAAAGATTTAGCAGCAGTTGGAATTGGCATGGGACAAGTTAATCGAGTTGATTCAGCTCGACTCGCTGTATCTAGAGCGGGTTCGGATCGTGCCATGAATAGTGTGGCCGCTAGCGATGCCTTCTTTCCATTTGCAGATGGCTTAGAAGTCTTGTTGGATGCAGGAATTACTGCAGTAGTTCAGCCTGGTGGGTCAGTGCGTGATGAAGAAGTAATCGCCGCTGCCAATAAAGCTGGAATTACTATGTACTTCACCGGCACCAGACATTTCTTCCATTAACTAAAAGCATTTGCCTGCATCCCACCGCAGGCCAGTAAACAGTGGCAGGATGGGCAAGTTATGAAAACCTTTGTGAAGCAGCAATGGCCAATCCTGAGCGTCTATTTAGGAATCTTGGCTTCTCTAGTTGTTGTCATTTACGTCGATTTTCGATTTGGTGCCATCCTTCTTTCGCTAAGTGTTTTACTTGCATTTATTTTGAGATTACGGTTACCAGATTCAGCCGCGGGATTACTTAGAGTCCGAAGGCGCAGAGTGGATTTAACTGTGCTGGCAACACTAGGAACATTTCTTCTAATTTTGGCTCTCGTTGTGCCGCAGGGAAGTAAGT
>ENA-OUVC01000891-OUVC01000891.1-marine-metagenome-genome-assembly--contig:-NODE-891-length-18536-cov-3.463297_pt1 | contig 18536 bp, 19 predicted proteins | sample MGYA00248622_ERZ508571 | MGnify/ENA primary metagenome ERZ508571 (study PRJEB26236, sample SAMN06267175) | marine metagenome | isolation source: Columbia River Estuary | place: USA:Columbia River Estuary... | reverse complement strand
CTCCGCCGTGTTTTACGGCGGTTTCGATGAGCTTCTTGCGATCGGCATCCTTTGTAACGTCGGCTTGAACCCACGCGCAGTTTGGGCCAATTTCTTTTGCAACAGCCTCGACTCGTTCTGCTCGTCTTCCGCAGATGGTTACCTTCGCGCCGCCGTTGGCAAGGTGGCGTGCGGCTGCTTCGCCGATACCGGAACCACCGCCAGTGATGACGACCGACATTGTTGAAAGATCTTTCATGGTTACCTCGACGGTCCGACTTTATCGACGCTCTTTGGGCGAGGAAGCGTAGAGAGAATGCTCATTGCAATGCCGCCGTCAACCAAGATGTTCTCGCCTGTGATGTATGACGACTGGTCTGATGAAAGAAATGCAACCAAGTTGGCAATGTCTTCTGCCGTGCCAAGACGGCGCAGCGGAATGCGCGCCTCGCGCTCTTCGCGAATTTGCAGATCGGCATGCACTGCATTGCTCATGCCCGCGTCGATCAATCCGGGTGCGATGGCATTGACACGGATTCCGTTTGGGCCCCATTCGACTGCCATTTGTTTGGTGAGTAGCGCGATTGCTGCTTTCGTTGCCGTGTACGCGCCGCTATTTGGGCCAGGAACAATTCCGTTCATGGATGAAATGCTGATGATGTTGCCAGGCTTGCCGTCGGCGATCATCAGTGCAGCAACTTGGCGCGATGCCGAAAATGTGCCGACAAGGTTGACGTTGACGACGGCCTCAAAGTCGGATTGGGCGAGGGTGAGCAAGGGACCAAAGCGAACAATACCCGCGTTGTTCACCAGCAAATCTGGTGTGGCGCCGAATGCGGAAAGGGCGGCCGCGATGGACTCTGGCTTCGAGACGTCTGCCTCAAGTGCAACGCAATTTGCGCGCAGTGGCTCTTCGTTTTCGATTGCTGCAATGCTGATGTCGGCAAGACCAACGCGCCAGCCGTCGTCGGCAAGGCGGTTTGCAATGACCCGACCGATTCCCCGAGCAGCGCCAGTGACGATTGCGTTTTTCATCGCATTTCCCCCATTACCGTAAAGTCCTTGGGCAAAACGATAGAGCCAAAATTAGTCGTTCGGGCATTCCTGGACGCCGTTGAATCGCGCGACGCATCCGCAGTTGCGGCCTGCTTTGCACAGGACGCCGTGTATCAAAATGTTCCGCATGCGGCGTTCAACGGACGCACTGAAATTGAACAGCTGTTTGCGCCGATACTGAATGCAAGCGAGCGAGTCGAATGGGAAGTGCTATCGATGGCACTCGATGGCCCGCGCGCGCATCTCGAACGCATCGATCGCTTCTGGATACAAGGCAAGGAATACTCCGTTGCGTGTCATGCAGTGATCACCGTAGACATGACAAGCGGCTTGATTGCATCGTTTATTGATTACGTTGATTTGGGGGAGTGGCGAGCAACGTTGGGCGACGTGCTTCGCAAATAACTACGAGAGTGCAACCTCGCGAGTAAGTGCAATTTCGGACCAGCTAGAAGTTTGTTCGCCTCGGAACATCGAACGCGCTGGCATCGGGCTGAGGTCTACTTGTTTTCCGCGGCAAAAGAGATGGCGGAATGTGGACTTATCGCTGAGCAGTGAAACATTCTTGGATGGATCACCGTCGAGTATCAACACGTCTGCGCGGTAACCGCTAGCGAGGCAACCCGTTTCGCCATCCTCGTCGAGCGCGACGGCGTTGTCTTTCGTGGCACAAGTAATTGCCTGTAGTGGGGTAAGGCCAAGATGCTGAACGAACACTTCCATCTCGCGGGCGTGCCAATGGCCGTAAGGCGTCATTGAAAAACCGCTCTCGGAGCCGCAGAGCAATTTGACGCCGGCGTCGTACGCCTCGCGAAGTTTGGAACCAGTGTGTTCGAGTTCGCCTGCAAAAACCGACTTTGCAGTGGATGTTGCGCCTGCCTTGTGGCCGTACTCGGAAAGATTGGCAAGGAACGTGAATACCGGGCCGACAGGAACCTTCTTGTCGATGATTGCTTCCAGCGCCGCATCGCCGAGGAAGGATGCGTGCCAAATGATGTCCACTCCAGCCATCACGGCGTCGAGGGTTGCTTTGTCACCGCGGCAATGCGCAGTGACGCGCACTCCCAAATCGTGCGCGGTATCGCAAACAACTTTGAGTTCGTCTCGCGTCCATACCTGAATTTCGCCAGAGCGTGTTGGGATGGAGCCGGTGACGTGAATCTTGATGATGTCGGCGCCTTCCTTTACTTGGCGACGAACAACACGCACCATTTCTTCTTTGTCGCGAACGACTTCGGCGTAACCAGCAGTGCCCGAATCGGGAATCAGTTTTCCGGCAGTGCCACCGACTGCAGTCATTAATGCGTAGCTACCCGAGCGCATGGTTGGGCCTTCGACAATGCCAGCATTGATCGAATCGCGCAGTGCCGGCCCAATGTTGAAAATGCCATCAACATCAAGCATCGAAGTTACGCCTGCCTTCAACACTTTTCTTACATTGAAGGCGGCGAGCATTGCTGATGTGGCCGCATCGCGGTGCATAAAGAGTTCGTCGTTGGTGCGTGGCTCGCCAAGAGTGACGTGAACGTGAGCATCAATAAGCCCCGGCATCACTGTGAGGCCAGAGGCATCGATTGTTTCTGCATTGGCACGATCGGCGGCGTCAATTACGAGATTTTTGCCTACTGCAACGATGCGATCACCTTTTAAGAGAACGTCAGTTTTTGCTTGGGGGGCAGAGCCTGTTCCGTCGATGACGTTTCCACCGGCAATGAGTACCGTTTTCAATGATTTCTCCTACTCGTGACTGCAAGAAATGCTACCTATATATAGGTGTAGAAGTACTGCGGTGCTACGGGTACGGCTGGCCCGACCACCACGCCCGAAGTTGTGGTTCTGCCGCCCTGTCAACTAGCTCGACTCTGGCGCCGTGATGGTTCAGCAGATATGCAAAGCGGGAAGGCTTGCCGTTGTCTCCCACCATCCATGCTTGGAGTTGGTAGCCCTCGCCGACGAGGGATGCAATGTCGGCCTGCAAGTCATCTGTCCACCAACCCATGTGATGGGGAATGCCTAGTGCCTCGGTTTGCTTTGGCGATTGCGGGCAGTGCTCAATAAGTTCCACATGCATTGGATCGTCAATTGAGTAGGTAACCAAAATTGAGACGCTCGTTGGTTCTGTAGTTGGCGTTTGCATGATGACGGTGCGAACGACAGGTGTTGCCCAGCGCAAACCAGTAATGCCGAATGCTTCCATTGCTTCGGACAGATTGGGAACTACCCAAGCAACGTGATACAGATCGAGGCCGTGTAGCGCCATGGAAATTTAGATCTTGAATATTCTCTGGGCGTTTCCGCCCAAGATTGCTTCCGCTCCGCCCGGCGGTAGTCGAAGACCTTCAACCATTTGGCGGTACTCGTCTTCTGCGTCCCAGCCGCCGAAGTTAGAACCAAGAAGCACACGATCGATGCCTTCGGTATCGACAAGGAATTGCAACGCATCCGAACGATGCACTGCTGTGTCGAAACTGAGTTGAGCCCACTGATCTGCGAACGAACGGTTGAGCAGATCTTTGCCAAAAGGCCGCTTATCGAGCGCCGCCATTAACCGACCTTTTTGGTACGGGGCGAAGCCACCGCCGTGTGCGATGTGGACGTGCAAGTTTGGGTGTCGGTCGAGCACGCCGGCAAACAGCAGATGGGAAACGGCAAGCCCTTCATCTATCGCGAAACCGTAAATGACATCAAGCTCCCATTTGTCGAAGAATGTGTCTGGCTTTTGATACGAACCGCGTGGCCCCGGGTGAATGACCACTGGTACGCCAAGCCGTTCGTGTTCTGACCACAACTCTTCAAACTGCGGATCGGAAAGTGCCAGACCATTTACGTCTGTGCCGATGTAGGAACAAACAAGGCCAAGTGTGCCAACTGCGCGGTTGAGCTCTTTGCAAGATGCTTGCGGATCTTGCAATGGCAATGACGCTGCGCCAACTAGCTGGGAATGCGTGGAGCAAACTGCAGCAATTTCATCGTTCTGTTTTTTGTTGAACTCAATCGCAGACTGTTTCGACTGATGATAAAAATAGGTAAGTGGGTTTGGGGAAACCAGCTGTAAATCAATGCCCATCGCAGCCATTTTTTCGATGCGCTGCGCCGGTACCGAGAATGGGCTGTTGTTGAAGCGCACGTTTTCGAGGACATAGTCGCCAGCTCGGAAATATTCGGTTCCGTTTTCGCGAAAACCCATTTCGGGGCCGGCCGCACCGCAACTGCCCATGACACCTGGAAGCAAAATGTGTGCGTGGACGTCAACAACCTTGTGCATCCCCATGCACAAAGTGTACTCGTGGGTTTTTTGGCTAGATATCGCTGGTGATGGCCATTATTTCGGCCGCCACCTTCATAGCCAAATCATCGTTTGGCATTGCAATTTGCATCTGCATCATCTTGGTCATGTCGCCTTCGACACGGATCTTTCCGCCAAGGAACGCTTGCATACCGGCCTGCGGATCGCGCTCGAGGAATATATGCCGAGCGGTTGCGTAGTCGGTGGTGATGGTGAGGTCGGGGGTGTCGAGGTGGCCCAAGTCCATAACTAGTTCGCCACTTGATGTGTCGAGGTGGCTGTTGATGGTGCCATCACCGAAAGGAACCTTTGTGATCACCTGATTCATGCGGATGGAGATAGGTATCTTCGGCGCTTGATCTTCGTACTTCGCGCGAATCTCGCGGGCTTCGGCAATCCACTCGGCGGACAAAAAGGGGTTTGGCATGACGCGAAGGTTAGTTGCTTGCCGCGCGGATCGCATCTCGTGTGGCAAGTGCAACGCCGCGAGCGCTCTGCGCAAATTGGGCATCGTTGCTTGCGTAGAGGACAGCCCGAGACGAGTTGATGATGAGGCCTAACCCCGACGAGTTGCTGCCATTGCGCACCACTGCGTTGATGTCGCCGCCTTGAGCGCCAATGCCCGGGACAAGTAGTGGCATGTCGCCAACGATGGAACGAACTTCGGCCAATTCGGCTGGGTAGGTTGCGCCAACCACGAGAGCAGTGTCGCCCATGTGCTGCCATGTATTTGCAGCAGCACGCGCAACGTGTTTGTACAGGGGCTCGTTGTCGATGAGCTGCGATTGGAACTGACCGCTTCCTTCGTTGCTCGTGCGGCACAGAACGATGGTTCCCTTGTTTGGGGTGCGAAGGAAAGGCTCGAGTGAGTCGGTGCCTAGGTATGGGTTGACGGTGACTGCGTCGGCTTGGTAGCGCTCGAACGCTTCGCGCGCATAGAGCGCAGCGGTGTCGCCGATGTCGCCGCGTTTGGCATCCAAGATGAGCACGATGTGCGGGTATTGGTTACGAACGTGATCGCACACTGCTTGCAGCTGCGCCTCGGCGCCAACGGCGGCAAAGTATGCAATCTGTGGTTTGAATGCGCACACAGTGTCGGCAGTGGCATCAACAATGTCGATGCAGAACTTCTGAATGCCCAATGGATCGTTGCGAAGATGCGTAGGCATTTTGTTGAGGTCGGGATCGAGACCAACACACAGCGCAGAATTGCTGGTTGTCCAGGCGCTGTTGAGTTTTTGGTAGAAATTCACGCTGAGTAGTCGATGCTTAGTCGGTAATGCTGATCGCGCCAGTAGGGCAGAGCTCTTCGGCCAATGTCACTTGTTTGCGCAAACTCTCATCGGGCTGTTCTTGCAAGACATAGAGGAATCCGTCGTCACGAATTTCAAATACCTGCGGCGCCTGATGCACGCACCCGCCAGTTGACGCGCACATGTCGGAGTCCACGGTTACGCGCATGGTGAAAGTTTAGTTGAGCGAGTGCGGCTAGTTCTTGTGCGATGCCTGGTGACGCTCGAAGGCGTTGAGCACTGCGCGCAACGACGCCGTGATGGTGTTGGGGTCGATGCCGACACCCCAGCGCGTATGGCCGCTGTCGTCGCCGGTTTCAACATAGGCAACTGCGGTTGCTTGCGAACCCTGGCCAAGCGCGTGCTCGGTGTAGTCCTTCACATCCAAGTTGCCCGAGAACTCGCCGCGAATTGCTCGGACGAATGCGTCGATTGGACCGTTGCCTTTGGCGGTGAATGTCTGGCGCGTGCCATTGATATCGATGTGCGCCGTGATTTCGGTATTGCCGGTGGCCGAGTCGCTGCGAAGTTCGTGGCTGACCAAGTTGTAGTGCGGTATTGCTGGCAAGTACTCGTTGGTGAACGCTTCCCACATTTTGATTGGGCTGATTTCGCTGCCCGAGTCCTCGGAGAGATGTTGAATGTTCTGCGAGAACTCGATTTGCAGACGGCGCGGCAAGTCGAAGCCATGCTCGGTCTTCATGATGTACGCAACACCACCCTTGCCCGACTGGCTGTTGACGCGGATGACCGCTTCGTAGGTGCGACCAACATGTTTCGGGTCGAGCGGCAAGTAGGGAACGCCCCATTGGTCGTAATTCTTGGGGAGTGCTTCGAAGCCTTTCTTGATGGCGTCTTGATGGCTGCCAGAAAATGCGGTGTAGACCAAGTCGCCAACATACGGATGGCGCTCTGGCACGGGAAGACGGTTGCAATACTCGGCGTCGCGGCGCAATGCGTCGATGTCGGTCATGTCGAGTTCTGGATCGACACCGTTGACAAACAAGTTCATTGCCAAGGTGACGATGTCGACATTGCCCGTGCGCTCGCCGTTGCCGAAGAGTGTTCCTTCAACTCGGTCGGCGCCGGCCATCACGCCAAACTCGGCTGCAGCAACTGCGCAGCCGCGGTCGTTGTGGGGGTGAAGTGAAATGCACACGGTGTTGCGCTGTTTGATCTTGCGAATAAACCATTCGATGACGTCGCCGTAGACGTTTGGTGTGTAGCACTCGACGGTGGCAGGAAGATTCAAGATGAGTGGGTTTGCAGGTGTTGGTGCAATGACGTCCATCACCGCTTCACATATCTCGATAGCAAACTCGGGTTCGGTGAGCGTGAAGCTCTCTGGCGAGTATTCGTAACGAACTTCAGTGCCTTTCAACGTTGGCTCGAGTTCTTTGCACAACTTCGCAGCCTTCACAGCAATATCAATCACGCCCTGTTTTTCTAAACCAAATACCACGCGTCGCTGTAACGGGTTGGTGGAGTTATAAAAGTGCACGATTGCTCGGGGTGCGCCTTGCAAGCATTCGTAGGTGCGATTGATGAGGTCTGGGCGGCATTGCACCAACACCTGAATGGTGACGTCGTTGGGGATGAGATCTTTTTCGATCAGCAATCGAACGAAGTCGTAATCGGGTTGGCTGGCTGATGGAAACCCAACTTCGATTTCTTTGAAGCCCATCTTGACGAGTGTGTTGAACATGCGCAGTTTGCGCTCTGGGTCCATCGGGTCGATGAGTGCTTGGTTGCCGTCGCGCAAGTCGACCGAGCACCACAGCGGCGCCTTCTTTGTCATCTGGTCTGGCCACGTGCGGTCGGTGAGGACGACCGGAATAAACGGCGTGTACTTCTCGAACGGCATTTTCTTCGGAGTGACTGATTGTGGTGCCATGGTTTTTCTTTCGTGGTTTCGTGTTGGGAAATGAAAAAACCCCCTGGCCTTTTGGGCTCAGAGGGTTTCGGCGACAGCGATATGTGGCTGGCGCCGTTAAGTAAGTAGGAGGCTCTGGATCGCAATATTCATGAGATCCTCAGCCTAGCGGGCTGTTTGGGCGTCGCTAATAGGGCGTTGGGGCCAAGAAATTAGCGAACTGCCACGGGTCGGAAGCGTTGAGCTGGCTGGTGTCGTTGCCGTAACCCGGGAACAACTCGTTGCGGTGCTTGAGTGGCGTCCAGTCGGTTGGGGCCGAATGAATGGCACCAATGTATGGACGAGTGGAGTCGAGCAACTTCTTCCATGGCAACTCGTCGGGCACGCGCACACCCTCGTTCGGGCAGTCGACCAACCATTGCATTGCCGCGCAAACAGAACCGCCAACTTGCAGCGTTGTTGCACTTTGGCCCGGAAGTATTTGGCGCGCCTCATGAATTGAAAGCAGCGAACCTGTCCACCAAGCGTTGTAGTCGTGGCCCATGAGCAATACACCGAGTTCGTCGCGACCGTCGATGATTTCGTTATTCAAGATGCGTTCGCGTGGTTGCATTTGCCAATTGCGCATGCGCAACTCGAGCACGCTGTTGATTGCTGCGTCGGACGGGTGATACGCGTAGTGAACAGTTGGGCGATAGGCGTCGGTGCCGTCTGCATTTTTCACTGTGAGGTGATGGGCCATGGTGTATGCCTCGCCGTGGCGAATGACCATGCCAAGCGTGTCGCCAGAAGGCACCCAGCTTCGCACCCATGTCTCCATGCCTGGCTGCGCAATGCAGATTTGGTTGCGAGGGCCGTCGTCGGTGTGCGCATGTGCATTGGCTGGCATCCACTTTTCGTGAGTGCCCCAACCCAATTCGGCTGGCGCTACACCTTCCTCATAGAAACCTTCCACCGACCACGTGTTGCAGAACTCGTTGGTTTCTTTTGGCACGTTGCTGATTTGGGTGTCGCGCTCGGCAATGTGAATCACTTTGGTGCCAGTGAGTTGTGCAAGCACGTTGAATTGTTCGGCATCCAACGCCCACTGCAACGCACCTGCGCGGCTGCCGGCTTTGCCATCAAGAAGCAATTGGTTGGTGATGTCGACAAGCGCTTGTTTCACCAAGTGGCTGACCATGCCCGGGTTTGCACCGTGTTCGAGCACTGCCGACGGGCCGTCGTTGGCGCCCCACTTGGCAATCATTTTGCGGAGGGCTTGATGGCGAACATACAGCGTGCGATCGAGCGGATGAGTCTCGGCAATGTTGTCGTACGGATCCCACAGTTCGACTGAAGTGTTGAGGTAACGAACGCCGTGATCGCGGCACCACTGCAAGATTGTTGGGGCGTCGATGTTCCATGCCAAGTCGAGCAGGATGTCGCCGGCACTGCAGCGGGCCGACAAGAACTGATCGAGGTTGTCGCGAGTGACGCGGTCCTGTTCGTAGGTGACGCCCAACTTCAACATGTCGGCAATGCGATGCCGGTTATCTCTGAAGTCGACGATGTGGATTGATGTTGCGGGAAAGCCGAAATCGCGCACCAACAGCGGAATTGCACACTGAGCAACTGAGCCACAGCCCAGTACGAGTGTGCGCTTCGGGCGCTGTGAGGTTGCGGAAACTGCCGAGGTCACTTCGACGCAGTTGGCGACATCTGATCGCCTGCATCGAGAGAGTTGACTTCTGCATTCAACATGGTTTGAAGCGTTGCTTCGAATACCGCGTCGCTTGGTACGAGCAGTTGTTGCCAGTCGTACGAAATACCTTTTCGTCCAGTGAAGGTTGGCTCGATGCTGGTGTGGCGATTTTCGAGGAATGAACTGAGTGACGAAATATTGTCTGTAGGCATGAGCACCTCCTTAGGGGTTTAATACGAAAGTTTGACCATACAGATTTTTGAGGGCTGCGTCTACTATTTGTCAGACATCTCTCCAGCGACTCGAGGTGGTTGGTAGCGTGAAGGCACCCGTGACTGCGCCATCGAATGCTCCCCAGGTGACGACACCAACCGGCTTCTCCGCTCTCGGCGTTCCCGACAGCATCGACGCTGGTCTTGCTGCAGCAGGTTTTGCTGGCCCATTTGCCATTCAGACAGAAGCAATCCCCATCGCGCTTGCTGGCGAAGATGTGTGCGGCCGTGCTCGCACCGGCTCGGGCAAAACACTCGCGTTCGGAATCCCCATGATGTCGCGCATCAGTTTGCCTGCTGTGTCAGGCAAGCCTCACGGCCTCATCTTGGTTCCTACTCGCGAGTTGGCTTTGCAGGTTTCCGAAGTGCTCGGGCCAATTGGCAAGAACTGTGGCGTGCGAGTGCTGGCCGTCTACGGCGGGGCAGACCGCGGCAAGCAAGTTGAAGTAATTGAACAGGGAGTCGAGATCATCGTTGCTACGCCGCTTCGTTTGATCGACTTGATGAAATCCACCGAGTGCGACTTGAGCGCAATCCAAGTGGTTGCGATTGACGAAGCCGACCGCATGGCCGACGAAGGCTTCATGCCCCAAGTGGAATGGATCATGCGCCACGTGACTGCGCCCCATCAAACAATGTTGTTCTCGGCAACGCTCGACGGCCAGGTTGCAAACCTTGTTCGTCGCTACATGAAGTCGCCCAAAGAAATTTCTATCGATTCGCCAACCGACACCGTCGGCACCATGCGCCACTTGTTTCTTGCAGTGCACCACATGGACAAAGACAGGGTTATTAACTCCATTGCCACCGCGGCTGGGCAGACAGTTGTTTTCTGCGACACCAAACGCGTGTGCGACAAAGTGGCCGAGTCGTTGCAGTCGCTGGGTGCAAATGCATCTGCGTTGCATGGCGATATGCCGCAAAATGCACGCGAGCGGGCACTTGGCAAGTTTGAGAAAAACGAATTAAAGATTTTGGTTGCAACCGATGTTGCTGCGCGCGGCATCGACATCGACGACGTTGCGGCTGTCATTCATTACGTACCGCCACTGGATGTAAAGACGTACTTGCACCGCTCTGGCCGCACCGCGCGCGCCGGCCGCGACGGTTGGGCTGTAACGCTTGCCGAGTACAACCAGCACACCACGTGTCGCATTATTCAGCGCGGTTTGCGACTAGAGCCGCAAGCACCGATTGAAGTGTTTTCGAACGACGCGCGATTGCGCGACTTGTTTTCGTTTATCGCCGAATAGCGGCAGTTACTTGGCGGCTAGCCAAGCGGGCCGAGTGGCTTCGAACGTGGAGATGGAATCGGCATTCGACAATGTGATTGCGATGTCGTCCAGGCCCTTGATGAAGCGATCCTGCATTGATGCATCCATCTCGAACGATTCGGTGATGCCGGCAGCAGGAATTTCTACTGTCAGGCGCTGAATGTCAATGGTGATTTCGGCCGATGGGTCGGCTTCGAGGACTTCCCAAATGCGGTTGACGGTTGGCTCGGAAAGCACAACAGGCACAAGACCGTTCTTGGTGCAGTTGTTGCGGAAGATGTCGGAAAAGCTTGGTGCAATGACGGCATCGAAGCCGCCTTGCTGAATTGCCCACACCGCATGTTCGCGCGATGAACCGACACCGAAGCTTGGGCCGGCAACCAACACTGAAGCGCCTGCGTAGCGTTCGTCGTTCAATACAAAGCTGCGATCGTCGCGCCAGGTGGAGAACAAACCTTTTTCAAACCCAGTTCGTTCAACACGCTTCAACCATTCGGCTGGGATGATCTGGTCGGTGTCGACATCGGAACGCTTGAGCGGAACGCCGCGTCCGGAAATGATGGTTACAGCTTTCATGACAGATCTCCAGGTGATGCGAAGTGGCCGGCAATCGCAGTTGCTGCTGCAATTTCTGGTGAAACCAGGTGAGTGCGGCCGCCGCGTCCTTGGCGTCCTTCAAAGTTGCGGTTGCTGGTGCTTGCTGCACGCTCGCCTTGAGCAAGTTTGTCGGGGTTCATTGCCAGGCACATGGAGCAACCAGGTTCGCGCCAATCGAGGCCAGCCTCGATAAAGATTTTGTCGAGACCCTCGGCCTCTGCTTGTTTTTTAACCACGTGGCTGCCGGGCACAACCATTGCTCGTTTCACAGAGACGGTTCGGCCTTTGACGACGTTTGCGGCTGCGCGCAAATCTTCGATGCGGCTGTTGGTGCACGAGCCAATGAAAACTGTGTCGACACGAATGTCGCGAATGGCGGTGCCAGCAACAAGACCCATGTACGTGAGCGCGCGGTCGACAGTGTCGCGGGCGGTTGCGTCGTCGAAGTCGGCGGGGTTCGGAATAATGCCGTCGATGCTCATCACCTGCGCAGGGTTGGTGCCCCAAGAAATTTGCGGCGTCAACGTGCTGGCATCAATGAACACTTCTTTGTCCCACTTCGCACCCTCGTCGGTCTGCAATGTTTTCCAATCAGCGAGTGCTGCGTCCCACGCTGCACCCTTCGGCGCAAACTCGCGGCCCTTGAGATAAGCAAACGTTGTTTCGTCTGGTGCAACGAGGCCGGCTTTCGCGCCTGCCTCGATGCTCATGTTGCAGATGGTCATGCGACCTTCCATCGACAAAGCCCTAATTGCAGAACCGCGGTATTCGATGACATGACCGATGCCGCCAGCAGTTCCAATCTTGCCGATGATTGCAAGGATGATGTCTTTGGCGGTGACGCCGGCAGGCAGCACGCCGTCAACAGTGACGCTCATCCACTTTGGCCTGGACTGCACCAATGTTTGTGTAGCAAGCACGTGTTCTACTTCGCTGGTGCCGATGCCAAAAGCGAGCGCACCGAATGCGCCGTGCGTGGCGGTGTGGCTGTCGCCGCAAACAATGGTCATGCCTGGAAGCGTGCGGCCTTGCTCGGGGCTGATGACATGCACGATGCCTTGCTTTTCGTGGCCCATTGGGTAGAGCGTGATGTTGAACTCTTTTGCATTGGCGCGCATCACTTCAAGTTGCTTGGCCGAGATTGGGTCGGCAACTGGCAAGTGAATGTCGGCTGTTGGAACGTTGTGATCCTCGGTGGCAACGGTGAGGTCTGGCCGGCGCACTGGACGATTATTAATACGAAGGCCGTCAAACGCCTGAGGGCTGGTTACCTCATGGACGAGATGCAAGTCGATGTACAGCAAGTCGGGTTCGCCGGCCTTGCTGGAAACAACGTGTCGGTCCCACACTTTTTGGGGCAGGGTCTGGGGCGCGCCTGTTGCTGATGCCATCTCTCCATTCTGCCGTACACATCGTGGGTATGACTACACCATTCATTACACCTGTTTCATTGGCCACCTGTGTCGAGCAAAGCCTGCACCTTTCGCTTGATGGTTTCGACTTACCTCGTGCGCGGCTGTATGGCATCAGCATCGTCGATGCCGAAGGCGTGGCCAAGATGGACAACGGAGCACTGCGGATTACGTTTTTGGCAGAACACGGTGATGTGTACGAATTGTTGGAGTCGCCAACCAGCGCAATCGTGCGCATGTTTGATGCGGCCGTTGTGCTCACTTGCGGTTGGGCGGCCCCTTTGAACGAGGATGACGACGAAGACGAATCGTCGGTGGCGCCAAGCCAGCATCCGAAGCGGCGCAGAGTGCGCTTAGTTGTGGTGGTGGGAGACGGCGGGGTTGGCTCGGTTTTGCGCTTTGCCGATACTCCCGAAGACATTGTGACGGATGCTGGTGTGGCGCAGGGAAGCCTTGCCGATGCTGTGACAAATCTCTGGTTCGACCCTCGTGTCGTCACGACTCGTAGTGCCCCCGATAACTTGAATGCGTGAGCGCAAGCGTCAATCTGGGCAGCAACGCACGGACATCTGACTATGGCCCCAACTCGGCATGGGCCGAAGAAGTTCGCCAACTTGCCAAAGATCGCGACGCCGTCATCTTGGCCCACAACTATCAAGTGCCCGAGATTCAAGACATCGCACATCACGTTGGCGACTCGCTTGGTTTGTCGCGTGTTGCCGCAACCGTTGACGCATCAACCATCATTTTCTGCGGCGTGCATTTCATGGCAGAGACCGCAAAGATTTTGTCGTACGACAAGACGGTGCTCATTCCCGACGCCAATGCGGGTTGTTCGCTTGCCGACACCATCAACGCGGATCAACTTCGCCAGTGGAAAGCCGAGCACCCCGGCGCAGTAGTTGTCAGTTACGTCAACACCACTGCAGCGGTGAAAGCCGAGACCGACATTTGCTGCACGTCATCGAATGCGGTTGAAGTGGTGCAGTCAATACCGGCCGACAAAGAAATCTTGTTTTGCCCGGATCAATTTCTTGGTGCGCATGCGCAACGCGAAACAGGCCGCACCAACATGCACATCTGGATGGGCGAGTGCCACGTGCACGCTGGCATTAACGGCGCCGACTTGAAAGCAATGGTGGCAGCCGAGCCCGAAGCCGAACTGTTTATTCATCCCGAGTGCGGCTGCGCAACATCGGCAATGTATTTGGCATCCAGCGGCGTTGTACCTATGGAGCGCACAAAGATCTTGTCCACATCTGGGATGGTGACCGCGGCGGAACAGACCAAGGCAAAGAAAGTGTTGGTGGCAACCGAAACGGGAATGCTGCATCAACTGCGCAAGGCAAACCCGCTGGTTATTTTCGAACCGGTTAACCGCGCCGCAGTATGTAAGTACATGAAGATGATTACGCCAGAAAAGCTGTTGAACTCGTTGCGCAATGGAACCGACGTTGTGGATGTGCCGCGTGATATTGCCGACAAAGCACGCCTGTCGGTAGAGCGAATGATCGCCATTGGCACACCTTCGCGCACGAAGGAATAGCTGCTAGATGCCAAATAACGCGCGCGAACAACGCCGTGCTGTGCAGTTGCCTTCGCAGCTTGCTGCGCCGAAACCAAGTTGGACACGCGAAGTTGACGTGGTGGTGCTGGGCTCTGGCGCTGCAGGGTTGGCGGCTGCGCTTGCGGCACGGCCTGTGCGCGAAGTACTGATCGTTACCAAAGACACGCTTGATGCCGGAAGCACCGCATGGGCGCAAGGCGGGCTTGCCGCCGTGCTCGACCCGGGCGACACCTTTGCCGAACACGTTCGCGACACACTCGATGCGGGTGCAGGTTTGTGCGACGAAGCAGCCGTAACTTCGTTGGTGCGCGACGCGCCAACAGCAATTTCATACTTAGAAAAACTTGGTGCTGCATTCGACCCTGGCGCAGACGGCTTGCGCGCTCTCACGCGAGAAGGCGGGCACTCTCGCTCGCGCATTGTGCACGCAGGTGGCGATCAATCCGGCGCCGAGATTCAGCGCACGTTGGACGAAAGTGCAATTAACGCTGGCGTTGAAGTGCTCGATCACGCGTTTGCACTGGACTTGGTGTTCGGTGTGTCGGCCGGTGCGCGGCGCCAAGTTGCCGGCGTGCGAATTGCGTTGCTGAACGAAGATGGAACGGTTGCAAGTGTCGGGGTTGTGCTTGCACGCGCAGTGGTGATTGCCACTGGTGGCTACGGGCAAGTGTTTGCCAGCACGTCTAACCCGGCAGCTGTTACGGGCGATGGTCATGCACTTGCGCTGCGCGCGGGAATGACGTTGAGCGACTTGGAGTTTGTGCAGTTTCACCCAACGGTGTTATGGCAAGAAGTTGGTTCTACAAAGCAGCAAACACTCATCAGCGAAGCAGTGCGCGGCGAAGGCGCCATACTGTTCGATGCGGCTGGCGAACGAATAATGCAAGGCGTGCACCCGCAAGAAGATTTGGCGCCGCGAGATGTTGTTGCTGCCGCAATCAGCAGGCGCATGGCGCAGGCACCTGCAGGCGTAGACGACCACGTGTTTTTGGACGCGACATCAATCGGCGAGCACTTTGCAGAGCGCTTTCCGTTTATCACCAAGTCGTGTTTGGCGGCCGGCATCGACCCACGAACCGATCGCATTCCCGTTGCACCCGCTGCTCACTACACCTGCGGCGGCATCGTTTCTAACTTGGACGGCACCACCGAAGTAGACGGTTTGTTTGCGGTAGGCGAAGTTGCTTACACGGGTGTTCACGGCGCGAACCGATTGGCCTCAAACTCGCTGACAGAGAGTTTGGTGGTTGGCACGCGCGTTGGCCGCAACCTCGCGTGGCAATTGCCCAAGCGGGTTGCAGTGGACGAGTCGGTGCACGATAACGGTGTTGGTCTGATTGACGACGCAAGTAGGGCCACTGTGCGCACCACTATGTCTAAGCATGTTGGTGTGTTGCGCAAGCCGGAAGGGCTGCAGACAGCGATCGATACGTTGGCCGAAGTTGCGGGGCAATCGAGCAGCGATGTGGTTGCTACAAGGCGCAACTTTGAGGCCACAAATATTCTGATGGTGGCAACTGCTGTTGCGGCGACCGCGCTCGCTCGCACCGAAAGCCGCGGGTGTCATCGTCGCACCGACACTCCGGATCAGCGCGACGTATGGAAGCGCCACCTTTCGGTGTCGATTGATGGTGCATCATTGTTGATCGCCGGAATTCCTTCGGAGGGTTAAACATGCGCACGCACAAAATTTCCTCTGCCACTGCCGCCGCACTTGCAAGTGCCGGCCTGCAGGTAAAAGACGTGCAGCGAGTGATCAAGGAAGCCTTGCGCGAAGACTTGGGCGCAGGCCCCGACGTAACCACGCAGTCCACCGTGCCCAAAGATCAGCGAAGTAAGGCGGTGTTCGCAAGCCGCTCTGCAGGCTGCATTGCGGGCATCGATATTGCCGTTGCAGTTTTAGAATTGGTGTGTGGGCCAAAGAATGTGCTGGTGGACAAGAAAGCCAGCGACGCAGACCGAGTAGAGCCCGGCCGGGTGTTGATGCACGTGACAGCGCCAACGCGCGGGCTGCTTACGGCCGAGCGCACTGCATTGAATTTGCTTGGTCATCTTTCAGGCATTGCATCTGCAACGCGCCAGTGGGCCGACGTAATTGCTGCAAGCGGTGCGCAGGTGCGCGACACTCGCAAGACAACACCTGGGTTGCGCGCATTAGAAAAGTATGCGGTTCGTTGCGGTGGCGGAGTGAATCACCGGATGTCTTTGTCGGATGCCGCACTAGTGAAAGACAACCACATCGTTGCAGCGGGTGGAGTGGCGCAAGCGTTTGCCGCTGTGCGTGCTGCGGCACCAAAGATTGCAGTTGAAATTGAGGTGGACACACTCGAGCAGTTGCACGTGGCGCTTGGTGCAGGCGCCGACTTGGTGCTGCTCGACAACATGCCGCCAGCCGTGCTTCGCGACGCGGTGCTTATTGCCGAGGCGCATCGGGCGACAACCGGCAAGTCGGTCATTTTGGAAGCTAGCGGTGGTTTAACGCTCGATAACGCTGCAGATGTTGCCGCGACTGGCGTTCGTTACATCTCTGTTGGTGCCCTCACGCATTCATCGTCGGTGCTTGATATAGGCCTCGACATGCAAGCGGTTGTGTAACGGTTGCTACGCAACCGACCGGTGGTGCACGCTTAAACACGCCTCAAGCAAGACGGGTACGTATGCCTCGTGTTGCGCGTATACCGCGTTGTGTCCTGCGCTCACTTCAAACGACTGAGCGCCAGGAATGGTTTCGATTAGTCGTTGTTGACGCTCGAGTGGAACAACGGTGTCTTGTGTGGTGAGCACCACCGAAGTTGGCACGTCGACACCTGGCAACCAATCCAAACTGTTGAAGTTGCCTATTGCGCTGCCGGCTTCGAGTATGTGTCGCCAGTCGTGCGTTGCCATTTGGGCAATGGCCCACGGTTCGACACCTTCGCTTTTGCGTTGTAGGTAAATCTGTTCTGTGAGCCAATCGCGAGTTTGGGTTGGAGTTAAACGTGAAAGCGCGGCAAGGCCGGTGAGGCCGAGGAAACCCAAACGTTCTTCGCGCGAAGTGGTGAAGTGCGGGGCAGTAGAACACAGCACCAATCCGCGCACGCGAGATTCGTGGCGCTGCCAAATCAATTGCGCAATGGTGCCGCCCATGGAATAGCCAACGGGAATGAATGTATTGATGCCGAGTATGTCGGCAATAGCTGCAACGTCGTCGGCGCAGTCTTCCAAGCGAAACGAGCCCTTCAATCGGATGCCCTGGCCATGGCCGCGATGGTCTGGTGCAATGATTCGGAAATGTTGCCCCAGTACTTCGAACGTGGTGAACCAGTTGAGGTCGGCGGTTGCTGTCCAACCATGCAACAACATCAATGTTGGGGCATCTGGCGGCCCTGCAACTTCACGAATAAATGTTTGACCACGACCGGGAAGGTCGATGCTGCGTCCTGGTGGTAACGCCATTTACCCCTGGGTCCTAGTAAGGAGCACAGTTACTTTCAATTTGCCATTGGGCGCGTCGTAACTGACGGTTGCGCCCACTGTTGCGCCAAGCAGTGCAGAACCAAGTGGCGAAGACGGACTCATCACGCTGATGTGATCTTCGTCCGGTTTTTCTTCAACGTGCCCAATCAAATAATGCTCGGCTGCATCTTCCGAGTCGCCTTCGTAGACAATGGCAACAATGGTGCCAAGGCCGACAACGCCTTCTGGTGACGGTGGGACAATTTCGACGTCTTCGAGGAACGATTCGATCTGGCGAATGCGGCCTTCCATGTGGCCTTGCTCGTCTTTGGCAGCGTGGTAGTCGCCATTTTCCTTGAGGTCGCCAAGTTCGCGCGCGCGTTCGATTTTGTCGGCTACTTCAATGCGGCCGCGCGTGGTGAGGTCGGCAAATTCGGCCTTCAGGCGCTCATATGTGGCTTGGGAGAGTTGGTGCTTTGCCATGCCGTCAAAGGCTATCTGCGCAAATTCGACCCCTACGATGGATACCTATGAATACGTCGTCGAAAAAGGGACATCGTGTTGCCGTAGTTGGTGGCGATGGAATTGGGCCAGAAGTTGTTGCCGAGGCGCTGAAAGTTATTGATGCTGCCGGCGTGAAGTTGGATCTCACCTCGTTTGATTTGGGTGGCGCGCGGTATTTGCGCGACGGCGAAGTGCTGTCGGATGCAACGCTCGATCAGCTTCGCCAGTTTGATGCGATTTTGTTGGGCGCTGTTGGCACCCCCGATGTGCCGCCTGGTGTTATCGAACGCGGGTTGTTGTTGAAGATG
>ENA-OUVC01000890-OUVC01000890.1-marine-metagenome-genome-assembly--contig:-NODE-890-length-18543-cov-4.041482_pt1 | contig 18543 bp, 18 predicted proteins | sample MGYA00248622_ERZ508571 | MGnify/ENA primary metagenome ERZ508571 (study PRJEB26236, sample SAMN06267175) | marine metagenome | isolation source: Columbia River Estuary | place: USA:Columbia River Estuary... | reverse complement strand
TAAGCGTAGGATTGCTTATTCTTGGTTTTAGTTGGCCAGTAGTACTTGGTATCTATTTGTTCCGTTTACTCTTACAATATGCGGTGTATTTTAAAATTGCAAAACGCTTAAAACACCCGAATATACAATGGGCAATGCCTATTTTAGAACCGATCTATTTGCTTCAAAGCATGGCACTTAGAGCGGTATACCTTATTAAAAACAACAGCTAGTGAAACCCAGCGTACAAGATATTTTTCAATATTTTCCGAATCTGAGCACCGAACAACAAAAGCAGTTTGAGGCCCTAGATGAATTGTATCGTTTTTGGAATGCGCAAATCAATGTGGTTTCGAGAAAAGATATCGATATGCTTTACGAGCATCATGTACTCCATTCGCTAAGTATAGCAAAAGTACTCGAATTTTTACCTGGAGAAACGGTGCTCGATGTAGGAACAGGAGGGGGTTTCCCAGGTATTCCTTTAGCCATTTTATTCCCCGAAACGTCTTTTCATTTGGTAGATTCCATAGGTAAAAAGATTAAAGTGGTGCAAGAAGTAGCCCAAGCCCTTGGTCTCAAAAATGTACAAGCTAGCCACATGCGTGCCGAAGAAGTAAAGGGAACGGTTGATTTTGTGATTTCAAGAGCCGTTACACAATTAAAAGATTTCTACCCGTGGATACGAGCCAAAATTAGAAAAGGTGGCAAAAATACCCTTGCTAATGGGGTTTTATACCTCAAAGGTGGCGATTTAACCGAAGAGTTGGCAGCAGCCAAACTCAAAGGTGTACAACAATTTGCGATCACAAAATACTTTCCTCAAGATTTTTTTCTTACAAAATACGTTGTGTACTTCGAAGCACAATAACGTAACGTGTCAACTGAATATTTACTAGCCTTAACCCGCATTCCTGGTGTAGGAGCTGTATTGGCTCGTACACTCTTGAGCCATTTTGGAGCCGCTGAAGCCATTTTTAATGCTTCCTACAAGCATTTGCTCCACGTAGAGGGTATTGGCCCTCAATTGGCTCGTAATATTCGTCAATTTGATGAATTTGATACTTGTGTTGCCGAGTTAGCCTTTGCCGAGGCTCACGGCATTCAACTACTGGTTTTGGGCGATGAAAAGTATCCGAAAAGACTCTCTTATTGTTACGATGCACCTCTTGTTCTTTTTTATAAAGGCCAGGCCAATTTAAATGCGCAAAAAATAGTGAGTGTGGTCGGTACTCGAAATGCTACAACCCACGGAAAACTGCTTTGCGACGAATTGGTAAAAGGTTTAGCCGAATATGGAGCTTTGGTAGTGAGTGGTTTGGCTTATGGTATAGATGCCGCAGTACACAAGGCTTGCGTAAAATACGAATTACCCACGCTCGGGGTTTTGGCGCATGGGCTAGATCGAATCTACCCCAATGCACACCGGAAATTAGCCGCAGAAATGCTCCAACATGGAGGGTTATTGACCGAATTTCCATCACAAACAATTCCCGATAGAGAAAATTTCCCTAAACGCAACCGCATTATTGCTGGCTTGGCCGATGCCACCATTGTGGTGGAGGCCAATAGTAAGGGTGGGGCACTCATTACGTCAGATTTAGCCAATTCCTACGATAGAGAGGTGTGTGCATTCCCTGGCAGAGCTACCGATGAATACAGCCGGGGTTGTCACGATCTTATTAAAACAAATCGGGCACATTTAATTACGCAAGCAGCAGACGTAGCTTCGTTATTAGCTTGGGATATAACTAGTTCATGTAAAAAAGGGCTAACCCAAGCTAATTGGTTAAGCAGAACTCCCGATGAACAAGCGGTTTTATCCCATTTAGCAGAATGTGACGGTATAGCTATTGATACTTTACTGTTAAATACCGGCTTTTCGCAAAGTAAAATTGCTTTACTACTCCTCGAATTACAAGTAGCAGGTATCGTGCAAATAGTACCCGGAAATAGGTGCATTTTGCTATAAAAAAAGCGAAAATCTGAACAGATATTCGCTTTTAAGGAACTTAAAATAGATTGATATTATAGTTTTAACATATAGCCTAAAGAAACACTAAAACTGCTATTTTTACTATTCAATGCTTCGGTTAAGGTCTTTGGCGCATTATCACTTAAGCCCAATTTATAGCCTAAGCCCAAACTCAATCCTCCTCTCAAATCCAATCCAGTTAATAGGTTTATTCCGTAATCGCTAGGTTTCATGATATCATCAACCGTATTGCCAAATTTTATTTTTTCGCTAATAGCGCTCGATTTTATCTTACCTGAAACTGCATAGGCTGCATAAGGGCCACCACCTAAATAAAAAGACCCGATTCCTAAATCTGCACGGCCTAAAATATTTAGCGGAACTTCCGCATACATCAAATTATAGGTTACTTTATCTACTCCAGAACCTAAATTTCCGGCATGCCCGTTTAGTATTAAGCCTGGTTGAAGAGATAATTTGCCTAAAAATGGAAATTCAACGACTCCGCCAAAGAAATAACTTGTACTCGAAGATTTTAGTACATCTCCCAAAGTTTTGTCTTGGTAATCTATTTTAGAAAAATTAACGCCTCCTTTTGCACCTACTCTAACCTGTGCGCTTGCCATAACCACCACCGAGGCCATTAAGGCACTTAATATTAATTTTTTCATGATTTTTTTTAATATACAACGCTTTAAAAGGCTTGGGTATTGCCCATATTAAGAAATTGTATTCAGTACTTTTTGGATGATGTGTGATTCGCTGAGTTGGTTCATGCAAGCAAAATCGCCACGATGACAAGGTTTATTGCCATAAACAGAGCAGGGGCGGCAGGCTAAATCTACTTGTATGCCATTGGCAAGGCTTTGCCCGTAGCCTAAAAAACCAGCATGGGGGTGGGTGGCACCCCATACCGAAACTACGGGTATGCCTTTTAAGGAGGCTAGGTGCATGCCCGAAGAATCCATGCTGAGCATGACGTCTAAATTGGAAATGATGCTCAGCTCTTCGCTTAAATTTAATTTTCCGATGAGGGAGGTGATATTTTCATGAGTTATCGCCCACTTTTCGGCAATTTTTTGTTCTTCCTGCCCTCCACCAAATACAAAAATACGATGGCCAGCCGTAGCTAGTGCAGTAAGTACGTTGTCCATTTTATCTAAGGGGTATACCTTTTGGCTGTGTTGGGCGAAAGGAGAAACGCCAATCCATTTTTGAGCACCTTTTTTACCGCTAATTTTTAAAATAGCTTGGTTTAATATCTCTGGTTGTTTTGTAAGTGTATTTTTTAAGGTGAAAGGGAAACCCAGCCTAGCAAACACATCGGCGTAGCGTTGTGCGCTTGATTTTAAAGGAAGAAATTCTTTGTTTTCTTTACGGGTAAGTGCTCTTTTTTCAGCTCTGCCTTTATCTAAACTGGCCATGGATATGCCTGTAAACCAAAATAAGCGGCTTACTACGTTGCTGCGGAGATTTTTATGTAAATCGGCTAGCGCTGTTGCCTTGTAGCTTTTGAGCTCTTTAAATAAACGATAAATTCCTATAATACCTTTGTGCTTGGTTTTAGGCTCGAAAGCATGAAATTCAATATTGGGATTGCCCGTAAAAAAAGGCTCAAAGGCTTTTCTGCTAACTACTACGAGTGTAATGTTGGGGTAGTTTGCCAAAAGTTCTTGCAATACGGGTACGGTCATGGCTACATCGCCCATGGCCGAAAAACGTAAAACCAGAATTTTTGCAGGCTGGGGCATTACTTGGAATCTTTGTACAATACCGGGTTTAAGCTTGGGTCGTTGTACATTTTCATTTGTTTGTATACTTTCATGTACTTATTTCCCGCTTCAATATCCGCTAGTAATTCATCAATACTTTTCGATAAATCTACCCGTTGCTCCAATAAAACGTCTAATTTCTTCTGGCAGGCGGCACGATGTTCTGCACTGGCGCTAGTTCGGTTGGCTTCTTCGGCCATGTGGTAAATTTTTAATGCTAAAATAGAGAGGCGATCAATGGCCCAAGCCGGACTTTCGGTATTTACCGTCGCATTCGCTTTTGCTTGGGTGCCTTTAAATTGCTCTAAAAAGTAACTATCAATGTATTCTACCAAATCGGTGCGTTCTTGGTTAGAAGCATCTATACGGCGTTTCCAAACTAGGGCTGCTTCGGGAGCAATGCTGGGTTCACGCACTTCGTCTTCCATATGCCATTGGGCGGTATCAATCCAGTTTTTAGCATAGAGCAAAAACTCAATGCTACCACTTTTATAGGGGTTTTCTGGCTTTAAATCGATGTTATTATGGATGTGATAATCGGCAATGGCCTGCTCGAAAATGGAATTACAACGTGTACTAATCATGGGGTAAAATTAGGGTTTTATTTTAGGCGGGCTTGCTGTTTTTGAAAAATGTATCAATTTCTGCTAAAGAAAATGCATTTAAACAGTTCTTGGCGGTTAAGCCACCTTTACGTCCTACCAAAACGCCGTAGTGCATGTCTAAAAATCCCTCGGTTCGGTGAGCATCAGGATTTATGGCTAGTAAAACACCTTTTTCGAGCGCATATTGGTGCCAACGCCAATCCAAATCAAGGCGTAGGGGGTTAGCATTAATTTCAATAACAACCTTATTGGCGGCGCAAGCATCAATCACTTTTTTATGATTGATGGGGTAGGCGCTACGGCTTAATAATAAGCGACCAGTTGGGTGACCTAAAATAGTGGTATAGGGGTTTTCGATGGCTTTTAGGAGTCGCTCGGTGGCTTTTTCTTCCGTCATTTTTAATACCGAGTGTACCGATGCTACCACAAAATCGAAGCTAGCCAATACCTCATCGGCGTAATCGAGACTGCCATCGTATAAAATATCGGATTCTATGCCTTTAAAAATTTTAAAGGGAGCTAGTTTTTCATTGAGCGCATCAATTTCGCGGTGTTGGGCGGCTACTCTAATTTCATTCAATCCATTGGCGTAAAAAGCCGATTTGGAGTGGTCGCACATCCCTAAGTAATCTATTTTTAGTTCATTTTTGCAATAAAGTGCCATTTCTTCGAGGGTATTTACGCCATCGCTCCAGGTGCTGTGGTTGTGTAAACTGCCTTTTAAATCAGTTAATCCAATGAGTTTGGGTAATTGCTTTTTTGCTGCCCATTCTAGTTCGTTTCGGCCTTCTCTGAGTTCGGGTTCTATATACTCTAGGCCGGCCAATGCATAAATTTCTGCTTCGGATTTACCCGAAAGGGATATGTTGCTTAGTTTTTGTTCTAGCTGTGCCACATGTTCGGCATTCCCGGTGCTCTGAAGCAGTGACCAACCAAAATCTTCGGCTGTGCAGCACTGAAATTGGATATTTAGTCCTTCTTCGGTTTTAAATTGTAGTTTTTCGTCTACTTGTTCTCCAATTGGGTGACTTCGTAATTGAGCTTCTGAAACACCAATTAATACATCCAATTGATCTATAATTTCCATTCTGCGGCGGTAATCGCCACTTAAACTAATTAGACTATTGGGGAAATGGCCTTCAAAATTTTTAAGGAGTTCTTCGGCAAAGGCTTCTACTTTGGCATAGAGCCAACGGCCATTGTTAGCCATTCTAAACTCTATGAGCTTGATGATATCTTGTTGGGTTTTTAAACCAAAGCCTTTGGCCTCAATTAAGCGGTTTTCGTTGCAGGCATAATACAATTCACCTACACTTTCTATTTCCAGCTCTTTCCAAATGGTGGCTACTTTTTTGGGGCCAATGCCCTTAATTTGCATTATCTCTAGTACGCCTTGAGGTGTTTTGCTCAATAATTCGTCTAGCTCGGCAATATGTTCGGTAGTGAGTAATTCATGAATTTTAGTGGCAATGCTTTTCCCAATGCCGTCTATTACGCTTAATTCGGATTCTGTTTTGCTGTTTAATGCAAAGGGCAGTTTATCTACTTTAAAGGCGGCGTTGGCCATGGAGCGTACCTTAAAGGGATTTTCGTCGTGCAAGTCTAACAACTGACTGAATAGGCGTAGGGTACGGGCAATGGTTTTGTTTTCCATGGTAGTCAAAAATAAAAAAGTCCCGGCATACCTACCGGGACTTTTGGAATTAATTTTTTAAAAGCCTATTTAATTACAACCTCATATGGCATTCTACTTTGTATGCCGGTGGTTTTAAGAACCGATTGCATTTTCTGGTAATAGTTATAGTTTTCGCCCAGTTCTTGTTTGGTGAAATAGGTGCGTACTTTATCTGCAGAATCGTCAAATAATTCTTTTAATGGATCTTTTTGATCAGGGTAGTCTACCAGCTTGTATTCTTTCAATCCAGCTTTTTTAGCGGCAGATTTTACGGCATCGTTTATATTTCCTAAACGGTCTACCAAGCCAATTTTAATGGCTTCTGCACCCGTCCAAACCCGTCCTTGGCCAATGTTATCAATAAATTCGGGTGTTTTATGACGGCCATTGGCTACTTTTTGGGTAAAGGTTTTGTAAATGTTGTTTACTTCGGCTTGTAATAACAAACGTTCGTCATCGCTAAGCGGACGAGTTATCGAAATTTCAGAAAATTTACTTGTTTTTACTTCATCAAAGGTGATGCCTAGTTTATTGTTGAAGAATTTTTTCATGTTTGGGATAATGGCAAATACGCCAATAGAGCCAGTAATGGTATTGGGTTGCGCAAAAATAGAGTCGGCCGCACAAGCAATGTAATACCCGCCTGAGGCTGCCACATCGCCCATAGAAACAATAACCGGCTTTACTTTTTTGGTCAATTCTACTTCTCTCCAAATAACATCAGAAGCTAAAGAACTGCCACCCGGTGAGTTAATGCGGAGTACAAGGGCTTTTACTTTATCATCTAACCGAGCGGTTCTGATGGCTCTAGAAATATTTTCTGAACCCATGGTTTCGTCGTCGCCTTCGCCACTTACAATTTCGCCAACGGCATACACCACCGCAATTCTATCTGCACTGGCTTTGCTTAGTTCTTTTGATTGTGGAGTATAATCGCTAATAGAAACAGAACGAAGTTCCTTTTTTTGTGCAATGCCGCACAAAGATTTAAGTTCGGTAAGCACTTCGTCTTTATATTTCACTCCATCTACTAAGCGGAATTTAACGGCATCTGTTGCTGTTTGTACCGCAGCTGTATTGGCAATAGCGCTTAAAGAATCAACAGGTATTTTACGACTGATAGCTATGTTTGATAAAAAATGCGTGTATAACGAACCTAAAAACGAGGTAATTTGTTCGCGGTTTGGCTTGCTCATTTTATCTAAAATGTAGGGTTCTACAGCACTTTTGTAGGTTCCCACTTTTATTACTTGCGCTTCAATGTCTAATTTTTCGAGGGCCCCTTTAAAGAACATAATTTCGGTGCTAAATCCCTTAAAATCTACCATACCTTCTGGATTCACATATATTTTATCGGCAACCGAAGCCAAGTAATAAGCCCCTTTGGTGTATACTTCGCTATAGGCTAAAATAAATTTTCCCGATTTTTTAAAGTCGATTAGGGCATTGCGAATCTCTTCAATACTTGCAAAACCACCTTGTATAGCAGAAACATCTACATAAATACCTTTAATTCTTGAGTCGGTTTTTGCTTCTTTAATGTGTGCTAAAATATCTTTTAAGCCGAGATTATTTTCAGTTTCAAAGCCACCAAAATTTAAATTTTGAAACGGGTTTTTAGATGTTCGTTCGCTTATTGGATAATTTAAACTAAGGTGTAACACGGTATTATCGTCAATTGTAACCTTTGATTCGTTTGAAGCAGTGCTAACAATGCCAATAATGAGGAGTATACCCAGTACAAACATGACGAATACACTTAGGAGTACGCCTATCATGGATGCAAATACGAACTTGAAAAATTCTTTCATTTTGGGAGCTATTTTAAATATCTATGTACTATACATTTATAAAGATGATCAATCTCTATATTTGTTACAAATTATCTCAAAAAACAGATGGCTGTTGTGTATTTATTGTTGGGCAGTAATATGGGAAATTCCTTGCAATTTCTTTCAGATGCCCGAACGCATATTGAAAATGAAATAGGCGCCATCTCGGCTAGCTCATCTATCTATCAAACCGCTGCTTGGGGTAAAACAGATCAGCCTGATTTTATGAACCAAGTAGTAGAAGTAAGCTGCAATTTAGCTCCCGAAGAAGTTTTGCAAACTATTTTAGCCATTGAAAAAAAACTAGGTAGGGAACGTACAGAAAAGTGGGCAGCTAGAACCATAGATATTGATATTCTGTTCTACGATTTAATGATTATTAATCATGAGAATTTAGTGGTTCCGCATCCTTTTTTACAGGAAAGGGCTTTTGCTTTGGCTCCATTATCTGAATTGGCACCAAATTTGGAACATCCTATTCTTAAAAAAACTATTTCTACACTTTTAGCCAATCTAGCTAGTGATTTAACTGTTCGGAAACTAGCCAACTAATTATGGAAAAAGAATCACCTAAATTTAATAAGCCTAGCCTTAGTTTAGCCTATTTGCAAGATATTGCTGATGGAAATGCAGAGTTTATGATTGAAATGATGGATATCTTTCTGAAACAAACGCCAACCTATTTAGCAGAAATAGACCAAGCTCTGCTTTTGGAAGATTGGCGAACTGTGGCAGAAATTTCCCATAAAATACGTCCAACTTTTGCCTTTATTGGTGCCGATGAAACGAAAGATGAAATGGCGAAGATTGAAACAATTGCTCGATCTGGAAGAGATTTGGAACAAATAGCCCCACTATTTAAACAGGTGCAAGTAGCTAGTACCACCTTATTTGAAAAACTGCTACTCTTGAGAAAAGAATTGGCGGATTTAAACAGCCTTTAGGGTGTATTCGTAGCTTTCCATAATGAGGTTAGCTAGTAATTTTTTGCAAGCTTCTTCTACTTTATCTTTTGCAACAGCTTCACTTGGTGCATCAATTTCTAATTGGATGTGTTTGCCAATACGCACTTGCTGAATCTCACCTAAACCCATGTTTTTAAAGCTACCACTTACCGCTTTACCTTGAGGATCAAGAATTTCTTTGAGGGGCATTACATTAATTTGTGCAGTGAATTTCATTTTTTTAACTGAGTTTGAATCATGGATAAAAGTATGTATACCCCAATAATAAAGGGAACGGCTGCAAATTTAAGCAATAAGAATAGTATTAGCGATAGGATGATGAACCCAATTCTAAATTTATTCTCTTTGCTATCTAACTGTTTAAATTTAAGTGAAAATAGCGGAATTTCTGAAACCAAAAGTGCACTCATGAGCACACAAAATATGGCTAAAACGTGGGGCTGTTGAATAACGGCACCAATTCCTAGTTCATCGGTAGCAATAATTAGCGGAAATGAACCAAAAAGCAAGGCATTGGCCGGTGTAGGCAAGCCTATAAAGTTTTCTGCTTGTCGTGTATCTACATTAAACTTAGCCAAACGCAAGGCTGAAAAAACAGCAATGGAAAAAGCTAGGTAAGGCAACCAGGTAATTTCTGTACCACTTTGTTTAAATAATTGAAACAAAATTACCGAGGGCAATACCCCAAAACTAACCACATCGGCTAAAGAATCTAATTCTTTACCAATTTCGCTGTAGGCTTTTAATAAACGAGCAAGCATGCCGTCTAAAAAATCGAAGAGGGCACTCACTACAATGGCATAGGCCGCCCAGTCTAAGTGTTGTTCAAAAGCCCAAACCAGGCCCATGCAGCCCGAAAGCAGGTTTAAGCAGGTGATGGTATTGGGAATGTGTTTTTTCATGAAAATTTAGGAATTCATTGACACCAAAAACTCTTCGTTAGATCGGGTGCCTTTCATTTGCGCTTGTAAAAACTGCATAGCCTCCTGAGAGTTCATATCGGCCAAGTGATTACGTAAAATCCAGATGCGTTGTAAGGTATCTTTATCTAGTAATAAATCGTCTCTACGAGTACTCGAAGCAGTTAAATCAATAGCAGGGAAAATACGTTTGTTAGATAATTTACGATCTAATTGCAATTCCATGTTACCGGTTCCTTTAAATTCTTCGAAAATTACTTCGTCCATTTTAGACCCGGTTTCGGTAAGTGCTGTGGCTAAAATAGTCAGTGAACCACCATCTTCAATTTTACGGGCCGCTCCAAAAAAGCGTTTAGGTTTGTGTAAGGCGTTGGCATCAACACCACCCGATAAAATTTTACCAGAAGCTGGCGCTACAGTATTATAGGCTCTGGCTAAACGGGTAATAGAATCGAGCAGAATAACCACATCGTGACCGCATTCTACCATGCGTTTTGCTTTTTCTAAAACAATATTGGCAATTTTAACGTGTCGTTCTGCCGGCTCATCAAAAGTTGACGATACCACTTCGGCACGTACGCTACGGGCCATATCGGTTACCTCTTCTGGGCGTTCATCAATCAATAAAATAATTAAATATACCTCCGGATGGTTTTTAGCTATGGCATTGGCCACATCTTTTAGCAACATGGTTTTACCCGTTTTTGGTTGTGCCACAATTAAACCACGCTGGCCTTTACCAATGGGGGTAAATAAATCGATGATTCGGGTAGAGTGATTATTTGCATCGGTAAATAAGTTTAAACGTTCCGATGGGAATAATGGAGTTAAGAAATCGAACGGTACCCGATCGCGAACATCGGCCGGAATACGTCCGTTTATTGCTTCTACACGTACCAAAGGGAAATATTTTTCTCCTTCTTTTGGTGGACGAATGCTTCCACGTACGGTATCGCCAGTTTTCAGTCCAAATAATTTTATTTGCGATTGCGATACGTAAATATCATCTGGAGAGGATAAATAATTATAATCTGATGAACGTAAGAATCCGTAACCATCGGGCATAATTTCTAAAATACCCTCATTAATAATCGCATTATCAAAATCGAGGTTAAGCTCTTCTTTTTTAGATTTATTTTGATTGCCATGTTCAAATGGCTTGCGTTCAAATTTTGGTGCTGTTTGTTCAATAGGCGCTGCATCTGGTGCAACTTCTGTTTCAGATTTCTCTTCAGTAGGAGTAGCAGGTTCTTCTTCTACTTGCGGTTCATCATCAAAAGAATCTTGAAACAAGTTGTCCGCATCTGAAGGCACCTTCATTCTATCTAAATCACTTTTTGGAGTACGAATGCGCTTGCGCACTTTTAAATCTTCGCTAGCAGCTTCTGTTGGAACAATGGGTGTAACTCCATTTTGCTGTTGCTCTAAAATTTGATCAATAAGCTCTTGTTTGCGAAGGGTGTCTGTATCGGCTACGCCTAAGCTATTAGCTACTTCACGAAGCTCTGAAACGAGCATATCGTTTAACTTGTTAATTTCTAGCATTAAAAATTTAGTATATAGGTATGGGATTTTGAATGTTTAGTATTTATCCGAAATACTCAGGAGAACAAAACGTGAATTTAGAAAAGAAATTACAGCGATTGCCCTGACAAAGGGGATAAATTCGAGATATCGAGTACAATTGTATGCATTTATTTCAATATTTTCAAAAAAAATAAAATTTAATAGCGCCTCAAAATCTTTTAAGTATTTTCGTTCATTCAAATTATGCTACTATGACCCGCAGCCAACTTATAGCGCAAATTCGCCAAAAACGTTCTTTTTTATGTGTGGGTTTAGATACCGATGTAGCTTTATTGCCCGAATGTGTACGGCATTTGTCCAATCCGGTAGTGGCATTTAATAAACAAATTATTGATGCTACCCACGATTTATGTGTGGCTTACAAACCCAATACTGCTTTTTACGAGAGTAGAGGCGTGGCCGGCTGGCAAGATTTGGTGCAAACTTGGCAAAGCATTCCCGAAAATTGTTTAAGCATTGCCGATGCCAAACGGGGCGATATTGGCAATACCTCTACCCGGTATGCTCAGGCTTTTTTTGAAGAAAAATCTTCGGGAATGAGTTTTGATGCCATAACCGTAGCTCCGTATATGGGCAGCGATTCGGTAAAACCTTTTTTAGCATTTAAAGATAAATGGACCATTGTATTGGCTTTAACCTCTAACGAAGGAAGTGCCGATTTTCAACATCATGGACCAGAAAATAGCCCTTTATTTGAACAAGTAATACAAAAAGTACAAACTTGGGCTAGCCCCGAGCAACTCATGTTTGTGGTAGGTGCAACTCGTGGCGAAGCATTTACCGCCATTCGTAAAATAGCCCCACAACATTTCTTATTGGTACCAGGAGTGGGTGCGCAAGGCGGTAGTTTAGCCGATGTATGCCGTTTTGGAATAACCAGCGATTGTGGTTTATTGGTAAATGCCTCTCGTTCTATTATTTATGCCTCAAATGGTGCTGACTTTGCCGAACGTGCCCGAGAAGAAGCACTGCGTATGCAACAAGAAATGGCCGTCGAATTAAATAAGATAAATTTTTAACTTAAAGTTAATTTCTTAATTTCAGGGGGTGAATTTTAACGAAGACCTCCTGCATTTCTTTTGGAAATCGAAGCAAATATTTGCTCGACCAGTGTATACCCATGCTGGTGATGAACTAAAACTTTTACGTATTGGCTACCAAAATACCCACGCTGGCCCCGATTTTGAGGAAGCTAAACTGCAAATAGGAGATACCTTATGGGCAGGTTCGGTAGAAATGCACCTCAAATCATCCGATTGGTATGCCCACCACCACGAACAAGATAAAGCCTACGAAAATGTGATTTTACACGTGGTGTACCACCACGATAAGCCTGTTTTTAGGGCTGATGGCACGGAATTGCCGGTTTTAGTTTTGGAAGGATTAATCCCTCAAAATCTAGTAGCTAATTACCGGAAGCTCATTGAGGCCCAATCGTGGATACCTTGTGCGGCACAGGTAGCGCAAGTAGATCCAATATATACGAAACAAGAGGTATATCGATTTCTTATACAGCGATTAGAAGAAAAAGCTGATGCGCACATTCAGGTGTTGCATACCGTAACGGGAAGTTGGGACGATGCGTTTTATCTTAGTTTGGCTGCTGCTTTTGGCTTTAAGTTAAATGCACTTCCTTTTACGCTTTTAGCTAAAAGTATACCTCAATTGCTTTTGGCTAAGTATAAAAACAGGCCCTTACAAGTAGAGGCGCTCTTATTTGGGCAAGCCGGTTTGTTACTAGAATCTTTTGCAGAAAAATACCCACTAACGCTCCAAAAAGAATATGCGTATCTGCAACAAAAACATAAATTAGTTCACTTAGAACCTTCACTATGGAAATTTTTTAGAGCTCGTCCGGCTAATTTTCCCAGCCTTAGAATAGCACAATTTGCGGCTTTGGTGCAAAAATCAACACACTTGTTTTCTACTGTATTAGAAACACAAAGTACGAGTGCATTGTACCAATTATTTCACGAATTGCCTATACATGAATATTGGGAAACCCATTATCGGTTCGAAAAGCAAAGTTCCAAACACGCTGTTCAACTTGGGGCGCATAGTGTACAATCTTTATTAATTAATACCATTGCTACCTTTTTATATGCTTATGGTAAATTTTTAAACGATGAAAAGTATACACTACGGGCCATTGATTTACTAGAAAGTATGCCTGCAGAAAACAATGTACTCGTAAGAGAGTTTGCAGCCATAGGTTTTAGTGTAGCGCATGCAGCAGCTTCACAAGGCTTAATCCAGTTGAAAAAAACAGCATGTGAAACAAAAAGATGTGTTTCATGCGGTATTGGCGCACAAATTTTACAAAAAAATGGGTCCAATTAAATTGGAATAAAAGTTATCTATTTTTATTTTTACACAAGTAGTAAACCTGTTCAAAGGATAGGTCTTATTTTTTATATTTGTAGCGTACAAAAGAACCAAGTCCTTGAAAGGAAATCAATTTAGACCATCCAATTCGATACGTAATTCGGCAGCAGAAGCTGAAGAACACGAAACTATAACTTTAAAACCCAGATCTCGGACAGCCAGAGCTACCGAAAAAGGCGAAGAGAAACTTCCTCAATTTAACCTAGCTGGTGGTAGGGTGGTTAAGGTTCTAGGATTATTCATGCTCTTGCTTTCGCTTAATTTTTTAATTGCGTTCACCTCTTATTTATTTACCTGGCAAGCTGATCAGAGTTATGTTATTGATGCCAATGGTGGTTGGACTAATTTATTTAAAACACCTGCTGAGTTAGCAAATTCAAATGTAGCTAGCGGTGGTATAGTAGAAAATTGGTTGGGTAAATTTGGTGCTTTATTGTCGCACCAGTTTATGTACGAGTGGTTTGGTGTGGCATCCTTTTTATTTGTATTTATATTGTTTGTATTGGGTTTCCGCCTGCTATTTAAGGTGAAATTATTCCCAATAGGTAAAACCTTGGCCTATTCTTTCTTTTCTTTATTGTTTGTATCTATTGCATTGGCTTATTTTCATGCCTTTGTAAACGATTTTCCGCATTATTTAGAAGGAGAGTTTGGTTTTTGGGTAAACCGCTTGCTCGAAGCCCAAATAGGAAATGTGGGTACCCTGGGTTTATTAACCTTTGCTGGGTTAACAACCTTAACCATTGCCTATAATTTTGATTTTAAATTACCTGAACGTACCCCCAAATACGTGGTTCCAGAAGTTGGCCCCGACGAATTGGTAGAAGAAAATATATCTGAACCGGTAGAATTTCCATTAAACAATCGTTTTCAGGATGATTTAGCCAAAGAAGATGCCCGCTTAGCCGATTTAGAATTAGAAACGGAAATATTAGAGGATGAGTTAGAGCCAGAAATTACTGCTGTAACAGAAGGCCCGGAGCTAAGTATTGAACAAACACCCGAAGAAGCTACTGCCGAAGAATTGGTACAACAATTTGGTGCATTCGATCCTAAATTAGAATTATCGCAATACAAGCACCCACATTTAGATTTATTAGAAAACTACGGCTCGGCTAAAATTTCGGTAAACGCCGAAGAATTAGAGGCCAACAAAACCAAAATTGTAGAAACCTTAAACCACTACAATATTGAAATTGATAAAATTAAAGCCACCATTGGGCCAACCGTAACGCTATACGAGATTATTCCAGCCCCGGGTGTGCGTATTTCTAAAATTAAAAACTTAGAAGACGATATTGCCTTGAGTTTAGCCGCTTTGGGTATTCGTATTATTGCCCCAATGCCAGGTAAAGGCACCATTGGTATTGAAGTACCTAACCAGAACCCTGATATGGTTTCTATGCGTTCGGTATTGGGAACCGAAAAATTTCAAAACACTACCATGGATTTGCCTATAGCCCTGGGTAAAACCATTTCGAACGAGGTATATATTGCCGATTTGGCTAAAATGCCCCATTTATTGGTTGCTGGGGCAACCGGTCAAGGAAAGTCGGTAGGTATTAACGCTATTTTGGTTTCATTGCTTTATAAAATGCACCCATCGCAATTAAAATTTGTGTTGGTAGATCCAAAGAAAGTAGAACTAACCCTATTCCGTAAAATTGAGCGCCATTTCTTAGCCAAATTGCCTGGCGAAGCAGATGCAATTATTACCGATACCAAAAAGGTAATTCATACGCTTAATTCCTTGTGTATAGAAATGGATTTGCGCTACGATTTACTGAAAAATGCGCAAGTACGTAATCTGAAAGAATACAACCAGAAATTTGTTGGCCGTAAACTCAATCCCGAAGAAGGTCATAGGTTCTTGCCATTTATCGTTCTTATTGTAGATGAGTTTGCCGATTTAATGATGACCGCCGGTAAGGAGGTAGAAGCCCCCATTGCCCGTTTAGCACAATTGGCCCGTGCGGTAGGTATTCACTTGGTTATTGCTACCCAGCGACCATCGGTAAATATTATTACAGGTACCATTAAAGCCAATTTCCCGGCACGCTTGGCCTTTAGAGTATTGTCTAAAATCGACTCAAGAACCATTTTAGATACCGGAGGTGCCGATCAGTTAATTGGCCGAGGCGATATGCTACTATCTACCGGAAACGATTTAATTCGTTTGCAGTGTGCCTTTGTTGATACGCCGGAAGTAGAACGTATTTCTGACTTTATTGGCTCCCAAAAAGGCTACGATTCGGCCTGGATGTTGCCTGAATATGTAGACGAAAGTGGAGATGGAGCTTCGAGCAAAGATTTCGATCCGAACGATCGGGACCCTTTATTTGAAGATGCCGCCCGATTAATTGTGATGCATCAACAAGGTTCTACCTCTTTAATTCAACGAAAATTAAAATTAGGCTATAACCGAGCCGGCCGTATTATCGACCAATTGGAAGGAGCCGGCATTGTAGGCCCATTTGAGGGCAGTAAAGCCCGTGAAGTACTCATACCAGATGAATATGCTTTGGAACAATTTTTGGACACCCTGAGCTAAACAATTAGATAATGAAGATGAAATTAATTCTAAATACCCTGTTTTTTGTTTTTCTAGCCTTTGTAGCAATGGCACAAACCGACGAGAAAGCGAAAGTAATTTTGGCCGAAGTAAGCAAGAAATACCGTTCTTTCGACGTAATTAAAACGGAGTTTACCTACACCCTCGATAATCCGCAGGCCAAAGTGAAAGAAACCCAAACAGGTACACTTTACTCAAAAACCAAAGCCAATAAGTTTAAAGTGGTGCTAAAGGCCCAAGAATTAGTAAGTGATGGTAAAAACCAATGGACCTATTTAAAAGCAGATAAAGAGGTGCAATTGAGCGAAGTAGATAACTCCTCGGATGCGATGAATCCTGCCCGTCTATTTACCATTTATGAAAAGGGCTTTAAATTTTTATTTACCGGCGATAGTAAATCAAAAGCCGGAAAAACTATACATAATATTGAATTAACGCCTTTAGATAGTAAACGATCTTACTTTAAAGTAAAACTACAAATAGATAAAGCCTCTAAACAAATTACGCAGGCCATTATTTTCGATAAAAATGGCAATAGATATACCTACAGCATAAAAGCATTTGCCCCCAATGTAAAAGTGGCTGAAACGTTTTTCACCTTTGATGTGAAAAAATATCCAGGCGTTGAATTGGTAGATTTACGTTAACACCTCATGAACTTATCAATTACCAACCATACGCTTGATAAGTTAGAAAGCCTTTTAAAAGCCCTAGACTATCGGGTACGTTACGAAAAAGGTAATTTTAAAACCGGCGCCTGTGTACTCGAAAATAGTAGGGTTGTGGTGGTGAATAAGTTTTCTAACCTAGAAAGCAAAATTCAGGGTTTGGCCGATTTAATAGCCACCTTGGAGGTGCAAGATCAACTTTTAGACGATAAGCAAAAGCAACTCCTCAATCAATTGAAACAAACTACACTAAAGCTGTGAAGGTAACTTTTTTAGGCAGCGGCACTTCGCAAGGCATACCCGTAATTGCCTGTAGCTGTGCGGTATGCACCTCGGCAGATACCCGCGATAATCGCTTACGTTCTTCTATACTCTTACAGGTTGACGATAAAAATATTGTCATCGATTCTGGCCCAGATTTTCGCTACCAAATGCTTAGAGCCGGTGTAATGCATTTAGATGCACTGGTATTTACCCACGAACACAAAGACCATACCGCAGGGCTAGACGATATTAGAGCCTTTAATTATAAGCAGGGCGAAGCCATTAATGTGTATGCCCATAAACGGGTGCAAGATGCGCTCAAAAAAGAATTCTCGTACATTTTTGCCCATCATAAATATCCGGGCATTCCTCAATTAGATCTATTCGAAATCGGTCATCACCCCTTTGAAGTAGCTGGTGTACCCTTTATTCCCATAGAGGTCATGCACTTTCAATTACCAGTCTTAGGCTTCCGTATAGCCGATTTTACCTACATTACCGATGCGAAAACTGTTACCGAGGTAGAGAAGGCTAAAATTAAAGGAACGAAGGTATTGGTCATTAATGCGCTACAGCAAGAAAAGCACATTTCGCATTTCACACTAGAAGAAGCATTGGCGTTTGCCCAGGAAATTGGCGCCGAAAAAACCTATTTTACACACATTAGCCACCGTTTGGGCACCCATCAAAAAATTTCCGAGCTAGTACCCGCTGGCGTGGAACTAGCCTACGATGGCTTGTGTATAGAGCTGGGTTAAAAAGTGCTCGGAACGAGATTCGAACTCGTACGTCCATTCGAACGCCACCCCCTCAAGATGGTGCGTCTACCAATTTCGCCACCCGAGCATTGTGGGACAAATATAAGCAGCTTTTAGATTTCTAAAGGTTAAATTTAGAAAAACCGAATTTCATCAGCTATTAATTTCCCCAAGGCTTGTCTATGCCTTTTTAAACTACTAAATTTGAAGCTCATTCCATTCCATATGTCAACAGAAATCGAACACGTACATTGTCTCATTATCGGATCGGGCCCAGCCGGATATACCGCCGCTATTTATGCCGCTAGAGCAGATTTAAAACCTCTATTGTATACCGGCATTGTACCCGGAGGTCAGTTAACCCAAACTACCGATGTAGAAAATTTCCCAGGCTATCCGAAAGGAGTCATGGGACCACAGATGATGGAAGATTTCCGTGAACAAGCTGCTCGGTTTGGTACCGATATCCGTTTTGGTTATGCTACTAAAGTAGATTTCTCTAAAACTCCACACCAAGTAGTTATTGATGAGAATACAACTATTACTGCCGATACCGTAATTATTGCCACAGGTGCTTCAGCAAAAT
>ENA-OUVC01000889-OUVC01000889.1-marine-metagenome-genome-assembly--contig:-NODE-889-length-18554-cov-3.538345_pt1 | contig 18554 bp, 11 predicted proteins | sample MGYA00248622_ERZ508571 | MGnify/ENA primary metagenome ERZ508571 (study PRJEB26236, sample SAMN06267175) | marine metagenome | isolation source: Columbia River Estuary | place: USA:Columbia River Estuary... | reverse complement strand
AAGTGATGTAGCAGGTATCCTGCGCCCGCATGAACAAGTATTCCAGAATTGGCATTTTTCTTTCCGGTAGGAAATAAGCGTCCGACAGCGAAATTGGTATTGAAACCACGTGGATAAACGAGTACCGTCGCTTTTGTTCCGTTGACATCGGTGATGTTACCTTTGTCGTCTAACAAGTGATCAAAGATTCCATTCATCTTAACGGTATTCCCAAAGATAAAATTAGCGTCTACGCCAAAATACCATTGATTCGCCAGTTTGTATCCCGCGGAAAATCCGAGGTTATTCAGGAATCCGTAACGTGCGAGTAAATCTCCGCCAGGTAAATTTCCTCCCCAGTGAATACCGACTAAAGGCGTGCTGATGGACTCATTTTTCACTTCTCCCTGTGCGAAGGATATCCCGTAAAGGGAACACAAAAGCACGAAAAGAACTTGTCTACCTTTCATCTGAACCTATTTCTTTTTGAAAAAGAAGCGTAAAAACGGGAAGAAACGTTGGATGTTTTTACGGAATTTACGTTTCTTTTTGGATGGCTTATCGAAATATTCGTTTCCTGATCCACCATAGCCATATCCGTAGCCGTATCCATAACCATAACCGTAGCCATATCCGTAACCTGAACCATAACCGTAGCCGTAGCCATAGCCTTTTCCGGTTAAGTCAGTTGCATTTACTAAAACGGCCATATTCGGCATTTTCTTATCATGGTACAAACTAGCTGGAATACTCAACATGCGTCGGTCTAAATGCTCTGCACGTGCTACGTAAACAACGATGTCCGCGAATTTGTGTACGTGTAAGGAATCTGCAACCAAAGCAACTGGTGCCGTATCTAAAATGACGTAGTCATAACGTGATTTCGCAATGTCAATCAATTCAACCAAACGCTCGCGCAATAATAATTCCGATGGATTAGGTGGAATATCTCCGGAAATGATGTAGTCTAAGTTGGCGTTTCCTGGATCGTGAATGACAATATCATCAAAGGTTAAATCTTCCTTCACAATGTAATTGGTGACCCCAACTGTTTTAGCGACATCCACATAACGGGCAATTTTTGGTGCGCGTAGGTCCAAACCAATGACTACAACTTTCTTGTCACTGTGAGACAAGGTATGTCCAATGTTGATCGAAATAAATGTTTTTCCTTCGCCGGCAATGGAAGAGGTGACCATGATGACTTTGGATCCCTTTTTATCATTGTCTAAAAGGAACGTTAAGTTCGTACGAATCATACGGAAGGACTCCGCAATATGTGTACGCGCATTTTTCGTTGCAACAATGGTTCTACCCGTGTCATCGCCTTTTGGAACTTCACCAATCGCTGGAATTTTAAACTTGATTAAGTCGTGAAGTCCGTGAACTTTGCTGTCCAACAAATACTTTAAGTAAATCAATCCGAACGGAATCAACAAACCGAGTGCAACAGCAAAAATGTAGTATTTCTTGCCATTCGGCTCCGTTGGAATACCATCGCTACTCGCTTCGTAAATGATTTTCGTGTTGCCAATGGAAGATGCCGTTTTGATTTCGTTCTCCTCGCGTTTTTGCAACAAGAAAATGTACAAGGTCTCCTTGATTTTTTGTTGACGCTCGATGTCGCGGAATTCACGCTCGTATCCTGGAACCGATGCGATTTTATCTTTGTAACGCTTATCGACAACATTCAAGGAATTCAAGGTAATTTTCAAGCGGGACTTGTTTGAACGCAAGCCTTCTTCCATGGAATGACGCAAGCCAATCAACTGGTCGTCGATTTTCTGTACGGCTGGATTCTTTAAACTGGAATTCTTCAACAAGCGTTGACGGTCCAACAATAACTTGTTGTATTGCGTTGTCATCGCCACAATGGATCCATCTTCGAATCCAAGGTTCGAAGGCAATAATTCCGTGTACTCTTGGTGTTTTTGCAGGTATTCTTGCAAGTAGTCATTCAAACTCAACTGAACGGATACTTCAATAATTTTCTCTTCCGCAGCACTTTGTTTGGACATAAACTCACCGCCTTGTGTCGCTACGTCTACAATGTTGTGTTTCGTTTTGAACGCTTCCACATCTTTTTCTACATCGGATAATTCCTCGGTAATGTAGGCCATTCGGTCGTTGATGAAGGCACTCGTTTTACGCGTCATCTCGTTTTTATCGTAGATGCTTTGTGTTGCGTGCTCATTGATTAAGGTCGTGATGATTTCGTTGTTCTTTTCAATCACCGGTCCACTCATAGAAACAGAAATCAAATCGGAGACTTTGTCGACACGTGCCAAAGTAATTTGACCACCAATTCCAGTCGCGACTTCTTTCACTGGTGCAAGGTTGACAATAAACTCGTTTCCAACAGTACCCGTTCCAAAATTCTTGTTCTTCACGAAGGAAATCAATCCAATGCGTGTCGAAATTGGCGTATTGAAGGAATGTGTACCCAAATACGTATTTTCATCGATGTGTAATTCGAAGCGCGAAGCGGAAAGTACTTTCAAGTCGAACCGTGCGCCTTGGATATCCAATAAACTATCAGGACCCACCGCCTCTAATGTGAAGGGCGTATTTTTATACAGTTCTGATTTCTTAATCCCCGCGTTTTGTCCAACCATGAGGTAGGTGCGGTTCAAACCTAGTTTACGCGTGACACTTTCAAGTATCGCTGGTGTCTTGAACAAGGCAATTTCGTTGTCCAATTTCGTGCTTTTCTCCGTCAAGCCTAAATCTTGAAAGGCGGACAATCCCTTCAGGACATCCTCTTCTTGATTTTGAATTAAGATTGTTGCGCTGGACTGATAAATCGGTGTTGCATAACGCAACATGGTGTAAGCCAAGAAGCAAGAAATCACCACTCCGATCACGAACCAAATCCAATAATGCAAGTAACGATCCAGTAATTCGCGGATGTTAATTTTTGGCTCTGGAGCGTCCGTTTGTGCCTGCTGTGCGTTGAAATCCTCTGACATTATTTGGTAAGGGTGATAAGGGTGAATACAGAAAGGAAAATTGAAACGAGTGTCGTTCCTAACTGTGTATACGTTTGAAAATTCGTTCCTTGGAAGTTCGCCGTGAAGTTTGGCTCCACGTAAATCACGTCATTTTGACAAATGTAAAATGCAGGCGAATTATAGATGCTTTTGTTTGTTAAATCGAGGCGGTATTCGATGCGTTGTCCATTCATCTCACGAACGACCAAAACATTGTTGCGCAGACCGGTAATTTGTAGGTCTCCTGCTTTTCCGATCGCTTCTAAAATCGTTAAACGATCCGTTGAAACAGTATGAATCCCAGGCGCTTTCACTTGTCCAAGCACCGTAAACTTAAAGTTCTTGATTTCAATGTTCACCACGGGATTTTCAACGTATTGTTCCAACTGTTCCTGTAAATAAATCACTGCCTCCAAACGCGTTTTACCCGCTAAATGCACAAAACCAAGTACTGGGAAATTGATGTTCCCGTTGATGTCAATCAGGTAGTTGATTCCCCCCATCATTTGCATGTTTTGCTGTCCACCACCATTTGCCCCAACTCCAGAGAAAAACTGAAAAGGCGCCAAGGCTTCTTGGTCACTACCTCCCACCATAATACTGAGTTGATCATCGACACGCAAAATAGGAGAATAGGTATTTTTCACGATTTGAGTCGTATCGCCAACTGGATTGTGTAAATACACCAATCGCTCGCGTATCTTACACGATGTCAAGCTAATGGATAAAAATAGAATGCTCAAAGCGAGCTTTCCTAGCGAGATGAGTTTTTTCATTTATTCATTTGATTACACAAAGTTAAGAAATACTTGTTTAATGTGCTAATTAGTGATGAGTGAACAGTGCCTAGTGCTCAGTGCCTAGTCCGCCGCGGCGGAACAGTGCCGTTATCTAACTTAATTATAAGATGGCGTTTAAATTCTTGTTTTAACGCTAAACAGTTTAGCGGAACTAACAAATCATTGGCGTCCCGAAGGGTCGGTATTGGCCGAGGCGAATGCGAATCATTGATCGTATCTAACGCAGAGTTCGATAGAGTTTGTGGAGTTGCACAGAGTTAATTTATATAGAAGATGACACCCACAGTATCGAGGTTTTAGTTACTACAAACGATTAACGCGTTGATTTTACCTAAAGAATATTTTCGATTTCACTCAATCCCACACTGAGCACTGTTCACTGAGCACTGAGCACTGTTCACTGAGCACTGTTCACTGAGCACTGAGCACTGAGCACTAGTCACTAGTCACTAAATCACACTCCTTTATTCGGCAACTTCATCCGCAACTTATGCAAAATCACTGCGAACACCGTGCTAATTACGAGGAGGGCAACGAGGGAAATCGTATGATTACAGCATTCGGTAATGAATCCCATAATGAGCAAAATCAATGCATTCGTGGAGAAGATGTAGAAGGACGCTTTGCGGTGTGAAAGTTTGAAGTAATCAAGAATGACATGGTGAACGTGGGTGCGGTCTGGTGCGAATGGATTGCGTCCATTTTGAATGCGAATGGTGAATACGCGAATGGAATCAAAAATGGGCATGTACAAGGCTGAAATCATCAACAAAGGAAGATTCGAAATGTAGTGCATACTGATGTCCTTGTGGTAATCTTTAGAGAGAATATTGATGACAATTGCGGCAATCAAAAATCCGATAAACAAACTTCCGGTGTCTCCCATGAAGATGCGCTTGTCCGTAGATAAGTTGTAGCGTAGAAAGGCGATGAAGGATCCGACCATCGAAAGGCAGACGGACATCATCATGTAATCTTCGAGGGAATAATAGGTCATGGCAAAGAAGGTAAAGAACAAGGCGCCTAACGAAGAAGCGAGTCCGTCAATACCGTCAATGAGGTTGTACGCGTTGATGTAAAATACGACCACTAAGAACGTAAGTGGGATGCAAATCCAATGTGGGATTTCGTGAACACCCAGGAATCCGTGTAGGTTCGTGATCTGGAAGTCTGGGGAAAGGAACAACATCGTGGTGGCAATCACTTGCATCATAATCTTGTTCCACGGACTAATTCCAGTCATATCGTCCTTCAAGCCGGTAAAGAAAATCACGAGACACGATGGAATCAAGAACATCGCTCGGGAAGTCACAAAGAACTGCTCAGCAATGCTTAAACTGATAATTAATATGATAAAGAAGGTGACTCCGCCAAAACTTGGGACATGCTGTGAGTGTGAACTTCGGTCCGACATCTTCTCAAAGAGTCGTTTTAACTTCACTACTTGGATAATTACGGGTGTCACAAAGTACATCACCATGAAACTGGAAACGAAGAAGAATAGCAGTAAAGAGAATATATAAACGCTCATTGTTTGATAGACGAATAGTCATAGCAAAGGTAGCTTGATTCAGCTGTTTAACTAGGACTATCCCTCAAAAAATTACAAAAATTAAAGGATACTGTATTTTACCCTATTTGATTTAGTCCTCATCGGAATCGAATTCCAACTCGATGTCTTCGTTCCAGTGGATGATTTTCATTCGCTTATCCACCGTGTGTTTGGTTTCCATCAAGATTTCTTCAATAGGCTTGCGGCTAATCATCGCAATCTTGATTCGGATGCTTTTGACAAAGGTCTCTCGGCGTTTTTTAAGGGTTTCATAGGACAAGCCCTCCTCGTTGAAGTATTCGTTCAAGGCGGAAAGTTCCATTTCTCCGTGACGTTGGATTAAACACATCAAGTCCCATTCGCTCGTCGTGAAATCTGATCGACGCAATTTTTTTTGTCCACGCTGCAAGAATTTCAACTTGTGCATGCGACGGATGTAAAACAACATCATAAAGAGCAAGAAATTTAAAATCAAGGAAATCCACAGGTAGTCTTCCTTCGGGAAAAGTTTGAGGACGGAAACTTTTTGGTAAATTGGATACTGCCCTACTGTAAATTCTTTCAGGTCATCAAATTTTTGCACCTTGATCACGTAATCGTTGCTACTATTGGAATTCGACTGTGCATACAGTAGGTACTCATTGTTCTTCGATGATGTTATTTTAGACATCGTCAACACCAATGGATTCTCGTAGGATGTCCATTTGTTTTGACGGATATTTAGTTCAATCAATCGGTTATTCATTCGCAAGACCCCATTCGGCAGGTTCATATTGAGGTCCATCAGTTTAAAATCCTTGTACAAGAGTTCATTGACTTCGCCGAGCTTCTCCCATGATTTCTTTTGACAATCATACTTCCAGCAATCGCGCAGAAAATCATCCGAAAGTTGACTTGCGTCCATCCCACCGATGACATAGAATTGATATCGGTCCAACAAAAACACAGGTGCAGACCTTGGCGAAGGACTTTCCTTACTCTTCGTGATTACCTCAAACCATTCCTTTGCTTGTGGCACGTAGCGGGTAAACACATTTTTCACTTGAAAAAATCCGTATCCACCAAACATAAACACACTATTGTTCCATGCAAACATCGGTGCGCCATATTGATTTTTGTGTGGAAAACTATGGTCAATCCGCTTCAAGGTGTTTTGTTTCAATTCATACACATTCCCGCAACTCGTACTCACAAAGTAGTAGCTCTTTGCACTCATCGCTAACACTTTGGTCATGTCCATCATCTCCATAAACGGAACATCTCCCGCATAGACATACGGATGCTTGACCCAACGATTGGATCCGGGTTTCTGTGTCCAGTAATGCGTGGAATCGTCCAGGACAAAGAACTGGTCACTGTGGTTGTTGTAGACAAGCTGTGCTTTGTCGGATACGTTCATCTGCGCTATCGAGATGGTCGATAGGAGAAGAATTGCCGTGAGGATGGATGGTTTCAAGTTAAATGTTATTAGTCAGGTGGCTAATGTGCTTCCGCCGCGGCGGAGTGCTAATGTGCCAATTTGCTAATGGGTAGCTATTGGCTCTTCGCAAGCGAAGATAGGTTTCCTATAATCTTCGTAGGCGAAGGGCATGCCCTGCGCGTACATGGTGGATTTATTTTTTATTCATGCGTTCGGGTTTCCCCGGGAATTTTCGTAGGCGAAGGGCATGCCCTGCGCGTACATAGTGGATATATTTTTTATTCATCATTCAGATTATCGAAAAACGTGTAGCTCCGCCGCGGCGGAGCGAACAGAACATTAGCACATTTTTACCGAGCTTATTTCTGCTATGCACAATTAACCGTTAGCGAAGCGCACAAATCATTGGCACATTAGCAGTCCGCCGCGGCGGAGGCACATTAGCACATTACCATTCCGCCTCGGCGAACTAGGCACTAATCACAATAATTCCTCATCAAAAAATTCGTCGACCCATCATGCTCCCCGACTTCTTGTTTATTGATTTCGTCAAGGATGCTGGTTGCCAATTGTTTTCCTAATTCTACGCCCCATTGATCGTAGCTGAAGATGTTCCAAATGACACCTTGGACAAACAATTTGTGTTCGTACAGGGCCAGTAAGGAACCGAGGGCTGACGGTGTTAATTTTTCAATTAAAAGGGTGTTGGTCGGTTTGTTTCCGGCAAAAACTTTGTAGGGCAATAAAAATGCGGCTTTTTCACCGGTGATGTGTTGTGCTTCGAACTCAGCGGAAACCTGTTCGGCTGTTTTTCCCATGAGCAAGGCTTCGGTTTGTGCGAAGAAATTGGCCATCAGCTTGTCGTGGTGGTCGGTATTGCCGTGCAAGGACTTTTTAAATCCAATAAAATCCGTGGGAATCAGTTTGGTGCCTTGGTGGATCAACTGGAAAAAGGCGTGCTGCGAGTTGGTGCCAGGTTCGCCCCAAATGATGGTGCCCGTTTGGTAATTGACTGGCTGACCATCGCGGCCCATGCTTTTTCCGTTGCTCTCCATGATGCCTTGTTGCAAGTATGGAGCCAATTTTTGCAGGTATTGCGTGTAGGGAATCAGTGCCTCGCTTTCGGACCCGTAAAAGTTGTTGTACCAAATGCTCAAGAGCGCCATGATGACCGGCATGTTTTCCTCAAAAGGTGCCGAGCTAAAGTGGGCGTCCATGTCGGCTGCACCATCAAGCAATTGTTCAAACTGCTCATATCCGATAACCAAGGCAATGGACAATCCTACTGCGCTCCACAAGGAGAAGCGTCCCCCTACCCAATCCCACATCGGGAAGGTATTTTCGGGAGCGATGCCAAATGCTTGAACTCGTTGTAAATTGGTGGACACCGCCACAAAATGCGCTGCGATATCGGCTTCGCCGCCTGCTTTCAAAAACCATTCGCGAATGGTTTGCGCATTGCTTAGTGTTTCTTGTGTGGTAAAGGTCTTCGAAACGATGACGAAAAGGGTCGTTTCAGGATTCACTTTCTTGAGTACCTCCTGCACGTGATCTCCGTCAACGTTCGACACAAAATGCACGTTTAAGTGATTTTGGTAGTATGCTAAAGCATCGGCAAGCATGGCAGGACCTAAATCGGAACCACCAATGCCGATATTCACGATGTCCGTAATGGACTTACCCGTAAATCCTTTGTGTGCTCCCGAAATGATGCGTTCGGAGAACTCCTTGATTTGTGCCTTGACAGCAGCAATCTCCGTTCGGATATCGACACCATCCACCAATAAGGGACTCGTTTCTTTGGAACGCAACGCAGTATGCAAAACCGCACGATTCTCCGTTTGATTGATCGCGTCACCTCCCACATAACTCTGAATGGCCGCAGAAAGTCCCATTTCATTCGCCAACTCATGCAACAGCGTCATGGTTTCCGCGGTTATTCGATTCTTGGAATAATCCAAGAGGAAGTCCTTCCAGTGCAGGTGGAATTTTTCCGTTCGCTGTGCATCTTCCTCAAATAAATCTTGCATGCGCAGGTCCTTGTTCGCGACGAAATGTGCTTGGAGTTTTTTCCAAGCAGCTGTTTGGGTGGGGTTTATGGTGAGGAGTGACATTTCTTATTTTTTATTTTGCACTATCACAGTGCATGTTCTACCATTTTTTGCACTCTTGAAGTGCATTTTTGAACTGGCATCAATACATAAATCCAAAAAGCCAAAGGGGGATTTTATTTTGAAAGCCATATTCGATGTCGTCAGCAACTATAAATGAATGATTTAGTGCTGCAATTTGTTTGTTTGGTTTGTTCTTGCCTCCAATTTCAAAAAAATAGGTGTCGTCTACCTTGAAATCAGTTTGAGCGGTGTAGGTGACCTTATGATTGTAACTGATTTGGTTGATAAAAAAGGTTTCTCTCTTATTGCCAATGTTGGCATTTTGCTGGGCAAGCATATAAATGAGATTCGTGTTTTCTAAATAGACTTTTGCTGGTTTTTGTAGCCTACTGATACCATAAGAATCTTTGAATAAATTACGTGTCAATCCTATTTCCTCCAAATAATGTAAGTAAGACAAGAGCGTGGCTCTATTGATATTGATTTTTTCACTCAATTTGCTCACGTTCGGCATAAAAGGTACAGATTCGGCAATAATCACTAGCAGTTGTTTGACTTTAGCCACATAAGCCAATTCCACACCTCTTAGCTGGGGCAATTCTATTTCCAAAATCATATTAATCACTTCGCCTAGTCGCATTTCGTATAATTCAGGCTGTTCGCGATAGAACGGATAATATCCTTGCTTCAAGTATGTTTCAAAATACTGAAAAGGCTTAATTTGTTGATTTATTTTTTGAGCTTCAATGAGATGAGCGCTCAGAATTTGTTCTAAGGACAGTATCTCAAAATTGATCCCGGTTTCCATCCGCAAATACTCTCGAAAAGAAAAGCCTTGCATTTCGTAGACCACGGCTCTTCTGCTTAAATCAGCCCGCGCATTGAGAATTTCTAACAAAGATGAACCTGTAAAAACCACATACAAATGCGGATACTCGTCATAGATATTCTTCAGGACTTGCGCCCAACCCGGCAATTTATGAACTTCGTCGATGAAAAGATACTTTCCTCCTTTTTTAGAAAATTCATCTACTAAATCCGTCAGGGAGTTCGTGTTGAACCAAAATGCATCTAAACTCACATACAGCGTTTGTTCTAATTGATCAGCTAAATGCAGTTTGATGTATTGCAAAAGCAGGGTAGTTTTACCAATACCCCTTGCCCCTTTGATGCCAATCAATCTCGCTGACCAGTTGACTTTATGCATGGTGTCACGAACAAAGTCAGTAGAAGTTGCGCCTAATTTATTGTAAAATTTATTGACTAAAGATTCCATTTTTGTTTACCCGAGTAAGCAAATATACTCATTTTTTGTTTATCCTACTAAACATAAATGACTATTTTCAAAAAATCAACGGCCAAAATCATCTTGCACACGCACAATGTCGTCGTCAAATTCTTCTTTCATTAAGCTCCTAACGAAGCAAATGAGATGACGTTAATTCCATCTTTACGTGTATAACTCATTCCGGTGCCGGTGATGATATTTAACGATTTTGGCATACCGCTTTTTTGTGGGTCGACCAAGGCTGCAAAGCGCAATAAATTGGCTGCGGCCTCTTCTATTTCACCGATACATAATTTGATTTCACTTTACATATTATGAGCATTTCACTTTACATATTATAAAGCTTTCACTTTACATATTATAAGCATTTCACTTTACATATTATAAAGCTTTTACTTTACATATTATAAGTGTTTTACTTTACATATTGTAAGTATTTTACTTTACATATTGTAAGTTTTTTATGTGTTTTATTTCCAACTCCGCTCTGTTTCTCCGCTCTCTTTCTCGCTCTCTCCGCCGCGGCGGACTCCGCTCTCCGCTCTCTTTCTCGCTCTCTTTCTCGCTCTCCGCTCTCCGCTCTCGCTCTGTTTCTCCGCTCTCGCTCTGTTCCCCGCTCTCGCTCTGTCTACCTAACGTCCAAAATCATCTTGCACACGCACAATGTCGTCTTCATTGGAAGGATGACTTGCATCCGTGTGTTGCCAGATTTCGGCAATAATCGCATCGGCGTCGAGACCTACCAAGCGGTGGCGCTCACCTTGTGCGAGTTTAATCGTTTGACCTTCGGTGTAGTGCACGAGTTCGCCTTCTTGGTCGTTGTCTGAACGCACAATACCGACAGTTCCCTGCACCACTTTCCAGATCTCTGCACGACGATTATGGTACTGCCACGAAAGGCGTTGACCAGCTGCCACGACCAATAATTTGGGACTAAGCTTGCCACCAATCGTTAAGGTATTCACATCGAGGCCGTCAAAAAAGGCATTGGAAAAAGCCTGGGCTTGTGTTTCGTCAATCACGTAAAACGCTCCCCACGGACGTGTTAAGTCGGAAGCGATTACCGTGAAGTTTTGTAAGAGTTGTTGTGGGGTTTTCATAATTGTCTTATTTGATCGAGTACATAGGCTGCGTAGGTAAATTGATATTGAGGATACGTTTCAATGATTTTGGCTGCTTTCTGCTTCAAAAGTTCGAGTTGTATTTTTTCAGGATTTCTTTTGACCTCAGCCAATAAAATATGCTTGTTCAAATCATCTATAGCGACGATATCGATTTCGTTGGTGTTTTGCTTTTCCCAATAAGTGCCAATTTGGTTATAGATTTGAAGTGCCTTAAGCCGGTCGATAAAAAAGCGTTCGAGGGTTTTCCCGCTAAATGTAGCGTAATCTCGGGCCACAACACTTCGGATATATCCTATATTACCTGCTTCAATGGCGCTGCGGTTTTTATAGATAAACCGGAACCAAAAACGCAAAAAATGGTCTTCGATTTCATATTTAAGCGACCTACTGTTCGGCTTGGCCAAAATTGGACGCACTTTTTTAATCAAGCCAAATTCTTGTTCGAGTCGATCTAAAAAACCACCAATCTGCATTTCCATAATAGATTCCATCTCGGCTCTTGCTGTTTTGCCGCTGGCAATTAAAGAGAGAATGGAAAAATAATTACCGTATTCTTTGCCAAATTCGTCTATCAAGACATTTTTTCCTTCTTCCAGAAAAAGGGAATCTTCTGCGAGGAGTAAGTCTAGCATAGCCTCTTTGGTAGTGGCTTGTTGCTGCATAAAAAGCTCCACATACTTGGCGACCCCTCCAGAAAGTAAATACAAAGCAAGGAGGTCTTCATTGCTAAAACCTGGTGCGTGGTCCTGAAGGATTTCTTCTAAGGTGGCTACATCAAAAGCTTTCAGGTGCATGCGTTGATTGGCCCGCCCAAAAAGTGGCTCTTTGGCATTCTCAAAAATGCGCGTCATGAGGGCATAAACAGAACCACAACAAATGAGGTTCATCTGACACGCTTTGTGCTGGAGATCCCAGATGGCTTGCATCTCTGAAAACACAGCTGCATTGACCGACTGAAATTCCTGAAACTCATCAATAATGAGCGTAAAGTTTTTTGTGCGTGCACGCTCCATTAACCAAGCAAACAAGGTTTTAAAATGCTTGAACTCACCGTAAACGGGTTCGCCCCATTTTTGCTCAATTTGCTCTATAAATTCGGCACACAACAAGGCTTCGTTTTTTTTTGCGACAAAGAAATAAAGTGTGCTGGGGTCGTTATATGCTTTAAGTAGCAAGCTCGTTTTACCAATCCTTCTCCGACCTACAACAAAAGTAAGCTGCGCAGTCTTTTGCGCACGCTGCCCAATTTTTTCGAGCTGAGCTAGTTCTGTCTGCCGGTTGTAAAACTTCATTGTTTGTTTCTATTTATCGCAATGCATATTACTGTAACGCTCATTGCGATAGCAAATATATCGAATTTATCCCAAAAACTGCTTGATCTTACTATATGATGTTTTGATTCGTTCAGGTTCCCCCGGAAATCTTCTTCGGTGCTGGTTTTATAGCGCAGAGTTATACAGAGTATTTAGAGTTGCGCAGAGTTGGTTTGTTTTTTTTAAGTAACGCATGCTCACGAATATTTTTGTTCGATTGTATGTTCGCTTTCCGCTCTCTCTAGCTTTCTGCTGTTAACGCTAATCTTTTTGCTCCTCCGCTGCGGAGCTTAGATAGATTTGTCTTCGCTTAGCTCAGACATTGATTTTAAATTTTAATATTTCTTTTTTGTCGTAATCCTCCGCTTTGCTTCGAATTACTCCTTTTTTATTTTTACTTTTTGCTTGATCAAGAGAAAGCACTGCTTTCGAAGACCAAGCGTTAGCGCCGGGAGTAACAAAAAATCAAGACTCCGAATAAACCTCCCTTCGCAGATTCTAACTTTGATTGCTTAATTCTGCTTCGAAGCGAAGGGTTTTATCAACTTTTGAAAACGAGATGCTGGCGCTTGAGCATGCTGCTAAGCTTAGCATTCGCTCGTTTTCATGCAGTTTCAAAAACGCTTTATTCAATGTCGTGTATTCTATGTTCAGAAGCCCACGGTTAGGATTCGTACGTTAAGCATTGACGTTTGGAATGTTTTCGTGTCCAACTCAGGGCCTAGAAGAAATGCTTCGGGACCCGCATTGTGAAAAAGCGAAGAAAATTTCAACTGTCTGAGGGGCAAATTCATTTGCTCCGAGTTTTGAAATTTTCCGCTTTGAATCAATGATGGGTGAAGTATTTTTTCAAGCTGAAGAGCTCCTTTTTTGCTTACTTTTTTTGAGCAGAAAAAAAGTAAGAATATATTTTTGAGGCATTTTTTTCCCGCCGCGGCGGAGAAAAAATTCCGAAAACTAACCTTAAAAATTATACCCGATTTCTCAATCGTTATACTGTATCTACAAAGGTTTTTTCTGTTTTATTAAATATGATAACTCCAAGTACCATTGACACCAGCGTCACAATCACTGAATAACCCAATGTACTCATAGTCAACTCTCCTTGTCCTAAAAACCCAAAACGAAAAGCCTCAATGATTCCAGTCATCGGATTGAGTTCAATGAGCCATTTGTATTTCGCTGGTGCAGCGCTGAGTGGGTAGATGACTGTAGTTGCGTACATCATAAGTTGTACTCCAAAGGTGATCAAGAAAGCCAAGTCACGGTATTTGGTGGTCATCGCGGTGATGATGAGTCCGAGTCCGAGTCCGAGCAGGGCCATCATTAAAACGAGAACTGGGAAAAGTAATACGTACACATTCATGTGGAAGTCCGCACCAGTAATCGCGTAATAGCCGACCATCAAAAAGAATAAGATCATCTGCACCGAAAAACGCACGAGGTTACTCACCACAATGCTCAAGGGCATAATCAAACGCGGGAAATAGACTTTTCCAAAGATGTTGGCATTGTCCCGGAATACCGTCGATGTCTTGGTCAAGCAATCCGCAAAGTAATTCCAAGCGGTAATCCCCGCCATGTAAAACAAGGGCTGTGGAAGTCCGTCTGTACTGAGTCCTGCCAAGTTCCCAAAGATAAACGTAAAGATAATCGTCGTAAACAAGGGCTGAATGAAGAACCACAAGGGTCCTAAAATCGTCTGCTTGTAAAACGATACGAAATCTCGCTTCACCAATAACCAAAGAAGGTCACGGTAACGCCAGACGTCTTTGAGGTGTAGTTCAAAGAGGGAGGTTTGGGGCTCGATGACGAGGTCCCATTCTGGGGCGGGGTGGTTAGTTGAAGTGTTGATGGTTTTCAATGTGCTAATGTGCTAATGTGCCAATGTGCTAATGAATTGCTGTTTGCTCTTCGCAAGCGAAGATGGGTTACCAGAATCTTCGTAGGCGCAGGGCATGCCCTGCGTCTACAATGTTTTTTTTGAAAATTCAACCCCAACAGGGTTGTGGTTTCTCGTGGATGCGTTTCTAGTAGTGAATTTTGACCCCTTCAGGGTCATTATTTGTTTTAAAGTTGATCGTTTTTGTATAGTTGTCAAGGAATACTTGACAGCTGTATTTTCTTTCAGGTGCCTTTATGAACAGGTTTTTTTAATCGTCTTCATATTTTTCTAGATCGATTACGCTCTCTCTTCTGTGACATCTTCTGTGACATTATCTGTGACATTATCTGTGACATTATCTACGTCATTTACATCAGTGGCATCATTGTCTTCCGTGTTTTTGCGCCAAAGAATGGTCTTGAAATTTTCTTCCTGAACAAACTCGGGAGCTTTTTTCAAATATTAGTTAAGCAAATTATTTATTCAACTTTTTTATTTCCTTATCCAAATCAGATAAATACAGCTCATCTTGTCTAATTCTAAATACTTCATATTCAGCGTGAGCTTTTTCAATTGCTTCATCATGAGAAATGGAGCCTGCATTAGGTAATATTTCTAAATTATTTCCAGATAAAAAGTTATTTATTCTTTCTATCCAATCTTTCATATTCATGATTTGACTTCTTCGCGCTTGAAATTCAGCCAAATCTAAAAAAGCACTAACGATTAAATTTAAATCACCCATTTCATTTACATCGAGGTAATTTTTTGCTATTGAAACATCACTTTTTAGCACTTTACCTTCAGGAGCATTTTTCCATGTGGACAATCCCATAAAATCTTTGTCCTTATCGACTCTTGAATAGATTAGTTCGGCAGCAGTTTTCCCTGTAATAGCAAAATGTAGTTTGTTTTGAATTGTTTTGAAAAATATTCTTGATTCTTCAGCGTTTTTGGAGTAATCGGCACTACATTGTTCGAAAATGTCTCCCAGTTTTTGATAAAACCTTCTTTCACTTGAACGTATTTCTCGGATTCGTTCAAGTAATTCATCAAAATAATCCTTCCCGAAAGGTTTTCCATTTTTAAGAAATTCGTCGTTTAAAACAAAACCTTTGATAATGTAATCTCTGAGTGTATTTGTTGACCAAATTCTAAACTGAGTGGCTTGTTTTGAATTTACTCGGTAACCAATTGCAATAATTGCATCAAGATGGTAAAAAGAAGTTAGGTATTTTTTCCCATCAGACGCAGTTGTTTCCATTTTGGAAATAACTGAATTTTCATCTAATTCACCGGTTTCAAAAATATTCTTTAAATGTTTACTTATTGCCGGAATTTCAACCCCAAAAAGTGAAGCTATATTCTTCTGATTTAACCAAAATGATTCATTAAAGTAAGTAACGGTAACGTTTACTTTTCCATTTTCAGAATGATATAAAAGTATTTGATTTTCCATTTGGTTAAAGTACTAGCTTTTTTTCGACCGTCACATCCTTTTTGAAGGAAGATTTTCGCTCTTCGCTCTCTCTGCCCGGCGGACTGTTTCTCGCTCTATTTTTCCGCTATTCAATTCTTAAAATAAGAAACGGAGTTGATTGTTATCGGGGATATGTGTTTTATTTCCTATCATTATGATTACAACTTTTTGTTTAAGCAGTGAAAGTTATAGTTATGATTATAATAAATTCTTATTTAACTTTTTGTTTTTCGCTATTAACTATTCGCTGTTCACTGTTCGCTTTGTTCGCGGGGTATTAGCGCGGAGTTTGGCTGAGTTTGTTATTCGTTGTTCGATTCTCGTCGTTCGTTGATCGCCAGGATTTCTTATTCGCTTCGCTCACAGGTTATTAGCGCGGAGTTTGGCGGAGTTAGAGGAGTTGCGCAGAGTTTTTTTACTGTGTGTTTTCGCTCTACGTTCTCTGCTCTCTTTCTTCGCTCTTCTATTCAACCCCTTCAGGGTTGTGGTTTTTCGTGGTGTCGTTTCTAGTAGTGAAATTCGACCCCTTCAGGGTCAGTCTCTGTTTATTGTGTATCGTTTTGATTTTAACCAAAAACGTTTTATTCAATGTCGTGTATTCTATTTTCGGATGCCCCGGTTTAGGATTCCTACCTTGGACATTGACGATAAGATTGTTGTCGTTTCTATTGTTAGTGAACTTTCATGCAATCAATGTATTCGATAAAAAGAATCCCACACTGTTCACTGAGCACTGAGCACTAGGCACTGAGCACTGTTCACTCGGTGTTACTTCCGACGATACCGCCAAAAACCAACCCCCATTAACACCAAATACCCTATTTCAATACTCCAAAACAAAACCGGAAACGTGCTCAAATCATACATTCTCAAGCAAATCGTATCCGCGTAGCGTTCTCCTTTGAAGAGTTTGGCAAGGGCGTAGTAGGGTTTCGCGATGCCGCCGAATTTATCCCAGTTGGTGTAGCGAACGTCGTCGAATTTAAATCGTTCATTAAATTCTGCTGGAAATTGGGAGCGGTACAGTTCGTAGTGTTTCGCTACTTCTTTTACCGAGGCCCAATCGCCATTTTTTTGTCGGATAATCAGTTTGAACAGTGGATCAACAAAGACCCATTTGTTCAAGGTTTCAGAGTACAACTCGATAATGATGTGTCCGCCGTAGCCGAAACCGATGGTTTTCAATTGTCCGATGCGTACATCGTATCCTTGCAATTGTAAGGTGCGTGCCAAGACTTTCGAGTATCCCCCGCAGGCCCCTGATCCGTACATGAGGTCAATGTCCGCTGACTGAAAGACCGCTTGTTTCCAGCTATGTGTTTCCTGATCTTGGAACAAGTCATGCCTGCTTTGCATGATGTCGTTGATGGAAGTCATCGCTTCCTTCACCACACTGGTATCGTCTCCATTCGCGGCATGCGTGCGCGCTGCGTGTCCGATGTTGCGGTAAAGGTTGTTCTCGTGCTGCCATTCGATGAGAATGTAAATGAGCAGAACGAAAAGTAAATAATGTGCTACTTTAACAAATCGCTTACCTAGGCAAAATCTGAGGTATTCAAGGTGGCTTTTGAAGGGATTTGGTATGCGCATTTTTTTCGAAAATTTATTGAGTGTGCAAAATTAACGAAATGTTGTCGCGTAGAGTTGCTTAATAATAGTACTTGTTGATATTTTTTAGAAAAGATTAACAATTTGCTAATTTGCCAATGTGCTTCCGCCGCGGCGGAGTGCTAGTGTGCTAATGGGTATCTGTCGGCTCTTCGCAAGCGAAGATAGGATTTTTATTATTTGTCGAAGACTCGGCGTATGAGGCTTTCATCGCTCCTGCTCTGTTTCTTCGCTTTTTTATTCAACCCCTACAGGGTTGTGGTTTATCGTTGTATCGTTTTTTGTAGTGAAATTTGACCCCTTCAGGGTCACTTTCAATTTATTTTGAATCGTACTTATTTCGTGTTCCGTGTGCTATTTCTTCTACTAACATTTAATCCTCAAGCGAAGCGCACAAATCATTGGCACATTAGCACATTGGCAGATTAGCACATTTGTGCTAAATCACTACTAACCATTTCTTTAACTAACAACGGTAAATCGTATTGCGGTTCCCAACCAAGCTGTGTCTTCGCCTTCGTCGGATCGCCCAAAAGCAAATCAACTTCTGTCGGACGATAATAACTTGGATCTACACGGACCACCACTTTGCCAATTTCGAGTTGGTAAGCTGGATTCGTGCATGATTCCACTTTCGCAATCTCATTTTCTTGGCTGCCTTCGAATGCGAGGGTCACGCCAATTTCTTGAAAGGCCATACGTACGAAATCACGGATGCTGGTTGTTTGTCCAGTAGCAATGATGAAGTCTTCAGGTTTGTCTTGTTGCAAGATGCGCCACATCGCCTCGACGTAGTCTTTGGCATGTCCCCAGTCGCGCAAGGCGTTGAGGTTTCCTAAATACAAGCATTCTTGTTTTCCTAAAGCGATGGCAGCAGTGGCCATGGTAATCTTGCGGGTCACAAACGTTTCGCCACGGCGCGGCGACTCGTGGTTGAACAAAATGCCGTTGCAGGCAAACATGCCATAAGCCTCGCGGTAATTTTTAGTGATCCAGAATCC
>ENA-OUVC01000888-OUVC01000888.1-marine-metagenome-genome-assembly--contig:-NODE-888-length-18580-cov-3.584338_pt1 | contig 18580 bp, 19 predicted proteins | sample MGYA00248622_ERZ508571 | MGnify/ENA primary metagenome ERZ508571 (study PRJEB26236, sample SAMN06267175) | marine metagenome | isolation source: Columbia River Estuary | place: USA:Columbia River Estuary... | reverse complement strand
CGTCGGCGCAGTAAAGATTCCGCAGCGACGTGCCGATGAGCAACCGCCGGCCGGCGAACCGCACCAGAATCGGCGAGGCGTAGGCCGCGTGATCCACCCCGCCCTCCGCCCCGGCCACGGGCAACGGCTCGCTTCGCCAGAGCTCGGATCCGGTCAGCCGATCAAAGGCCACCAGCAGGGCGTCGCGTCCACCCGCGGTCGCGTAGACGGCGCGATCATCAACCAGCACACACTCGCTCAATCCCCACGTGATGTTGTCGCCGCCATAACGCTTGAGCAGATCCACGGCCCAACGCTCGGCACCGGTCGCCGCATCCAGGCAGACCACGCGTCCGTGGGCGTTTTGGTGATAAACCCGCCCATCCCGCACCGCGACCGACGAGCGGGCGCCCTGATACTGGTTGAGCCAGGCGTCGCCGTTGCGGACCGACCACAGCGGCTTACCCTCCAGGTCAAAAGCCAGCACCCGCACCTCTTCGCCGAAGTCCCCGGTGATGAAAAGCCGCCCGCCGGCGATGACCGGCGACGAGAATCCCTTGCCCAGTCCGCCGGTCTTCCAGAGGAGGCGCGGCCCTGTCTCCGGCCAGGCCTCGAGCAGACCACGCTCGTCGCTAATGCCGTCGCGTCGGGGTCCGCGAAATTGCGGCCAGCCGGGTTCGGCCGAGGCGATCAGCTCCGCGCCCGCCGCGCGCAGCCGCGCAATCAACGGTGCATCACGATTGGTTATATTGCCGGCCAAGGCCAATGATCCCGCGGTCGTCGCGATTGGTCCGGCCACTTCGACATTGTCCTTCACCAACACCGGAATACCATGCATTGGCCCGCGATATGTGCCTGCCCGCAGTTCCGCATCCATGGCGCGCGCCTGATCCATCGCATCGGGGAAGGTGGCGATGACCGCATTCAACATGGGCCCGCTGTCATCCACCGCTGCAATCCGCGCCAGATAGGCTGCCGTAATCGCTTCGCTGTTCAACGCGCCATCATCAATGCCGTCGGCCAATTGCGACAGGTCCAAGCTTTCGATGGGGCCAGCCTTGGCAAGATTGGCGGCGGCCCGTTCGGTTGACGGCGGCGTTGCAACCGTTGCGGACACCGACGATGCAAAAGTGACGCAGCTTAAGATGAGTGCAATTTTAAACGTCACGTCGCGTCCCCCTTGGCAAGCTCCGCGCCCCGGTCACGTGCGGCGCGCAATGTATCGGTCATCAATATGTTCAACGCCGAACCTGAATCCAGCACCGCGAGTCCGGCGGCTGTGGTGCCGCCCGGACTGGTCACGCGTCGCGCCAGATCAGTTGGCGTTTCCGGCGAGGTCGCGGCCAATATCGCTGCGCCCTCGGTCATCGCCAGCGCCAATTGTGCGGCAACATCGCGCGGCAATCCGGCGGCCTCACCCCCTTGGGTCAGCGCATCAATGAAGCGATAGACGAACGCTGGCCCAGACCCGGCAAGCGCCGTGACCGCGTCCATATGCGCTTCGTCGTCGATCCAGATGACCGCACCCAGCGGAGCCAATAAGGATGCCATCTCTGCCCGTTGCTGCGCGTCGTCATGCGGCGCAAAAACACCCAGCGGGGACTTGCCAATCGCTGCGGCCAAATTGGGCATCAGCCGGATGACGCGCGCATCCGGAAAACATGCGGACAGCGTATCGGTCCTTGTTCCGGCAAGTATAGATATCACCGTCGCCCCGGGGGCAAGGATTCGCGCTATCTCTGGCGCCAGTTCAGCCAAAAGCTGCGGCTTGATACCCAATATGACGATATCAAAGCGCGTGTCCAATGCAGCGGACGACCGATCGAGATGGACGCCATCTGGCAAGTTTTCTGCAACCGGATCGATGATGTGGAAGGTGGCGGGTGCGACATCGGCAGCAAGCCAGCCGCGCAGCATGGCTCCCCCCATATTACCACAGCCGTAAAAGCAAATTTTAGAGGGAAAAGCGGACACAATGAAGACCTTGCGACTATTTACGCTGTCGTCATGCCCTATCCTTGCGCCAACGGCAACCGCAGGAACAAGGACAGGCCTTCGGGCGGTGGCGCCGGTGGTGCACTTGCGTGCCGAACGGCATCGGCGCGCGCGCGATTGAGGATGGCCGCTGGCACGCCGGGATCATGAAACACATTGTCCGCTTCACCAAGCAGCCGCGCGGTGAGCAACGTAAGGTCATCGGGATCGGCGGAGAGCAATGCAATCTCGATCAACCGGTCGCCCTTGGGATTTTCGGCCTGCATGATCCAATTGTCGACCGTCGCGTCGTCATGCGTGCCGAACGGGTCAAGCATGCCACCGGCGGCGAAACCTTGATCCAATGCACGTCGGCGCTCCGCCCCTTCGGACCAACGCGCACGGATTTTGCTGCGCGCGCCGGAAATAGCTTCGGCCAGCGGGCCCAATGTTTCAGGCAGCAATGTTTCGATACGCTGGCGAATGGCCTTGGCCATGCCCGCCGACGCGCCGCCGGTGCCGACTGCAATCAACACGGGGGTCCGGTCGACAATCGCCGGCGTCGTAAAATCACAAATTTCGGGGCGGTCGACAACGTTGACCAGCAAACCGCGGGCCTTCAATGCGTCAGCAGCGATGCGGGCTTCGCCTTCTTCGGCGATGGCGACGAAGGCAATCCGTGCCGCGCGATCGGCGGCGTCGACGCAGATGCCGCCCGCGCGTTCAATCAGCCGCCGTTTCGCATCCGCCATTTCGCCTTCACCGACCAAAATGACATTTCGGCCCTTCAGATTTACGAAAATGGGGAGCTGGTCCAAAGCTTTATCCTTATTTCAGCCAGTCGGGCACATGCTCGGCAGCGAGAATGGTCTCGGGCGAAATACGTTCCGCCACCACCGCGAATTTATCGCCGTCGACGAGCACTTCGGGGACGAGGCCGCGGCTGTTATAGGTGCTTGCCATCGTCGCGCCATAAGCGCCAGCTGTGCGGAATACGCCAAGGTCATTGGCCTCCACAACATCGATTTCGCGGCCCATGGCAAAGGTATCGCCGGTTTCACATACGGGGCCGACAATGTTGGCGGTCATTTTGCGGCCATTGGGTTCGACCGCATCAAAATCATGCCATGCGTCATACAATGCGGGTCGGGCCAAGTCATTCATCGCGGCATCGACAATGGCAAAGGGGGCATTGCCGGATCCGGGCTTTACGCGAATAACGCGCGTCAGCAGGACGCCGGCGTTTCCGGCGATGACACGGCCGGGTTCGAACATCAAACGCACGCCCCAGTCCTTGGTCACGCGCGCAACCATCGCGCCATATTCGGCAGGTTCAGGCGGATTGTCACCGTCGCGATAGCGCACGCCAAGGCCGCCGCCCAAGTCAACATGGGTGATTTTGTGGCCCTGATCGCGCAAATCCTGCACCAGCGCACCGACTTTTATAAACGCTGTCTCCAACGGCTCAAGGCTGGTCAACTGGCTGCCGATATGCAGCGCCACGCCGCGCATATTCAGACCGGGCAAAGCGTTTAAGCGGCCATAAATTTCCGTCGCGCGGTGAATGCCCACGCCAAATTTATTGTCGGCTTTCCCCGTTGAAATCTTGCCATGTGTTCCGGCGTCGACATCGGGATTGATACGCAGCACGGCGTTCGCTTGATAGTTCAACGCGTTCGCAAGCGTCGCAAGCTCGCGGCCTTCTTCTTCGGACTCGATATTGAATTGCCCGATACCTGCCTTCAATGCGCGGACGATTTCTTCGGCAGTCTTGCCAACGCCCGAAAACACAATGTCTTCTGGCGCCATGCCAGCGGCCAGTGCGCGGTCCATTTCGCCGCCCGACACAACATCCGCGCCATAGCCCTGACGCGCGAGCACCTTGAGCACGGCCAAATTCGGGTTGGATTTTACGGCAAAGGCCAAATGCGGGTTATCAAGGCCCGACAGGCCAGCGCGGAACACTTGCGCGTGCCGTTCCAACGTTGCGCGCGAGTAGATATAGACAGGTGTGCCCACCGCCGCCGCAATATCGGGCAGGGGGACATCTTCGGCGTGCAACACGCCATTTTTAAGGTCAAAATAGTTCATAGGATAAGATACTTATTTGGAAGGCGTTTTTTCGGACGAAGCGTTCTGTTCGGGGTCAAACGGTTTTGGCTCTTGCCCCGGCGGAATGTCGAACGGATCATCTTCGCGCCGGTCGGACCGTTTCAGCAGCTCGTCGGTGCGCCCTGGCCGTGCCTGAACCGATGGAGTCGTGAGAAGCTTTGCCGTTTGGTCCGTGGTCTGGCCATAAGCTTGCGGCGGCATGCTGTTGCCCGTGCGGGGTTCCAGATCGCCCACTTTGCCGCAGCCCGCAACGCACATGGCGACGCCAATGATGAAGGTGGTGCGCGCCGGTTTCATGCCTCAAGTTCCTTTTTGGCGGTACTGATGGCTTCTTTTACGCGCATAGGTGCCGTGCCGCCAGCACTCGTCCGGCTGTTTACCGATCCGTCGATCGACAGATCGGGCAAATTGCAGCCAGCCAGCGCAGGATTGATGGCAGACAGATCGTCTACGGTGATGTCGGACAGACCTATGCCACGCGCCTCGCAGGATTTGACGACGCTGCCCGTGACATGATGCGCCTCGCGGAAGGGCATGCCAAATTCGCGCACCAACCAGTCGGCCAGATCGGTAGCGGTAGAAAAGCCGCTGCCCGCAACCTCGCGCATCCGCGGCGTGTTAAACGTCACATTGGCCACCATGCCCGTCATCGCGGCGATGGATAAAGCCAGCAGGTCATATGCCTCAAACACAGGCGGTTTATCGTCCTGCATATCTTTGGAATAAGCGAGCGGCAGACCCTTCATGGTGATCATCAGGCTGTTCATGCAGCCAATGATCCGGCCTGCATGTCCGCGCACCAGTTCAGCCGCATCGGGATTGCGCTTTTGCGGCATGATGGAGCTGCCCGTCGACCATGCGTCGGGCAGGCTGATGAAACCATAAGGCTGCGACGCCCATATGATCATTTCTTCCGCCAAACGCGACAGATGCAGCGCGGTTTGTGCTGCGGCAGTCAGGAACTCCAGCGCGAAGTCGCGGTCGGAAACCGAATCCAGACTGTTCGCCATGGGGCCGTCAAAGCCAAGCGCCAATGCCGTTGCGGCGCGATCAATCGGGAAGGATGTTCCCGCAAGTGCGGCCGCGCCCAATGGGGACTGGTTCAACCGGCTGCGGCAATCGGCAAAGCGGCTGCGGTCGCGCTTTGTCATTTCATAATAAGCCATCAGGTGGTGGCCAAGCGTAACGGGCTGCGCGACTTGCAAATGCGTGAAGCCGGGCATGATGCTGTCGGCATGTTCTTCGGCCCGTGTCACCAGCGCCGACTGGAATGCGCGCAGGCCCGCATCGATTTCATGGGTCGCATTGCGCACCCAAAGGCGGAAGTCGGTGGCGACTTGGTCATTGCGCGACCGCGCGGTGTGCAAGCGTGCCGCAGGCTCCCCCACCAAAGCACGCAACCGCGTTTCGGTGACCATATGAATGTCTTCAAGCGTGAGGTCTTCGGGCACGCCATTGGCTGCATATTCGGCGTAAATGCTATCGAGCCCGCTTTGGATCGCGGCATTGTCTGACGCCGTTATAATCCCGTTTGCGGCCAGCATATCGGCATGCGCTTTGCTGCCTGATATGTCTTCCTGCCAAAGACGCTTGTCGAATGGGATGGAGGCATTTATCTCGCGCATGATAACGTCAGGGCCTTCGCCAAACCGGCCGCCCCACATGCTATTGGAATCAGAGATGCGCTTTGTAATTGCCTTAATCCTTTTAGTGCTGGCTGGGTGCGATAAAGAAAGCGAACCCAAGGGGCAAGCGCAACCCGCATCCACGGGGCAGGCAGGGGCATCTGACAATGCCGAAATCACTCTGGAAAGCGCCAATGGCATGCGCGCCATGCTCAGCTACAAATTTGCAGGCCAAAAAGCGCCATCGGCCCCTTTTGCCGATGCGCAGGGTCAGGATGTCAGCCTTGCCGATTTTGAAGGCAAGCCGTTGTTGCTCAACATCTGGGCAACTTGGTGCGCACCCTGCAAAGCCGAGATGCCGACGCTGGAGGCGCTGGCGGCGTCGGAAAAAGGCCGGATGAACGTGATCGCCGTGTCGCAAGACCTTGAAGGACGCGCGCCTGTTGTCGCCTTTTTCAAGGAAACAGCGGTCAAGAATTTGGTGCCCTATACCGATGCGGACAATGCACTGCTGACGGCTTTTAACAACGCGATCGCCCTGCCGACCACCATATTATATGACAGTGATGGCAAAGAAGTGTGGCGCGTGGCGGGCGGCGTGGAATGGGATGAGGCCGAAATGGCAAAGCTGCTGCGCGCAGCGGATTAAAAGGCGCATTTAATTGGTCCTGACCCTACATTAATATGCGGCGGACGCGCTGCTTTTCGGTTTTTCGTACAGGCAGTGATTCGGTCAGTGACCGCACGACCACATGTTTGTGCCGGGGATCATTGCAGTTGGCGATTTCTGCTTGCTCGGTTTCCCGGGCAAAGGCTGTGCCGGGCAAAAATCCTGCCGACAATATGACGATGCCTGTGCCCAACGTTGAAAAAAGTCTGCGCATATGGGCAAAATGCCAGCAGAAAGCTTTATAAACGATGAATGATGAAGGGGTGTCCTGCATTTCTGGTGCCTCTTTCGGCCATAATCCAAAAATGGTGGGCGCTAACGGGCTCGAACCGCTGACCCTCTCGGTGTAAACGAGATGCTCTACCAACTGAGCTAAGCGCCCCACTACGGGAAGCGCGCCTTTGCCAAAGCGTTTTGGCTTTTGCAAGCCTAATCAGATGATCGGAGCGGAACGGATGCCGATTGCGACAAAATAATCATCCAGCTTGGCAGATGTTTCGTCCGACAGTTCAATGAAAACCCGCCGTGCATCGGCTGGATCCTGACGCCGGACGAGCATACCGCTATCGGTCATTGCGGTAATCCACCGCAAGGCAGTCGTCGGTGGAACCGCAGCGGCAATACACAGGCTGGAAACCGACACATGCCGCCCTTCTTGCCCGGCAGCCTTTAGGTCTAGCAAAATATCCCAGGCCGGGTCCGCGAACAGGTCGGGTGGAAAAAACCGCTCCCGCGTGCGGCGCAGCTTGATGATCTCGCGCAGCGTTTGGGTGTCCGTCGCGTCCGCGCGCATAGCACTGGTGGATGGAAATCCCTGAAACCCACCCAAGGGTGCTGGCCGAAAGGAAATAGCTTTGTCGGATACCGATGTTTTGCCTTCCGAATCGGCCATGCGGGCAAGCGTGCGGGCAAATTCTGCAAGCTCGTCGCTGATTCGGTGCAGCGATCCGAATGGAACATCACGGTTCGTGTCATGCAGTCGGTCCATTTCGCCCCGTCCAAACGCCCCCGCCAAAATCGGCATCGCCTCAATGTAGTCAGCGTCGACGAAAAAATGGCACTGGCCTTGCGGAAGCGCTGCATAAGCGTCTTCGAGCCCGTCCATATTGGTCCACACCAACGCAGTGCTCCGATGCCTTTGAAGATACCGCGATATGCGCGCCAAGAAATCTTCTGGTATGTCCATTTTGGACGTAAAATGGACCAAAATGAAATCCGTCCGCTGTGTATCGTCCATCACCAGCGCGGTGCAGCCCATTACGGACAATAATCGCTTGAGTTCAGCGATGCGTTGCGCATTGCCGCCGACGATCATGGCCGTGCGGCCATTGATGCTGGAATCGAAGGTGGGCGGGGGTTTTGCCATATATATTCTCCCGGCAATGCGAAAAAGGGCCTGACGTTGCGAACGCACGATGTTTGCGGTGTGCGCCATGTACAATTTATATCCATTTTGGAAGAAACAGTTTTAGCCGACTGTTTGTTTGCAACGCGCCCGCGATGCGCTAATCCCCCTTTTCATTGAGCCTGCGCACACGGGCCGCAAAATGCAGAGGAGCAAATTTAGGTGAAAACGGGAAAAATCATATTGCGCGCAGCGGCGCTTTTAATGTCAGGAGTTGCGATGACGGCGGTTGCACAAGCGAAAGAAATGAAGCCCGGCCACATGGCCAGCGAGCCTGCGTTGCTGCAAGAATGGACCGGCCCCTATGAAGGCGTACCGCCATGGGACAAGGTTAAAGTTGCGCAATTCCCGGCCGCGTTTCAGGCCGCCATGCATGCGTCAAAGGCTGAGTTTGAAGCGATGCTCGCAAAGCCCGAAGCCATCACGTTCGACAACACCATTACCGCCAGCGAACTGTCCGGCGAAAAAATTGGCCGTTTATTCTCGATCTGGGGTGTGCATTCATCGAACCTGTCGAACCCTGACGTCCGCAAAATTCAGGCGGAATGGGAACCAAAGGTTAGCGCATTTTTCTCCGAACTCTCGCTTGATGCCCGTTATTTCCAGCGCGTCAAATATCTCTACGATCAGCGCGCCAATCTTGGCCTAGATGCCAAGCAAATGCGTCTGTTGGAACGGACCTATGACGGTCTGGTCCGCAATGGAGCGATGCTCGATGCGGGTAAGAAGGCGCAGGTCATCAGTATAGAGACCGACCTTGCCAAGAAATTCTCGGCTTTCTCCGAAAAGGTTCTGGCGGATGAAGAAACCTTCATCCTCATAACCGATGCGGCGGACCTTGCTGGCCTGCCCGAAAGCTATGTTGCAGCAATTCAGGCTGCGGCCAAGGCAAAGGGCCAAACTGGCTGGGCCGTCGTGAACACCCGCTCTGCCGTTCAACCTTTCCTTGAAAATTCAACGCGGCGCGATTTGCGTGAAAAGGTCTGGCGTGCGTTCACGATGCGCGGCGATAACCAGAATGCGAACGATACCAACGCGACCATCGCCGAAATATTGAAACTGCGTCAGCAGCGCGCCGAAATCCTAGGCTTCCCGACCCATGCCCATTACCGCATGGCCGACACGATGGCGAAGGACCCGAACAAGGCGATGGACCTGATGATGAAGGTCTGGCCTGCTGCCGTCGCCCGCGTCAAAGAAGAAGTGGCCGACATGCAGGCGATCGCCAATGCCGACAACATCATAATCGCGCCATGGGATTATCGCTTCTACGCCGAAAAGGTCCGCAAGGCGAAATATGACCTCGATCAGGAAGCGATTAAACCTTATTTCCAGCTGGATAATATGGTCGCCGCCATGTTCGACGCCGCGGGCAAGCTATATGGCATGAGCTTCACGGAAAACACGGGCACAGTCCCTGTGTTCGAACCCAAGGTGCGGACATTTGAGGTTAAGCGCGATGGCAAGACCGTTGGCCTGTTCTACCTCGACAACTTCGCGCGCGCCGGCAAGCGTTCGGGCGCGTGGATGACCACCTATCGCAGCCAGCATAAATTGGGTGGCAAGAATGACATCGTGCTTGCATCGAACAACAACAATTTCGTGCCCGGCGCCGATGGCGTGCCCACGCTGATCAGCATTGATGACGCGTCGACATTGTTCCACGAATTCGGTCACGCCATTCATTATCTGAACTACGACATCACATGGCCGGGCCTTGGCGGCACGCCGCGCGACTTTGTGGAATATCCAAGCCAAGTGAACGAAAACTGGTTGCTGACGCCTTATGTGCTCAACACTTATGCCAAGCATTATAAAACAGGTGAGCCAATCCCGGCCGCCTTGGTCGAAAAAATCCGCGCGAGTGATACGTTCAACCAAGGCTTTTCGACCGTAGAATATCTGTCGAGCGCCATTTTGGATATGAAGCTGCATAACCGCAGCGAACCCGTGACCGATCCGCGCGCATTTGAACGCGATACGCTGGCCGAAATCGGCATGCCCAAGGAAATGGCGATGCGCCATCGCCTGCCGCAGTTTAACCACCTGTTTGCCGATGATGGCTATTCGGCGGGTTATTACAGCTATCTCTGGTCCGAAACGATGGATGCCGACACATGGGCGGCCTTCACCGAAAAGGGCGATGTATGGGACAAGGCAACAGCGGAGCGGTTCCGGTCCATGTTGCTTGCAACGGGCAATGAAACCGACCGGATCGAAGCCTATCGCGCATTCCGTGGCCGTGATCCTGATGTGAAATATATCATGAAAAAGCGCGGTTTCCCAACCGGCGAATAACGCTTCTTCCAGATGAAAAAGGGGGCTGCGCAGGCGAAATTCTGCGCAGCCTTTTTTGTTGTCATTTTTCAAAAGCGATATAAATATGATATCATCTTTTTAGGGAGATTATGATGACCGATGATTCTGCAAATAATCTGAATGCAAGCCGCGAGGTCGCCGCGCGCAGCTTTAACGGCTATGTGATGTTGCTCGTCCTTCTGGGGAGCATGCTTTGGTTTGGCTGGGCGATGTCGAGTGTCATACCGGATGAACCGAATGCCGATTTCCTTGGCATGGGGCTAAGCATCGCTATTTTCCTTTTCGTCTCCAGCGGCTTTTACATGCTGCAACCTAATCAAGGCGTCGCGCTGACATTGTTCGGCGCATATAAGGGCACGGACCGGAACGAAGGCTTGCGGTGGACTTGGCCCTGGATTGCCAAGGCCAAGATATCGCTACGCGCGAACAACCTGATTTCCGAAAAGATCAAAGTAAACGACCTGCGCGGTAACCCCATTGAGATGGCGGCGCAGGTTGTGTGGCGCGTGACGGACACTGCGCAAGCGTTGTTCGACGTCGATGATTATAAGGCGTTCGTGATCGCCCAGATTGAGGCAGCGGTCCGCACCATTGGCGCACGCTATCCTTATGATGACTTCACGCATCAGGAAGTGACGCTGCGCGGTAATCATGACCAAGTTGGCGCCGAATTGCGGCTGGAGTTGATGGAGCGTTTGCGCGTTGCAGGCATCACTGTGGACGAATGTGGCTTCACCCATTTGGCCTATGCGCAGGAAATCGCTGGCGCCATGCTGCGTCGTCAACAGGCCGAGGCCGTGGTTGCCGCGCGCAAGACCTTGGTTGAGGGCGCAGTCGGCATGGTCGAAATGGCGCTTGAGATGCTGTCGGCGAAAAAAGTCGTTGAATTGGACGACGAACGTCGCGCCGCCATGGTCTCAAACCTCATGGTCGTTCTGTGCGGTGAACGCGATACACAACCTGTGGTCAACACCGGTACATTGTACAGCTAGGCCAGCGGCGTGTCTGCTCCGTCCAAAAAAGCTTTTCCGCTCCGTCTCGATCCAGCGCTTTTTGCTGCGGTCGAGCGGTGTGCGGCCGCCGATTTTCGGAGCGCAAATGCCGAAATTGAGGTATTGCTGCGTGAGGCACTCGCCAAGCGCGGGGTGAAGGTTGGCGTCAGCGAAACGCCAAAACGCGGGCGACCGCCAAAGGAGATGTGAGATGCTCGGTTTATTCTTCGGCAAAGAACCTTGGTTTCGGGCGAAACGTTTCGGCTATGGCGCTGGCCTGCCGTTCAAGTGGCAGGGATGGGTGACATTGGCTGTTTATCTTCTGGCGATGACTGGCTTGGGGCTGCTCGCGGACAATGATCAAGCGATACCCACAATAGCGACAGTCGCGCTCATGTTGATCATTACCAGCATTTTCGTCGTCATCGTTCGCAACCACACCGAGGGCGGCTGGAAATGGCGCGGGCTTTAACGCTTAACGCAGCGCTTGGTCCAACAAGCGCGCGAGCCTGATCCCGCCGCGTTCAACCTGTTGCCGCAGGGCGGCGCGTGAGGCAGCGACGTCGGCTTCATCAATCACCACAGGTGCGGTTGGCTTTGCGCCACATGGGTCACCATCGACCGCGCGGGGATACACGATTTCTTTCGATATCGCCCAATTCTCTTGGCTCCACAGCTGGGCATTGCCCTGTTTGATCGCCGCTTTCTCCGCGGGCGTAAACGCGCGCACAATCGCCGGTGCGGCAGAAAGCGCGCGGTCGGCCAGCAAGCCATCCCACACCATATGCAAATTATATCCCCGCAGGGTGCCATAAATGACCTTTAGGTCATTGCCGCCGCGGTCTGCACGGTCACCGGCGTGCAATGGCTGGTGAATGTCCCCCACAAAATGCACGAGAAAAGCCAGCGCCTGCAAACGGAGATGCGCAGGCAGCGCCTTGTTCGAAAGTAGCGCGAGGTTACGGTCAATTTGCGCCGACACGCAGTTTCCGTCGGCGCACGCGCTTTTCAGGTCGAACGGCTTGCAAATATCGACATTCTGATAATGCCAGCTGTTGGTATAGCCCCAGCGGCGGCGATCGCCCTTGATGCAATCGGCCCAGACGCTGACGTCAGCAATGTTGCGCATGGCGCATTTGGGCGTGCCGAGCATCGGCGCCGCGCGCAACAGACGTTGCATATTCGCGCGCGCTTTAGGCGACATATTGGCCTGCGCAATGTGCGCCACGGTTTCATGCCCATATTCCCAATAGGCCTGGGCAGGGGCAAGCGGTGCGACAAGGGCGAGAAGAGCGATAAGCAAGCGTTTCATGCGCGTGCCATAGTTTGTAACGGCGTGTAAATCAAAGTAGCAATCGCGTGTCGTACCTACAGGATGGTGATTGCGGGAATATTCCAAGCCGCCTATATCCCCCCAATGTCTTCCATTCGCCCTTGGCGCGATATCGCGCGTCGTCAGTCCCGCCAAATCATGGTGGGTAATGTCCCTGTTGGTGGAAATGCCCCGATTTCGGTGCAAACGATGACCAATACGCTGACCAGCGATGCCGCGGCGACCATCGCCCAAATCCGCCGCTGTGAAGATGCTGGGGTCGATATCATTCGCGTGTCCTGTCCCGATGTCGAAAGCACCGCTGCGCTCAAACAGATCGTGCGCGCCGCCAATGTGCCCATCGTCGCCGATATTCATTTCCACTATAAACGCGCGCTGGAGGCGGCGGATGCTGGCGCTGCGTGCTTGCGGATTAACCCGGGCAATATCGGTTCGTCAGAGCGCGTGAAAGAGGTCGTCAACGCGGCTAAGGCCAATGGCTGCGCGATCCGTATCGGTGTGAACGCCGGATCCTTGGAAAAGGACCTCCTCGAAAAATATGGCGAGCCCTGTCCGGAAGCGCTGATCGAAAGCGCGCTGGACCATATCAAGCTGCTGCAGGACCATGATTTCCACGAATATAAGGTCGCGGTAAAAGCGTCCGACGTGTTCCTTGCGGTTGCGGCCTATATGGGGCTGGCCGAGGCGGTTGATTGCCCGCTGCACCTTGGGATTACCGAAGCGGGCGGATTGATTGGCGGCACAGTCAAATCATCGATCGGCATGGGCAATATGCTCTGGGCCGGAATTGGCGACACCATCCGCGTCAGCCTGTCTGCCGAACCCGAAGAGGAAGTCCGCGTCGGCTATGAAATCCTCAAAGCATTGGGCCTGCGCACCCGCGGTGTCCGCGTGGTCAGCTGCCCCAGCTGCGCCCGCCAAGGTTTCGACGTCATCCGCACCGTGCAAAAGCTGGAAGACGCGCTGAGCCATATCAAGACGCCCATGTCGCTTTCCGTGCTTGGCTGCGTCGTCAACGGCCCCGGCGAAGCCCGCGAAACCGACATCGGCATCACCGGCGGCGGCAATGGCAAGCACATGGTCTACCTCGCCGGCGTGACCGACCATCATGTCGAAGACGACGCGATGGTCGCGCATATCGTGAAGCTGGTCGAAGCCAAGGCGGCAGAAATCGACGCTGGAACGACCGTGAGCATGGACACGTTGCACGGGAAGGCGGCTTGAGCTTTTTCTAGAATTCTGCTAAAGAATTCTAGAAAGGAGCCCCTGCCATGGGCCTCAGCATCAAGAATGAAGAGACCGAACGGCTGGTGCGCGAACTCGCGCGGCGCAAGGGCGTGGGCGTGACGACCGCGATCCGGCTGGCGGTCAGCAATGAGCTGGAAAAGACGCCCGAACCAAAGAAGAGTCCCGAGGAAATCCTGGCATTCGTCCGGGAGATTCAGGAACGCTGGAAAGCATTCCCGCCCATTGATATGAAGGAAATGGACGATTTCCTGTACGATGAGAATGGCTTGCCGCATTGATCGTCGTCGACACGTCGGTATTGATCGCAATCCTTCAAGGTGAGCCGGAAGCCGAGCACTTCCTCGAGTTTCTAAGAGGGGAACCGCGCTGTGTGCTCGGGGCGCCAACCAAGTTTGAGGCTTTGTTGGTGGCCGCCAAGCGGCCAAATGGGCAAGCCGATATCAACGCCTTTATAGGTGAACTGGGCATCAAGGTCATCGACTGGACCGACGACCATGCAAGTATCGCATCAGAAGCTTTTCTGCGCTTTGGAAAGCGACGCCACAAAGCGAACCTGAACTTTGGCGATTGTATGTCCTACGCGCTTGCCAAGTCATTGAATGCACCGCTTCTTTTTAAGGGTGACGATTTCGCGCTGACTGATATTACGTCCGCGCTTTGATCTCTTCCCGCACGCCCCTTCCCGCCGCACATCTGCTGCTCGCTGTCGCCATCATGGCGGTGTGGGGAACAAACTTTGTCGTCATCAAATTCGGGTTGGAACATTTGCCCCCGCTGACGCTGGCGCTGCTCCGCTTCACGCTCGCCTTCTTCCCAATGGCCTTCTTCCTGCCGCGACCCAAGGTGGGCTGGGGGAACCTCGCCGCTTATGGCATGCTCATCGGTGCGGGGCAGTTTGGCGTACTGTTCACCGCGATGCGCGCGGACATTACGCCGGGGCTCGCGTCGCTGGTCGTCCAGACGCAGGTCTTCTTCACGATCTTCCTGTCGATGCGGCTGACGGGGGAGCGGGTCGCGCTGTACCAGATTGTGGCCTTGCTGATTGCGGGGTGCGGCCTTGCGACCATTGCGCTCCACACCGATGGCACCGCGACGCCGCTTGGGCTGGCGCTGGTGCTGGTCGCCGCGTTCAGCTGGTCAAGCGGCAACATGGTGTCGCGCAAGGCCGGCCCGCAGAACATGCTGGCCTATGTCGTGTGGTCGAGCGTCTTTGCCGTCCCGCCGCTGCTGATCTTCGCGCTGCTGCTGGAAGGGCCAACGCGGATGATGGACGGCATCCGCGCGGCCGATGCCGCGACATGGGGCGCGGTGGTCTGGCAGTCAGTGGGTAATACGATGTTCGGCTATGCCGCTTGGGGCTGGCTGCTCAACCGGCATCCAGCCGCGACCGTCGCGCCGATGGCCTTGATGGTGCCGGTCTTCGGCCTTGGCGCCTCAGCCCTTCTGCTGGGCGAACCACTCCAGCCATGGAAACTCACGGCCTTTGCGCTCGTCATGGCTGGCCTGTCGGTCGGCATGTTGTGGCCAAGGATCAAACAAAGGTTGAAGATATGACGCTGTCCATCCGCACCGCGACCCGCGCCGACATTGGCCTGATCGCCCAGTTCATCCGTGCGCTCGCCGATTATGAAAAGCTGCTCCACGAAGTCCGCTTTGATGAGGCGGTGCTCGCCGAAAAGCTGTTCGGCGTGCGGCCTTATGCGGAAGTGCTGATCGGAGAAATTGACGGAAGTCCCCAAGGCTTCGCTTTGTTCTTCCACAATTTTTCGACCTTTGAGGGCAAGCCCGGCATCTATCTGGAAGATCTGTTCGTCACCCCCGAAGCGCGCGGCTCCGGCCTTGGCACGGCGTTGCTGGCAGAACTGGCGCGGCTTGCGGTGGAACGCGATTGCGCGCGGCTCGAATGGTCGGTTCTCGATTGGAACACGCCCGCGATTGATTTTTACAAGGCGCTTGGCGCACGTCCGATGGACGAATGGACGGTGTACCGGGTCGACGGCGATGCGCTGACTGGCCTTGCGGCGCATAGCATTTAGCCATGGCTGAATTGCACCCGCGCCCCTTTGTCCCGTTCATGGTGGCAGCGGCTGGTGTCGGCACATTTTCGCTGATGGACGCGGCGATGAAGGATCTGGCGCTCTCCATCGGCGCGTATAATGCGGTGATGTGGCGCAACAGCGTGGGTGCATTGTTGATGGGCGTTTTGTTCGTCGGCACGCGGCAAAAATGGCCGCCACTACATCTGCTGAAAATGCATCTTTGGCGCAGCATCGTCGTCGCGGTGATGGCGGTCAGCTTTTTCTGGTCGCTCACGAAATTGCCCTTGGCCGAAGCCATTGGCCTGAGCTTTATTGCGCCCGTCATCGCGCTGTATCTTGCCGCCGTGATGTTGAAAGAAACCATTGGTAAAGAGGCGATCTGGGCGTCTCTCGCGGGTTTGGGCGGCGTTGCCATCATCATGGCGGGCCGGTTGAGCGGGCATTATACGATGGACCATGTCTGGGGTGCTGCTGCGGTTTTATTTTCGGCAGTGGTGTTTGCCTATAACCTCATTCTCGCGCGGCGGCAGGCGCAGGTCTCGGGCCCAATCGAAATCGCCTTTTTCCAGAATCTGTTTGTGGCGTTAACGCTTGGCCTTGCCGCGCCATGGTTTTTGCAGTCCATCGGCATGTCTGATGCCCCAATGGTCGGCGCATCTGCTGCGCTGGCGGTTATCTCGCTGCTCCTATTAAGCTGGGCTTATGCGCGCGCGGAGGCGCAGATTTTGATTCCGGTCGAATATACCGCCTTTGTCTGGGCCGCGTTTTTCGGTTGGCTGTTTTTCGCTGAACCCGTCACTTGGCCTGTGCTTTTGGGCACGGCCTTGATTGTGGGCGGAAGCCTGATTGCGGCGCGGGCAAAACCCGTGCCGGTTAATCAGGTGGAGATTGCGACGGTTTAGGGGGCGGTTCGCTCCGAACGTTTCTTTTGCCCACCCACAACTTCGTCACCCTGAACTTGTTTCAGGGTCTATTTTCGGCCCGCGTGGCACGATGGATGCTGAACCAAGTTCAGCATGACGTGGTTTATGTGCAAAACAGTTCGTTTAGGCTGTCAGCGCCGAATAGATCATCGTCTTGATTTCGCGACGCACCGGATAGGTGGTCGATGGCAGCAATTGCGTCATGAAAATCATGATGATGTCTTCCACCGGATCGACAAAAAAGGCGGTCGAATACATGCCGCCCCAATAAAAATCGCCGTTGGAACATGGCGCCAGTGTCGCCGTGCTGTCGATGGTCGTGGCAAAGCCAAGGCCAAAGCCAATACCAGCCATTTCGGCCTCGCTAAACAAAGACTTCGACATTTGCGTCAGGTCTTGGCCGCCGGGAATATGGTTGGCGGTCATCAATTCTATCGTTTTGGGGCTCAAAATTTGTGCGCCATCCAGCGCCCCGCCATTCAGCAGCATCCGGCAAAAACGGTGATAGTCGGATATGCTGGACGCAAGGCCGCCGCCGCCGGAGTTGAAAGTCCAACCCTTGGCCCAGGCACTTTCGGACCCAGCCTTGTCGAGCAGCTTCATTTTGGCTTCGGGATCAAAGCCATAGCCGTCGGGGATGCGCGATGCCTTATCGGCGGGCACTTGGAAAAATGTATCGGCCATGCCCAGCGGCGCAAAGATATGCGTCTGGAAATATTCCGGCAGTGATAATCCGCTGATCCGTTCCACCAATATGCCGACGATGTCGGTGGCGACGGAATAATTCCACTGCGTGCCGGGGTCGAATTCCAGCGGGATTTGCGCGAGCGTATCGATCATGCTTTGCGATGTATTTTTGGTCCAGCTTTCAACATCGGTCTTGCGATAGGCCGCGTCGACAGCGCCCTGTTCCTGAAAGCTATAGGTAAAACCGGCGGTGTGGCGCAGCAGATCGACGATGCGCATCTGCGTCATCGGCGGACGCGTCATAAACGGCACGTTGCCGCCGCCGCCCACAAATACGCCCAATTTCGCAAACTCGGGAATATATTTGGAAACCGGATCGGTCAGCGCAACCTTACCCTGTTCGACCAGCTGCATGAACGCGACCGAGGTGATGGGCTTGGTCATCGATGCAATGCGAAAAATTGCGTCGTCGGCAACGCCTGAATTCCACTGAAGCGCAATATCATCGCCGCGTCCGACCAGCAGCGCCGCAAAGGGCAATTTGCCGCTGTCGAGATATTCAGACTGAATGAATGCAGGTATCCGGGCAAGCCGGTCTGGAACGAAACCTAATTCTTCGGCGCTCATACGGCGGTTTGTCCTGTCAATTGGCGGGTTACGGGGTGCGAGCTGGAAAGGCCGCCGTCGACGGCAATGGCTTGACCATTGACGTAGCTCGCCTGATCACTCGCAAGGAACAACGCGACATTGGCGAGTTCCTCTGGCTGTGCGCCGCGGCGCAGCGGGTTGAGACGGCCGATTTTGTCGGTCACGCCCTTTTCCTTGGCATAATCGAATGTCGGCTTGGTCATGCCGGTTTCGGTAAGGCCGGGGCAGATCGCGTTGCAGCGGACATTGGTGCCCGACAATTGTTGCGCGCTGACTTGCGCCAGATTGATGACGCCGGCCTTCGACGCCGAATAAGGCGGTCCGCCTGCACCCGAACGAATGCCCGCGACACTTGCGGTCAGGATGATCGAGCCGCCATTGCCGGCTTCGGCCATGACCTTGCCCGCATGCTTCACCATCAGCCATGGGCCAATGAGGTTTACGCGCAACACGCTGGTGAAATTTTCGACTGTGTTGTCGAAGATACCTTCCATGCCGCCGGAGATACCCGCATTGGCAAAGGCGATGTCGAGATGGCCATGCAATTCAATGGCCTTTGCGACAATCGCCGCGACGTCCGCTTCATTGCCCGCGTCCATCTGTACCGCGGTGGCCGCATCACCGAT